>Ga0247728_10029_pt1 | contig 158631 bp, 137 predicted proteins | sample SalenrCarbi39_FD_183048 | JGI IMG/M metagenome (GOLD analysis project Ga0247728, IMG submission 183048) | Saline wetland microbial communities from Lincoln, Nebraska, United States - Carb-i39 | ecosystem: Environmental > Aquatic > Non-marine Saline and Alkaline > Salt marsh | place: USA...
AAGATCAATAGGATGCACGGCGACAGCAGGGACAGGTGAAGGGTGTGTTTGGCGACTGCCAATTTACCTGCTTCCCTGACTGTCAACTCGCTCTTCCCCCAGAGTCCGCGAAGAACCTTTTTTTTGGGTAGCTTTCCCGTGGCGGTGCGCCTCGGGCCTGCAGGACCGTCCGAGACAGGGATTCTCACTGGAGTTGATCGCGGCAAGGGCGACGCGCCATAGCGCATCGCAGCCAGACGTGCGTAGCGGTACAGAACAACAACTTCGGCTAGCTCGCGAGAATCCATCATGCGTATGAACCTGCCCGTCACTGGCCGCGAGGTCAGTTACAGCGATAGCGCCAACATCCTCTCCACCACCGACCTCAACGGCGACATCACCTATGTGAACCCGGACTTCATCCGGATCAGCGGTTTCGACGAGCAGGAGTTGCTCGGCCAGCATCACAACGTGGTTCGCCACCCGGACATGCCGCCCGAGGCCTTCGCCGATCTGTGGTCCTGCGTGCGTGCCGGCCGCTCCTGGATGGGCATGGTCAAGAATCGCTGCAAGAACGGCGATCACTATTGGGTCAGTGCCTTCGTCACGCCGATCAGCCGGGACGGCCGAGTCGTCGAATATCAATCGGTACGCACCAAACCGCGGCCGGAGCAGGTCGCCGCGGCAGCGCAGCTCTATGCACGCCTGCGCGACAAGCGGCCGCCCGCGGCGTTGCGTCGTCGGCCGCTGAGCGTCCGCAGCCGGGTGGCAGCGCTTGCCGGTGTCGCTGCCGGGGCCTGCGCCGGTATCGGTGGCGCCATCGCCGGCGTGTCGCCAGGCGCGGCGCTGCTGCTGGCCGCCTGCGCCGCGCTTGCCAGCGGCGGCCTGGCCTACGCTGCCCTGGCGCCCCTGCGGCAACTGGCCGAGCAGGCGCGCCGTCTCGGCGACAACCCGGTCGGCCAACTGGTCTATACCGGGCGACGCGACGAGTTCGGCGAGATCGGCTTCGCCATGCAGATGCTGGAAACCGAAGCCGGCGCGATGGTCGGCCGTATCGGCGATGCCTCACGCCAGCTGAACCGGCACGCGCATGAACTGCTGGCCGCCATGGACAGCAGCACCCGGAGCGCCTCGCGCCAGCAAAGCGAAACCGATCAGGTCGCCACGGCGATCAACCAGATGGCGGCCAGCGTGCAGGAGGTGGCCGCCAGTGCGCAGCGCACCGCCGAGGCAGCCAGCCGCGCCGATAGCGAAGCCGGCAGTGGCACCGAGGTGGTCAACCGCGCCGGCGCGAGCATCGGCCAGCTGGCCCGGGACATCCAGCAGGCCGGCGAGGTGATCCACCAGCTGGAGGCGCACAGCAACGACATCACCAAGGTGCTCGACGTGATCCGCGGTGTCGCCGAGCAGACCAACCTGCTGGCGCTCAACGCGGCCATCGAGGCGGCACGCGCCGGCGAGCAGGGCCGCGGCTTCGCCGTGGTCGCCGACGAGGTGCGCAGCCTGGCGTCGCGCACCCAACAGTCCACCCAGGAGATCAACGCGATGATCGCCGCGCTGCAGGACGGTGCACGCCAGGCCGTGCAGGTCATGCAGCACAGCCGCGAGCAGGCCGTGCAGAGCGTGCAGCAGGCCGAGCAGGCCGCCAGCTCCCTGCGCGACATCAACCTGCGGGTCAACGAGATCAGCGCGATGAGCATGCAAATTGCAGCGGCCGTGGAGGAGCAGAGCGCGGTCAGCGAAGACATCAACCAGAACGTCGCAAGCATCCGCAGCAGCTCGGATCATCACGTGGAAAACGGCCTGCGCAGCCGGCAGAGCGCCAACGGCGTCGCGCAGCTGGCCGACAGCATGGAGATGCTGGTCCAGCAGTTCTGGACGCAGCGCCGCGGCCCGGCCAGCCGCTGAAGCATACCGCGGCCCATGAATCGGACACGGCATCGGGAGGCAGACTTGTTAGCGCATCAAGGTAAAGGCAAAATGCCATCAGTCTCGTGTACAGCGAGAACGGCTTTACCGCTCAGGGCAACCCGGACCTGAAAGCTAAGGCGCCATTCGTGTTGCTCCTCTGGAGCACCCACGTCAGGCCTGGCCGTACCTGCAGCGTCACAATCGCCATGCATCCTGACCGGGTAGCCAGAAGAAGACGCATGTTGACCGAAGAAACCTTGCGCACCGCATTGGAAGAGACCGTCCAGGTGCTCGAGCGCACACGCCGCTCATTCAAGTCACGTGAGCTGGGGGCAGCTGCGCCGGCGCCTGATCGAGCTGCTCGAGCGGCTGGAGACCGACGAACCCGTCAAGGATAAAGACTGACCGCCACACCACGATCGACCATAACAACGAGGCGCGCCGGCTGATGCGCGCCCATTGCCTCGCGTATTCAGACCATTTACCAGGGACGTTCTGTCTATGCGCACCAACCATCCCGTCAGCGGCCGCGAAGTCGCCGTCGGCGAAACCGCCAACATCCTTTCCACCACCGACCTCAAGGGTACGATCACCTACGCCAACGCCGATTTCGTCGCGATCTCCGGTTTCAGCGAAGCCGAGCTGCTTGGCCAGCCGCACAACATCGTGCGCCATCCGGACATGCCGGAACCGGCCTTCGCCGATCTCTGGGCCACGCTGCGCAGCGGCAAATCCTGGATGGGCATCGTCAAGAATCGCTGCAAGAACGGCGACCACTACTGGGTCAGCGCCTTCGCCACGCCAGTCAGCCGCAACGGCGAGACCATCGAATACCAATCGGTCCGCACCCGGGCGCAACCGGAGCAGATCCGCAATGCCGAGGCACTTTACGCCAAGCTGCATGGCGGCGGCCTGCCGGCGGCGCTGCGGGCGCGTCGGCTCGGCTTGCGCGGCCGGTCCGCTCTGCTCGCCGGCGGTGGCGCCGCGCTGGGGGCCGGCGTCGGCCTGCTGCTGGCTGGCGCGCCGGCACTCGCCCTGGCCGTTTGCGTGGTGCTGGCCGGCGGCATGGCTGCGACGCTGGGCATGGTGGCCCTCAGGCCCTTGGCGCAGCTGGCCGAGCGGGCCCGCGCGATCGGCCACAACCCGGTCAGCCAGCTGATCTATACCGGGCGCGCCGATGAGATCGGCGAAATCGGCTTTGCCATCAGCATGCTCGAAGCCGAAGCCGGCGCCGTGGTCGGACGCATCGCCGACTCGAGCCGACAGCTCAGCCGGCACTCACGCGAGTTGTTGAGCGCGGTACAGAGCAGCTCGCAAAGCGCCTCGCGCCAGCAGAGTGAGACCGACCAGGTCGCCACGGCGATCAACCAGATGGCCGCGAGCATCCAGGAGGTCGCGGCGAATGCCCTGCGCACCGCAGAGGCGGCTACCCATGCGCATGGCGAGGCAGCCAGCGGCGAGCAGATCGTCAGCCTGACCGGCAGCAGCATTCTGCGCCTGGCCGAGGAGATCCAGCGGGCCGCCGAAGTGATCCACCAGCTGGAAACGCACAGCCAGGAGATCAGCCGGGTCCTCGAGGTCATTCACAGCATTGCCGAGCAGACCAACCTGCTCGCGCTCAACGCCGCCATCGAAGCGGCGCGCGCCGGTGACCAAGGCCGCGGCTTCGCCGTGGTCGCCGACGAGGTGCGCAGCCTGGCCCTGCGGACCTCGTCGGCGACTGCGGAGATCCAGCGCACCATCGCCACCCTGCAGGACGGCACCCGCCAGGCCGTGCAGGTGATGCAGCACAGCCGCGAAGAGGCACAGCGCAGCGTCGCACATGCCGGCGAGGCCGAGCGCTCGCTCAACGGCATCAACAGCCGGGTCAACGAGATCAGCGAGATGAGCAGCCAGATCGCCGCGGCGGTGGATCAGCAAAGTGCCGTGAGCGAGGAGATCAATCGCAACATCGTGAGCATCCGGGTCGGCTCCGACGACCACGTGACCAGCGGCCTGCAGAGCCAGGAAAGCGCTTCGGGCGTGGCGCGGCTGGCCGAAGGCATGCAGGAGCTGGTTCAGCAGTTCTGGGGCCGCCGGCGCGGCTGAGCACGCGGCCTCAACGCTCGTTGCCGGGAAAACGCACCTGAACCAGCAGACCGCCGAGCGCGCCCTCGCCGAGCTCGATGCCGGCCCGGTGGGCACGCACGATCTCGCCGACGATGGCCAGCCCGAGGCCCGCGCCGTGACCGGCGCTGTCGCGGCGGTAGAAACGCGCGAATACCCGGCTGCGCTCGGCCGGCGGAATACCCGGGCCGTCGTCCTCGACTTCCAGTAGCCCGCCCTCGCGCACCCGCAGGATCACGTTGCCACCGGCGGGCGTGTGGGCCAGGGCGTTGTGCACCAGATTGCCGAGCAATTCGCTGAGCAGGGTCGGCTCGCCGACTACCCATACCGGCTGTTCGGCTTCGAGCGCCAGGGCCACCCCGCGCTGATGCGCCAGCGCGGCCATCGCCAGGCCCAGCTCGCGGGCCAGCTGCGACAGGTCCAGGCGCTGCGCGCCGCCCTCGGCGATGGACTGTGCGCCGCTTTCGATGCGCGCCAGGGAAAGCAGCTGATTGGCCAGGTGGATGACCTTGTCGGTGCTCTGCCCGGCTTCCTCCAGCGTGTTGCGCCAGACCTCGGGCTGCGGCTCGCGCAGGCCCAGTTCGATGCGCGCCTTGAGCGCCGCCAGTGGCGTGCGCAGCTCGTGGGAGGCATCGGCGATGAAGCGCGCCTGGCGCTCGAGCTGCCCGCGCAGGCGCTCGGTGAAGCCGTTGAGCGCGCGCACCAGCGGCTTCAGCTCGCGCTGCACATCGACCAACGGCAGCGGCCTGAGGTCGTCCGGGGCGCGTTCCTGCACGGCCTCGCTGAGCCGGGCCAACGGGCGCAACGCCGCGCTGACGGCCAGCCAGACCAGCATCAGCGCGGCGAGCGCCAGCAAGCCCAGGCGCCACAGCGTGTCGCTCAACAGGCTGCGCGCCATGCGCTCGCGTGCGCCGAGCGTCTCGGCCACGCGAATCTCGGCGATGCCGTTGAGCTCGGGTTCGCTGACCGGCTGCAGCAAGCTCACCAGGCGCACGCCCTGGCCCTGGAACTCGCCGTCGTAGAAGCGCGCCAGCGCCGGGTAGTCGTCGGTGCGACGGACCTCGGCACCCGGCGCGGGCAACTGTTCGTAGCCGCTGACCAGGCGCCCCTCGGTGTCCAGTACCTGGTAATAGATGCGTCCGGCACTGTCGTAGGCGAAGGTGTCCAGCGCCACGTAGGGCACGTTGGCGCGCAGCCTGCCGTCGCTGGTCACCAGCCCCTCGGCGATCGCCCGGGCCGAGGCCAGCAGGGTCCGGTCGTAGGCGGTATCGGCGGCGGCGCGGCCGTTCCAGTAGGCACTCCAGGCCCCGTACAGCAGCAGCGGCGTGAGCAGGATCGCCAGCCGCAGCAGCAGCCGCGCACGCAGACTGCCGGCCGCCCCGCGCTCAGCCATCGAGCGCCTCGAGCATATAGCCCAGCCCGCGGAAGGTGACGATGCGCACCGGCTGGCCCTCGAGCTTCTTGCGCAGGCGGTGGATGTAGATCTCGATGGCGTCGGCGCTGGCCTCCTCGTCAAGGCCGAATACCTGGGCGGCCAGCTGATCCTTGCTCATCACCCGACCGGGGCGGGCGATCAGCGCTTCCAGCACGCCCTGTTCGCGTGAGGTCAACGCCAGTAGCTCGCCGGCCAGGCTGAAGCGCCGCGCATCCAGGTCGTAGACCAGCGCGCCGCAGCGCTGCTGGCGTTCGCCGCCGCCGACACTGCGGCGCAGCAGCGCCTTGACCCGCGCTTCCAGCTCGGACAGTTCGAACGGCTTGGCCAGGTAATCGTCGGCACCGAGGTTGAGCCCGTGCACGCGGTCACTGACCTCGCCGCGCGCGGTGAGCATCAGTACCGGCAGCGTCTTGCCGCGCTCGCGCAGGCGCGCCAGCACCTGAAAGCCATCCAGCCGTGGCAGGCCGACGTCGAGAATCGCCAGCGCATAGTCCTCGCTGGCCAGCGCCAGGTCGGCGGCAACGCCGTCGTGCAGCAGGTCCACGGTCCAGCCGGCGGCGCGCAGGGCCTGGGCCACGCTTTCGGCCAGCGGCGGGTGGTCCTCGACCAAGAGAATGCGCATCTGCCTGCCCTCTGCGATTGCCAACGGAGCGCCAGTGTAGCGGCAGAAATCACCCGACGGCGCGCTGAAAGGCTGGCGAAAGCTTGGCCGCCTAGGATCGCTCGCAGGTGGCTCGACCCACCCCGCGCGGCGCCTGCGCCGCTACAACAAAAACAACAGTGGAGAAAACCGATGCTGACAGCCGTCAGACGTTCCCCCGTCCCTGCCCGCCTCGCCCTTGCCGTGGCCGCCGCCTCGCTGGCGCCTCTTGCCCAGGCCGCATTCATCGAAGACAGCAGCGCGACCCTGCAGACCCACAACATCTACCTGAACCGCGATTTCCGCGAAGGCAGCGGCCAGTCCAAGCGCGAGGAGTGGACCCAGGGTTTCATCCTCGACGTTCAGTCGGGCTTCACCGAAGGCACCGTCGGCGTCGGCCTCGATGCCCTGGGCATGCTCGGCGTCAAGCTGGATTCCGGTGGCGGTCGCGCCGGCACCGACCTCTTGCCGGTACAGGACGACGGCGGCACGCCGGACGAGTTCAGCCGCCTGGGCCTGACCGCCAAGGCCAGGATCGGCGAGACCGAGCTGCGCTACGGCTCGCACATTCCCGAGCTGCCGGTGGTCAAGGCCAGCGACAGCCGCACCCTGCCGCAGGTGTTCGAAGGCGCGACCGTCACCTCTACCGACATCGACGGCCTGATCCTGACCGGCGGCCGCCTGGACAAGGTGATCGACCGCTCCTCGACCAATTCCCAGGACCTGCAGCTGAACAACAAGAACAGCCGCTTCGCCAGCGCCGCCGAGGCCGATCACCTGAGCTACGCCGGCGCCGAGTACGCCTTCAACAAGAACCTCACCGGGCGCTACTACTATGGCGAGCTGGATGACATCTATCGCCAGCACTTCTTCGGCCTGCTGGCAGTGAAGCCGCTGGGTGAGAATTCGGCGTTGAGCGCAGACCTGCGCGTCATGCTCAGCGATGACAGCGGCGCGGCGAATGCCGGCAAGATCGATAACCAGGCCTGGAACGGCATGCTCGGCTACAGCCTCGGCGGGCACAAGTTCAGCCTCGGCTACCAGCAGATGCGCGGCGACACCGGCTACGCCTACATCGATGGCGGCGACCCCTTCCTGGTCAACTTCGTGCAGATCAACGACTTCGCCAACGCCGACGAGCGCTCCTGGCAGGCCCGTTACGACTACAACTTCGCCGCCATGGGCATCCCCGGGCTGACCTTTCTGACCCGCTACATCTCCGGCGACAACGCCGAGTACAGCGGCGGCAACAATGGCAGCGAGTGGGAACGCGACATCGAGCTGAAGTACGTGGTGCAGAGCGGCCCGCTGAAGAACGTCGCGCTGCGCTGGCGCAACGCGATGTTCCGCTCCGACTTCGCCCGTGACGCCGATGAGAACCGTCTGATCGTCAGCTACAGCCTGCCGATCTGGTAAACAAAACAAGAACGCGAGGAATACCCGATGAAAACCAGACTCAGCCGTATCGCCCTGCTGTCGTCCTGCCTGCTGCTCTCCAGCCAGCTGCTGGCCGAACCCAAGCGCCCCGAGTGCATCGCCCCGGCCAAGCCCGGCGGCGGTTTCGACCTGACCTGCAAACTGGCCCAGAGCGGCCTGAAGGACAGTGGTCTGCTCGAAGCACCGATGCGCGTCACCTACATGCCTGGCGGTGTCGGCGCGGTGGCCTACAACGCGGTGGTCGCCCAGCGTGCGGCGGAAGCCGGCACCATCACCGCCTTCTCCAGCGGTTCGCTGCTCAACCTCGCCCAGGGCAAGTTCGGTCGTTACGACGAGAACGCTGTGCGCTGGCTGGCCGCGGTCGGCACCGACTACGGCGCCATCTCGGTGCGTGCCGATGCGCCCTACCAGGACCTCGACGACCTCATCGCCGCGGTGAAGAAGGACCCGGGCAGCGTGGTGTTCGGCGCCGGCGCCACCATCGGCGGGCAGGACTGGATGCAGACCGCACTGATCGCCCGCGCCGCCGGCGTCGATCCGCAGAAGCTGCGCTATGTCGCCTTCGAAGGCGGCGGCGAGACGCTCACCGCCATGCTCGGCGGCCATGTGCAGGTCACCTCCAGCGGCCTCGGCGAAGTCACCCCGCAACTCGACGCCGGCAAGATCCGCATCCTCGCCGTGCTCTCCGACGAGCGCCTGCCGGGCAAGCTGGCCGACATCCCCACCGCCAAGGAGCAGGGCTACGACATCAGCTGGCCGGTGATCCGCGGCTTCTACATGGGGCCGGAGGTGCCTGACGAGGACTTCGACTGGTGGAAGACCCAGTTCGACACCCTCCTGGCCGACGAGGACTTCGCCAAGCTGCGCGAGCAGCGCGACCTGTTCCCGCTGTCGATGACCGGCGACGAGCTCAAGGCCTTCGTCGAGAAGCAGGTGCAGGACTACAAGGCGCTGGCCGGCGAGTTCGGCCTGGTCAAGTAACGCGAACCGGCCCGCGCCCGCGGGCCGCACGGCGGGCCCGGCAACTGCCGGGTCGCCGAACCCCTGAGGTATCCCGTCATGTACGTACGTGTCTTCGCCGCGGCGTGGCTGCTCGCCTGCGCCGGCCTCGCCCTGCTCGCCTGGGGCTTCGAGGCGCCCTTCGCCTACGACCCGGTCGGGCCGCGCGCCTATCCGCTGCTGCTGCTGTTCCTGATGGCCTGCGGTGCGGCGTGGCTGCTGTTCAAGCCGCATGGCGAGCCGACGCCAGCGTTCGATCGTGCCAAGGCGCAGCGGGCCGTGCTCTGCGTGCTGGCGCTGCTGGCCTATGCCCTGCTGTTCGAAATCCTGGGTTTCGTCATCAGCACTGCCCTGGCCGGTTTCGCCCTCGGCCTGCTGTTCAACGGTCGCCTGTGGCCCAGCGTGATCAGCGGCGTGCTGCTCGGCGTGCTGCTCTACGGGCTGTTCGATTACCTGCTGGACGTACCGCTGCCGCTCGGCCTGCTGCGTCTGCTGGAGAGCTGATATGGAAACTTTGAATTTCTTGATGCAGGGCTTCGATGTCGCCACCCGGCCGACCAACCTGCTGGTGGCGCTGTTCGGCGCCTTCGTCGGCACCGTCGTCGGCCTGCTGCCCGGCCTCGGCCCGATCAACGGCGTGGCGCTGCTGCTGCCGTTGGCCTTTGCCCTCGGCCTGCCGCCGGAGACTGCACTGATCCTGCTCGCCGCGGTGTACCTGGGCTGCGAATACGGCGGCCGTATCTCGGCCATCCTGCTCAACGTGCCCGGTGACGCCGCGGCGGTGATGACCACCCTCGACGGCTACCCACTGGCGCGTCAGGGCAAGGCTGGCATCGCCCTGTCGCTGTCGGCGGTGAGCTCGTTCATCGGCAGCATCATCGCCACCTGCGGCGTGGTGCTGTTCGCTCCGCTGCTGGCCAAGTGGGCGGTGGCCTTCGGCCCGGCGGAATACTTCGTACTGATGATCTTCGCCATCGCCTGTCTCGGCGGCATGGTCGGCGACAAGCCGGTGAAGACCCTCATGGCCGCGCTGATGGGCCTGGCGCTGGCCACCGTCGGTGTCGACTCGACCACCGGCGTCTACCGCTTCACCTTCGGCAGCGTCAGCCTGTCCGACGGCATCCAGTTCGTCATCGTGGTGATCGGCTTCTTCAGCGTCAGCGAGATCCTGCTGATGCTGGAAAAGACCCACAGCGGGCAGAAGGCGGTCAAGGCCAGTGGCCGGCTGCTGTTCAACTTCAAGGAGTTCTGCCTGACCTTCTGGACCATGGTGCGCAGTGCCGTGGCCGGCTTCGTCATCGGCACCCTGCCGGGCGCCGGGGCGACCATCGCCAGCGCCATGACCTACATGAGCGAGAAGCGCATGGCCGGCGACAAGGGCCGCTTCGGCGATGGCGACCTGCGCGGCCTGGCGGCGCCGGAAGCCGCCAACAACGCCTCGGCCTGCGGTTCGCTGATCCCCATGCTGACCCTCGGCGTGCCGGGTTCGGGCACCACCGCGGTGATGATCGGCGCACTGACGCTGTACAACATCACCCCCGGCCCGCTGTTGTTCGAACAGCAGCCGGACGTGGTCTGGGGCCTGATCGCCTCGCTGTTCATCGGCAACGTGATCCTCTTGATCATGAACATCCCCCTGGTCGGCCTGTTCTCGCGCATGCTCAGCGTGCCGAACTGGGTGCTGGTACCGACGATCACGGTGATCAGCATGGTCGGCGTGTATTCGGTGCACAGCACCGTGTTCGACCTGGTGCTGATGGTCGGCCTCGGCGTGTTCGGCTACCTGCTGCGCAAGCTGGACTTCCCGCTGTCGGCGCTGATCCTCGGTTTCGTCCTCGGCGAGATGATGGAAGACAACCTGCGCCGCGCACTGTCGATCTCCAACGGTGAGCTGGGCATTCTCTACGGCAGCCCGATCACCCTGGCACTGTGGGGGCTGACCGTGGCGATGCTGGCCATGCCGGGGCTGCGCTGGTACCTCAAGCGTCGTCGCGGCAACGCGGTCGAGGCACAGGCCTGATATGCACCAGCGGCTGCCGGCCTGGTGGGCAACGCCGCTGATCGGTGCGTTCGGCGGCTGGCTGGCGAGCCTGGCCAACTGGCCGCTGCCGTGGATGGTCGGCTCGCTGCTGGCGGTGATCGCCGTGCGCTGCAGCGGCTGGCTGGTGAGCGAGGTGCCGCGCGGCCGGCAGGTGGGGCAGTGGATCGTCGCCAGCGCCATCGGCCTGCATTTCACCGGTGAGGTGATGCGCGAGGTGCTGGCGCACTTCGGCGTGATCCTCGCCGGCGCCGTCGGCACCCTGCTGCTGGGGCTGATCGGCATCTTCATTCTGCTGCGCAGCGGCAGCGACCGTGCCACCGCATTCTTCGCCAGCATGCCGGGTGGCGCCAGCGAGATGGTGGTGTTGGCCAACCGGCACCAGGCCGAGGCGGCCAGCGTGGCGGCGGCGCACAGCCTGCGCCTGCTGCTGGTGGTGCTGATCGTGCCAGCGCTGTTCACCTGGGGGTTGCCGACCGTCGCGGCGCCGCCCGCGGCCCCGGTGAGCTGGCCCTGGCTCGCCGTGCTGCTGCCAGCCGGTGGCCTGCTGGCGCTGCTCTGGAAGCGTCTCGGCCAGCCCAACCCCTGGATGCTCGGCCCGCTGACCGCCTGCGCGCTGGCCAGCGTGGCGTTCGACCTGCACATCGGCCTGCCGGGCTGGGCCGGCGCGCTCGGCCAGTGGCTGATCGGCTGCTCGCTGGCCTGTCATTTCGATCGGCCATTCTTCCGCAGTGCGCCGGCCTTCCTGTTGCGCATCCTGCTGTTCACCCTGCTGGCCATGCTGGTCGCCGCCGCGCTGGGCGGTGCCCTGGGCTGGCTGACGGCGCTGGACGAGGTGTCGCTGATGCTCGGCATGATGCCCGGCGGCATCACCGAGCTGTGCCTGACCGCCGAAGCCTTGCAGCTGTCGGTGGCGCTGGTTACCGCGGTGCAGGTGCTCAGGCTGTTTCTGGTGATGTTTCTCGCCGAGCCGTTGTTCCGCCTCTGGCTGCGCCGCGCAGGCTAGGCGGGACGCCCCGGCAGGTGCGGCTCGCTGGGCAGCACCTCACGGTTGGTGTCGCCGGCAGTGCGCGGCTTGCCCGGGCCTTCCAGAGCCGGATAGGCGGCGCTGCAGAACAGCGAATTGAGCCGTTTCATGTCGGCAATCAGCTCCAGATGCGCCGCGCTGGTCTCGATGCTTTCCACCACTTGCCGGTGCAGCCGATGCACATGGGAATGGGCCAGCTCGCGCTCCAGTTTGCGGAACTGGCGCTTCTGCTGCAGAAGCTGGCGTGCACCGTGGGAGTCGCCGGAGATGAACACCGACAGGCCCAGCCGCAGGTTGGCGCTGAGCTGGGCATGCAGCTGGCCGAGTTCCTCCAGCCCGCTGTCGGAGAAGGAACGGCGCTTGGCGGTCTTGAGGTTCTGCACCTTGCTCGCCATGTGCTCGATGATGTCGCCGGCCTGCTCCAGATTGATCGCCAGTTCGATGATCTCCGCCCAGCGCCGGCCTTCCTGCTCGGCCAGGTCCTCGCGGGGCATCTGCGCCAGGTAGAGCTTGACCCCGCTGTAGAGCGCATCGACGTCGTCGTCCAGACGGCGGATCTCCTCGCCCGGTTCGGCACGGTCCTCGCGCAGCACTTCCAGCAGGCGCGCCAGCATCAGCTCCACCATGTCGCCGATGCGCAGGGTCTCGCGCACTGCATTGGCCAGCGCCAGGCTCGGTGTGTCCAGCGCCGCCGGGTCGAGGTGCCGCGGCTGCGCCACGCCGTTGTCCAGCTGGCGCTCGGGCAGCAGGCGCTCGCACAACCGGCTCATGGGGTGCACGGTGGGCAGCAGGAGCAGGCAGCGCAGGCTGTTGTAGACCAGGTGGAAGCCGATCACCTGGGTCTGCGCGCTGTAGCCGAGGGTGTCCATCCAGGCCACCAGCGGCACCAGGAAAGGCAGCACGATGAGGCCGGCGAGCTTGTACAGCAGGTTGCCCAGCGCCACCCGCCGCGCCGAGGCCGGCTGCAGGCTGGCGTTGAACCAGGCGAGCAGGCCGCTGCCGATGTTGGCGCCGATCACCAGGCCGAGTGCCACCGGCAGGCTGATCAGGCCCGCCCCAGCCAGCGTCGAGGTCAGCAGCACCGCCGCCAGGCTGGAATACGACAGGACGGCGAACAGCGCACCCACCAGCACCGCCAGCAGGGTGTCGCCGGCCAGGGAGGAGAACAGCACCTGCATGCCGCGCGCCTCGGTGATCGGCTCGGCGGCGTGCACGATCAGCTGCAGGGCGAGGATGATCAGGCCGAGGCCGATCAGCACGCGGCCGATCTGGCCGGTGCGGCTCTGCTTACGCGAGAGGAACAGGCAGACGCCGACCAGCGTCAGCAGCGGCGACAGCCAGGAAAGGTCGAGGGTCAGTACCCGGGCCATCAGCGCGGTACCGACGTCCGCGCCGAGCATGATCGCCAGTGCCGTGGGCAGCCCCATCAGGCCCTGAGCGACGAAGGAAATGGCCAGCAGTGCGGTGGCATTGCTGCTCTGCACCAGCGCGGTGACGCCGATGCCGGCGCCGAAGGCCAGCGGCGCGTTGCCCATGCTCTGGCCGAGCATGCGCCGCAGGTGCGAGCCATACACCCGCATGATCCCGGTGCGCACGATATGCGTACCCCAGACCAGCAGGGCAATGGACGACAGCAGGTGCAGCAGGGTCAGCATGGTTCGGGCTCCTGCCCCGGCGAGCGGCAACGACGACAGCCGCGTCATGAAGACGCAGATCTGCACCGGGGATACTCGATTGACCCTGGCCCGCCGGCCCCGTTCACCGAACCGTCACAAACCCTGCGAGTGCCCTCAGGGGCGGGTGTAGTAGCCCACGCCCAGCAGCACGTCGTCGACCCGCTGGATCAGCGTGTGCTTCTGCTCGACCGCATTGGTCGCCGGGTTGCGCCAGACGTAATCCACCGTGCCCGAACCCTGCTTGCGTGCCAGTTCGATCATGTCCTTGAACAGCGGCTTGCCGGCGGCATCGGTGACGCTGCGCACATCGACGCCCACCAGGTTCGGCGAGCTGCCGCTGGCGCGGTAACGGCCGTCGTCGAGGCCGATGGCGAAGACGTATTCGTCCTGGAAGACGAAGCCGCCGCGCGGGTCGTTGAAGCTGCGGAAGGCCGCCTCGGCGCCCTTGTCCTTGACCTGCCGAACGGCGCGGTCGAGTAGCGCCTTGGCATGTTCGGCTGTGGCGCGGGGGATGTAATAGCCGACGCAGAGCACATGGTCGCCGACCTTGCGGAACTGGCTGATCTTGTTCTCGACCTTGTTGTCGGCGGGGTTGAGCCACTTGTACTCGACTTCGCCGCTTTCCTGCCTGGCCGACTTGTCCAGCAGCTCGCGCATGAACGGCTTGCCGGAGGCGTCCTTCAGCTCGCCGACGTTCAGTCCCACCAGGCTGGCCGACGGCCCGCTGCTGGCCTGCATGGTGCCGTCCTCGCCGAGCACGAAGATGTAGTACTGGCCGCGGACGAATTCGCCGCTGCGGTCGTTGAAGGCGGCCAGCGCCTGCTCCGGGCCCTTGGCCTGGAAGGTCAGCACGGCCTGGTCGAGCAGGGCGCGAGCCTGGCTGGCGTGGCTGCGCTCCACCGAGCCAAGGGTGCGTTGCGGGGCCTGCTCCTGGGCATGCAGCAGCGGCGTGGCGCCCAGGGTGGCGGAAAGGGAAAGGACGAGCAGCGTCTTGCGGTTCATGAACGACTCCCGAGCGGATGGCGGGCGACCAAGCAGCCGCCCCTCAAGCCCATGCTAGGCAGCCGCGGCGCAATTGATATTGGTCGAGAGAAGCAAAAGGGCAGGGCGAAAGGAGGAGAAATACCGCGACACGGCCTGTCGCATCCGGGATGCAGACTCAAGCGCACGGCTCGCTCCCCTGCGGAGCGGCCTGTAACCTAGCGACTTCTGTTCACGCGGTGCGCCCATGCTCAGCCTCTACCACGCCCCTGATCTCGAAACCCTCGGCGAACTGGCCACCACGCTGCTCGCCCAGCCGCTGGCCGACCCCTTCGCGCCGGCGCGGGTGGTGGTGCCGAGCCAGGGCATGGGCCGCTGGCTGACCCTGGAGCTGGCGCGCCGGCAGGGCATCGCCATGCAGCTCGAGCTGCAGCTGCCGGCGGCCTTCGTCTGGGACCTGAGCCGCACGGTGCTGGGCAGCCTGCCCGAGCAGTCGGCGTTCTCCCCGACCACCCTGACCTGGCGCCTCTACGGCTGGCTGTGCGAGCCGGCCAATCTCGAGCTGGCGCCGCGTTTGGCGCAGTACCTCGATGGCGGCGATGAGCGCCGGCGGCTGTCATTGGCGGCCAAGATCGCCGACGTCTTCGACCAGTACCTGCTCTATCGCGACGACTGGCTGGCGGCCTGGGAGCGCGGCGAAACCCTCGACCTCGGTCCCGACGAAGCCTGGCAGGCGCTGCTCTGGCGCGAACTGACCAAGGACGGCCACCCGCACCGCGCGCGCCTGCTCGGCGACCTGCTGCAGCGCCTGTACCGCGACGAGCCGTTGCCGGACCTGCCCGAGCGCCTGCTGGTGTTCGGCATCAGCAGCCTGCCGCCGCACCACCTGCGTGTGCTCGACGGCCTGGCGCGGCATATCGACGTGGTGGTCTGCGCGCTCAACCCGAGCCGCGAGGCCTGGGGCGAGATTCGCGATATCCGCGAGCTGGCCAGGCAACCGGAGAGCGGTGTCGATGACTGGTATCTGGACGTCGGCCATCCGCTGCTGGCGAGTCTCGGCAAGCAGGGCCGCGACTTTTTCGACTCGCTGTTCAGCCTGACCGCCAGCGAAGGCAGTCAGGAATTCGGCCTGTATTCCGAAGACGAGGACCTGCACGACGACAGCCTGCTGCATGCCTTGCAGAACGACATCCTGCGCCTGCGCACCCGCCTGCCCGATGAGCGGATCACTCTGGCCGAGAACGACCGTTCGCTGGAGGTGCATATCGCCCACTCGCCGCTGCGCGAGGTGGAAATCCTCCACGACCAGCTGCTGGCGCGCTTCGCCGCCGACCCGGCGCTGACGCCGGACCAGGTGGTGGTGCTGACCCCCGACATCGAGCGTTATGCCCCTTTCATCGAGGCGGTGTTCGCCCCGCGCGAGGGCAGCCCGCGGATTCCCTACAGCCTCGCCGACCGCAGCCTGCGCGCCGAGGTACCGTTGATCGAGGCCTTTCTCGAACTGCTGTTGCTGGCGCAGAGCCGTTTCGCCGCCGAGGAAATCCTCGCCTGGCTGGAGCAGCCGGCCATCGCCCGCCGCGCCGGCATCGAGAGCGAAGACCTGCCGCTGCTGCGTGACTGGCTGCGCGAGGCCGGCGTGCGCTGGGGCCGCGATGGCGAGCAGCGCGCACGGCTGGGCCTGCCGGCCGAACCGGCTTTTACCTGGCGCCAGGGGCTGGACCGCCTGCTGCTGGGCTTCGCTGCACCGCCGCAGCTGGCCGGCGACCGCGCGCCCTTGCTTGGCGAGCACTGGCCGCTGGACGCGCTGGAAGGCGCGCGCGGGCAGTTGCTCGGGCGATTGGTGGGCTTCGTCGAGCGGCTCGGCAGTCTGGCCGATCAACTGGCTCGGCCGCGCCCGCTGGCCGAGTGGGCGGACGACCTGCAAGTGCTGATCGATACGCTGTTCGACGAGCGCGAGGCCGGCGAGACGCTGCTGCTGCTCTCCCAGGCCTGCGCCGCCCTGCGCGATCAGGCCCAGGCCGCCGACCTCACCCGGCCCATCGAGCTGGAACTGGTGCACCAGCAGCTCAGCGCCGCGTTGCAGCAGGGCGGCGGCGCCTCCGGCTTTCTCACCGGTGCGGTGACCTTCTGCACCATGGTGCCGATGCGCAGCCTGCCGTTCCGCGTGGTCTGCCTGCTCGGCCTGGACGATGGCGCCTTCCCGCGGCGCACGCCGCCGTCGGGCTTCGACCTGATCGGCCGACATCCGCGCCGTGGCGACCGGGCGCGGCGCCTCGACGACCGCTACCTGCTGCTGGAGACGCTGCTCTCGGCGCGCCAGGCGCTGTACCTGTCCTATGTCGGCCGCGACCCGCGCGACAACGCCGTGCTGCCGCCCTCGGTGTTGCTCAGCGAGGTGCTCGAGGCGGTGGACATGACCGCCGTGCTGGCCGACGGGGCGCGGCCGGTCAGCCAGAAGATCCTCATCGCGCATCCGCTGCAGCCGTTCTCGCCGCGTAATTTCGGCGAAGCGCCCTGTGCCGGCTATTCGCTGCCCTGGTTCCGCGCCGCCCAGCGCCTGGCCGAGCCACCACAGGCGCAGGCGCAACCCTTCGCCAGCCTGCTCGCCGAACCCGATGAGGCCTGGCTGACCATCGAGCCGTCGCAGCTGCTGCAGTGCTTCCGCCACCCGGCGCGCTTCCTGCTCGAACAGCGCCTCGGTCTGCGCCTGGCCGATGATCAGGAATCGCTTGCCAGCGACGAACCGTTCGACCTGGAAATGCCGGCCTGGAACGGCCTGCGCCGCCTGTCGCTGCAAGCGATGGAGCAGGGCTGGAGCGACGAGGAGGAGCGGCGCATGGCCTGCGCGGCGGGCTGGCTGCCCACCGGCGAGCTGGGCCAGGCGCTGTGGGGCAAACTGCGCGGCCCGGTGCGTGCCTTTGCACCGCGGCTGTTCGAACTGCGCCCGGACGCCGTGCCCGAGCCGCTGCCGGTGGACATCACCCTGGCCGGCGTGCGCGTGCATGGCTGGCTCGATGGCGTGACGCCGGGCGGGCTGTTCGGCTGGAAGCTCGGCCGCTTGGGCGAATGGGACCTGCCGCCGTTCTGGCTGCGCCACCTGCTGCTCAACCTGTGCGCCACGCCCGGCATCGAACGCCACAGCCTGATGCTTTCGCCGGCCGGTGACTGGCAGCTGGGGCCGCTGGCCAATGCGGCCGAGCTGCTGGAGCCCTGGCTGGTGGCCTACCGCAGCGCGATCCGCGAGCCACTGCCGCTGTTGCCGCGCAGCAGCCAGGCCTTTGCCCGCGGCTACCGCAAGCCGAGCCGCGGCAGCGAGCCGCTGGACTGCGCCCGCAAGCGCGCCCGCGAAGCCTGGCTCGGCGCCGAGTTCAGCCCCATTGCCGCCGAAGCCGAAGACCCCTGGAACGCCTTGGCCTTCCGCGACCGCGAGCCGCTGGACGAGCGTTTCGAAACCCTGGCCGAACAGCTGATCGGCCCGGCGTTGGATGCGTTGGCGGATGGAGAGGAGCAGAGTGATGACGTCTGAAGCATTGTGTCTCCACTTGCTGCCGTGCCTGTTCGACGGTCAGGGTTTCGCCCCTGACGGGCGAGTCACTTTCTCTTTGCTTGCGGATCGCCGCCCGGTGCAAAGAGAAAGTAACCAAAGAGAAAGCACACCCCGCATCCGCCCCCGGCTGCGCCGGGGCCGGATGTTGGGGTGCCCTTCTTCTTGCTTACTTCTTCTTGGGCAAGCAAGAAGAAGTAAGGCGCCCGGCGGGGCGCAACCCGAGGGTGCGGCCAGCACTGCAAAGTGGGCTTTGGCTCGGAGGATCAAGCCATGAAACTCGACCTGCTCGACTCGCCCTTCGACGGTCGCTCGCTGATCGAAGCCAGCGCCGGCACCGGCAAGACCTGGACGCTCACCGCGCTCTATGCGCGTCTGCTGCTGGAGCGCCAGCTCTCGGTGGGGCAGATTCTGGTGGTCACCTACACCACCGCCGCCACCGCCGAGCTGCGCGAGCGCATCCGCGCGCGGCTGGCCGATCTGCTTGCGGTTTATGAGGGCACGCCGAGCAGCGATGACTTCCTCAATCGCCTGCACGCCCGCTATCCGGACGACGCCTCGCGGCGGCGCCTGTTGCTGGCGGTGCACGGCTTCGACGAGGCGGCGATCTTCACCATCCACGGCTTCTGCCAGCGTGCCCTGCAGGACGCGGCCTTCGAGGCCGGCGGCGACTTCGACAGCGAGCTGACCGCCGATGACCGCGAGATCATCGACGCGCTGCTCGCCGACGCCTGGCGCAGCGAGCTGGCCGATGCCGACCCGGCCTGGGCACGCTTCCTGGCCAAGAGCCGGATCACTCCGCAGTGGTTGCGCCAGCGTCTGCGCAGTCATCTGGGCAAGCCCTATCTGCGGGTCGAGCCGCAGGGTGCGCCGGTCGCGGCCGATCTGCGCCCGGTCGAGGCGGCCTGGCAGCGGGCTGCCGAGTTGTGGAAGCAGGCGGGCAGCGCCTGGGTCGCCGAGCTGCTGACGCATGGCGGGCTCAGCCAGAGCACGCACAAAAGCGTCAAGTTTGCGCCATGGCAGGCGGAACTGGATGCCTATTTCGCCGATCCGGCGGTGATGTTCGACCTGCCCGAGGGCGCGGCGAAGTTCGGCGTGCGCGCCCTGAGCAAGGCCTGCAAGAAGGGCTTCGACGCGCCGGTGTGCGAGCTGGCCCAGGCCCTGGACGAGCTGGCCGATCAGGTGGCCGAGGCACTGCCGGCCGGCAAGCAGCGGCTGATCGCCCTTCAGGTGGCGCTGCTCGAGCGGCTCAACCGAGAGTTGCCTGAACGCAAGGCGGCGCAGCGGCTGCTGGCCTTCGACGACCTGCTGAATCGTCTGGATCAGGCACTGCAAGGTCCGGTCGGCGAGGACCTGGCGGCATCGCTGCGTGCGACCTATCCGCTGGCGCTGATCGACGAGTTCCAGGACACCGACCCGATCCAGTACGCCATCTTCAACCGCATCTATGCCAAGGGTCGTGATGCCTCGCTGTGCTTCGTCGGCGATCCCAAACAGGCGATTTACGCCTTCCGCGGCGCGGACCTGGCCACTTACATGACGGCCAAGCAACAGGCCGATCGCGAGCCCTTCAATCTGCCGACCAACTACCGCTCTACGCCTGAGCTGATCGCCGCGCTCAACCAGCTGTTCGACCATCCGCAGCCGTTCGCCCAACCCGACCTGCGTTATCCCGCGGTGGGTGCCGCCGACAAGCCGCGGGCGAGCCTGCGTCTGGCAGAGGAGGGCGAGGCGGCGCCGCTGTCGCTGGTCTGGCTCGGCGACGATCCGCTGGGCAAGGCCGAGGCCGCGCAACTGGCCGCGGCCGACACGGCGCGACGCATCGCCGTGCAGCTGGCCGCCGCCGCCGAGGGCCGCGCCGGCTTCGCGCAGGGCGACCGGTTCACCCCACTCAAGGGCGGCGATATCGCCGTGCTGGTGGCCAATCACCGCCAGGCCGGAATGATCGCCGATGAGCTGGCCGCGCGTGGCGTGCCCAGCGTACGCCGCGGGCGCGACAGCGTCTGGCGCAGCGAAGAAGCCGGCGAACTCGCCGCGGTGCTTGCCGCCTATGCCGAGCCGGGACGCGAGGGTCTGCTGCGGCATGCCCTGGCGACGCGCCTGCTGGGCCGCAGCGCCGCCGATCTCGCCCGCTGCCAGGATGACCAGCATGAATGGGACGCCGAGCGCGAAGCCGCCGAGCGCTATCACCAGCTCTGGCAGCAGCAGGGCTTCATGCGCGTGTTCCGCGCCTGGCTCGACGAGCAGGCGGTGGCCGAACGGCTGTTGACTCGGGTCGACGGCGAGCGTCGGCTGACCAACCTCTTGCACCTCGGTGAATTGCTGCAGGCCGAGAGCCTGCTGCGCCCGGGGCTGGAGCCGCTGCTCGCCTGGTTCAATGCCCAGCGCGGCAGCGAAGGCGCCGGTGAGGAGGCGCTGCTGCGCCTGGAAAGCGATGCCGAACGGGTGCAGATCGTCACCATCCACACCAGCAAGGGGCTGGAATACCCGCTGGTGTTCTGCCCGTTTCTCTGGGACGGCAAGCTGCTCGGCAAGAACCAGGACAGTGCCCGTTGTCACGATGCCGATGGCCAGCCGCTGCTGGACCTGGGCAGCGGCGAACTGGAGGACAACCTCGAACGCGCCCGTCAGGAGGTGTTCGCCGAACAGCTGCGGCTGGCCTACGTCGCCCTGACCCGCGCGCGTGACCGGCTCTGGCTGCATTGGGGGCCGGTGAGCCTGCCCAAGGCGAAGAAGGATGGCAGTCTGCCCGACGAAGGCTTGCACAGCAGCGCCCTGGCCTGGCTGCTGCATGGCCGCGAACTGCCGGGTGAGCAGCCACTGACGGAGCTGGGCAACCACCTGGCTGGCCTCAACGGCGGTAGCCTGCGTCTGGCCATCGAGCGGCTGGTCGCCACGAGCGACGGGCGCATGGCCTGCCTGCCGCTCGAGTCGCGTGAGGCCAGCACCCAGGGCAGCAGCCGCGCAGCGCCGCCCGAGCAGCTGGCGCAGCTCAACCGCAGCCTCTACAGCGCCTGGCGCATCGGCAGCTTCTCCGGGCTGGCCGCCGGCATGCACATGGAAGCGCCGGACCGCGACGCCCTGGCGATGCCCGATGCCGGCGAGCCGGGCAGCGGCTTCTTCGCCTTCCCGCGCGGCGCTCGGGCCGGTACCTGTCTGCATGCCATCCTCGAGGACTGGGCGCGGGGCAAGGGTGAGCTGACCCAGCTGGTCGAGCCGGCGCTCAAGGCCTACGGCTTGCCCCTGGACTGGCGGGACATCGCCACGGCTCAGCTGGAGCGGGTGCTGCAGACCGATCTGGACGGCGCCGGGTTGACCCTCGCCAGCCTGCAGGCAGCGCGCCGGCTGCCGGAGCTGGGCTTCACCTTCCCGGTGCGCGAGCTGGACGTGGTGCGCCTTCGCACCTTGCTGACCGACCCGGCCAACGGGCTGGCCGCACCGCTGCGCGAGGCCGCAGCGCGGCTGGAGTTCGACAGCCTCAAGGGCTTTCTCAAGGGCTTTATCGACCTGACCTTCGAGCACGGCGGCCGCTGGTACATCGCCGACTACAAGTCCAACTGGCTCGGACCCGAGGCCAGCTACTACGGCGGCGAGCGACTGCTGCAGGCGCTGGCGGGCGAGCACTATTACCTGCAATACCTGATCTATCTGGTGGCGCTGCGCCGCTTCCTGCGCCAGCGTCTGGCAGATTTTCGCGACGAGCAGCTGGGCGGCGCCTTCTACCTGTTCCTGCGCGGCATGCCCGAGGCCGGCGTCTACTTCGCGCGGCCGGACGATGCGCTGCTCGATGCGCTGGATCGACTGTTCGAGGAGGGACGGTGATGGTGCGCCTTGGCGGTCTTGACCGCGACAATGGGCGTGGCAGCGCTTTCCTGCCGACCAGGAGCGATATATGACCCTTGCCGATCTCCCACTCGGCCCGCTGGAGCGCGCCTTTGTCGCAAGTTTGCAGCGCCTGGAACCGCAGGCGCCCGAAGCGGTGCTAATTGCCGCCACGCTGTGCTGTGAGGCGCTGGCGGCCGGCGATGTCTGTCTTTCACTGGAACGCCTTGCCGGAAGGCGCCCCTGGCCCGATGTCGATCTCAGCATGCCGGAGCTGCCCGTCTGGCGCGCACAGCTCGAAGCTTCCACGCTGGTCGGGACACCGGACGACTATGCGCCGCTGACCCTGGTCGGCGACCGGCTCTACCTGGCCCGCTACCAGGCCTACGAACAGCAGCTGGCCGAACAGCTGCTGGCCCGCACCGGCGATGCGCCCGAGGTGGACGAAGCACGGCTCGCCGAGAGCCTGGCGCGCTTGTTCGCCTTCAATCAGCAGCGCCCCGACTGGCAGCGCCTGGCCGCCGCGCAGGCAGTTCGGCGGCGCCTGGCGGTGATCTCCGGCGGTCCCGGCACCGGCAAGACCACCACCGTGGTGCGCCTGCTGGCGGCGCTGCTCGAGCAGCCTGGCGGCGAGCGCCTGGCCATCGGCCTCGCCGCACCCACCGGCAAGGCCGCGGCGCGCATGGCCGAGGCGATCCGTAACGCCAAGGCCGAGCTGCCGGTCAGCGATGCGGTGAAAGCGGCGCTGCCGGACGAGGCGCGGACCCTGCACCGCCTGCTCGGCAGCCGCGGCGACAGCCCCCGCGTGCGCCACGATGCGGCCAATCCGCTGGCGCTGGACGTGCTGGTGGTGGACGAGGCGTCGATGGTCGACCTGGCGCTGATGGCCAAGCTGGTCGTCGCACTGCCACCGAAGGCGCGGCTGATCCTGCTCGGCGACAAGGATCAGCTGGCCGCCGTGGAGGCCGGCGCGGTGTTCGCCGAACTCTGCGAAGGCCGCGGCTTCGATGCCCGGGCGGCAAGCGAGCTGGAGCGCATCACCGGCCAGCCCGTGCCTGTCGAGACGCCGCGCTCGCGCCTCGGCGATGCGGTGGTGCTGCTCACCCACAGCCACCGCTTCGCCGGCGACAGCGGCATCGGCGAGCTGGCGCGGCGTATCAACGCTGGCGATGCGAAAGGCACCGTCGCGCTGCTGCAGGAAGGTCGTGCGGATCTCGCCTGGAACGCGGCGCCCAGCCCGACCGCCTTGATCGAGCGGCTGGAGCAGGGTTACGGCGGCTACCTGCAGGCTGCGCGGCAGGGTGATCCAGGCGCGGCGTTCGAGGCCTTCAATGGTTTCCGGGCGCTGACTGCGCAACGCGAGGGCCCGTTCGGCGTGACCGGTATCAACGAGGCGCTGGAAACACGCTTCAGGCGTCGCCTCGGCGTGCCGGCCCGCGAACGCTGGTATCCCGGCCGTGCGGTGATGGTCCGGCAGAACGACTACGCGCTGGGGCTGTTCAACGGCGATATCGGCCTGTGCCTGAAAACCGAGCAGGGCTTGCGGGTGTTCTTCGAGGGTGACGACGGTTACCGCGGCTTCGCGCCGGCACGGCTGCCGAGCCACGACAGCGCCTTCGCCATGACCGTGCACAAGAGCCAGGGCTCGGAATTCACCGAGGTGCTGCTGGCCTTGCCGGATCAGCCGAGCCCGCTGCTGACCCGCGCGCTGTTCTACACCGGCATCACCCGCGCCAAGCGCCGGGTGGAGATCTGGGCGCTGCCGGCACGTCTGGCCGATGCGGTCAGCACCCGCGCCGAGCGCGCCGCCGGACTGGCCGAGCGGCTGGTTCCGGCGGGTGCCGTGGCCGATGCCGATGCGGTGCCGGAAGCCCCAATCGGTGCGGCGCCAGCCGAGGGCGATCAGCTCAGCCTGTTCTAAAAGCGTGCGCGGCTGCTCGAAGCCGGCACGATCGCGGCTCATCGCCTCCGTTTCGTGAAGCGGTTGTGGGTTTGGCTGGCGCAATTCTGTTCCGATGCGCGTTCGCCGAAAGCCGATACCAGGACTCGCGATGAAAACCTTCTTTCTTCTGCTCTGGGGCGCGCTCAGCCTGACAATCAGTACTGCGGCGCTGCGTGCCCTCTGGCTCGAGCCGTCGCTGGCCAGCGGTTTCGCGCTGCTGCTGGTCGTCTACTACATCGTCTGCTTCTTCCAGCTCATCCGTGCTGCCTATCTGCCGTGGGGGCTGCTGGGTGCCTACCGGCGTGCCGGCTATTGGCTGTGCCTGATCCTGCTGCCGCTGACGCTGATTCCCCTGCATGCCGCCTATGAGATATGGCAGCAGGGCGGCTACGTCGCGGTCGAAGCCTCGCTGCATACCGAGTGGCTGCACCTGCTGCTCGGCTGGTTGCAGGACGCCCTCGGTTACCTCGGGCCGCTGCTGGTGCTGTGTGCCGTGGGCATCGGCCTGGCGCTGATGCTGCTGCGTCTGTTGCGTGGGCAGGTGGCGCGCTGATCAGCCGTTCAGCAGGGTGAGCACCAACGGCAGGCTGGCCGCAGCCAGCAGCGTCTGCAGGGTGATGATGCCGGCCATCAGGTGGCTGTCGCCGCCGAGCTGGCGGGTCAGCACGTAGGCGGTCGGCGCGGTGGGCAGGGCGAAGAACAGCACCAGGATGGTCGTTTCCATCGCCGGCAGGCCGAGCACGACCGCGACGCCGTAGGCCAGCAGGGGCACGGCGAGCAGACGTACCGCGCAGTTCCAGCCCAGCGCCGGGATTTCCCCGCCCAGTTCCTGCGGCTTGAGCGCCGCGCCGACGCAGAGCAGGCCCAGTGGCAGGCTGGCTGCGGCCAGCAGGCCGAGCAGCCGGTCGGTGCCGCCCGGCAATCCCAGCCCTGACAGATTCACCAGCGCGCCGGTCAGGCAGGCCAGGATCAGCGGGTTCTTCGCGATCGGCAGCAGCAGCCCGCGTACGCTGACGCCGCGCTCGGCGGTCAGCGCCCAGACCGACATCACGTTCACCGTGGGCACCATCAAGGCCAGCATCAGTGCGGCCAGTGCCAGGCCTTCCTTGCCGAACAGGCTGCCGACCGCCGCCAGCCCGAGGTAGGTGTTGAAACGCAGCACGCCCTGGGTGATGGCACCGAAGCGGCCAGCGGACCAGCCGCGCAGTCGCTTGGCGATCAGCAGCCCGACCCAGGCCAGACCGAGGCCGAGCATCACCGCGCCGGCCAGTTGCGGCAGGGCGGGGTTGTCCAGCGGCGCGGTGGCCAGGCTGCTGAACAACAGGGCAGGAAACAGGACGAAGTAGTTGATGCGCTCGGCGCCGGGCCAGAACTCCTCGCTGGGAAAGGCCCGCAGACGCAGGAAATAACCAGCAACGATCAGCGCGAACAGCGGCCAGAGGGCCAGCAGAAGGGTGGTCACGGATACATCCAGCAATGCATGTGGGTCGATCTTCGATGCTGGAAACGTCCAGTGCAAGTCTTGTGTCCAACCAGCCATTCGCCGCTGTCGCTACGCTGGTCGGGCCAGGAACCATCAGTAATGGCTCGGTGATATCATTCATGCCCTGAACCGCGAGCTGCCGATGTCACCCATGATCGACCATCCCTCTGCCGAGGATTTTCGCGATACCCCCTACGGCCGGCAGCTGCACAGCGGGTTTCGTCTCCTGCGCTTCAAGTCCGAGCTGGAACGCGAGTTTCGCCAGTACCTGGATCGGCATGCGCGCACGTCGCAGCGGCTCGCCGCGCTGTTGCTGATCATCGCCGTCTCCGGCTACCTCTATGTCGAGCACCGGCTGTTCAACCTCGCCGACACCGGCTGGCTGGCGACGCTGACGCTGCTGCGCATCCTGCAGATCCTGCCCGGTGTCGTCGTGCTGGTGCTGACGTTCTACAGCCGCACCTTTCGCGCCCAGGCCAACCGCATCTTTCCGGTGCTGCTAGTGCTCATCGGGATCATCGCCGCGCTGATCGACATTCGCTTCGAGGCCCTGGGGACCGAGCTGAACTTCCGCTACGGCGCCGGATTGCTGATCGTCAGCTCGTTCTTCTTCCTCGGCGTGACCTTCTGGTGGGCACTGCTCTGCGCGGTGCTGATCGTGGTGGCCGATGTGCTCATCGCCGGTCTGATTCTCACGCCCGAACAGATGCCCGAGCACTGGATTGCGGTCAGCTACTACCTGCTGCTGCTGATCATCGGTGCCATCAGCCGCTACGTTCACGAGTATTCGCAGCGCGACCAGTTCCTGATGCGCAAGCTGCTGGGCTGGGTGGCCGAGCATGATGCCCTGAGCGGCCTGGCCAATCGGCGCAGTCACGACCTGGCGTTGCGTCAGCGGATCGCCCAGGCGCGCCGGGACCGCCAGCCGCTGAGCCTGCTGTTGCTCGATCTGGATGATTTCAAGGCCTACAACGATACCTTCGGCCATCCGGCCGGCGATGCGCTGATCCGTTCATTCGGCGAGCTGGTGGCAAAGTTCGCCCGACGGCCGTTGGATCAGGCTGCGCGGGTCGGCGGCGAGGAGTTCGCGCTGCTGCTGTACAACTGCGACAACGCGGCGGCGCAACGCATCGCGCGGCAGCTGGTGGCCGCGCTGGCGGCGCTGGAGGTCAGGCATCCGCGCGATCCGGCGTCGCGCGTGGGGGTCAGCATCGGCGTGGCCACGCTGCAGGATGGTCAGCAGGCCGAGCAGCTCTATCACAACGCCGACATGGCGCTGTACCAGGCCAAGACGACCGGCAAGAACCGCTTCGCGGTCGCCCCCGGGCAGGCGCGCCGCGACTAGCTGGCCAACCTCAGCGGCGCGGCGGGACCGAACGGGTGCGGCCGCTGCCGTCGATGGCGACGAAGACGAACACCGCCTCGGTGACCTTGCGCCATTCGCTGGACAGCGGGTCGTCGCTCCAGACTTCCACCAGCATGCGAATCGAGCTGCGCCCGACTTCCAACGTCTGGGTATAGAAGGACAGCTGCGCGCCGACGGCCACCGGCACCATGAAGGCCATGCGATCGATGGACACCGTGGCCACGCGGCCGGCCGCCACGCGGCTGGCCATCGCGGTACCGGCCAGGTCCATCTGCGACACCAGCCAGCCGCCGTAGATATCGCCGAACCCGTTGGTTTCGCGCGGCAATGCGGTGAGCTGCAGGGCCAGGTCGCCCTGGGGAATCGGATCTTCCTGTTCGTATTCTTTCATCGGTCGGACTCGCGGCGCGTTTGTTGTTCTGGCGCGAAATGCCCGCGCTAGCGCGGGCGACGGCGCCGAGTATAGCGGCAGTGCAGACGTACAGCGACCGCGCTGGGTCAATGGGCCGGTTCGTAATCAGATTGTCACACTTGCTTCATAGAGTGTTCACACGGCCTGCAGATACTGGCCCCCGTTCCAACACACTCGAGCACACACCTGCTAGGAGCAAGGTATGAAACTGAATCGTTTGATGGCGGCCCTCACCTTCGTAGCCGCTGGCGTGGGCGCCGCAAGCGCAGTCGCTGCAGTAGACCCGGCACTGCCGAGCTACCAGAAGACCTCTGGCGTTTCCGGCAACCTGTCCAGCGTCGGTTCCGACTCGCTGGCCAACCTGATGACGCTCTGGGCCGAAGAGTTCAAGCGCAGCTACCCGAACGTCAACATTCAGATCCAGGCCGCCGGTTCCTCCACCGCGCCGCCCGCGCTGACCGAAGGCACCGCCAACATGGGCCCGATGAGCCGCCCCATGAAGGACAACGAGATCCAGGCCTTCGAAGAGAAGTACGGCTACAAGCCGACCGCCGTACCGGTGGCCATCGACGCCCTGGCGGTGTTCGTGCACAAGGACAACCCCATCAAGAGCCTGGACATCGAGCAGGTCGACGGCATCTTCTCCAGCACCCGCCTGTGCGGTGGCGAGAAGGACATCAAGACCTGGGGCGACCTGGGCCTGACCGGCGAGTGGGCGAGCAAGCCGATCCAGCTGTTCGGCCGCAACTCGGTATCCGGTACCTACGGCTACTTCAAGGAAGAAGCCCTGTGTAAAGGCGACTTCAAGTCCAACGTCAACGAGCAGCCGGGTTCGGCCTCGGTGGTGCAGTCGATCTCCAGCACCCTGAACGCCATCGGTTACTCGGGCATCGGCTACAAAACCTCCAGCGTGCGCGCCGTACCGCTGTCCAAGGGCGGCGAAGCCTTCGAGGCGAGCGAAGAGAACGCCCTGGCCGGGAAATTCCCGCTGGCTCGCTTCTTCTACGTCTACGTGAACAAGGCGCCGAACAAGCCGCTGAGCCCGATCGATGCCGAGTTCCTCAAGCTGGTGCTTTCCAAGCAGGGCCAGGAAGTGGTGGTCAAGGACGGCTACATCCCGCTGCCGAAGAAGGTGGTCGACAAGACCATGCAGGAGCTGGGTCTGTGAGACCCGCGTAACGGCCGGCGCCCGCTGCGCCGGCCTTGCGCAGATGCCCGCCACGCTGAACGCGCTGGCGGGCATCGTCGCGTCACCTGGCTGTAACTTTTCTGTCACACGGCTTTATTAGATTAGGCGCCCCGAAGGGCCGCTCGGCCCAGGAGCCTGGCATGAACGACATGGACAACATGACCGCGAATTCCGATGTGCAACGGCTGGACTTCAACACGCCGGCACTGCAGCGCAAGCGGCGCATACGCGCGCTGAAAGACCACCTGGCGCGCTGGTACGTGTCCATCGGCGGCCTGGCCGTGCTGGGCGCCATCACCCTGATCTTCTTCTATCTGGCGCAGGTCGTGCTGCCGATGTTCCAGGGCGCCGAGCTGGAGGCCCGCAAGGCTCAGCAGCCGACCTGGCTGGCCGATGCCGGCAAGCCGCTGCTGCTGGCCATCGAAGAGCAGAACCAGGTCGCCCTGCGTCTGGGCGAGGACGGCCAGGCGCGTTTCTTCAGCCTGCGCGACGGTGCGCTGCTGACGAGCAAGCCCCTGCCGCTGCCGGAAGGCAGCCGCATCGTCTCGGTGGGCCAGGACACCCCCGGCACCCGCCGGCTGGTGCTCGGTCTGGACAATGGCCAGGCCCTGGTGCTGGAGCACAACTACAAGGTCACCTACCCGAACAACCAGAAGACCATCACCCCCGAGCTCGCCTATCCCTTCGGCGAGGCGCCGCTTGAGCTCGATCCGGAAGGCCGCCCCATCGAGCGCGCCGCCATCAGCCTGAACGGCAAGACCCTGCTGGTCGCCGGCGCCACCGGCAGCGCGCTGCATGCCCAGCGCATCGCCAGCAGCGAGAACCTGCTGACCGGCGAGGTGACCCTCGAGCAGGAGCGCCTGAACCTGCCGCAGCTGGCCGAGCCGATCCGTCAGCTGCTGATCGACCCGCGGCACATGTGGCTTTACGCGATCAGCGGCAAGGCCAGCGCGGATGTCTTCGACCTGCGCCGCAAGCAGCTCAACGGTCGTTACAAGCTGGTCGGCGACGGCAGCGAGATCACCAGCGTCAGCCCGCTGTTGGGCGGCATCTCGCTGATGGTGGGCGACTCCAGGGGCAGCATCGGCCAGTGGTTCATGGTGCGTGCGGCCGATGGCCAGGCCGAACTGAAGAACGTGCGCAACTTCAAGCTGGGCAGCAGCCCGGTCCGCCAGATCCTCCCGGAGGAGCGCCGCAAGGGCTTCCTCGCCCTGGACGACAGCGGCAGTGTCGGCATCTTCCACAGCACCGCACACCGCACGCTGCTCAAGGAGCAGGTCGCCGATGGCGCCGCGCTGGCGGCCATGTCGCCGCGCGCCACACGTCTGCTGCTGGAGTCGGCGCAGGGGCTGCAGCGCTTCGTCATCGACAACCCGCACCCGGAGATTTCCTGGAGCGCGCTGTGGGGCAAGGTCTGGTACGAGAGCTATCCGGAGCCCGATTACGTCTGGCAGTCCACCTCTGCCAACAGTGATTTCGAACCCAAGCTGAGCCTCGCGCCGCTGGCCTTCGGCACGCTCAAGGCAGCCTTCTACGCCATGCTGCTGGCGGCCCCGCTGGCCATCTGCGCGGCGTTCTATACCGCCTACTTCATGGCGCCGTCGCTGCGCCGCAAGGTCAAGCCGGTGATCGAGCTGATGGAGGCGCTGCCGACGGTGATTCTCGGCTTCTTCGCCGGCCTGTTCCTCGCGCCGTTCCTGGAGAACCACCTGCCGGGCATCTTCGCCCTGCTGCTGCTGATGCCGGTGGGCATCCTCTTCGCCGCCTGGACCTGGAGCCGCCTGCCGCAAAGCGTGCGCCTGGCGATCCCGGAAGGCTGGGAAGCGGTGCTGCTGATCCCGGTGATCCTGCTGGTGGGCTTCGGCTCGCTGGAGATCAGCGGGCACCTGGAGAACTGGTTCTTCGGCGGTGACATGCGCCTGTGGCTGTCCAACGACATGGGTATCCCGTTCGACCAGCGCAACGCCCTGGTGATCGGGCTGGCGATGGGCTTCGCGGTGATCCCGACCATCTACTCGATCGCCGAGGACGCCGTGTTCAGTGTGCCGCGCAGCCTCACCCTGGGCTCCCTGGCCCTGGGTGCGACGCCCTGGCAGACGCTGACCCGCGTGGTGCTACTGACCGCCAGCCCCGGCATCTTCTCGGCGCTGATGATCGGCATAGGCCGCGCGGTGGGCGAGACGATGATCGTGCTGATGGCCACCGGCAACACGCCGATCATGGAAGCCAACATCTTCGAGGGCATGCGCACCCTGGCCGCCAACGTCGCGGTGGAAATGCCCGAATCCGAGGTAGGTGGCACCCATTACCGCGTGCTGTTCCTCGCCGCGCTCGTCCTGCTGATGTTCACCTTCGTGATGAACACCCTGGCCGAGCTGATTCGCCAGCGCCTGCGCGGCAAGTACGCCAGCCTGTAACCCGATTTCGCCAAAAGGTATCGATCCGTGAAAAAGGATTCGTTGAACAGCTGGGTCAAGAGCGGCACGCCCTGGATCTGGATGAACGCCGGCGCGGTGTCCATCGCCGTGATCATGACCCTGGGGCTGCTGGCGATCATCGCCGTGCGCGGTCTGGCGCACTTCTGGCCGGCCGACGTGATCGTCGCCGACTACAGCATGCCCGGCGCGGAAATGCGCGTGCTGGCCGGCGAGGTGGTGCAGGCCGAGGAAGTGCCACGGGCGCGCCTGGCTGCCAGCGGGCTGCCGGTGAATGTCGAGGGCGGCGAGTTCATGACCCGCGAGCTGCTCAAGGTCGGTAACCGCGAGGTGTACGGCGCGGACTTCTCCTGGGTGATCGGCGAATGGCTGAGCAACCAGCGCAAGCCGGCCGAGCTGATGGTGCTGGAGCGTCGCGAGTGGGGCAACTTCTATGGCTATCTGCTCAACGTCAAGGAAGCCGGCCAGCTGGTCGCCGAAGGCGATGCCGCCTGGGGCGAGCTGCAGCGTCGGATCGATCGGGTCGACCAGCTGCATGCGCAGATCTCGCGCATCGAGAAGGTGGAGATCGGCCGCATCAACCACGGCCTCGAGCGTCTGCGCCTGAAGACCCGCAAGCTGGAGCTGGACGACCGTCTGGATGCGGCCGCCCAGGCCGATCTGGATGCCGAGCGCGCCCAGTGGGATGCCGAGTACCGGGTCCTGGAAGACAAGCTGGTGGCGCTGCAGCAGCAGTTCAACCGCGACAGCATCACCGTGCGCACCGCCGACGGCCGCGAGCAGGAGATCAGCCTGGGCAAGGTGGTGCGAGCGTTCCAGCCCAATGCCATGTCGACCCCGCAGAAGCTGATGTTCTACTTCGCCAAACTGTGGGAGTTCGTCAGCGACGAGCCGCGTGAGGCGAACACCGAAGGCGGCGTGTTCCCGGCGATCTTCGGCACCGTGCTGATGACCCTGATCATGGCGGTGATCGTCACCCCCTTCGGTGTGATCGCCGCGGTCTACCTGCGCGAGTACGCCAAGCAGGGCCTGCTCACCCGGATCATCCGCATCGCGGTGAACAACCTCGCCGGCGTGCCGTCGATCGTCTATGGCGTGTTCGGTCTGGGCTTCTTCGTCTACGTGCTGGGCGGCTCGCTGGATCGGCTGTTCTATCCCGAAGCCGCACCGGCGCCGGTGTTCGGCACGCCGGGCCTGATGTGGGCCTCGCTGACCCTGGCCATCCTCACCCTGCCGGTGGTGATCGTCGCTACCGAGGAAGGCCTGGCGCGCATCCCCCGGATGATCCGTGAAGGCTCTCTGGCTCTCGGCGCGACCAAGTCCGAGACGTTGTGGAAGGTGGTGCTGCCGATGGCCAGCCCGGCGATGATGACCGGCCTGATCCTCGCTGTGGCGCGTGCCGCCGGCGAAGTGGCGCCGCTGATGCTGGTCGGCGTGGTCAAGCTGGCGCCGAACCTGCCGCTCAACGGCAACTACCCCTATCTGCATCTGGATCAGAAGATCATGCACCTGGGCTTCCACATTTACGACGTCGGCTTCCAGAGCCCCAACGTCGAGGCGGCGCGGCCGCTGGTCTACGCCACCGCGCTGCTGCTGGTACTGGTGATCGCCACGCTCAACTTCAGCGCGATCTACATCCGCAACCACCTGCGCGAAAAATACAAGGCGCTGGATCATTGATTGGCGCCGCCAGCCGCATCGTGGGCTTCCGAGGGAAGCACCCGGCGCGGATGGCGGCCTGTAGCTTGCAGCCCGAGGCTGCAAACGGAGCGAGCACATGCAAACCACCACCCATTCGATCGACATCTCGGCCCTGGGCCGCGACAAGCGCAGCCTGAGCCTGGCCAACGAGCAGGTCGCCATCGAGGTGCCCGACCTCAGCCTGTTCTACGGCCAGAAACAGGCGTTGCACAACGTCAGCATGAACATTCCGCGCCAGCGCGTGACCGCCTTCATCGGCCCGTCCGGCTGCGGCAAGTCGACCCTGCTGCGCTGCTTCAACCGCATGAACGACCTGGTCGACGGCTGCCGCATCGAAGGTGCCATCAACCTCGACGGGCAGAACATCTACCAGAAGGGTGTGGATGTGGCCGACCTGCGCCGCCGCGTCGGCATGGTGTTCCAGAAGCCCAACCCGTTCCCCAAGAGCATCTACGAGAACGTGGTCTACGGCCTGCGCATCCAGGGCATCAAGCAGAAGCGCGTGCTCGACGAAACCGTCGAATGGGCGCTCAAGGGCGCGGCGCTGTGGGAGGAAGTGAAGGATCGTCTGCACGAATCGGCCCTCGGCCTCTCCGGTGGTCAGCAGCAGCGTCTGGTGATCGCCCGTACCATCGCCGTGCAGCCGGAAGTGCTGCTGCTCGATGAGCCGAGCTCGGCCCTCGACCCGATCTCCTCGCTGAAGGTCGAGGAGCTGATCTACGAGCTCAAGGCCAAGTACACCATCGTCATCGTTACCCACAACATGCAGCAGGCCGCGCGGGTGTCCGACTACACGGCGTTCATGTACATGGGCAAGCTGATCGAGTACGGCGACACCGATACGCTGTTCACCAACCCGGCCAAGAAGCAGACCGAAGACTACATCACCGGCCGCTACGGCTAGCCGGCCATGGCAAACCGCGCTGCGCGTTGTCGGCGGCGCTTGCCGTACTCGTTTGTACTGTCTGCGCGCCCCCTCCTAGCGCAGCACGTTTTGCCAAGGGCCGGCTCGTCCGGCGAGAGAACCACAGTTTCGCAAGGGCTCGATGATGATCAGCAAAGACAGCCACACCCAACACATTTCCCAGCAGTTCAACGCCGAGCTGGAGGAGGTGCGCAGCCACCTGCTGGCCATGGGCGGGCTGGTGGAGAAGCAGGTCAACGACGCGGTCACCGCGCTGATCCAGGCCGATTCGGGCCTCGCCCAGCAGGTGCGCGAGGTGGACGACCAGATCAACCAGATGGAGCGCAACATCGACGAGGAGTGCGTGCGCATCCTCGCCCGCCGTCAGCCGGCGGCCTCCGACCTGCGTCTGATCATCAGCATTTCCAAGTCGGTGATCGACCTCGAGCGCATCGGTGACGAGGCGACCAAGATCGCCCGCCGCGCCATCCAGCTGTGCGAGGAAGGCGAGTCGCCCAAGGGCTACGTCGAGGTGCGCCATATCGGCGACCAGGTGCGCAAGATGGTGCAGGAGTCGCTGGACGCCTTTGCCCGCTTCGATGCCGACGTCGCGCTGTCGGTGGCGCAGTACGACAAGACCGTCGACCGCGAATACAAGACCGCGCTGCGCGAACTGGTCACCTACATGATGGAAGACCCGCGCTCGATCTCCCGCGTGCTCAGCGTGATCTGGGCGCTGCGCTCGCTGGAACGCATCGGCGACCACGCGCGCAACATCGCCGAACTGGTGATCTACCTGGTGCGCGGCACCGACGTGCGCCACCTGGGCCTGGCGCGCATGGCCGAGGAAGTGGAAGGCTCGAAGGAGCGCTGATTCGCGGTCGCGGGGCGGGCAGCGATGTCCGCCCGGCGCCAAAATCTGCGGACAGAGCCGCCGCTGGCGTTGAGGCTCGACCCATCCACCGGCATCGGTTCGCCCGCACGGATGCCGCTCAGGTGCGGATCAGCGCCTCGCTCAGATAGTCGATCAGCGCCCGTGTCTTTGGCGGCAGGTGATGATTCTGTCGCCACAGCAGCCAGGCCGCGCCCTGGTAGGAGCCGGTGTAGCGCCACTGCGGCAGCACTTCGCGCAGCTGGCCGTCGGCCAGCGCCTGGGCAGCGGTGAAATGCGGCAGGCAGGTGATGCCCAGGCCTGCCAGCGCCACCAGTAACCGGGCCTCGCTGTGGTTGCTGACGTAGCGACCGCGCACCGTCACCGTTTCCTGTTGCTCGCCGCGGCGCAGGTGCCAGCGATTGTCTCCCGCCGTTTCTCCCAGATACAGGCAGCTGTGGCGCAGCAGGTCCTGCGGATGTTGCGGCTCGCCGTGGCGCTGCAGGTAGTCGGGGCTGGCGCAGAGCAGTTGGCGCACCGGCCCGAGCGGCTTGCCGGCCAGGCCTTCGGGTGGGTTGTCGGTGACCTGCACCAGCAGGTCGAAACCGTCCTCGATCAGGTCCGGGCTCTGGTCGCTGATGCGCAGCTGCACATCGACCTCGGGGTAGCGCAGGAGAAAGGCCGGCATCAACGGCCCGACGACGAACTTGCCATAGGCCTTCGGCACGCTCAGGCGCACCAGCCCGCGCGGGCTGCGCATCAGCCGCTCGCCGATGGCGACGGCGGCGTCGGCCGCATCGAGCATGTCCCGGCAATGCTGGTAGAACTCCGCCCCGGCCTCGTTCAGCCGCAGCTGGCGTGTGGTGCGTTCCAGCAGGCGCAGCGCCAGGGCCTGCTCCAGCCGTGCCACCTGGCGGCTCACCGCCGACGGTGTGCTGCCCAGCAGGCGCGCGGCGCCGGAGAAGCTGCCGGCCTCGACCACCCGCACGAACACGGCCATGTAGGGCAGCAGGGCTGCGCTGTCATTCGTTCCCATGCGGAACAGGTCCTGTGCTGTTTCGCTGGATTATCGACTGCCGCGACAGGCCCGACAATCAGCGCCTGATTGGTGCGGGGATTCGAACATGAAAGGCACGTTGAGACAGGGGCTGTGGCTGGCCGATGGCATGCTGCTGACGGTGGCGCTGATCTGGGGCAGCAGCTATGCGGTGGCCAAGCAGGCGCTGCTGTTCTACCCGGTGCTGGGTTTTCTGGTGATCCGCTTCGGCCTGACCTTTGTCCTGCTGCTGCCGCAACTGCGCGGCGCCGGTCGCCGGGCGCTGCGCCCCGGCCTGCCGCTGGGGCTGGTGATGCTGGCGATCTTTCTCTGCGAGACCTGGGGCGTGATGCTGACCAGCGCCAGCAATGCGGCGTTTCTGATCAGCCTGTGCGTGGTGATCACGCCGTTCATGGAATGGCTGCTGCTGCGCCAGCGGCCGCACAACACGCTGTTCCTCGCCTGCGCGCTGTCGCTGGCGGGCGTCTGGCTGCTGACCGGCGGGCCGCAGCTCTCGCTCAATCTCGGCGATGCGCTGATGCTGGCCGCCGCGTTGCTGCGCGCGGTGCTGGTCTGCCTGACCCGACGATTGACGGCCGGCCGGGAAATCCCGGCACTGGCGTTGACTGCGATGCAGAGTGGAGTCGTTGCGGCGGGCTGCATGCTGCTCGGCGTGTCGCTGCCGGGCGGACTGCCGGCACTGCCGGTGGAGCCGGGCTTCTGGTTCGGCACGCTGTATCTGGTGCTGTTCGCCACGCTGTTCGCCATGTTTGCGCAGAACCGCGCGCTGGGGCGCAGCAGCGCAACGCGGGTGTCGCTGCTGATGGGCTCCGAACCGCTGTTCGGCGCGATCATCGCCGGTCTCTGGCTGGGTGAGCGGCTGGGGCCGATGGGCTGGGCGGGTGGGTTGCTGATCATGCTGGCAACGCTGTGCACCCTGGGCATCGGCCGCCAGCCGGCGCCAAGCAGGGCCGGCGATGGTGCGCCGGTCCGTGCCTAGCGTGCGGGCACGGTGAAGCGGCAGGCTGGTCAGCCCTGCCGCAGTTCGGCCTGCAGCTCGTCCAGCGCCGTCTGGCGCTCGCCGTTCTGCAGGCGGGCGCCGGGGTTGAGCGAGGACCACTCGGGATGCGCACGACAGCGTTGCAGGGCTTCGGGCAGCTTGCCCTCGCGCCAGCCCTGATCCTGCGGCGTGCCCAGGCGGATCGCCTCGGTGGCGGCGTGCCCCCGAGTCGCGAGCACGGCCAGCAGTTGACGCTGGCGCAGGGCGAGCAGGCGCAGTACGGCGTCGTCGACGCTCAGCTCGCGCTGCCCCTTGAGCTTGCCGAGCAGGCGATTGCCATAGTGCCGCGCGGTCTGCGCGCCGCCGCCGGCAATGGCGCCGAGCAGCGCCGCGGCGCCGAGGGTGATGCCGCCGACCATCAGGTCGACGCCGGCACCGGCCGCGGCACCTGCGGCCATGCCACCGCCGATCTTCACGCCCAGCTGCTTGAGGGTCTCGGGGTTGAACAGGTCGTCGCCCCAGCGCCCGTCGAGCAGCGGCAGATCACTGGCCGCTGCATCGTCCTGGCGAAAGGCATACAGGCGCAGAAGCGCCTCGACGCAGCGCTGCTCGCGGCGGCGCACGGCATCGTGCAATTCACGAATGGCGCCGCGCTCCAGTTCCGGCTGTGCGGCCACGCTGCGTCGGCAGGCGGCGACATCCACCAGCAGTTCGGCGATCAGTCGCTGGCCGCTGGCCAGGCGTGCGGCAGCCTGGGCCTCATGGTCCTCGATCAGTCGCTGCAGCTTGGGGCGCGCCTGTTCCAGCAGCAGCGCCAGGCTTTCGTACAGCCGGCGCTCACCGTCCACGGGTGGCGCCACGCTGTCGAAGCGCACCAGTGCATGCAGGCCGAGGCGGGCCAGGGCCTGACGCCATTCCTCGTCGCGGTGCCCCGGCTGGGCGACGAAGTTGAGCACCGGCAACAGCGGCTTGCCGCAGCCGGCGAGCACCGCCAGCTCGTCCTTGTACTTGGCCAGCACCGGCTCACGGGCGTCGATCACGTAGAGCCCGGCGTCGCTGGCCAGCAGCTGACGCAGCACCTTGGCTTCCTGCTCGAAGCGCTGGCGTGCCTCGCTGCCGTCGAGAAAGCGCGCGGTGCGTGCCGGGCCGTCGAGGCGCTCACCGGGGCGCTCCAGCCGTTCGAGGTAGTCGAGCAGGGCGATGGCATCTTCCAGGCCGGGGGTGTCGTAGAGCTCCAGCAGCGGCTCGCCGTCCACCGACAGCCGCGCACCCTCGACGTGGCGGGTGGTGCTCGGCCGGTGCGAGACCTCACCGAAGCCGATGTCGCGGGTCAGGGTGCGCAGCAGCGAGGTCTTGCCGACATTGGTATGGCCGACCACGGCCAGTTTCAGCGCTTCAGTCATGGCCTGTCTCCAGCCAGCGCAGCGGGGCGCAGCTCGAATGCGTCAGCCCCAGGGTATCCAGCGCCTGATGCCAGTCTTCCAGGCGCGCGCTGTCCAGCGCCTCGCCCGGGGGTGCCTGCAACAGCCAGACGCGAGTCGCCGCGGCGCAGCGCGACAGCTCGCCGATCAGCGCCAGGGTGCCGCGGTCGGGTGAGCGTCGCGGATCACAGGCGACGGCCAGGCGTGCCGGCGGAAAGCGGGTGAGTTGATCGAGCAGCCGTCGGCGCCCCTCGCGGTCGTCGAGGATGCCGGCATCGGCGATACCCTTGGACAGAGCCGGCGGCCACGGGCGGCTGCCGTCCAGCTCGATGGCCACCAGCACGGCGCCAGCGCTGCCATCGAGCTGAGCGCCGGCAGTCGGTGCGTGCAGTTGGGCGGGCGCCGCATCACGGATGCCGAGGCGCACGCTGGGTGGCTGCAGGCGCTCGCGCAGCAGGCGGTAGGCCGGCAGGTTCAGATCGAGGGTCAGCGCAGCCCGCCCACGGCGCCAGCGCCACAGGCAGAGGCTCGCCAGCAGCAGTCGCGGCAGCAGGCCGTAGACCAGCAGCACGCCGACCAGCCAGCCGGCCCAGCGTTGCCGGGCGCCGTCCAGATCGCCGGCGAGTGCGCCGCTGGCGCGGATCTGCTCGACATCCGGCACGCTGAAGCCGAGCAGGGCCGGTAGCGCGCCGAAGGCCTGGGTCAGGCCGACGAAGGCGTTCTCACCAAGGATGGTGGTTTCCCAGACGAAGCCGTAGCGGCGGGTCGCCAGCAGGGCGAGGAGGGTGAGCAGGGCGCTGGTCATCGCCAGCAGCCATAGGGCGTGCACGCCTGTTCCCAGCAACCAGCGGCCGAGTCGGCGCTGATGCAGCACGCTCAGCAGGGCTGGGGCCAGCTGCGCGGCGCGGGCATCGCGGGCGAGCTTTTCGCTCAGCCAGAGCCACAGTCGCCCCAGCGCGCCGCTGCTGTCACCGGTCAGTAGCAGGCCGAGCAGCCAACCGAGCAGGGTCAGCAGGTTCAGCCCGAGCAGGCTGCCCAGCGCCCAGAACACGTTGACCGGTCGCTGCCCGTCGCCGAGCGCGGCGAAGGCCAGCCCGGCACCGGTGAAGAGCGCCAGCAGGATCAGCGCAAGCGCGCCCAGGCGGGCGCCCTGACGCCAGTGCCGGAGCGCCTCGATGAGCCCGTCACGGTGCGCCAGCCAGAGCGCGCGGCGCTCGATCAGCGCCGGCAGATCGCCGCCCTGGGTACGGGCCTGGCGGTTGGCCTCGTCGTCGTCCAGCGGCCCGGCATGCTCTTCGCGCAGGCGCACGGCTTCGGTCAGCCAGATTCGGTCGAGCGGAGTGAGATCGGGAGAGGGGCGGACGGTCACGCGGCTTCTCGCTGGCGGGTCGAGCCCTGAGGATAACCGCTGCCGCGCGGAACGGGGAAACGGGGAGCCGTTGCGGCTCCCCGCTGTGGTCGTCAGTCGGCGTTGCGCAGGCGCACGGCGATATCCGGCTGGTCGATGAACAGGCCATCGATGCCGGCATCGAGGAAGGCGCGGATCTCCGCTTCGCTGTCGCCGCGCTCGTGGCGCTTGTCGCTGCTGCGCAGGTTGGCCGGGAGGAAGGCGTTTTCTGCGCGGAAGGTGTACGGGTGGACCTTGAGCCCGACCGCATGGGCGGCGGCGACGAAGCCGGTCGGCGTGCCCAGATTGCCGTTGCCGTCACGCGGAATGATGTAGCTCTTCTCCGGGCCGACGCCGGCGGCGTAGCGGGAGATGGCCTTGAGCCCGGCGGGGGTGGCCATCTGCGCGTAGGTCAGCTTGGTCCCGCGCACCTGCTGGTCATACGGCTGGCCGGAGCTGAACAGCTGCACCAGGCGCAGCTGGGTCAGGCGGCTGAGGGTCTTGAGGTTGTCCACCTCGAACGACTGGATATACACCGGCGCGTGGCGCCCGACGTAGCCGTTGCGGGTGAGGATGCGCACCAGCGGCTTCTCCATGGCCAGGCCGAGCTGCTGGAAATGCGTCGGATGCTTGGTTTCCGGGTACAGACCGATGCGCCGGCCCTGGCTGAGCTGCAGTGTTTTCACCAGGTCGATGATCTCCTGCAGGGTCGGGATTTCCAGGCTGCCGTCCATGCGGGCATTGCCCGGGCGGATATCCGGGATGCGCTCGATGGCGCGCAGGGTCTTCAGCTCGGCGAGGGTGAAGTCTTCGCTGAACCAGCCGGTGAGGGTGACGCCGTCGACCTGCTGGGTGCGCTTGCGATCGGCAAACTCGGGGCGCTGGGCGACATCGGTGGTCAGGCCCAGCTCGTTGTCGTGGCGGGCGACGATATGGCCGTCACGGGTCATCACCAGGTCCGGCTCGATGTAGTCGGCGCCCTGGAAAACGGCCAGAGCATAGGCGGCCAGGGTGTGCTCCGGTACATAGCCGCTGGCGCCGCGATGGGCGATCACCAGCGGGGTCGGCTCGCCCCGCGCAGCCTGGTGTTTCGCGGCGTGTTCATCCGGCGCAGCGAAGCCGGCGAGCGGTAGCAACAGGGTGCAGGCGGTCAGCCAGCGGCGAAGGGAAGCGGTGGTCTTGCGGGCCATTTCGGCATCTCCTCGGTTTGGATATCCCAGCCTGCGCCACTTGCATGACCGGACGTTGACGCTGCGTTGCCGCTTGTATTGCAAAGCGATGAAGCCGACGAACGGCTGACGCTTCGGCAAGCTGTATCGCTCTGCTATTCTCGCCGCCATGAATCAGACCCGCCTTCCCCTCGCCATGATCGCCGCCCTCGCGCAGAACCGCGTGATCGGCCTCGACAACCGCATGCCCTGGCACCTGCCAGCCGATCTCAAGCATTTCAAGGCCATGACCCTTGGCAAGCCGATCATCATGGGTCGCAAGACCTGGGACTCGCTCGGCCGCCCGCTGCCGGGGCGGCTCAACCTGGTGGTCAGTCGCCAGGCCGATCTGCAGCTCGACGGCGCGGAAACCTTCACCGATCTGGATGCCGCGCTGGTGCGTGCCGAGCAGTGGGCGCGCGAGCAGGGCGTCGACGAGCTGATGCTGATCGGCGGTGCGCAGCTGTACGCTCAGGCGTTGGGGCAGGCGCAGCGGCTTTACCTGACACGGATCGACGCGCAGCCCGAGGGCGATGCCTTCTTCCCGGTATTCGACGAGCACGAATGGCAGTGCATCGACAGCCAGCCGCATCCGGCCGAGGGCGAGGCGCCTGCGTATCGGTTCGAGACCTGGCAACGGCGCTGATCGGCGCCGTCTTCACTTGATCGGCGCCAAGTCCTTCCGCCTGGCCAGCTTCTATCCTTCGCAACAACCGTTTTCGAGACCCAGCCGATGCAAACCCGCGAATCCGACGTGCCGCAAGCCGAGCGCGTATCGGCGATCTTCGTTCGTCACCCGCTGTGGGAGGACGCTCTGGCGCTGCTGACCGGCACCGCGCTGGTCGCCCTTGGCATCGCCTTCTACAGCCACGCCGGGCTGCTGACCGGCGGCACCGTTGGGCTGGCCTTTCTGCTCAAGTACCTGGCCGGCTGGTCGTTCGGCCCGGTGTTCTTCCTGCTCAACTTGCCGTTCTATGCACTGGCGATCTGGCGCATGGGCTGGAAGTTCACCCTGCGCACCGTCTGCGCAGTGGGGCTGGTCTCGCTGTTCGCCGAGCTGACCCCACAGTGGGTGCGCTTCGCCGAGCTGAACGTGGTTTACGCCGCAGTGTTCGGTGGTTTCGCCATCGGCATCGGCCTGCTGATCCTGTTCCGCCATCGCGCCAGTCTTGGCGGGGTGAACATCCTCGCGTTGTTCCTGCAGGAGCGTTTCGGCCTGCGCGCCGGTACCTTCCAGATGGGCATCGACGCGCTGATCGTCATGGCCGCGGTATTCGTCGTCCCGGTGGACAAGGTGCTGCTGTCGGTGCTCGGCGCCGTGGCGCTGAATCTGGTGCTGGCGATCAATCACCGCGCCGATCGCTACATGGGCGTCAGCTGAGGCTGATCAGCTCCACCTGCGCCTGGCCGTCGTTCAGCTCCAGCAGTGCCAGGCTGATCGGCAGGCTGAAGCGTCGCGGACCGGCGCTGCCCGGGTTCACGTAGAGCACGCCATCGCGCCGCTCGACCTTCGGTTTGTGCGAGTGGCCGGCGATCACCACGTCGACGCCGGCGGCAAGCGGGTCGATATCCAGCTGCTTGAGGTCGTGCAGCACGTGCAGGGTGAGACCCCCGATGCGCAGGTCGAGGCGTTCGGGCAGCACCTGCGCCCAGTCGGCCGTATCGATATTGCCGCGGATCGCCTCCAGCGGCGCGATGGCGCGCAGCCCGTCGAGCACCTGCGGTTTGCCGATATCGCCGGCGTGAATGATCTGTGCGCAGCCCTGCAGTGCCGCCACCGCCTCGGGGCGGAGCAGGCCGTGGGTGTCGGAGATCAGGCCGATGCGCATGCCGGTGTTCCCTTTAACTGCTTCGTCAGGTCATCCGACCCTTGGCCGACCGCTGTGGTTGCGGCAGGCTTGGGCTGTTCGGGTCGAGGAGTCTGGCATGGATCGGGTGGATTGCGTGGTGGTGGGTGCGGGAGTGGTCGGGCTGGCGGTGGCGCGTGCGCTGGCGCTGGCCGGTCGCGAGGTGCTGATACTGGAAGCCGAGGCGGCCTTTGGCACCGCCACCAGCGCGCGCAACAGCGAAGTCATCCACGCCGGCATCTACTACCCGCAGGGCTCGCTCAAGGGCCGGTTGTGCGTGGCCGGGCGTCGCCAGCTCTACGATTTCTGCAACAGCCACGGCGTGGCCCATCGACGTTGCGGCAAGCTGATCGTCGCCACCGACGAGGCCCAGATCGCTGCGCTGGAACAACTGCGGCGGCACGCGCTGGCCAATGGGGTCGATGACCTGCAGTACCTCGATGGGCGCGAGGTGCTGGCGCTGGAGCCCGAAGTACAGGCGGTGGCAGGGCTGCTCTCGCCGAGTACCGGCATCATCGACAGCCACGCGCTGATGCTGGCACTGCTGGGCGATGCCGAGCGCCACGGCGCGGTGCTGGCACTGAACGCGCCGGTAACGGCGATCACCGTCGGCAGCGCGGGCTTGCAGGTCGAGGTGGGCGGCGCCGACCCGCTGCAGTTGCTGGCCCGCACCGTGGTGAATTGCGCCGGGCATGGTGCGCCCATCCTCGCCGCGCACACCGCCGGGTTGGACCCGGCCGCGCGGCCGCGGCAGTTCTTTGCCAAGGGCAGCTACTTCAGCCTGAGCGGGCGCACGCCGTTTCGCCATCTGGTCTATCCGCTGCCTGAGCCCGGCGGCCTCGGTGTGCACCTGACCCTGGATCTGGCCGGCCAGGCGCGTTTCGGCCCGGACGTGCAGTGGGTCGAGGCGCTCGACTATCGCATCGAGCCGGAACGGGCCGAGGGCTTCTATGCCGCGATCCGCCGTTATTGGCCGGCGCTGCCGGACGCTTCGTTGCAACCGGCCTACACCGGCATCCGCCCGAAGATCAGCGGCCCCGCCGAGGCGGCCGCGGACTTTCGCATCGATGGCCCGGCGCAGCACGGCGTCGCCGGGCTGGTGAACCTGTTCGGCATCGAGTCGCCGGGCCTGACTGCCTGTCTGGCGATTGCCGAACACGTCCTTGGGTTGCTCGAGCCCACGGCATTGGCGACCTGATCACGCGCTGTCGCGCTCGCGTTGCGGCCCGTGCGGACGGGCCGCACACTGCGACCCGCCGCGATCGGACGGCGTATCACCGGCAAAAGGAACGTGCATGGAACTGACAGGCGAAGCCCGCCCGCTGAAAGTCTATCTGGCGGTCGGATTGCTGCAGGGTTTGGCGCTCTGGGCGGCCAGCGAGGCCTGGCCGCACGCTACTGGCTGGCGGGTTCTGTGTTCGGCGCTGCTGGCCTTCACGATGATTGGCGGCTGGCAGGTGCAAATGCTCTGGGGCGGGCTGTGCGAGGCCGGACGCTGGCGCCTGGTGCTTGCCTCTGCCGCGCTGCCGGCCGTGCTGGCGGGCGGTCTCGCGCTGCAGTTCGAGCAGCCGCGCTGGTATTACCTGGGTGAATCCGTCGGCACCCTGCTGCTCTGGAGCAACCTGATCCTGGCCTATGTGCTGACACCCTTCATCCAGGCGCGGGATATCGGTCATCGTTGGCGTGTCGACTACGCCGCGCTGTACCGGCACGCCATCAACAACGGCCTGCTGCTGTTCATGGCGCTGCTGATGCTGGCGGCGTTCTGGCTGCTGATCTGGCTCTGGGCCGGCCTGTTCAAGCTGGTCGGCATCAGGATTTTCGCAACGCTGTTCGAGTCGTCCGGCTTTATCTGGGTGGCCAGCGCGACGGTCGTCGCCATCGGGCTGTGGATCGGTCTCGAGCGTGGCCAGGTGGTCGATGCGCTGCGCAACGTGCTGCAGGCGATGTGTCGCTTCCTGCTGCCGCTGACGGTGCTGATCCTGCTGATTTTCGTGGTCTGCCTGCCGTTCACCGGTCTGCAGCCGTTGTGGGAAACCCGCCACGCGACGCCGATCCTGCTGGCCATGGTGTTCGCCCATGTCGCGCTGCTCAACGGCGTCGTTCAGGATGGCCGGCAGGCGGTGCATTACCCGCGTGCGCTGCGCGTGCTGGTCGATGCCAGCTCCCTGTGCCTGCCGCTTCTGGCAGGTCTTGCGGTTTACGCACTGTGGCTGCGGATCGCTCAGTACGGGCTCACGCCTGATCGGGTGGTGGCGCTCGGGGCGACCCTGGTGGCGCTGCTGCACGCGCTGGCGCTGATGGCGGCGGTGCTGCAACGGCGGGATGGCTGGTTGGCGGGCTTGCGCCGGAGCAACCCGCTGCTGGCGCTGGTTTCGGTGGCGCTGTTGCTGCTCATGCATCTGCCACCGTTGAGCCCGTTGCAGCTCAGCGCAGCCAATCAGTACCAGCGCCTGCTCGACGAGCAGGTGCCGGCAGAGCGCACCGATCTCGGCGCGCTGCGCTTTCAGCTGGGACAGCCCGGTCGCGACCATCTCGAAAAACTGCGCCAGCGCCTGAGCCAACCGGGCATCGCCGACGCGCGTCGGGAGCAACTGCAGGCGGACCTGCAGCGACTGGACGGCGCGGACAACTACTGGAACTGGCGACACGCGCACGACATGGCCAACACCGCTCCCGTGCCATGGATCGGCGCGCCTCTCGAAGATGCCGACGGCGCCTTGGCCCAGGCGATCGCGACCCAGGGCTGTGACGGGGACTGCGCCCTGTTTGCCGTCGATCTGGATGACGACGGCCAGCCCGAGGTACTGCTGCTACGCGGTGCGCGGCCGCGAATCGTGACGGTGCTGGGGCGTGAGGCGAACGGCAGCTGGCGCTGGATCGGCCACCTTCGCAGCGCCGACGAGCAGACCCTCGACGGCGAGACCCTCAAGGAGCAGATCGAGCGTGGGGCCTGGCGGGTGGTGGCGCCGCGTTTCAATGCCTTGGAGATTGACGGCATACGGCTGGAGCCGGCGATTACCGAATAGCGCGCATGAAAAAGCCCGACACAAGGTCGGGCTTTTTTGTTGCGGCTGCGGCAGGTGATCAGCCGTCCAGCATCGCCTTGTCGCGCACCGCGCCCTTGTCGGCGCTGGTGGCCAGCAGGGCGTAGGCCTTGAGCGCGGTCGAGACCTTGCGCGCGCGCGGCTGCGCCGGCTTCCAGCCCTTCTTGTCCTGCTCGATGCGGCGGTGGGCCAGCTCTTCATCCGACACCTGCAGCTGGATGCTGCGGTTGGGAATGTCGATCAGTACCTTGTCGCCGTCCTGCACCAGACCGATGGCGCCGCCTGCGGCCGCTTCCGGCGAAGCATGGCCGATGGACAGGCCCGAGGTGCCGCCGGAGAAGCGACCGTCGGTGAGCAGCGCGCATTCCTTGCCGAGGCCCTTGGACTTCAGATACGAGGTCGGGTAGAGCATTTCCTGCATGCCCGGGCCGCCCTTCGGACCTTCGTAGCGGATGATGACGATGTCGCCTGGCTTCACCTCGTCGGCGAGGATGCCTTTCACGGCGCTGTCCTGGCTTTCGTAGATCTTCGCCGTGCCTTCGAACACGTGAATGGACTCGTCCACGCCGGCAGTCTTCACCACGCAGCCGTCCAGGGCGATGTTGCCGTAGAGCACGGCGAGGCCGCCTTCCTGGGAATAGGCGTGCTCGACGCTGCGGATGCAGCCTTCGGCACGGTCCAGGTCCAGGCTCGGCCAACGGGTGGCCTGGCTGAAGGCGATCTGGGTCGGGATGCCCGCCGGGCCGGCCTTGAAGAAGGTATGTACCGCTTCGTCCTGGGTCTGGGTGATGTCCCATTCGGCGATGGCATCGGCCATGCTCGGGCTGTGCACGGTGGAAACATCGGTGTGCAGCAGGCCGCCGCGGGCCAGCTCGCCGAGGATGGAGAAGATGCCGCCGGCGCGGTGCACGTCTTCCATGTGGTACTTCTGGATGTTCGGTGCCACCTTGCACAGCTGCGGCACCTTGCGCGACAGCGCGTCGATGTCGCGCAGGTCGAAGTCGACCTCGGCTTCCTGGGCGGCGGCCAGGAGGTGCAGGATGGTGTTGGTCGAACCGCCCATGGCGATGTCCAGGGTCATGGCGTTCTCGAAGGCCTTGCGGCTGGCCACGTTGCGCGGCAGTACGGACTCGTCGCCGTCCTGGTAGTAACGCTTGCACAGCTCGACGGCGATACGCCCGGCGCGCAGGAACAGCTGCTCGCGGTCGGCGTGGGTGGCCAGCGTGGTGCCGTTGCCCGGCAGGGACAGGCCGAGGGCTTCGGTCAGGCAGTTCATCGAGTTGGCGGTGAACATGCCCGAGCAGCTGCCGCAGGTGGGGCAGGCGCTGCGCTCGTATTCGGCGACCTTCTCGTCGGAGCAGGAATCGTCGGCGGCCACCACCATGGCGTCGACCAGGTCCAGGCCGTGGTTGGCCAGCTTGGTCTTGCCGGCTTCCATCGGCCCGCCGGAGACGAACACCACCGGGATGTTCAGGCGCAGCGCGGCCATCAGCATGCCGGGGGTGATCTTGTCGCAGTTGCTGATGCAGACGATGGCGTCGGCGCAATGCGCATTGACCATGTACTCCACGGAGTCGGCGATGATCTCGCGCGACGGCAGCGAATAGAGCATGCCGTCGTGACCCATGGCGATGCCGTCGTCGACCGCGATGGTGTTGAATTCCTTGGCCACGCCGCCGTGCTTCTCGATCTCGCGGGCGACCAGCTGGCCCATGTCCTTGAGGTGCACGTGGCCGGGGACGAACTGGGTGAAGGAGTTGGCGATGGCGATGATCGGCTTCTTGAAGTCTTCATCCTTCATGCCGGTGGCGCGCCACAGCGCCCGGGCACCGGCCATGTTGCGGCCGTGCGTGGAGGTTTTCGAACGGTAATCAGGCATGACGGTTCCTGCGGCTAATCAGGTAATCGGAGGTATGCGTATGGTGAGCAACGCCTGTGCCGGATGCAACGGAGGGTGACCGCGCGTTCGGAAGGGGCCGGGTCGAGGCGGGGTAATCGCTCGTGGGGCCTGGGCTCTGGGTCCGCCGTGTGGTGAATGGCGAGATATCACCGATTCTACGCACGTTCCGGCAGCCGGGCCAGGCGGGACGATTGCCGGTACGCCGGCATGCCGCGAGCTAGCCGCGCGGGGCCGCCTGAGCGGCCGTCCGGGGTGCGCATCCGCCGAAATTCGCCGCTTTGACCGCTGGTCCGGTTCTGCCTGCGTGCGACTGGCGGGTCGATTATCGCTCGCTACAGTCCATTCCCGACCGCTTCGCTGGCTGTCGCGCCTCTGCAGATGCGCGCTGCCCGCGGGTGGTCGGTCGCCGGTAGGTGTCCGTTTCGCGGCGGTAGGGCAGCGTTCGACCGGCGATGAATCCTTATACCAATGACAAGAACGAGGAATGCAGATGCACAAGTTCACACTTGGATGCCTGAGTGCCACGGCGCTGGTCGCCCTGTCCGTTTCCGCCATCGCCGCTCCGCTGCCCGATACGCCCGGCGCGCCGTTCCCGGCGGTTTCGAGCTTCGACAATTCCGGTCCGTACGCGGTCACCAGCCAGAGCGAGGGGCCCAGTTGCCGTGTCTATCGGCCTCGCACGCTCGGCCAGGGCGGGGTCCGGCACCCGATCATCCTCTGGGGTAACGGCACCGGTACCGGGCCGACGACCTATTCCGGACTGCTGACCCACTGGGCCAGCCATGGGTTCGTCGTCGCCGCGGCGGAAACTTCCAACGCCGGCACCGGACGGGAGATGCTCGCCTGTCTGGATTACCTGGTGCAGGAGAGCAATCGCACCTATGGCACCTATGTCGGTGTGCTCAATACCGGGCGGGTCGGGACCTCGGGACACTCCCAGGGCGGCGGCGGTTCGATCATGGCCGGCCGGGACGACCGCGTCCGGGCCACCGCGCCGATCCAGCCGTACACCATCGGCCTCGGCCATGACTCGTCCTCGCAGCGCAACCAGCGCGGGCCGATGTTCCTCATGTCCGGCGGGGCGGACACCATCGCCGTGCCTTACCTCAATGCGCAGCCGGTCTACAGCCGGGCCAACGTGCCGATCTTCTGGGGCGAGCGGCGCTATGTCAGCCATTTCGAGCCGGTTGGCAATGGCGGCGAGTATCGCGGCCCGAGCACGGCCTGGTTCCGCTACCAGCTGATGGACGACCAGTCGGCGCGCAGCACCTTCTATGGCCGGCTCTGCCGGCTCTGTACCAGCCTGCTGTGGAGTGTGGAGCGCAAGGGCATCGAGTAAGGCAGGGGAAGCGCAGGGCGGTCCGCCGCCCTGCGCAACCGGATGGCCGATCAGCTGTTGGGCAGGATGCGGCAGGTCAGGCTCTTGATGTAGCGGGTCTCCGGGATCGCCGGATGCACCGGGTGATCCGGACCCTGGGCGCCGCGCTCGAGCAGCTGGATGTTGCGATCCAGATGGCGCGCGCTGCCGAGCAGGATGTTCTGCAGGTCGTCCTCGGGCAGGTGCATCGAACAGCTGGCGCTGACCAGGATGCCGTCCTTGTTCAGCAGCCGCATGGCGGTTTCGTTGAGGCGGCGGTAGGCGGCCTCGCCGTTCTTCAGATCCTTCTTGCGCTTGATGAACGCCGGCGGATCGGTGATCACCACGTCGAAGCGCTCTTCGGCGTTCTTCAGTTCCTTCATCGCCTCGAAGGCATCACCTTCGACGCAGGTCATCTTCTCGGCTACACCATTGAGCGCAGCGTTGCGCTCCACGCCATCCAAGGCAAAGGCCGAGGCGTCGACACAGAACACTTCGCTGGCGCCGAAGGCGGCGGCCTGCACGCCCCAGCCACCGATGTAGCTGAACAGGTCGAGCACGCGCTTGCCCTTGACGTAGGGCGCCAGGCGCGCACGGTTCATGCGGTGATCATAGAACCAGCCGGTCTTCTGGCCCTGCAGCACCGGCGCCTCGAACTTCACGCCGTTCTCTTCCAGCGCGACCCACTCCGGTACCACGCCGAAGGCGGTATCGACGTAGCGTTCAAGGCCTTCGGCATCGCGGGCGCTGGAGTCGTTCTTCCACAGCACGCCGCGCGGCTTGAGCACCTGCACCAGCGCTTCCAGCACGGCATCCTTGTTGCGCTCCATGGTGGCCGAAGCCAGCTGCACCACCAGGTGGTCGTGGAAGCGGTCCACCACCAGGCCCGGCAGCAGGTCGGAATCACCGTAGATCAGGCGGTAGCACGGCTGATCGAACAGGCGCTCGCGCAGCGACAGCGCGACCTGGATGCGATGCACCAGCAGCGACTTGTCCAGGCTGTGCTTGAGATCGCGCGACAGCAGCCGTGCGCAGATCAGGTTGTTCGGCGACACCCCGACGATGCCCAGCGGCTTGCCTCCGGCGGCCTCGAGGATGGCCTGGTCGCCAGCGGCGAAGCCGGCCAGGGGCGTGGCCGCGGTGTCGACCTCGTTGCTGTAGACCCACAGGTGGCCCGCGCGCAGGCGGCGATCGGCATTGGCTTTGAGGCGCAGGCTGGGCAGGGTCATCGGCAGGGCTCCGGAAAAAAGACGGGCATTCTAAACGAGCGGCAGGCGGCGCGCGCCGGGTCGGCGGAAAAACGCTCGCCGCGTGCTGCCGCTGTCTCGCTCAGGCGGACAGGGCGTCGATCAGCGCCTGGCTGAATGCCGGGATGTCATCGGGTTTGCGGCTGCTGATGAGCTGGCCGTCCACCACCACCTGCTCGTCGACCCACTCGGCACCGGCGTTCTTCAGGTCGTCGGTGAGCGAGGGCCAGCTGGTCATGCGCTTGCCCTTGACCAGGTCGGCGGAGATCAGCAGCCAGCCGCCATGGCAGATCACCGCGATGGGCTTGTTCGCATCGGCCGCCGCCCGGACCAGCTTCTGCGCGGTTTTGTCGGTGCGGATGGTGTCGGAATTGACCACGCCGCCGGGCAGCAGCACGGCGTCGTAATCCTCCATGCGGACGCTGTCGAAGGTGTTGTCGACATGGAACTTGGAGGCCGGGGTGGTGTGGTTCCAGCCGGTCACCTCGCCGTTCTTGGCGGAGATGATCTCGGCGGTTGCGCCGGCCTTTTCCAGCGCCTCCTTGGGTCCGGTCAGCTCGACCTGCTCGAAACCGTCGGTCACCAGAATGGCCACGCGTTTGCCGTTGAGAGATTGGGACATGGACTTACCTCCGTCTGTCTGTCGATAACACTCGCCGAATGCGAGTCACTTGAAATGGGACCCACATCTCAGCCAAAGTTCGCCCTTTCCTGCCGATAGCACTTTGCCTTACCTGTCCGAGCGTCCCGCCATGGCCGTTGAACTGTCCGCCGATCAAATCCGCCGGGTGCTGCAAGGCATCAGCGTGCCGCCGCAGCCGCAGATCATGGTCGATCTGCAGATGGAGCAGGTCATGCCGGTGCCCGACCTCAAGGCCATCGCCCGGTTGATCAGCCAAGACCCGGGGCTCTCCGGCGCGCTGCTGAAGATCGTCAATTCGCCGTACTTCGGCCTGACCAACCGCATCGCCTCCATCCAGCAGGCGGTCAACCTGCTCGGCTGCGACTCGGTGATCAACCTGATCAACGCCCAGTCGATCAAGGGCGAGATGAGCGACGAGACCATCGTCACCCTCAATCGCTTCTGGGACAGCGCGCAGGACGTGGCCATGGCCTGCCTGACCCTGGCCAAGCGCATCGGCTACCAGGCGCCGGACGAGGCTTACGCGCTGGGGCTGTTCCACAACTGCGGCATTCCGCTGATGCTCAAGCGCTTCCCCGGTTACATAGCGGTGCTGGAGGAAGCCTACGCCAGTACCGGCGAGGGCCAGCGCATCGTCGACATCGAGAACCGCGTGCTCAGCACCAACCACGCGGTGGTCGGTTACTTCACCGCCAAGTCGTGGAACCTGCCGCTGTACCTGTGCGATGCCATCGCCAATCACCACAACGCGTTGTCCTTGTTCTCCGACGACTCCGGGCGTGACGCGCCGATCAAGACGCTGCTGGCGATCCTCAAGATGGCCGAACACATCTGTGCCTGTCATCGCGTGCTGGGCGGTCAGCCCGAGGACCACGAGTGGGACAGCGTCGCGCGCCTGGTGCTCGACTATGTCGGCCTGTCGGATTACGACTTCGTCTGCCTGAAGGAAAGCATTCGCGAACTGGGCGTGGGCTGACGCTCCGGCGCCGGCCTGCTAAGGTCGGCATCCCTTCGCTGTAACCGTATCTCGCCATGCCCGAACTTCCCGAAGTCGAAACCACCCGCCGTGGCATCGAGCCGTATCTGGTCGGCCAGCGCGTCAGCCGCGTGCTGGTGCGTGATCGTCGCCTGCGCTGGCCGATTCCGGAGGATCTCGACGTGCGTCTGTCCGGCCAGCGCATCGAGGCCGTCGAGCGGCGCGCCAAGTACCTGCTGATCCGCGCCGAAAGCGGCACGCTGATCGTCCATCTCGGCATGTCCGGCAGCCTGCGTCTGGTGGATGCGGCATCGCCCGCGGCCAAGCATGAGCACGTCGACATCCTGCTGGAGTCCGGTCAGGCCCTGCGCTACACCGATCCGCGGCGCTTCGGCGCGATGCTCTGGAGCGACGAGCCGCTGGCGCATGTACTGCTGGCCAGCCTCGGGCCCGAGCCGCTGGGCGAGGACTTCGATGGCGACCGGCTGTATCGGCTGTCGCGCGGGCGCAGCATGGCGGTCAAGCCGTTCATCATGGACAACGCTGTGGTGGTGGGCGTCGGCAACATCTATGCGAGCGAGGCGCTGTTCGCCGCCGGGATCGATCCGCGGCGGCCGGCCGGCAGCATCTCGCGGGCGCGCTATCTGAAGCTCGGCGAGGAGATCCGCCGCATCCTGGCCATGGCCATCGAGCGCGGTGGCACCACGCTGCGCGATTTCGTCGGTGGCGATGGCAAGCCCGGTTACTTCCAGCAGGAGCTGTTCGTCTATGGCCGTGGCGGAGAGTTCTGCAGGAACTGCGGTGGCACATTGCGCGAGATTCGCCTCGGTCAGCGCGCCAGTGTCTACTGCGGTCGCTGCCAACGCTGAGGCGGCGCAACTGCGCGCGCGTTGACGGCGTTCACGCCCCGCGGGCCCTGGCCGCTGCTATAGTGGCCGCCACAACTAAAATTGCCGCGTTTCGCACAGCTGAAGGACCACACCATGAATCTGTTCCGCTCCACCGCTGCTGTCTTGGCTCTGACCACTGGCCTGCTGGCAATGCCGGCGCACGCGGAATCGGTTCCGCAGAACGCCAGCGGCGATCCGATGTACACCGTCGAGGCTCCGAAGGCCTACTCCATGATCGGTGACCTGGTCATCGCCCGCCCGCTGCTGATCGGCGCGACCGTGCTGGGCGCCGCCGCTTTCGTCGTCAGCCTGCCGTTCACCGCGCTGGGCGGCAATGTCGGTGAGGCGGGCAAGGCGCTGGTGGTCGAGCCAGGCAAGGCAGCCTTCGTACGCTGCCTGGGCTGCACCACCAGCGGCTACAACGCACAGAATTGACCGGCATCATCCGCACCGCGACTGGCAGGCGCTGAGCCTTCCGATCGCGGTGCCGCTGCAGTAGGCTTCGCCTCCCCAGTTCATCTATCCGCGCGAAGCCATCTTGAAACCTTCCTTCTTCAAGATCCTCCTGCCCCTCGCGGGCGTATTGCTGCTGTCCTGGTCGTTCTGGGCCAGCAGCGGCTGGCTCGAACTCTGCGCGGGGCTGGCGCTGTTCCTGTTCGGCATGCAGTGCCTCGAGGAGGGCCTGCGTCAGCTGGCCGGCAGCACGCTCGAGCAACTGCTCGCCCGCAGTACCGCGACCCCGTTCAAGGGGCTGATGTTCGGCGTCAGCGGCACCATGCTGCTGCAGTCCAGCACGCTGGTATCGCTGCTCACCATCGCCTTCATCAGTACCGGGCTGATCAAGCTCGCCGGCGGTATCGCCATCCTGTTCGGCGCCAACCTGGGGTCCACCACCGGCATCTGGCTGCTGGCGCTGGCCGGGCAGAACGTCAGCCTGAGTCCGCTGGCCTTGCCGCTGCTGGTCTTCGGGGTGCTGGCCAGCTTCAGCGGAGACAAGGGCAAGGCGGCCGGGCGCATCGTGCTCGGTATCGCCTTCATCTTTCTCGGTATCGATCAGATCAAGACCGGTTTTTCCAGCTTCGGCGGCATGGACCTGTCGCAGTATCACGCCGGCGGGCTGACCGGCCAGCTGCTGTTCGTCGGCATCGGCCTGCTCGCCACCGTGGTCCTGCAATCGAGCCACGCAACGCTGATGCTGACCCTGACCGCGTTGGCCGCCGGTCAGCTGGATCTGACTCAGGCGCTGGCCACCGCCATCGGTGCGAACGTCGGCACCAGCGTCACCACCGCCTTTGTCGGCTCGCTGGGCGGTAACCGCAGCGGCCAGCGCCTGGCCCTGGCGCATGTGCTGTTCAATGTCACGACCGCCATCCTGGCGATCGCACTGCTGGTGCCCCTGGCCTGGCTGGTGCAGTGGCTGGTCGCGCCGCTGGGGTTGGGCGAGAACCGGCTGATTCAGCTGGCGCTGTTCCACAGCCTGTTCAACGGCATGGGCGTGCTGCTCTTCTGGCCCTGGCAGACGCAGCTGGCAAACGTCCTGCTGCGCGTGCTGCCGGAGCGGGCCGAGCCGACGGTGCTGATCACCGAGCTGACGCCAACGCCGGCGGATGGCGTGACCCATGCGCGCTATCTCAACGAGCGGGCGCTGGATTCGGCCGATGCCGCGGCCAGCGCGGTGGCTCAGGAGCTGCAGCACCTGGCACGCCTGAGCCTGGAGGTGATCTGTCATGCCCTCTACTTGCCGGTCGAGCAGCTGCGTCAGCAGGGGCGGGTCGACGAAGCGCTGCTGCATGCCCGTCCCGAAGCCCAGGCGCTGGACGCCGAACATCTGTACCAGCGCCATATCAAGGGCGTGTATTCCGATCTGCTGACCTTCATGGGCCGCCTGGAGCTGCCGCTGGACGAGAGCCATCAGGCGTTCTGGGTGAACTGCCAGGTCGCCGCGCTGCAGCTGGTGGATGCGGTCAAGGATGCCAAGCACCTGCAGAAGAACCTTGGCCTGTACCTGCGCCAGGACGATTCCGCCGCGCGCCAGGCCTATGTCGAACTGCGCCGGCAGCTGCTGGAATCGCTACGGGAAATTCGCGCGCTGAATCACTCCGAGCTGCCCGATGAGCTCTGGCGCGAGCGGCTGAACTGGCTGGACGAACGTGCCGCACACTTCGACGCCGAGTTTCGCCGGCGGCTGTTCGAGTCGATCCGCAATCACAAGCTGGACGGCCTGCAGACCAGCTCGCTGATGAACGACCTGGGCTATGCCAGCCGCATCATCCAGAGCCTGCGCAACGCCCTGCTGCTGGGCGAGGGCCACGAGCTGACGCGTCAGCTGCGGCAGCTGGCGGCGGACGACGGCCCGGTCATTGTTCAGCCGTGATCGGCTGGCGCCGTGCGGGCACCTTCAGCGCGCGGCCGATGCCGCGCGGGTCGCTGGCCGCTTCGACCTTGCCGCTCGGCTTGTGCCAGTAGAGCACCTGCTGGTTGCCGTAGTCGCGCTCGATCAGCCTGGGCTGGTGGCCGCGGGCACGTAGCGCGTCCAGCTGGGCCGCGCTGAAGGCATCGGCCTCGTACTGCAGCACGTCCGGCAGGTACTGATGGTGGTAGCGCGGCGCCGCCGGCCAGGCCTGCACCGGCTCGCCGTCCAGATAGGACAGGGCCGAGAGCAGCACCATGCTGGGAATGCGACTGCCGCCGGGGGTGCCGAAAGCGGTGAATTCCTCGCGGCTCTCGATGAAGGTCGGGCTCATGCTCGACAACGGCCGCTTGCCCCCGGCGATGGCGTTGGCGCTGCTGCCTTCCAGACCGTAGGCGTTGCTGCCGTCGATGTCGGCGGCGAAATCGTCCATCTCGTCGTTGAGCAGTACCCCGGTGCCGGGCACGGTGAAGGCGGCGCCAAACATCATGTTCAGCGACAGCGTCGCCGCCACCGCATTGCCTTCGGCATCGATCACGGCGAAATGCGTGGTGTGCTCGCCCTCGCGCCAGCGTGGTGCCGGTGGCAGGTCGCTGCTCGGGGTGGCGTGCTCGCGGTCGATGGCGGCGGCCAGCTGGTCCAGGTAGCGCGCGGACAAAAGCCGCTCGATCGGTGCGGCGACGAAATCGGGATCGCCCAGCAGCCCGCGGTCACGGTACGCGCGACGCAATGCCTCGACCACCAGGTGGCTGCGCTGCAGCGGTTCGGCCTCACGCCAGGCGAGGCGTTCGAGGATGCCCAGGCTCTGCGCGAGGATCACCCCGCCGGCCGAGGGCGGCGGCGCACCGATCAGCTCGCGGCCATCGGCCAGGGCGAAACGCAGGGGCTCGCGCTCCACGGTGCGGTAGTCGGCCAGGTCCTCCAGCGACCAGATGCCGCCGGCCGCACGTACGCCCTGGACCAGCTTCTGTGCCAGTTCGCCGCGATAGAAGCCGTTACGGCCGTTGCTGGCGAGTCGCTCCAGGGTTTGCGCCAGTTCCGGCTGGCGCAGCAGATGACCTTCGGCCGGAAGATCGCCCTCGTCGAGAAACAGCCGCGCACTCTCGGGATCGTCACGCAGTGCGGCCAGGCGCCAGCTGGCGCGCTGGCGGTATACCGCATCCACCTCGAAGCCGTCGCGGGCCAGGGCGATGGCCGGCGCCAGGGTCGCCTCGAGTGGCAGGCGACCACGTTGTTCGGCGAGCTCGACCAGCGCCGCTGGCGTGCCGGGAATCGCCGCCGCCAGCGGGCCGTTCAGTGACAGGTCGCGCTGGAACTGCCCGTCGCGCAGATACATGTCCGGCGTGGCGGCGCGGGGCGCCCGCTCGCGGGCGTCGAGAAATACGTGACGGGCCGGTTCGGCGGCCTCGCGCAGCAGAAAGAAGCCACCACCGCCGAGCCCCGAGCCATAGGGCTCGACCACGGCCAGTGCGGCGCTCACCGCGACGGTGGCGTCGAAGGCGTTGCCGCCTGCTTCAAGGATCTGGCGGCCGACTTCGCTGGCCAGGGGGTGGGCAGTGGCGACGGCACCATTGTCGAGCGGGTTGGCCTGGACGCTGCCGGCCAGCAACAGCAGGGCGGCGAACCAGCCGTGGAGCACCCTGAACAGGAGCCTCCGCCGGGTCGGTCGCCGCCAGCGCATCACGCCTTGCCGGTGATGATCAGGTACTTCTGCATCAGTTCGTCCTTGCTCTCGACGTTGTTCTCGTCGAGCGGGATGCAGTCTACCGGGCAGACCTGCTGGCACTGCGGCTCGTCATAGTGGCCGACGCACTCGGTGCAGAGGTTGGGGTCGATGACGTAGATCTCCTCGCCCTGGGAGATGGCGCTGTTCGGGCACTCCGGCTCGCAGACATCGCAGTTGATGCAGTCATCGGTGATTTTCAGGGACATCCAGCGAACTCCTGCCGTGGCTCGAACCACGGCACAGCTAAATTACGACGGCCAATTGTGCCGCATCGACGCTCGGCGTGCACTCGACGCAGGGCCGACGGCGGCCCTCAGTTCTGGCCGAAGCGCGTCTTGAGCGCCTGCATCACGGCCGGATGCACGAACTTCGAAACGTCGCCCTGGAGCGAGGCGATCTCGCGCACCAGGGTCGAGGAAATGTAGGAGTACTTTTCCGACGGCGTGAGAAACAGGCTTTCGACGTCCGGGGCCAGCTGCCGGTTCATGTTGGCCAGCTGGAATTCGTATTCGAAGTCGGACACCGCGCGCAGGCCGCGCAGCAGGATGTTGGCCTGCTGTTCCTTGACGAAGTGGGCAAGCAGGGTCGAGAAGCCGATGACCTTCACGTTCGGCAGGTGCTTGGTCACTTCACGGGCCAGCTCCACGCGTTGCTCCAGCGGGAACAGCGGGTTCTTCTTCGGGTTGGCCGCCACGGCGATGATGACCTCATCGAACAGCCGCGAGGCACGTTCCACCAGATCGGCGTGGCCCATGGTGATGGGATCGAAGGTTCCCGGATACAACACTCGATTCATCGCGGCGTCCTGACGCATGCGTGGGGGTGTGGATGGTAGCGGCTCGGTATCGGCAGCGTAAAGTCTGAATGGCCATGCGGCGATCTGCCGCGAATGCGAGGCAATCTCAGGACTTGTGCAGGCGATCACCCAACTGCGTGGCCAGCTTCGCGCACAGGGCGTAAATCGACAGCTGCGGGTTGGCGCCGACGCTGGTGGGAAACAGCGAGCCGTCGTGAATGGACAGATTGCCCAGCTGATGGTGCCGGCCGAGGCTGTCGGTCACCGCCTGGCGCGGGTCTTCGCCCATGGCGCAGCCGCCCATGACGTGCGCGCTGCCGAGGCGGGTGCGGTACGGCGCCAGGTCGAGGCGCTCGATCAGTTCGCGTGCCGCGCGGGCCGTCTTCACGTAACGGGCATCGGCATGCAGCGGCAGCACCGCGCGGGCACCGGCGGCGAACTGGATCTCGGCCATGCTGAGAAAGGCGCGGCGGATGCCGTCCCAGGCGTAGGCGGTCATGCGGTAGTCGAGTACAGGGCTGCCATCGTCGCGCAGCTCGACGCTGCCCTCGGCACTGTCCGGATGAAAGCCGTCGCGCTGCAGGGCGATCATGGCGTGGGTATGCGGCAGCGCGGCCATGCGCTGCGCGTTCTCCGAGCCGAAATTGCCGAGCAGGGTGGACGCGAGCGCGGGATGGATGGGCGGCACTTCGAGCTTGTAGCCCGCCGGCCCGGCAGCCCCGTCGCGCCACTGGAAGTGATCCGAATAGATCGATTGCGGTGCGCCGCTGAAGGCGTCGATGCGCTCATCGAATTGCGCCGCGCAGAAGTTGGTCAGGTGCAGGAAGGTGCGCTTGCCGACGCGCTGGTGTGGGTCGGGCACCTCCGAGCGCAGCAGCAACCCCGGCGTGTTGATGCCGCCGCCGGCGAGGATGTAGTGCCGGGCGATGACCCGGATGCGCCGGCCGGTGGGCGCCACGCAGCGCTCGTCCATGCCCAGGCAGTCGAGCCCGACCACCTGCTCGCCACGCACCTGCAGGCGCTCGGCCCGTGCGAGATAGAGCAGCACGCCGCCCTTGTCCAGCAGCGCCGGAATGCTGGTGACCAGCATCGACTGCTTGGCATTGGTCGGGCAGCCCATGCCGCAGTAGCCCAGGTTCCAGCAGCCGCGCACGTTGCGCGGGATCACCGCCCAGTGATAGTCGAGCCGTTCGCAGCCGCGCCTGAGCACCTGGTTGTTGGCGTTCGGCGGCACTGCCCAGGGTGCCACGCCCAGGCGCTGCTCCATGCGTTCGAACCAGGGTTGCAGCGCTTCGGCCGAAAGCCCGCTGACGCCGTGCTCGCGGGCCCAGTGCTGCAGGGTCTGCGCTGGGGTGCGGAAACTCGAGGTCCAGTTCACCAGCGTGGTACCGCCCACCGCACGGCCTTGCAGGATCGTGATGGCGCCGTCCTTGCTGGTGCGGCCGATTGCTTCCTGATAGAGCGAGCGGTAGGCCCGGGCTTCCTGCATGTCGAAGTCGCGGCTGGTGCGCAGTGGGCCTTCCTCGATCAGCAGCACCTTGAAACCGGCGGCGCTGAGGATTTCCGCGCTGGTGGCGCCGCCCGCGCCGCTGCCGACGATGGCGATATCGGCTTCCAGCGTCAGGTCCTGCTGCAGGCGCGAGCCGTCATGGGTGGTCCAGCCACGGGCGAGGCCTTCGGCGAAGAGATCGGGAACGGGCACGGCGCCCTCCTTGGTCAGATGGCCGGTGGCCCGGGATAGCCGCAGTGCGCCCAGGAAGCGGGGCAGGCGTACCAGGCCATGAGGATCATCTGCAGCAGCGAGGCGTGCCCCTGGCGCAGCAGCGCCAGCGAGCTGTTCTGCCAGCGCAGAAGGAACGTGCGCAGCTGGTCGTCCGAGGCCTGGCTCCAGTCGCCCCAGATGCCGGTGAGCGGGCCGCGGGTCAGCGGCTGGCCGAGCACGTCGAACAGCTGGCGCACCTGGACCGCCAGGGCAGGCGAGAGGTGGTCCAGGCCCTGATCGAGGCTGCTCAGCGTGGCCTGCACGGCCTGCGGCATGTGCTCGGCAGCTACCGCGCCGTCCAGCAGCAGCGGGACCAGCCGGTGCAGCAGCGGCAGGTCGGCCTCACGCAGCACGGCGAAGCCGCTGGCGGGGCCGGCGGCGGTCGCCCCCGCGCAGCGGCCGAGCAGCCCGCCAGCGGCCAGGATGGCGCCGCCGAGCAGCCCGACCTTGAGCAGGGTGCGGCGGTTCATGGCGAGGTCGTGCATGGGCTCGTCGCGCTTCAGCGGATGAACAGAGCGTAGATCAGCTTCTGCCACCACTTGCCGTAGGGCGGATAGATCAGCCGTGCGGCGTTGAAGCGCTGCTTGGCGAATACCGCCCTGGCCTTGCTGAAGGTCAGGAAGCCTTCGTGCCCGTGGTAATGGCCCATGCCGGAAGGGCCGATGCCGCCAAAGGGCAGATCGTCCTGCGCGACATGCAGCAGGGTGTCGTTCAGGCATACGCCGCCGGAATGCGTGCCCTCGAGGACGCGCTGCTGCTCGCCGCGATCGTAGCCGAAGTAGTACAGCGCCAGCGGTCGTGGCCGGGCGTTGACATAGGCCAGCGCCTCGTCCAGCTCGCCGTAGGGCACGATCGGCAGCAGCGGGCCGAAGATCTCCTCCTGCATCACCCGCATCTGCTCGTTGACCTCCAGCAGCAGGCAGTGCGGCATGCGCCGCTGCTGTGGCGCGTCGAACAGCGGCATGACCCGTGCGCCCTTGGCCCGGGCGTCATCCAGGTAGTCCTGCAGCCGCTTCAGCTGTCGGGCATTGATGATTGCGCTGTAGTCGGGGTTGTCGGCCAGGCGCGGATACAGGCGCAGCACGGCCTCACGGTAGGCGCTGACGAAGCCCTCGAGGCGCCCGCGCGGCACCAGCACGTAATCCGGCGCAACGCAGGTCTGACCGGCATTCATGCACTTGCCGAAGGCGATGCGCTCGGCGGCATCGGCCAGCGGCACCGTGGCCGAGACGATGGCGGGCGACTTGCCGCCCAGCTCGAGGGTGACCGGGGTGAGGTTGTCGGCAGCGGCACGCATCACGTCACGGCCGACAGAGGTCGCGCCGGTGAACAGCAGATGGTCGAAAGGCAGGCGGGCAAAGGCTCGGCCGACCTCCACGTCGCCGAGCACCACCGCCACCTGATCCTCGGGGAACACCTGCGCGAGCAGCGTTTTCAGCAGCTGACCGGTGGCCGGTGTCGACTCGCTCATCTTCAGCATCACGCGGTTGCCGGCCGCGAGCGCGCCGATCAGCGGGCCGATGGCCAGGTAGAGCGGGTAGTTCCACGGCACGATGATCCCCACCACCCCCAGCGGTTGGTAGACCACCCGCGCGCTGGCCGGCTGGAAAGCCAGGCCGACCCGACGCCGCGACGGTTTCATCCAGCGCCGCAGATGTCGGCAGGCGTAACGGATGCCATGCAGGCTGGGCATGATTTCCGCCAGCAGGGTTTCGTCGGCCGAGCGATGGCCGAAATCCGTGCTGATGGCCTCGATCAGTGCCGGCTGGTGGGTTGCCAGCACATCGCGCAGCGCGTCCAGCCAGCGCACGCGGTCTTCCTCCGAAGGCATGGGCGCAGCGAGAAAGGCCGAGCGTTGACGCTGGAACAGAGCCTCCATGGCGGCAAGCGCCTGCGGGATGTCGGCGGACATGGAGGCTCCTCAAGAAAGATGGCTGGGAGATTTCTAGAGTAATTGCTCTAATCTGTCAACGAGACGTGCTTGCCCGACCGCTGGCGTGTACCGTTGCCCCTTCGCTCCATCGCCGAGACCCCGCCGCCCATGGCACCCCGAGCCAAGACCCGCGATCGCATCATCGAAGCCAGCCTGGCGCTGTTCAATGCCCAGGGCGAACGCACCGTCACCACCAACCACATCGCCGCGCACCTGGGTATCTCGCCGGGCAACCTCTACTACCACTTCGCCAACAAGCAGGCGATCGTCGCCGAGCTGTTCGGCCGGTATGAGGCGCGGGTCGACCAGTTCCTGCGCCTGCCGCCAGCACGGCCAATGCAGGTCGAGGACAAGGCGCTTTACCTTGAGGCGCTGCTCGGCGCGATGTGGGATTACCGTTTTTTGCATCGGGACCTGGAGGGCTTGCTCGACGCCGATGCCGAGTTGGCGCAACGCTACGCAGGCTTTGCCGCACGTTGCCTGCAGCACGCCCGGGCGATCTACCAGGGGTTCGTCGAGGCGGGCATCCTCGAAATGGATGGCGAGCAGACCGAGGCGCTGGCCCTCAACGCCTGGATCGTGCTCACCTCCTGGATCCGCTTCCTTGCCACGGCCGGCGCCGGCGCGGGTCAGCTCGATCCGGTACAGATGCGGCGGGGCATCTATCAGGTGCTGGCGCTGGAAAGCGGCTTCGTCGCGAGCGGCGCCCGCGAGGCGGTGGCTGCCTTGCAACGTCAGTACTTCGTCGCGCTGGATGCGTTGCTGCCGAAGACGGACGCCTGACCGGGCCCGGGCTCGCCCAGCCATTGCGGAATGCGCCGCTCCAGGTAGTAGCGAGGGCAGCGTGGCGTGCCTTCGACAAAGCCGACATGGCCGCCGCGGCGGTGCAACTCCAGGGAGGTGCTCGCGGACAGTTCGGCCGGTTCCGGCACGCTGTGGCGGAACACGAAAGGGTCGTCCTCGGCCTGGATCAGCAGGGTCGGCGTGGTGATCGTCGGCAGGTAGTAGCGGCTGGAGGCGCGGCGATAGTAGTCGTGGGCGTCGCTGTAGCCGTGCAGCGGTGCGGTGAAGCGGCCGTCGAAGTCCCAGAAGGTGCGCATGCCGTGCAGCGGGCCGAGGCTCTGCAAGGCACCGAGGTGATTCAGCAGCCCCTCGCGCTGGAAGCGCTGCTGTTTGTCCCTCACGTAGGCGACCATCGCCTTCATGAAATGCGCCTGGTAGACGCGTGAGAAGCCGAGGCCGATGCGATCGGCACATTGGTCCAGGCGGAACGGCACGGACACCGCCACGGCCTTGCGCAGCGGACAACTGGCTGCCATTTCGCCCATGTACTTGAGCAGTACGTTGCCACCCAGCGAGTAGCCGACCGCATGCAGCGGCGCCATGGGCCGGCAGGCCTGTAGATGCCCGATCACTTCGGCGAGATCATCGCTGGCGCCGGAATGATAGGCGCGCGGCAGCAGGTTCGGTTCGCCCGAGCAGCCGCGCCAGTTGATCGCGACGCTCGCCCAGCCCTGCGCGCTCAGTTGTTGCTGCAGACCGAGCACGTAAAGCGAATTCGACGAGCCGGTGAGCCCGTGTAGCACCAGAACCAGCGGCGCTGTTGCTTCATGCGGGCCGTGCCAGTCCAGGTCGATGAAATCGCCATCGGCCAGCCACAGTCGCTCACGCCGGCGTTCGAGGCGCGGCGCCTTGCGAAAGAATGCGTTCCACAGGGTCTGCAGATGCGGCCCGGGAAGCCACCAGGCGGGTTGGAAGGATTCGGACACGGTTGCTCGGGTTCCTCGTTTGCTCCGACGTTAGAGCCTCGGCGGCGGGAAGAAAAGCACGATGCAGGCGTTGAATGATGCTGGCCGCCTGGCGACTTATGTCTTTGGGGATATGGTCAGCGCCGCCCAAGGGGTGGAGAGTGACGCGATAGTCTTATCCGGAACCCTGCCCATGATGCCAACCCCCTTCGATCAACTGCTGGCCGCTGCGCGCGAGGAGCGCGAACCCCAGCGCCTGCTGTTCGTTTTCGTCAGTGCCGAACTGCCGGACGATGCCACCGAGGCCGAGCGCCAGCGCTTCGAGGAAAATGCCGGCGGCTCGCTGAAACCGGTGCTCTGCGTCGACAAGCTGCCCGAGGAACTGAGCGACTTCGCCGCGCTGCGTGAAGAATCCGAGCGCACCGGCGTGGCCTGGGACCTGCTGTTCGCCGCGGCGCTGCCCGGCCAGGCCGGTATCACGCCGAACGCCGACGAGGCCGAGCAGCCACTGAAGATGATGGTCAGCGCCATCGAGACCGGCAACGTCGGCCGCTTTCTGGCCTTCGATCGCAACGGTCAGACCGTCGACTTCTACTGAAGTCGCCGACTTCAAGCGGCGGGTGCGCTGCGCTCCCACAGCGCGTAGTGCACCTTGCCAGCCTGCTTCTCCCGATGCAGTCGCCAGTTCCCCGGCAGGCCGAGGCTGGACGGCAGTGCCTCGCTTTCGGTGTAGACCCAGGCGTGCGCGGCCAGCCAACCCTTTGTCTCCAGCAGCTCGCAGGCCGGTTGCAACAGATTCTTGTTGAACGGCGGGTCGAGGAATACCAGGTCGAAGGCGGTCGGCGTCTGGGTTTCCAGATAGCGCAGGGCATCGCTCTGCAGTAGCTGGCCGTGGCCGCAGTTCAGCGTGTCCAGATGCTTGCGCAGGCTGGCGATGGCGTTGGCGTTCACGTCCAGCGCCAGGGCCATGCTGGCGCCGCGCGACAGGGCTTCCAGATAGATCGCGCCGCTGCCGGTGAACGGATCGAGCACCCGCGCGCCGGATAGGTAGGGTGCCAGCCAGTTGAACAGGGTTTCGCGCACCCGGTCCGGCGTCGGCCGCAGGCCTTCGGCATCGGGGAAGCTGAAGCGGCGCGAGCGCCACTCGCCGCCGATGATGCGCAACTGGCCCTGGCCGCCGTGGGCGTTGGGGCGAATGGGTGGATTGGCCATCAGTGCTCCGGAACGCCGCTGGGCTGTTCGACTGGTTTATCGGTGGGCGGCGGCAGCGGTTGCTGCTCGACGCTGGGGCCGGCAGTGACGATGACGAAGGCGTCTTGCTGCAGATGCTTGTTCATCGCTGTCTTGACCTGTTCGACTGTCAGCGCCTGCACCTCGCCCATGAAATCCTCCAGGTAGGTCAGCGGCAGGTCGTAGAAGCCGATGCTGCCCAGCTGACCGACGATGTCGGCATTGCTTGCGGTAGACAGCGGGAAACTGCCGGCGATCTCGCGCTTGCTGCGTTCCAGCTCGGCCTCGGTCGGCCCTTCGGCGAGATAGTCGCGGACCAGCTGCTGCACCAGTTCCAGCGCGCCATCGGTGAGTTCGGCGCGGGTCTGCATGCTGATCATGAACGGCCCTTCGGCTCGCATCGGGCTGAAGCCGGAGTAGATGCCGTAGGTCAGGCCGCGCTTTTCGCGCACCTCTTCCATCAGTCGCGTGCCGAAGCCGCCGCCGCCGAGTATCTGGTTGCCCAGATACAGCGCCGCATAGTCCGGATGGCCGCGAGGGATACCGAGCTGGGCCAGCATCAGGTGGCTCTGGTTGGATGGGAAGTCGATATGGTGCTTGCCGGCAACCGGAGCCTCGGGTGTCGGCGTCGTTGGCAGCGCCGGGCCTTCCGGCAGGGCGGCCGAGACACCGGCGGCGAGCGCTTCGGCTTCCTCGCGGGAGAGGTCGCCGACCAGCGCGATCACCGCGTTGCCTGCCGCATAGGCGCGGGCGTGGAAGTCGCGCAGCTGCGCGACGCTGATCGCCGGCACCGACTCGGGGGTACCTTCGCTGGGGTGGGCGTAGGGGTGATCGCCATAGAGCTGCTCGAACAGCTCGAGGCTGGCGAGCTTGCCGGGGTTCTGCTTCTGGAATTCGAAGCCGGCCAGCAGCTGATTCTTGATCCGTTGCAGCGAGTCCTCGGGGAAGCTCGGTTGGCCGAGGACCTGATTGAACAGCGCCAGGGCCGGCTCGCGCTTGTCCGGCGCACTGAGGCTGCGCAGACTGACCACTGCCATGTCGCGGTAGGAACCGTTGCCGAAGTCCGCACCTAGGCCTTCGAAGCCGCGGGCGATGGCGCCGACGTTCTTGCCCTCGACACCCTCGTTGAGCATGGCGTTGGTCAGCAGTGCCAGGCCGGGTACGTCGCCGTCCTGGCTGCTGCCGGCGGAGAAGGTCAGGCGCAGGTCGAACATCGGCAGCTCGCGGGCTTCGACGAACAGTACCTTGGCGCCTTCGGCGGTCTGCCAGCTCTGGATGTCCAGCTTGCGCCGGGCCAGGGGTTGATCGCCTAGCTCGGCGAGCGACTCCAGACGTGATTTTTCCGGCGTTGCGGTCGGCACGGCAGGCTGGGTCGCCTCGCGGGCGACATCCTGCTTCGCCGGCTCGCCGGGTTGTGGCAGGGCGGTGGAGCCTTCATCGCAGCCCGCCAGGCCGAAACCGGCTGCCAGCAGCAGGCCGAACAGGCCGTTGCGCAGCGCTTTGCAATCACTCATCACGGGCTTCCTCGGGCAGAACATGGGCGACGCTCAGGCGGGAGCGGGTGAAATAGGTGCTGGCGGCCTGCTGGATGTCCTCGGGCGTGACCGCTTCCAGTGCGCTCAGCTCCTCGTCCATCAGGCGCCAGGACAGGCCGACGGTTTCCAGCTTGCCGATGGTGGTGGCCTGCTGGGTGATGGAATCGCGCTCGTAGACCAGGCCGGCGATGACCTGCGCACGCACGCGCTCGAGTTCGTCCGCCGAGGGCGGTGTCTGCTTGAGCGCATCGAGTTCCTGCCACAGGCCGGCTTCGACTTCTTCCAGCGTGCGGCCCTTCTGCATGTTCGGCGCGGCGCTGAGGACGAACAGGCTGTCGCCGCGGGCATAGGCGTCGTACCAGGCCGAAGCGCTGGTCACCAGTTCTTCACCGCGCTCCAGCCGCTCCGGCAGGCGCGCGCTGTAGCCGCCGTCGAGCAGGGCGGAAATCAACCGCAGCGCGTGCACTTGGCGGGCGTTCTCCTCGGTCGCCAGGCTCGGTGCGTTGAAGGCCATGAGCAGCGTCGGCAGCTGGGTCTTCACGTGCAGCTTGAGGCGCCGCTCGCCCGGCTCGGCCAGTTCCAGTGGCCGCTTGGCTGCTGGCACTTCGCGTTTCTCGATGTCGCCGAAGAAGCGCTCGGCCAGTCCGCGGACCTCATCGGCGGTCACGTCGCCGACCACCACCAGGGTAGCGTTGTTCGGCGCGTACCACTGCTCGTACCAGGCGCGCAGCTCGTCGGCCTGCATGCGGTTGAGGTCGGCCATCCAGCCGATGGTCGGGTTGCGATAGCCGCTGGCGGGGTAGGCGATGGTCTTGAAGCGCTCGTAGGCCAGCGAGCTCGGCTTGTCATCGGTGCGCAGGCGGCGCTCTTCCTTGATCACTTCGATCTCGCGGGCGAACTCGTCTGGCGGCAGCTTGAGGCTGGCCAGGCGATCGGCTTCGAGCTCGAACGCAACGGCCAGGCGGTCACGTGCCAGGACCTGGTAATAGGCGGTGTAGTCGTCGCTGGTGAAGGCGTTTTCCTCGGCGCCCAGCTCACGCAGGATGCGCGAGGCTTCGCCGGCATCGAGCTTGCGGCTGCCCTTGAACATCATGTGCTCAAGGGCGTGGGAGAGGCCGGTCTGGCCAGCCGTCTCGTAGCTGGAGCCAACCTTGTACCAGAGCTGGGATACCACCACCGGCGCACGATGATCCTCACGCACGATCACTTTCAGGCCGTTGTCGAGGAAGAACTCGTGGGTGGGCTGGTTGTCTGCTGCTGCCAGCAGGGGCAGATAAAGCGCTCCGAGCAGCAGGGCGGCGGCGCGGCGTAACATCAGAGGCATAGTCGGGACTCGTCCAGTTGGTGTCCGCCACGGCAGACTGGCAGGGCGGCAACACGGCAGCCATGGTACTGGCGCGTGCGAATCAGGCAAAGCCGGGATATCCGCAGCCGAACCGGCCCTGATGCCGGAACCCGTGCTTAGCGCACCCGCTTTGCGAGGTGCTAGGATAGAGCCCGTTTGGCCGGCAGCGTGGCTGCCGGCGTATCGCATCCTTGAGAATACCTTCTCCATGTTTGGTTCCAACGACGACAAGAAGACACCGGCCGAGCCCGGCGAAAAGAAAGGCCTGTTCGGCTGGCTGCGCAAGAAGCCCCAGCCCGCTTCGGCAGAGCAGCCCGCCACCGAGCCTCAAGCGGACAGCGAACCGGTCGAGCAGACCGTGGCGAATGTCGAAACGCCTGCCGCCACGCCGCAGCACGAGGAGCCTCACGCCGTCGAGGCCGATCTGCAGCCGACCGAGGTGATCGAGTCGCCGCTGCCAGACCCTGTACCCGAACCCGAACCCGAACCCGAACCAGAGCCCGAGCCGGTATCTGCCCCGGTCGTTGCGGCCACGCCGGAAGCGCCGGCCAAGCTCGGCTTTTTCGCTCGCCTGCGCCAGGGTCTGTCGAAGACCAGCGCCAGCATCGGCGAAGGCATGGCCAGCCTGTTCCTCGGCAAGAAGGCCATCGACGACGATCTGCTCGACGAACTGGAAACCCGCCTGCTGACCGCCGACGTCGGCGTCGAGGCGACCACCGCGATCATGCAGAACCTCACCCGGCGCGTCTCGCGCAAGGAGCTGGCCGACAGCGGCGCGCTCTACACGGCGCTGCAGGAGGAGCTCGTCGGCCTGCTCAAGCCGGTCGAGCAGCCGCTGGCGATCGATGCCAGCAAGCGTCCCTACGTGATCCTGGTGGTCGGCGTGAACGGCGTCGGCAAGACCACCACCATCGGCAAGCTCGCCAAGAAACTGCAACTCGACGGCAAGAAAGTCATGCTCGCCGCCGGTGACACCTTCCGCGCCGCAGCGGTGGAGCAGCTGCAGGTCTGGGGCGAGCGCAACGGCATCCCGGTGATCGCCCAGCACACCGGCGCGGATTCCGCCTCGGTGATCTTCGATGCCGTGCAGGCCGCCAAGGCACGCGGCATCGACGTGCTGATCGCCGACACCGCCGGCCGCCTGCACACCAAGGACAACCTGATGGAAGAGTTGAAGAAGGTCCGCCGGGTGATGGGCAAGCTCGACGAGTCGGCGCCACATGAGGTGCTGCTGGTGCTCGATGCCGGTACCGGACAGAACGCCATCAACCAGACCCGCCAGTTCAACCAGGCGGTCGAGCTGACCGGGCTTGCGCTGACCAAGCTCGACGGCACCGCCAAGGGCGGCGTGATCTTCGCCCTGGCCAAGCAGTTCGGCACGCCGATCCGCTACATCGGCGTAGGCGAAGGTATCGACGATCTGCGCACCTTCGAGGCCGATGCCTTCGTCAAGGCGCTGTTCGCTCAGCGGGAAGACGCATGATCCGTTTCGAACAGGTCGGCAAACGCTACCCCAACGGTCACGTCGGGCTGCACGAGCTGTCCTTCCAGGTCAGGCGTGGCGAGTTCCTCTTCGTCACCGGCCATTCCGGCGCTGGCAAAAGCACACTGCTGCGCCTGTTGCTGGCGATGGAGCGGCCCACCAGCGGCAAGCTGCTGCTGGCCGGGCAGGACCTGTCGCGCATCACCAATGCGCAGATTCCCTTTCTGCGCCGACAGATCGGCGTGGTGTTCCAGAACCACCAGTTGCTGTTCGATCGCACCGTATTCGACAACGTCGCCCTGCCGTTGCAGATCCTCGGGCTGAACAAGCGCGAGATCGGCCAACGGGTGATGACGGCGCTGGAGCGGGTCAGCCTCAAGGACAAGGCGCTGCAGTATCCGGCGGACCTTTCCACCGGTCAGCAGCAGCGTGTCGGCATCGCCCGTGCCGTGGTGCACCGTCCGGCCTTGCTGCTGGCGGACGAGCCCACCGGCAACCTCGATCCGCGCCTGGCCGCGGAGATCATGGGCGTGTTCGAAGACATCAACCGTCTGGGTACAACCGTGCTGATCGCCAGCCACGACCTGGCGCTGATCGCACGAATGCGCCATCGCATGCTGACCCTGCAGCGTGGTCGCCTGATCGGTGACGGAGAGGCCAGCTGATGAGCAACGAACGCAACGCCAAAACCAATCCAAGCACGGCCGAGCGCGTCGGTGGTTCGGTGAAGAAGCCGGAGCAGCCGCGTGGCGACGAGCCCGATTTCAAGACGCTGTTCCACGCCTGGCTGGAGAGCCATCGGGCGAGCCTGGTGGACAGCGTCGGGCGCCTGCTCAAGCAGCCGATCGGCAGCTTCTTCACCTGTCTGGTGATGGCCGTGGCGCTGAGCCTGCCCATGGGGCTGGCGCTGCTGCTGGACAACGTCGAGCGGCTCGGCGGTTCCTGGCAGCGCGCTGCGCAGATCTCGCTGTTCATGCAGCTGGACGTCGACGCCGCCACCGGCGAGCGGCTGCGCGACCAGGTGGCCGGAATGCCGGACGTGGCCGAAGCCGACTGGATCAGTCGCGAGCAGGCGCTGGAAGAGTTCCAGCAGCTATCCGGCCTCGGCGAGGCGCTCAAGGAGCTGCCGGAGAACCCGCTGCCCGGCGTCATCCTGGTAACCCCGGACGAGGTGGACAAGGACAAGCTCGAGGCGCTGCGCCAGCAGCTGGCCGAGTTGCCCGGCGTGCAGCAGGCGCAGCTGGACCTGCTCTGGGTCGAGCGGCTGACGGCGATCCTCAAGCTCGGCGACCGCTTCGTCTTCGGCCTCACACTGTTGCTGGTGGCCACGCTGCTGCTGGTGATCGGCAACACCATTCGCCTGCACATCGAGAACCGCCGCACCGAGATCGAGGTGGTCAAGCTGGTCGGCGGTACCGACGGCTACGTGCGCCGCCCCTTCCTCTACATGGGGGCCATCTACGGCCTCGGTGCGGGGCTGATCGCCTGGCTGCTGCTGGCATATGGCCTCGGCTGGCTGAACGAGGCAGTGGTCAATCTGGCCGGCCTGTACGGCAGCGATTTCGGCCTGGAGGGCGTGCCGGCCGGCGATGCGCTGTCGCTGGTGATCGGTGCGGTGCTCCTTGGTTACATCGGCGCCTGGCTGGCTGTCGCACGGCACCTCAGCGAGCTTGCGCCAAGATAAAAAAGTCTTTTGAATACAATCGCTTAGCGGATGTGTAGGGGAACTTTTCCACAGGCTTGCAGTCTCATGCGGCAATGCTAAACTGCTGCAGCTTCGTCATTGGAGGTACTGCATGACAACTACTCTGCAACCTGTTCAAGCGCTAGTCCCGGGAGCGAATCTCGAGGCCTACGTGCAGACCGTGAACAGCCTCCCGCTGCTCACCGTCGAGCAGGAGCGCGAGCTGGCCGAGCGCCTTTTCTATCATCAGGATCTCGAAGCGGCTCGGCAGATGGTGCTGGCGCACCTGCGTTTCGTCGTTCACATCGCTCGCAGCTATTCCGGCTACGGGCTGGCCCAGGCCGACCTGATCCAGGAAGGCAACGTCGGTCTGATGAAGGCGGTCAAGCGCTTCAACCCGGAGATGGGTGTACGGCTGGTGTCCTTCGCCGTGCACTGGATTCGCGCCGAAATCCACGAGTTCATCCTGCGCAACTGGCGCATCGTCAAGGTCGCCACCACCAAGGCGCAGCGCAAGCTGTTCTTCAACCTGCGCAGCCAGAAGAAGCGTCTGGCCTGGCTGAACAACGATGAAGTGACTGCGGTGGCCGACAGCCTTGGCGTCGAGCCGCATGAAGTGCGCGAGATGGAAAGCCGCCTGACCGGCCATGACATGGCCTTCGATCCGGCAGCCGATGCCGATGACGACAGCGCCTATCAGTCGCCGGCTCACTACCTGGAAGACCATCGCTACGATCCGGCGCGTCAGCTGGAAGATGCCGACTGGAGTGACAGCTCCACCTCCAGCCTGCACGCCGCGCTCGAGGGGCTGGACGAGCGTAGCCGCGACATCCTGCAGCAGCGCTGGCTGAACGAGGACAAGGCGACCCTGCACGACCTGGCGGCCAAGTACAACGTGTCGGCCGAGCGCATTCGTCAGCTGGAAAAGAACGCGATGAACAAGCTCAAGGGCTCGATCCAGGCCTGACGCCCTTCAGCAGAAATAGATCGCGGGATGCCGACGGCTCCCGCGATTTTTTTTGCCTGTCATCTTCAGACTGTGATCACGGGCTGCCGGGACGGCGGTGCCCACGCGCTTTCTCGACCGCGGCCAGCAATTGCGCATTGGTGATCGGCTTGTGCAGCCAGACGATCTCTTCCGGGAACTGCGCGCGGTCGAACTGGTGGGCGGCGGAGATGACCACGATGGGCAGATCCTGCAGCACGGGCTTATCTCGCAGTTCGGCGATCAACTGCATGCCGCTGCCATCAGGCAGGTGCAGGTCGAGGGTCATGGCTTCGTAATGCTCGCTGGCGAGCTTTTCCCTGGCCTGGTGTAGGCTCTGCACGCGGTCCGCGGCGTAACCGCCTTCGCGCAGCATCAGGTGCAACAGGCGGCCGGTGTCCGGCTCGTCCTCGACCACCAGGATGCGTGGCAGATCTTCGCCGCCGTCGGTCTCGGTGGAGGGCAGCTGGATCGGCAGTTCGCACCAGAAGGTCGTGCCCTGGCCCGGCTCGCAATCGAAGCCGACCGTGCCGCCCATGCGCTCGATCAGCTCCTTGGTAATGGCCAGGCCCAGGCCGGTGCCGGATTTCTGCCGGCTGTCGGAGGCATCGGCCTGGGCGAATTTCTCGAACACCCGCGAGCGGAACGCTTCGGGAATACCCGGTCCCTGATCGGTGACGCTGATGCGCACGCGCTGGCCGCGCAGGCTGCTGTGGACGCGGATGTGACCACCCGCCGGAGTGAATTTGAAGGCGTTGGACAGGAAATTGCCGAGCACCTGCTGCAGGCGCATGCCATCCACCCAGACCCGCACGTCAGTGGCGTGCTCCAGGCTGCAGCGCACGCCGTGCTGATCGCATAGCGCCTGATTGCTCGCCAGGGATTCCTTGAGCAGCTCGCCGAGCGAGTGTTCGCGCAGTTCGAAGCTCATCTTGCCGGCGGCGATCTTCTCCATGTCCAGCAAGTCGTTGATCAGATGGCCCAGGCGCAGGCTGTTGCTGTAGGCGATTTCCAGCATCTGCTGCATGGACGGCGGCGCCTTGCCGAGCGCGCCACCGACGATCAGCCCCAGCGCCCCGCTGATCGAGGTCAGCGGTGTGCGTAGCTCGTGGCTGACGGTGGAGACGAAGTCGTTCTTCATCTGCTCGATGCGCTTGCGTTCGGTCAGGTCCATCAGCGTGCCGCTGATGCGCTGGGCCATGCCCTGCGGGTCGCGCTGGATGTAGCCGCGCAGCAGCACCGGCACGACATGGCCGTGCTTGTGCTGCAGGCGCAACTCGGTGGTGAAGTGGTCGACGTTGGCGAGCATCGTCTGCGCCAGTCTGGCTTTCTGCTGGGCAAGATCCTCGGCGACGATCACCCGCTCCCACAGCTTGAGGTCGCAGGGCAGCTCGTTGGGGCGATAGCCGAGCATTTCCCACGCGCGGGGCGAGGCGTACATGCTGCCGGCTTCCAGGTCCAGGTCCCAGAGCCCGTCGTTGCTGCCCTTGAGCGCCAGCGACAGACGTTCCTCGCTCAGCCGCAGGTCGTGCCGGCTCTGCCGGATATGCCGCGTCATTTCCTCGGCCAGGGCCTGGGCGCGGCCGTGACGCAGCGCCAGTGACGAGGTGAGAAAGAACACCAGCAGGCTGAGGCCGAGGCCGAGGCCGAATACCAGCGCCTCGTTGGCATGGAAGCGATCCTCGAACTCGGGGCGACTGTCCATGCGCAGCGTCCAGGTCTGGCCGTACAGTTCGAGTCGCTGCAGCGCGCTGTAGCGCGCGCTGCCGGGAGCAGGTGCCTCGCGCGAGGCGTGCAGCAGATGCTCGGGTGCCTCGTCGGCGCTGGCGTAGATGTGCAGCGCCAGCGGCAGGTCGGCGGCGCGCAGGATACCGCGCATCAGGTCGTCGACCCGATAGGGGCTGTAGACGAAGCCGAGCAGCGCCTGCATGCGCTCGTCCGGCGTGCTTGTCGGCAGGTGCGGGCGATACACGGGCACATAGAGCAGCACCCCGGCCTGGACCGTGCCATGGGTCTCCTGTACCAGCGTCACCTTGCCGGTGATGCTGGTCTCGCCGAGCTGCGCCGCGCGCTGCATGGCCTGCTGACGTATCGGTTCGGCGTACATGTCGTAGCCGAAGGCCGCCAGGTTGCGCCCGCTGAACGGTTCCAGAAAGATGATCGAGGTGTACAGCTCGCGCTCGCCAGCTGGGTGGATGTCGTAATCGGCAAAGCCCTGGGAGCGGATGCGCGCCACATGGGCGGCTCGCTCAGCTGGACGGATGGCCTGGGTGAAGCCGACGCCCTGGATGCCCGGATAACGCTCGGCCAGGGCCAGTCGTTCGACGTACAGCCGCCATTGTTCGCGGCTGACCTGCTCCACCGCGTCGAACAGGCCGGCGCCGCCGAGCAGGATCTGTTCATGGTCGCGCAGGCGCTTGCGGATCGCCTCGGTGACCTTCTCGCCCAGCATCTGGAACTGCTCCTGGGCGGCCCGGTCCTCATTGGCGCGCAGGCTCTGCCAGACGACCAGCTGCACCAGCAGCGTGAACACCAGCATGCCCCAGGCGATACCGTTTCGCCGGGTGAAGAACTGGCGCAAGCCGCCAGGGGGACTGTGGTGAATCGATGGGTCGCTCATCATGTTCGCTGTGGTACGCGTGTTTACCCGATCTGCCGACCTTCGGCCGACGGGCGGGTCGCTGGTCGATCGGGCCGGGCGGCGCAACGCCTGCCGGTTTCGACCTGGGCTTTCGGAATGCGGTCCTTGACCGTTCTGTCAGCTTACCCCCGGTGATGGCCTATTGATATAAGCGCTTCGTCAGGGTCTCGACGAGCGGCAGCGCTGTCCGTAGTCGAGCGCGGTGGGTTGCCAGTCGATCTCGTCGGCCGGTCTCGGTCGGGCGAAACCGTAGCCCTGGCCATAGTCGCAGTTCTGCTCCAGAAGGAACGCCGCCTGGTCCGCAATCTCGATCCCCTCGGCAACCACTTTCAGGCCGAGGTTATGTGCCAGGCCGATCACCGAGCGGGTGATGGCGGCGTCTTCGCGGTCCGCCGGCAAGCCGCGGACGAAGCCCTGGTCGATCTTGAGCTTGTGCACGTTCATGCGCTTGAGACGCTGTAGCGAGGAATAACCGGTGCCGAAGTCGTCGATGGCCAGCTGAACGCCGAGGGCGCGCAGCCGTTGCAGCAGTTCCAGCGCACCGTCCGGGTCCTGCATGACGGCGCTTTCGGTGATTTCCAGCTCCAGATGGCGTGCTGCCAGCCCGCTGCTGGCCAGGACAGTGGCAATCTGCAGGTCGAGGTCGCCGTTGCCGAACAGCCGGCTGGAGATGTTCACCGCGATGAAGCCGAGTGGGCGACCCTGGCCGAGCCATTCCCGGGCCTGGTGGCAGGCCTGCTGGAGAACCCAGTGGTCGATGGCGCTGATCAGCCCGGTCTCCTCGGCGATGGGGATGAACACGGCGGGCGAGATCAGGCCCTTCTCCGGGTGCTGCCAGCGCACCAGCGCCTCGAACCCGCTGATGCTGCCCTGGCGCAGGTCGTAGATCGGCTGGTAGTCCATGCGCAGTTGCCCCTGCTCCAATGCCTGGCGCAATGCGGTGACCAGCTCCACGCGCTGGCGCGCCTGGCTGGTCAGCTCCTGAGAGTAGAAAGCGTAGGTGGAGCGGCCGCTGCTCTTGGCCTTGAACAGCGCCGAATCGGCATTGCGCATCAGCTGCTCGACGTTCTGCACGTCGGTGGGGTAGGGGTAGAGCACGATGCCGATGCTGGCGCTGCTGAACAGCTCCCGCTCGCCGAGCCGGAAAGGCTCGTTCAGGCGATCGAGGATGCGTAGCGCCAGGGCGGTTGCCTTTTCCGCGCCGTAGTCCTCGCAGAGCAGGGCGAACTCGTCGCCGCCCAGGCGGCCGAGGGTCATGCCGCTCTCCAGCTGCTCGCTCAGGCGCGCGCTGACGGCCTGCAGCAGGGTGTCGCCGAGGTTGTGACCGAGGCTTTCGTTGATGTCCTTGAAGTGGTCGAGGTCGATCAGCAGCAGCGCGCCGCTGCGCTTGTTCGCCCGGGCGCGTTCAAGGTCCTGCTTGGCGCGCTCGGTGAAGAGCAGACGGTTCGGCAGGTTGACCAGCGGATCGAAATGCGCGAGCTGGTCAAGTTCCTCGCGCGAGCGCTTGAGGGCCGACAGATCGGAGAAAACCGCCACGTAGTGGCTGAGCTGCCCCTCGTTGTCGTAGATGCAGCGCAGATTCTGCCATTGCGGGTACACCTCGCCATTCTTGCGCCGGTTCCAGATCTCTCCGCTCCAGACGCCATCTTCCTGCAGCGCCTGCCACATCTGTCGGTAGAAGGCGGCGTCATGCTTGCCGGAGGCGAAGAGCTTCGGTGTCTGGCCAAGCACTTCCTCGGTGCTGTAACCGGTGATCCGCGAGAACGCCGGGTTGACGTGCACGATGTGCTGTTGCGGGTCGGTGACCAGCACGCCTTCCTGGGTGCTGTCGAAAACCGCGGCGGCCTGCTTCAGGCTGGTTTCCTGCAGATGCTGGGCGCGCTGCTGCTCATCGAAGCGACGGACGTGCCGGCGACCGAGCACGAACAGCAGGGCGCTGGTGAGCGTCACGAACAGGGCGCCCTTGCCCATCTGCCAGGCCTGGCCGTCACCGCTCACCAGTTGGCCGAGCAGGGTGTCGCCGAGAAGGATCCACAGCATCGCCAGGCAGAAGTAGCCCAGGCTCAGCCGGACGAGAGAGGTGTTCATCGTTGCTCTTGGGTCCGATCGAATACTGCACAGTCAAACCCCATCGCACCATGGCGAGCGGGCGCTAGGTCATCAGGCACCGGTAGTGCTGCGTCCTGCTGCGCCGGTCGTGCTGCATGCCGGCTCACAGCCAGCTCGGCCACCATTCCGGGTGGTTCGGTTTGATTCGCTGCAAGTAATGGCTGCCACCGAGCTGGCGCATCTGCTGTCGAATCCAGGCCGCGCGATTGTTCACATAGCGGCTCGGTTTACCAGCGCTCCATTGTCGCGGGTTGGGCAGCACCGCGGCCAGCAGGCTGGCCTGGTGGGTCGACAGATAGGGCGCACCGGTACCGAAGTGATGCTGCGCCGCCGCCTGCGCACCGAAGATGCCGTCGCCCCATTCGACGCTGTTGAGGTAGACCTCGAGAATGCGTTGCTTGGGCCACAGCAATTCGATCAGCGCAGTGAACCAGGCCTCCAGTCCCTTGCGCGGCCAGCTGCGCCCGGACCAGAGAAACAGGTTCTTGGCCACCTGCTGGCTCAGCGTGCTGGCGCCGCGCAGTGATCCGCCTCGCTCATTGTGGCTGAGGGCAGCGCGGATTGCAGCGACGTCGAAGCCCCAGTGGTCGGCGAATTTCTGGTCCTCGGCGGCAATCACGGCCATTTTCAGGTCGTCGGGCAGCTCGCGCCATGGCCGCCACTCGCGGGTCAGGTCGATCGCCTCGCCGGTGCGCCAGGATTCGATCTTGCGCTCGATCATCAACGCGGTGAAGGGCGGCGGCACCCAGCGCAGCAGCAGGACCAGCAGCACCGAAAGGACGATAAGCCAGAGCAGCAGTTTGGACAGGCGCAGCAGCAGGTTTCGCAACATGGCACGTGGTCGTGGGCGAAAAGAGCGGGCATTATAGCGGCCGCTCAGGCCATCGACCGGAAAAGCAATGATTCGTAGCTATCTCGTGCTTGCCGCCCTGTTCGGTTTGACCGGCGTCGCCCTCGGCGCCTTCGCCTCCCACGGCTTGCGCAGCCAACTGAGCGCCGCCCATCTCGCGGTATTCCAGATCGGCGTGCAGTACCAGCTGATCCATGCCCTGGCGCTGCTCGGCGTCGCGCTGCTCGCGCTGCAACGCCCCGGCCGCCTGCTGAGCGCGGCGGGCGGCCTGTTCGTGGTCGGCATCCTGCTGTTCTCCGGCAGCCTCTATCTGCTCACGCTGACCGGGGTCGGCAAGCTCGGCATGATCACGCCCATAGGCGGCACCGCCTTTCTCGCGGGCTGGCTGTGTCTGGCGCTGGCGGGCTGGCGCATCCGCGGCTGAGCGGGACGAACGGCCGCGGGGTGCGCCTTGGTGCACCGGGTGGTTCGGGCTAGAATGCCGTCCCCTTTCGCAATGGCAGCGAACAGCATGCAGATTCAACTCAACGGCGAACCCTACGAGCTGCCAGCCGGCCAGACGGTGGCCGACCTGCTGGCGCGCCTGGAACTGACCGGTCGCCGCCTGGCCGTCGAGCTCAATCGCGATATCGTGCCGCGCAGCGCGCACGCCAGCACCGCGCTCAGCGAAGGTGACCAGGTCGAAGTGGTGCACGCCATCGGCGGCGGTTAACCGCACCCACTCATCCGAATGACGCCGCCTCTGCGGCGCCCACAGCCCGCAGCAACACGTCCGAACGAGGATTTCCCATGCGCCCAGTTCCGAACGACAAGCCTTTCACCCTGGCCGGTCGCACCTATCAATCGCGCCTGCTGGTCGGCACCGGCAAGTACAAGGACCTCGAAGAGACGCGTGCGGCCATCGAGGCCTCGGGTGCCGAGATCGTCACCGTCGCGGTACGCCGCACCAACATCGGCCAGAACCCGGGTGAGCCGAACCTGCTCGACGTGATCAGCCCGGAGCGTTACACCATCCTGCCGAACACCGCCGGCTGCTTTACCGCCGAGGATGCGGTACGCACCTGCCGCCTGGCCAGGGAGCTGCTCGACGGCCACAAGCTGGTCAAGCTGGAAGTGCTGGCCGACCAGAAGACCCTGTTCCCGAACGTGATCGAGACCCTCAAGGCCGCCGACGTGCTGGTCAAGGACGGCTTCGACGTGATGGTCTACACCAGCGACGACCCGATCATCGCGCGCCAGCTGGCCGAGATGGGCTGCATCGCGGTGATGCCGCTGGCCGGCCTGATCGGCACCGGTCTGGGCATCTGCAACCCATACAACCTGCGCATCATCCTCGAGGAGGCGACCGTCCCCGTGCTGGTCGACGCCGGTGTCGGCACCGCTTCCGACGCCACCATCGCCATGGAGCTCGGCTGCGAGGCGGTGCTGATGAACAGCGCCATCGCCCATGCGCAGAATCCGGTGCTGATGGCCGAGGCGATGAAATACGCCATCGAGGCCGGGCGCCTGGCCTACCTGGCCGGTCGCATGCCGAAGAAGCTCTATGCCAGTGCCTCCTCGCCGCTGGAAGGGCTGATTCGCTGACACCTTTCGTGGCCGGCCTCGACGCTTCGTCGGGGCCGGCTTTTTTATACCTTGCAGGCAGACCATGACTGAGCAGAACCCCGCGGCCGAAGAGCAGCAAACCGAGCACCGCCGCACCATCAAGAGTTTCGTGATGCGCGCCGGGCGCATGACCGAAGGCCAGCAGCGCGGCCTGGAGCAGGGCTGGCCGAAGTATGGCCTGGAGCTTGCCGATGGCCTGCGCGATTTCGATGAGGTGTTCGGCCGCAGCGCGCCGCGGACCTTCGAGATCGGCTTCGGCATGGGCCACTCGACGCTGGAAATGGCCGCCGCGGCGCCGGAGCAGGATTTCATCGGCGTGGAAGTGCATAAACCGGGCGTCGGCGCGTTGCTGAGCGGACTTGTGTCACAGAAACTGACTAACGTCCGGGTCTACAGTTGCGACGCCCTGGAGGTGCTGCGTGACTGCGTGGCCGACGCCAGCCTGGACCGCGTGCTGCTGTTCTTCCCGGACCCCTGGCACAAGAGCCGTCACCACAAGCGCCGCATCGTGCAGCCGGCCTTCGCCGAGCTGGTGCGGCGCAAGCTGAAGGTCGGCGGCGTGCTGCACATGGCCACCGACTGGGAACCCTATGCCGAACACATGCTCGAGGTGATGAATGTCGCCCCGGGCTACCGCAATCTGGCGCAAGACGGACGCTGCGTGCCACGCCCGACGGAGCGCCCGGTGACCAAGTTCGAACGCCGCGGCGAGCGGCTCGGCCATGGCGTCTGGGACCTGAAGTTCCAGCGCATCGACTGAGCGAGGCCAGACAAGCGACACCCGAGACGCCGCGCCGCCGCCTGGCCTGCCTGCCAGCCTACGCGATCGCTCGCCGGATCCAATCGAAGAGCCGCAACAGCGGCCAGGGAAGAGTGCCTGCCAGGACGGCATGCCTGCCCATACCAGACAACAAATGCAATGCCGTCAGCCGGGCATGGCCATGCCCTGCGTCGCGCATAATTGGGGGAGTAGACGATGTACGGAAAGATTGGAATTCTGTTGTTGGCGGCCTGTGCCGCTGTGCAGGCACAGGCCAAGGTGGACAGCACCCAGGCCGCGCGGTTGGGACAGGACCTGACGCCGCTGGGCGCGGAGCGGGCGGGCAATGCCGCCGGCACCATTCCGGCCTGGACCGGTGGCGTCCAGGCACCGGCCGGCTACGAGCCGGGCATGCATCATCCCGACCCGTTCGCCGGAGATTCGCTGCTGTACCGGGTCGATCGCAACAATCTGAAGGAACATGAAAACCAGCTTCCCGAAGGCATGAAGGCGCTGCTGGAGCGCTATCCGGACTACCACCTGCGCGTATTCCCGACCCGCCGCAGCGCTGCGGTACCGCAGCGGATCTACGATGCCACTCGTTTCAATGCCGTCAGTGCCGAGCTGATCGCCAACGGCAACGGCATCCAGGGTGCGGCGGCCGGGATTCCCTTCCCGATCCCGCAGAGCGGCATCGAGGTCATCTGGAACCACATCCTGCATTACAAGGGTGACCAGAGCCACATGATCAACAACCAGGCGGTGGTGATCGGTGGTCGGGCCAATTACATCAAGCGCGACCGGCACGTGTACTACGTCTACAACCGCGAGGGGATGACCTACGCCGATCTGGACAACACCGTGCTGTACTACAAGTACCGCGTCACCGCGCCGGCCAAGCTCTCCGGCACCGCGCTGGTCGTGCAGGACCCGATCGACCAGGTACTGACCACCCGCAAGGCGTGGCGCTACAGCCCGGACGATCGTCGTGTGCGCCGCCTGCCTTCGCTGGCCTACGACTCCCTGCAGCCTGACACCAGTGGCCTGGCCACGGCCGATGTGGTGGACTCGTTCAACGGCGCCCCGGATCGCTACGACTGGGAACTGCTCGGCAAGCGCGAAATGCTCATGCCCTACAACAGCTACGCCGTGCATCAGAAGGGCATTTCCTACGACACCATCGTCCAGCCGCGCACCCTCAACCCCGACCTGCTGCGCTACGAGCTGCACCGCGTCTGGGTGGTCGAAGCCACGCTGCGCAAGGGCTTCAGCCATCTCTACGACAAGCGCCGCTTCTATATCGACGAGGACAGCTGGGCGATCCTGGCAGTCGATCTGTATGACGAGAAGGGGCAGCTGATCGGCCTGCAGGAAAGCCATCCGATCAGCTATTACGACGTGCCGATGTTCAACAGCACGCTGGAGACGCTCTACCATCTCAAGGATGGCAACTACTTCGTCGACGGCCTGGACAACAACGAGCCGATGTACGATTTCAACGTGAAGCTCGGCCCACGCGATTTCTCGCCGCAGGCGCTGCGTCGCGGCAACTGAGGATCACCGGGATAAAAGAAGGGCGCCACTGGCGCCCTTTTTTTCACGCCTGGCACAGGCCTGCGGCCGCCAGGCTGACGCGGGTACCGGCTGCGCCGCGGACAATGGCCTCGATCTGTTCGAGCGAGCCGATCACCGCGACCTTGCCGGTATTACGTGCGAACTGGCAGGCCGCTTCGATCTTCGGTCCCATGGAGCCGGCAGCGAAACCCAGGCCTTGCAGTCGGTCTGGGTGGGCTTCGGCGATCCGCCGCTGCTGCGGGGTGCCCCAGTCCAGGTAGGCGCCGTCGACATCGGTCGCGATCACCAGCAGGTCGGCGGCGAGCTGCTCGGCCAGCAGCGCTGAACACAGGTCCTTGTCGATCACCGCCTCGACCCCTTGCAGCCGTCCGTGCTGGTCGTAGACGGTCGGAATGCCACCGCCGCCGGCACAGATCACCACGCTGCCCTTCTCCAGCAGCCAGCTGATCGGCCTGATCTCGAAGATCCGCTTCGGCCGCGGGCTGGGCACCACGCGGCGGAAATGGTCGCCGTCCGGCGCAATGCTCCAGCCCCGTTGTTCGGCCAGACGCTGTGCCTCTTCGCGTCCGTAGACCGGGCCGATCGGTTTGCTCGGCGCCTGGAAGGCCGGATCCTGCGGATCCACTTCGACCTGGGTCAGCAGGGTGGCGAAGGGCACCTCGAATGGCAGCACATTGCCCAGCTCCTGCTCGATGATGTAGCCGATCATGCCCTCGGTTTCGGCCCCCAAGACGTCCAGCGGATAGCTGGGTACGTCCTTGTAGGCGGCCCCCTGGAGGGCCAGTAGCCCGACCTGCGGGCCGTTGCCGTGGGCCACCACCAGTTGGTTGCCCGGTGCGATCTGCGCGATCTGTGCGCAGGCCCGGCGGATGTTCTCTCGCTGATTCTCGGCGCTCAGCGGCTCCCCTCGGCGAAGCAGGGCATTGCCGCCCAGCGCAATGACGATGCGCATGTCGGTTCCTCCAGGGCGCCCATCACGGGCGCCGGTCACGTCAGATGTCGGCGAGGGTGGAGACCAGGATCGCCTTGATGGTGTGCATGCGGTTCTCCGCCTGCTCGAAGGCAATGCAGGCCGGGGATTCGAACACCTCCTCGGTGACCTCGATACCGTTGGCCAGGTGCGGATAGCGCGTGGCGATCTCCTTGCCGACCTTGGTCTCGCTGTTGTGGAACGCCGGCAGGCAATGCATGAACTTCACCCGCGGGTTGTTGCTCGCCTGCATCAGCGCCGCGTTCACTTGGTAGGGCAGCAGCTGCTGGATGCGCTCGGCCCAGGCGTCCATCGGCTCGCCCATCGAGACCCAGACGTCGGTGTGGATGAAGTCGACGCCTTGCACCGCCGCCTGCGTATCCTCGGTGAGCAGCAGGCGCGCACCGCTCTGCGCGGCGAATTCCTCGCAGGCCTTGACGTGTTGCTCGCTGGGCCAGAGGGCGCGCGGCGCGGCGATGCGTACATCCATGCCCAGCTTGGCGCCGATCAGCAGCAGGGAGTTGCCCATGTTGTTGCGCGCATCGCCCAGATAGGCGTAGCTGATCTGGTGCAGCGGCTTGTCGCTGTGCTCGCGCATGGTCATGACGTCGGCGATCATCTGCGTCGGATGGTATTCGTCGGTCAGGCCGTTGTAGACCGGCACGCCGGCGTAGCGCGCCAGCTCCTCGACGATCTCCTGCTTGAAACCACGGTATTCGATGGCGTCGTACAGCCGTCCGAGCACCCGCGCGGTGTCCTTCATGCTTTCCTTGTGGCCGATCTGCGAGGAGTTGGGGTCGATGTAGGTGACGTTGGCGCCCTGATCGTAGGCGGCCACCTCGAAGGCGCAGCGGGTTCGCGTGGAGGTCTTCTCGAAGATCAGCGCGATGTTCTTGCCCTTGAGATGCTGGCGCTCGGTACCGCTGTACTTGGCGCGCTTGAGGTCGCGGGAGAGATCGAGCAGGTACTGCAGTTCGCGCTCGCTGTGGTGCATCAGGCTGAGCAGGCTGCGGTTGTGAATGTTGAAGGCCATGGGGTGAGTCCTCCGCAATGTCGGTTTGCCGGGGTGGGCCCGGCGCGGTGATCAGTAGTCGAGCGCGTCGCGCGCGATCGGGCAGGTCATGCAGTGGCCGCCGCCGCGACCACGGCCCAGTTCGCTGGCGCTGATGGTGATGACTTCCACCCCGGCCTTGCGCAGCTGTGTGTTGGTGAAGGTGTTGCGGTCGTAGCCGATGACCACCCCGGGTTCAAGGGCGACCACGTTGTTGCCGTCGTCCCACTGCTCACGCTCCACCTCGTAGCTGTCGCCGCCGGTTTCCACCACCCGCAGGGCGGGCAGGCCGAGAGCTTCGGCGACCACCTGGAGGAAGCTGGCCTTTTCCCGGCGCAGGTCGATGCCGCCGGGTTTGCTTTCGTCGGGGCGCAGGCTGAACGCGACGATGCCGTGCACCACGTCGGGGTAGATGGTCACCAGGTCGCGATCGCAGAAGCTGAACACCGTATCCAGGTGCATCGCCGAGCGGGAACGCGGCAGGCCGGCGACGATCACGCGCTCGGCCGCGCCGTGGCGGAACAGCGACTGCGCCAACTGGCCGATGGCCTGCCGCGAGCTGCGTTCGCCCATGCCGACCAGCACCACGCCCTTGCCGAGCGGCATCACGTCGCCGCCTTCGAGCGTGGCCAGACCGTGGTCGAGCTCGGGGTCGCCGTACCAGACCTTGAAGTCCTGGCCGGCGAACTGCGGATGGAAGCGGTAGATCGCGGCCGCGAGCAGGGTTTCCTGGCGGCGCGCGGTCCAGTGCATCGGGTTGAGCGATACACCGCCGTAGATCCAGCAGCTGGTGTCGCGGGTGAACAGGGTGTTGGGCAGCGGCGGCAGGATGAAGCTCGAGTGGCCCAGATAGTCGCGGAACAGGCTGACGACTTCGCCGCTGCGGGTGCCCGGAATGTCGCTGCCGGACACCCCGCCGATCAGGAATTCGGCAAGTTGCCGGGGTTGCTGTTCTTCGAGCCAGCTACGCACCTCGTCCTGCAGGCCGATGCCGACCTGGTTGGCGGTGATCTTGCGGTCGAGAATCCACTTCAGCGCCACCGGATTGCTCACCGTCTCGGTCAGCAGGTTGTGCATTTCCAGCACCTCGACGCCGCGCTCGCGCATCTTGGTGACGAAGTCGAAATGATCACGCTTGGCCTGGTTGACCCAGAGCACATCGTCGAACAGCAGCTCGTCGCAGTTGCTCGGCGTCAGGCGCTGGTGGGCGAGGCCGGGCGAGCAGACCATCACCTTGCGCAGCTTGCCCGCCTCGGAATGGACACCCAGTTTCGTTAGTTGCTGAGTCATGGCATTTGCCTCCGTCAGTCATTGCACCGGTAGGTGCAGAGTGGCTCGCCAACGCTTGTGGCCTTGGCGAGAGAGGGCGCCGGGGCGCCGGTCAGAGGGACAGGAAACCGTCGTAGAGGCCGTAGGCCGCGATCGCCGCCCCGATGAGCACGGCGGCGAAGATCAGCTTCTCGACGCCGCTGAATACCGGCTGCCCCAGTTCGCGCTTGGCCTTGGCGAAGAACAGTGCCCCCGGCGCATAGAGCAGCGCCGACAACAGCAGATACTGGATGCCACCGGCATAGACCAGCCACACGGCATATAGCGTAGCGACGGCGGCGATCAGCGTGTCCTTGCGCCGTTCACCCGCGGCGTTCGCGTATCCCTCGCCGCGAACCCCGAGCAGCAACGCATAGGCCGCCGACCAGAAGTACGGCACCAGGATCATCGAGGTGGCGAGGTAGAGCAGGCTGAGATAGGTGGAGGCGTTGAACAGGGTGATGATCAGGAACAGCTGGATCAGCCCGTTGGACAGCCACAGCGCATTGACCGGAACGTGGCGGGCATTTTCCTTGCGCAGGAAGCTCGGCATGGTGTGGTCACGGGCGGCGGCGAAGAGAATCTCGGCACACAGAAGGGTCCAGGACAACAGGGCACCGGCCAGCGAAACCACCAGGCCGACGCTGATCAGCACCGCGCCCCAGCGACCGACCACCTGCTCCAGCACGCCCGCCATGGACGGGTTCTTCAGGCCCGCCAGCTCGGCCTGGCTCATGATGCCCATCGACAGGATGTTCACCAGCACCAGCAGCGCGAGCACGCTATAGAAGCCGATGACCGTGGCGCGGCCGACGTCGCTACGGCGCTCGGCGCGCGCCGAGAACACGTTGGCGCCCTCGATACCGATGAACACCCACACCGTCACCAGCATCATGTTGCGCACCTGCTGCATCACGCTGCCCAGCTCCGGGTTGCCACGGCCCCAGAAGTCGGCAGTGAACACGTCCAGGCGGAAGGCCACCGCGGTGATCACGATGAACAGGATCAACGGCACGATCTTGGCGATGGTGGTGACCAGGTTGACGAACGCCGCCTCGCGGATACCGCGCAGAACGAGGAAATGCACGCCCCAGAGCACCAGCGAGGCGCCGATCACCGCCGGCAGGGTATTGCCCTCGCCGAACATCGGAACGAAGTAGCCCAGCGTGCTGAACAGCAGTACGAAGTAGCTGACGTTGCCGATCCAGGCGCTGATCCAGTAGCCCCAGGCTGAGGAGAAGCCCATGTAGTCGCCGAAACCGGCCTTGGCATAGGCGTAGACACCGGCGTCGAGTTCCGGCTTGCGGTTGGCCAGGCTCTGGAAGACGAACGCCAGGGTCAGCATGCCCACCGCGGTGATCGCCCAGCCGATCAGGATGGCGCCGGCGCTGGCACTGGCCGCCATGTTCTGCGGCAGGGAGAAGATTCCGCCGCCTATCATCGAACCCATCACCAGCGCCACCAGCGCGCTGAGTTTCAGTTGCTTTGAGGTCGTGGCCATAACCCTGTCTCCTGCGAAGACCGTGCGTAGCGGGACCATTGAATGCCTGCCAGTGCGTTGCGGTCATGACAGACGTCAAGAAAGTGTGGGAGTGATGGTGCAAGGATGCCTTTGGCCGGTTGCGGTGCGATGAACGCAGCCGGACCGGCACAGCCATTGCGCAGTCAGCTTCGAGCGAGGGGGAAACGGTGTTCAGACCCGGACATGTGGAAATCAGCCGGCTGCCGACCGATGTGCGGCCCGGCTATCGCCTGACTCTTGACTATCACGTCGAAGGCGCTGAGCCGAGACCGGAGTGGGCCTGCTTTCATCTCTGCGTCGAAGCCGGCCAGATGCATATCGACGAGCGCTTCCGGATACATCGGGATGTCGCCTGCAACTTCCTGCAACGGGTAAGGCAGTGCCTGCGCGCGCACGGCGTACAGGTCAGGCAGGACATCCTGTTCGGCTTTCATGGTCTGTATGACCCGCTGTATGCGGATCTGCGCGAGCAGCTGCACCTGCAGCCCGGCGAGGCGGTCGATCTCGACCGCTTCCTGCGCGAAGGCTGAGTGGCGTCAGTTGCGGTCGGCGATCACGCCGATGAGGAAGAAGATCAGCAGCAGCACCGGCGCCAGGCTGTAGTTGTTCAGGTGCGCCAGGCCCTGGGTCATCCAAGGTGTGAGAAAGACGATGGCCAGGCCGTAGCCCACCGCGCAGACGAGCACGAAGATCAGCGTACGCAGGAAGAAGTTGAGGCTGCTCACCGTGTTCTTGACCCAGGCGTTCAACGCCGGGCCGAACAGCACGAAGAGCGTTGCCATCAGCGCCAGGGAGATATCGGACAGGTGACTGCGGCTCCAGCGCGACAGCGTGACGATCAGGTCGAGTAGCAAATCCATGCAGGGTCCTTAAGGCAGGAAGCTCTGTAGCAGGTCGTTGAGAAACAGCTGGCCCTTGGGCGTCGCCACCAGCCGGGCGGGATCGTTGGACAGCAGACCCCGAGCCTCGGCGTTGCGCCGTGGCTTGGCGATCGCATCCAGCGCCAGCCCTGTGCGTTGAGTGAACAGCACGGCCGGCACGCCGTCGGTGAGGCGCAGCACATTCATCAGGAATTCGAAGGGCAGCTCGTCCGCTGTCAACTGTTTTTCGCCTGCGCGGAAGGCCTTGCCCGGATCCAGATAGTCCTTCGGCAGGCGGGTCTTCCAGCTGCGCAGGATGCGGCCGTCGGCATGGCTGAGCTTGGCATGGGCGCCGGCACCGATGCCGAGGAAGTCGCCGAAGGTCCAGTAGTTCAGGTTGTGCCTCGCCTGTCGGCCCGGCTGGGCATAGGCGGAGGTCTCGTACTGGCGATAGCCGTGCTCGCCGAGCAGTGCCTGGCCGGCTTCCTGGATGTCCCAGAGGATGTCGTCTTCCGGCAGCTGCGGTGGCTGGCTCCAGAACAGGGTGTTCGGCTCCAGGGTCAGCTGGTACCAGGACAGGTGCGTCGGCTGCTGGGCGATGGCGGTGCGCAGGTCGCTCAGCGCATCCTCCAGGCTCTGGTCCGGCAGGCCATGCATGAGGTCGAGGTTGAAGTTTTCGAAGCCTGCGGCACGGGCCATGTCCGCTGCGCGGATGGCTTCGTCGCCGTCGTGGATGCGCCCGAGCGCCTTGAGCTTGGCGGCCTGGAAACTCTGCACGCCGATGGACAACCGATCGATGCCGAGCTGGCGGTAATCGCGGAACTTGGCCTGCTCGAAGGTCCCGGGGTTGGCTTCCAGGGTGATCTCGATGTCGTCGGCGAACCCGACCAGATGCTCCAGGCCCTCGACGATGGCGGCCAGCGCCCGGGCAGAGAACAGGCTTGGCGTGCCGCCACCGAAGAAGATCGAGCTCAGCCGGCGGCCCTGGACGTGCTCGAGGTCGGCCCGCAGATCCGCCAGCAGCGCGGCCACATAGGCCTCTTCCGGCAGCTCAGGGCCGGCCGTGTGGGAGTTGAAGTCACAGTACGGGCACTTGCGCACGCACCAGGGGATATGGACGTACGCCGCCAGAGGCGGCAGTTCGAAGCGGCCCTGGCCGGTTGCCGGCGCGGGGCTTGCGGCGATCATATCCCCAGCCGCTGCTTGAGCAGGGCCATGGCGCGTGCGCGGTGGCTGAGCTGGTTCTTCTGCGCGGCGGGCAGCTCGGCGCTGGAGCAGTCGCACTCCGGTACCCAGAACAGCGGGTCGTAGCCGAAGCCGTGCTCGCCGCGCGGCGCATGCAGGATGCGCCCATGCCAGAGGCCTTCGCAGATGATCGGTAGCGGATCGTCGGCGTGCCGCACCAGGGCCAGCGCACAGACGAACTGCGCGCCGCGCTCGGCGTCCGGCACGTCGCGCAGCACCTGCAGCAGCTTGGCGTTGTTGGCTGCGTCGCCCTGACCATCGGCGTAGCGCGCCGAGTAGATGCCCGGTGCGCCGCCCAGGGCGTCGACCGCCAGGCCCGAGTCATCGGCCAAGGCCGGCAGGCCGGAGATCCGTGCCGCATTGCGCGCCTTGAGAATGGCGTTCTCGATGAAGGACAGGCCGGTTTCTTCCGGCTCCACGGTGCTGAACTCGGCCACCGAGCGGACGCGCACGGCGTCGCCGAGCATGGCCTGGAGTTCCTTGAGTTTGCCGGCGTTGTGACTGGCCAGCACCAGTTCGGAAAAAGGCATCATCGGTCGGGGAAGAATTCCTGGTTGAACTCGAAACTGAACGGCTGCGCGCCGGTCGGCTGCACGGTGAGGCGGAAGCGCAGGGTTTCCTGGGAGTCGAAGGGGAACTGCGCCAGGTAGTAGATCGCCTCGTCGCCTTCCTTGAGCTGCTTGAAGGTAAGCTGGCGATCCTGGCCGAGCAGGTTCTTCACCTGGCCGCTGACCTGGGCGGCGACCGGCTTGCCATCCTTGACCACCGACACGTTGACCACGCCCTGGGTCTTGCTGCGCACCAGGCCGGCGGCTGCGGCGATGTCCGGCTGCAGGAAGCCGGAATTGAAGGCGATGTAATGGATGTCGTACTCGCCGACGCTGTGCTTGCGCTCGGCCAGTGCCGGCAAGGTGAGCAGTGCGGCCAGCAGTCCGATCAGCATGCGTTTCATGGGTCTACCTCCTGCGTTGATGGGTCAGCGGGACGGCCCGGTGACACGATAGATGCCGATTTCGCCCAGCAGATTGGGCCAGAGACGGCTCGCCCAGCCGTGCTTGTGGTCGCGGTCCACGGCCAGACGCTCGCGCACCCTGGCACCGCTTTCCTGACACAGTCGCTCGAAATCCTCGAAGGTACAGAAGTGGATGTTCGGCGTGTTGTACCAAGTGTAGGGGAGGAACTCCGATACCGGCATGCGGCCCTTGCTCGCCAGGTACCAGCGGCAGCGCCAGTGGCCGAAGTTGGGGAAGGTGATGATGCACTCGCGGCCGACTCGCAGCATTTCCTTGAGCAGCTTGTCGGGGTAGTGCACCGCCTGCAGCGCCTGGGTCATCACCACCATGTCGAAGCTGTCGCTGGCGAAGTTGCCGAGGCCGAGGTCGAGGTTCTGTTCGATGACGTTGACGCCCTTGTCGATGCAGGCGGCGATGTTGTCCGGGTCGATCTCCAGGCCGTAGCCGCTGACCTGCTTGTGGTCGCGCAGCCAGGCGAGCAGCTCGCCGTTGCCGCAGCCGAGGTCGAGGACTCGGCTGCCGGCCGGGATCCAGTCTTGGATGATGTCCAGATCGGCGCGCATCTTCGTTCCTTATACGGCTATGCGGTTCATGTAACCGCGGAAGGCTTGCAGGTAGCGGGGGTTGGGAATCAGGAAGGCGTCGTGACCCTGCGGCGCGTCGATCTCCAGGTAGCAGACGTTCTTGCGCGCCGCGAGCAGGGCGTCGACGATTTCCCGCGAGCGTTCCGGCGAGAAGCGCCAGTCGGTGGTGAAGGACATCACGCAGAAGTCCGCCTGAGCGACCTCGAAGGTCCGGGCCAGGTCGTCATCGTTGGCCGCGGCCGGGTCGAAGTAATCCAGCGCCTTGGTCATCAGCAGATAGGTGTTGGCGTCGAAGCGCCCGGAGAACTCCTCGCCCTGGTAGCGCAGGTAGCTCTCGACCTGGAACTCGACGCTGTTGAAGTCGTAGTTGAGCTTTTCGCTCTTCAACCCGCGGCCGAACTTGGTGCCCATGGCATCATCGGACAGGTAGGTGATGTGGCCGACCATGCGTGCCAGCATCAGGCCGCGCTTGGGGATGACCCCCATTTCCTGGAAATGCCCGCCGTGGAACTCGGGATCGGAGAGGATCGCCTGGCGTGCCACTTCGTTGAAGGCGATGTTCTGCGCCGACAGCTTGGGCGCCGAAGCAATCGCCAGGCAGTGACGCACCCGCTCGGGATAGCTGATGGTCCACTGCAGGGCCTGCATGCCGCCCAGGCTGCCGCCGACCACTGCGGCCCACTGGTTGATGCCGAGCCGATCGGCCAGGCGTGCCTGGCTGTGCACCCAGTCCTCCACGGTGACGACCGGGAAGTCCGCGCCGTAGGGTTTGCCGGTGGCCGGGTTGGTGCTGCTGGGGCCGGTGGAGCCGTTGCAGCCGCCGAGGTTGTTCAGGCTGACGACAAAGAAACGATCGGTATCGATGGCCTTGCCCGGGCCGATGCAGGAATCCCACCAGCCGGGCTTGCGATCGTCCTCGCTGTGGTAGCCGGCAGCATGGTGATGGCCGGACAGGGCATGGCAGATCAGCACGGCATTGCTGCGCGCGGCGTTGAGTTCGCCGTAGGTTTCGTAGATCAGCTGGTAATCGGCCAGCGTGCGGCCGCAGGCGAGTGTCAGTGGTTCGGCAAAATGCGCGACCTGCGGACTCACCAGGCCAACGGAATCGGCGGGAATTGCAGTGGGCATCGACCCTGGCTCTTGCTTGGAGAAGGCGGCAAAGTCTAAAGGTAAGCGCGCTGCAATTCATCCTGAAATACAGCGGCGGGCGGGCGCGTTGCCATTTCGCCATCCACGATGGCGGCAAATGGCAGCGAAGCTAGCTGATCTGGACGCTGCTCAGGCTGACCACCTTGCTCTGGCGGCGAAGCGGTGCAGGGCGGCGCAGCGCGCGCAGCATCTCCGCGGCCTGCGTCAGTTGCTGTTCCAGTTCGCCGCTGTAGCGGGTCAGCAGCTGACCGCGCTGGCTGTTCTGCTGGCTTTCCTTGGCCAGGCTCTTCAGGCGCAGCATGTGGGTTTCCAGCTGCTGCTTGTGCTCCAGCGAAAACTGCAGCAGCGGCGTCAGGGCATCGCCGGACCAGCGCTCGGCTTCCTGGCGCAGGCGCTGATGCAGGCCGATGACCTCCTGCACCAGGGTGGCGAAGAAGCGCCGGGTCAGCGTGCGCTGCTCGGTCAGCAGCGTCTTGAGCTGCAGGCGGAACTGGTCGGCCTTGCCCTGCAGGGCACGCAGTTCGCGCTGGTAGGGCTGCAGCTGGAACAGTGGCGGGTCGATGCCGTGCAGCGGGTTCTCTTCGCTATGCCGGCGATAGATCGCCGACACCATCTTGTTGGCCCGTTCGGCTTCCTGTTCGAGGATGCCTAGGTCCTGCTCCACCGAGCGGAAGAAATGCAGGATCGCCAGGTTGATTCCCAGCGTGGTCAGGCTGCCGGTCAGGCTGCGGCGCAGGCGGGTCAGGTGCTCTTCCAGCCGCTCCGCGCGGATCGCCGCGCGCAGCAGCTCGCCTTGGCGCTGCAGCAGGCGCTGGTTGGTCTTCAGGTCGAGCAGACGCTTGTGGTGGCGGTTGTGCTCGTGGCGCGTGCGCGCGGTGAGCTCAAGCAGCATCTGGCCGCTGCCCTGCTGGTGACTGGCGAGCAGGTCGCGTTGCTCGATGACCTTTTCCAGGCGCAACCGCAGGGCGTGCTGGCTGTTCTGGATCAGCGCCATTACCTGGAGCACCACCTGATCTTCGAGCAGGCGCTCCTTCTGCGCCAGGATGCGCTGGCTGAGCAGCTGCTCCAGTTCGGCCAGCTGACTGCGTTCGAGCAGCGCCTGGTCGCCACGGATCTTCGCCATCAGCGCCTGTTTGGCCGAAAGCGGCAGGACGTCGGCCGCATCGATGCCCAGCTGTTGCGCGGTAGTCTCGCGGATCTGCTCGATGGCGTTGTGCACGAATGCCTCGCCGGCGACATCGTCCCAGAGCACGTCGATCTTGTTCAGCACGGCGAACAGGCTGTTCTGCGTGTCTTCGTCGAGCTGGCGGATGTGTTGCTGCCAGATCTGCATGTCGCTGGCGGTGACGCCGGTGTCGGCGGACAGCAGGAAGACGATGGCCTGGGCGTTGGGCAGCATCGACAGGGTCAGTTCGGGTTCGCTGCCCAGCGCGTTCAGACCGGGCGTGTCGAGGATGCGCAGACCCTGCCGCAGCAGCGGATGGTCGAAGTTGACCATGGCGTGACGCCAGGCGGGCACCAGTACATCGTCGCCGCCGCCCACGCTCTCCAGCGTGGCGGGATCGAAGCCGAGGGCGATCGCCTGTTCCACCGGCACGGTCTTGGTTTGCGCGACCTGGGCGAAAGCCTCGGCCATGCTCTGCGGGTCACGTGGGTCCAGCGGCAGGTTCAGCCACAGTCGCGAGGTGCGCTTGAGCTGGGCGATGCTGGTGTCTTCCAGGCGCGACTCGATGGGCAGCAGGCGAATATAGGATCGTTCCGAACGCGGGTCGAAGAGCAGCTCGGTGGGGCACATGGTGGTGCGACCGGCGCGGGACGGCAGGATGCGCTGGCCATAGCTGGAGAAGAACAGGCTGTTGATCAGCTCGGTCTTGCCGCGGGAGTATTCGCCGACGAACGCCAGGGTGATGTGATCGGTGCGCAGCACCCGTAGCGCACGTTCCAGGCGCGCGTCGACGGCCTCGCTGCTCAATCGGTTGTGCGCCAGCCAGCTGCGATAGCGGGTGATCTCACGAATCAGATCGCGCTTCCAGGTGACGTAGGCGTCCACGTGTCGATCGAGTCGTTCCATGCTCATCCAGCTCCCGGTGTGATTCGGCGAATTATCGGACCCGCCGATGCGCGGTCAATTCAGTCCAGGCCTGACGCGACCGAACGGGCCTGCCGGTGGCATGGACGGTCATCGCCGGCTCGGGTCGAGTCGATGTCCTCGTTCACATCCCCGCGGTCATGCCGCGAGGTAGGATGGAAACAGCCGAGAAAATGCAGTCTACGTGCTGCCAGGCGGCAAGCCGAGGCGCTTTTCGCGTCGGCCCGCCGCTTTGACTGCAAAGCATGAACGGCGTCTCAGATAAGCATGCGCAGGATGTTCGGCATGTGGGTCATGGTGGCCAGGTTGTTCACCACCAGCATGTCCAGCAGCTTGATCGCGAGGAAGGCGAAGATCGGCGAGATATCCAGCCCGCCGAGGTTCGGCAGCAGGCGGCGGAAGGGCATCAGCACCGGCTCGCAGATCTGGCTGACCAGCTGAGCGCCCGGGTTGTGGCTGCCCGGTGCGACCCAGGAGAGGATCACGCTGATGATCAGCGCCCAGAAGAAGATGTTGAGGAACAGACCGGTGATGCCGACCAGCGCCCAGACAAGGAGCAGCAGCGGATTGCCGGTGGTGCCGTAGGCGATCAGCAGGATCAGCGCCATCAGCACCATCTGCACGATGATCGCGAGTACCAGCGAGGACAGGTCCAGCGAGCCCATGCTCGGGATGACGCGGCGCATCGGGCGTAGCAGCGGGTGGGTGGCCTTGACGATGAACTGGCTGAGCGGGTTGTAGAAGTCGGCACGTACCAGCTGGAGGATGAAGCGCAGCAGCACGATCAGCAGGTAAAGGCTGCCCAGGGTCTGGATGACGAGGATCAGGGCTTGCGAGAGTTGGGACATGAATGCTCCTTATTGGCCCAGTTGTTCGGCCAGTTCGGCCGAGCGCTGTGCAGCGGCGTTCAATGCCTGCTGCACCAGCTGCTCGAAGCCGCCAGCCTGGAAGGCTTTGATCGCCGCTTCGGTGGTTCCGTTCGGCGAGGTGACGCGGCGTCGCAGTTCGGCCGCCTCGACATCGCTCTCGCAGGCCATGCGGGCTGCTCCCAGCGCGGTCTGCAGGGTCAGCTGGGCGGCGATTTCGCGAGGCAGGCCGAGCTGCTGGCCGGCAGCGGTCATCGCCTCGATGAGCAGGAAGAAATAGGCCGGACCACTGCCGGAAACGGCGGTCACCGCATCGATCAGGTGCTCCTCGTCGAGCCACAGCGCCATACCGACGGCTGACAGCAGCTGTTCGGCCTGGGCCTTCTGCTCGGCACTGACCTGGGCGTTGGCGAACAAGCCGCTGACGCCCTGGCGCAGCAGCGCCGGTGTGTTGGGCATGCAGCGCACGATCGCCTGCGGCCGCGGGCCGAGCCAGCGCTGCAGGCTGTCGCAGCTGATGCCGGCAGCGATGGACACAATCAGCGGCCCATGTTCGAGGTGGGCGGCCAAGTCGCGGCAGACGGCCTGCATCACCTGCGGCTTAACCGACAGCACCACCACATCGGCGTCAGCCAGTGCCTCGGCATTCTGGGCGAAGGTCTGGATGCCGTGTTCGGCGCTGATTTTCGCGCGCTGTTCGGCACCCGGGTCGCTGGCGCGGATGGCATCAGCGGCGATGCCCTGGGCACGCAGCCCGCCGATCAGGCTGGCGGCCATGTTGCCGGCGCCGATGAAGGCGATGCGGGGAGAGGTCATAGCGATTCCTTTATTGAGGGCGGCCGTAGTCACGGGCGCCGAAGAGAGCAGTGCCGATGCGAACCCAGGTCGCACCTTCGGCAATGGCAGCTTCCAGATCCTGACTCATGCCCATGGACAGCGTATCCAGATCAAGGGCCAGCTCGTCGCGAAGCTGCCGCAGACGGGCGAAGGCGGCGCGTTGCTCGGCCGGATCCTCGCTGGGGGCCGGGATGCACATCAGACCGCGCAGGCGCAGTCGTGGCAGCGCGGTGATCGCCCGCGCCAGCTGCTGCACCTCCTGCGGTGCACAGCCGGACTTGCTGGCCTCGCCACTGACATTCACCTGCAGGCAGATGTTCAACGGCGGCAGCGCCGCGGGGCGCTGATCGGAGAGGCGCTGGGCGATCTTCAGGCGGTCCACCGAGTGCACCCAGTCGAAGTGTTCGGCGATGGCCTTGGTCTTGTTCGACTGGATGGGGCCGATGAAATGCCAGGTCAGCGGCAGGTCGTCCAGCTCGGCCTGCTTGTCCAGCGCCTCCTGCAGATAGTTCTCGCCGAAATCGCGCAGGCCGGCGGCGAATGCGTCGCGAATGGCAGCGGCTGGCTGGGTCTTGCTGACGGCCAGCAGGCCCACCGTGGCGGGCTCACGACCCACAGCTTGCGCCGCCTCACGGATGCGTGCTCCGACCTTTGCAATATTCTTCTCTATCGTGGACATTACTTGCGCCCGCCGCCTTGGGGTCTGCGCGGCATTCTACCTGCTCGCTTGTAATTGGGGAGTCCCATGGATATCACTGAACTGCTGGCCTTCAGCGCCAAGCAGGGTGCGTCGGATTTGCACCTTTCCGCCGGCCTGCCGCCGATGATCCGCGTCGATGGTGACGTGCGGCGCATCAATCTGCCGGCCATGGACCACAAGCAGGTGCATGCGCTGATCTACGACATCATGAACGACAAGCAGCGCAAGGATTACGAGGAATTCCTCGAAACCGACTTCTCGTTCGAGGTGCCGGGAGTGGCGCGCTTCCGCGTCAACGCCTTCAACCAGAACCGCGGCGCCGGCGCCGTGTTCCGGACCATTCCCTCCAAGGTGCTGACCATGGAGGACCTCAACATGGGTGAGGTCTTCCGCAAGATCACCGACGTGCCGCGCGGGCTGGTGCTGGTCACCGGGCCGACCGGCTCGGGTAAGTCGACCACCCTGGCGGCGATGCTCGATTACCTGAACAACACCAAATACCACCACATCCTCACCATCGAAGACCCCATCGAATTCGTCCACGAGTCGAAGAAGTGCCTGGTCAACCAGCGTGAGGTGCACCGCGACACCCTGGGCTTCTCCGAGGCGCTGCGCTCGGCCTTGCGTGAAGACCCGGACATCATCCTGGTGGGCGAGATGCGCGACCTGGAAACCATTCGCCTGGCACTGACCGCCGCGGAAACCGGCCACCTCGTGTTCGGCACGCTGCACACCACCTCCGCCGCCAAGACCATCGACCGCGTGGTCGACGTGTTCCCGGCCGAAGAAAAGTCCATGGTCCGCTCGATGCTCTCCGAATCGCTGCAGGCGGTGATCTCGCAGACCCTGCTGAAGAAGATCGGCGGCGGCCGCGTCGCGGCCCACGAGATCATGATCGGCACCCCGGCGATCCGTAACCTGATCCGCGAGGACAAGGTGGCGCAGATGTACTCGGCGATCCAGACCGGCGGTTCGCTCGGCATGCAGACCCTGGACATGTGCCTCAAGGGGCTGCTGGCCAAGGGCCTGATCAGCCGCGACAGCGCGCGGGAAAAGGCCAAGCAGCCCGAGAATTTCTAAACGCCTGACAACCCCGGACGCCGCCCGGTGCGGCGCTTGCCACGATTGCGAGTACGACGATGGAATTCGAGAAACTTCTGCGCCTGATGGTCGAAAAAGGCGGCTCCGATCTGTTCATCACGGCTGGCGTGCCGCCGTCGATGAAGGTCAACGGCAAGATCATGCCGGTGAGCAAGACGCCCATGTCGCCGGAGATGACCCGGGAAACCGTGCACGGCGTGATGAACGAGCAGCAGCGCCGCGAGTTCACCGAGAACCACGAATGCAACTTCGCCATCAGCGCCCGCGGCATCGGCCGCTTCCGTGTCAGCGCGTTCTATCAGCGAAACCTGGCCGGCATGGTGCTGCGTCGCATCGAGACCAACATCCCGACCATCGAAGAGCTCAAGCTGCCGGACGTCCTGAAGAAGCTGTCGATGACCAAACGTGGTCTGGTGCTGTTCGTCGGTGCCACCGGTACCGGCAAGTCGACATCGCTGGCCTCGATGATCGGCTACCGCAACAAGAACTCCAGCGGGCACATCATCTCCATTGAAGACCCGATCGAATTCATCCACCAGCACCAGAATTGCATCGTCACCCAGCGCGAAGTGGGCATCGACACCAGCTCCTTCGAGGTGGCCCTGAAGAACACCCTGCGCCAGGCGCCTGACGTGATCCTCATCGGCGAGATCCGTACCCGCGAAACCATGGATTACGCGGTCGCCTTCGCCGAAACCGGCCACCTGTGCCTGGCCACGCTGCACGCCAACAACGCCAACCAGGCGCTGGACCGCATCATCAACTTCTTCCCGCCGGACCGGCACAACCATGTCTGGATGGACCTGTCGCTCAACCTCAAGGCCATCGTCGCCCAGCAGCTGGTTCCGACCCCGGACGGCAAGGGTCGTCGTGCGGTGATCGAGGTGCTGATCAATACGCCGCTGGCGGCCGACCTGATCCGCAAGGGCGAGGTGCACGAGCTGAAATCGCTGATGAAGCGCTCCACCGAGCTGGGTATGCAGACCTTCGACCAGGCGCTGTACAACCTCTATGTGCAGGGCGAGATCACCTACGAAGATGCCCTGCTGCATGCTGACTCGGCCAACGACCTGCGACTGCTGATCAAGCTGGGTTCGGAAACCGACGGTGAGCACCTGACCAGCGTATCCCAGGGCCTGAGCCTGGAGGTCAGCGACGAGGACCCGGGCCGGCGCTTCCGTTAAGCGTCCGCGTCCGGCTGCCGGCCGATGCGCTTGCCCTGCCGGGCGGCAACGCGCTCGGCCTGGCCATCACGCTGCGCACCGGCGCGTGCGCGACTCATCAGTTGCGGAATCAGCATGCCTTCGGGCAGGTTCTTCCAGAACCGTACCGGCAGGTTGCTTTGCAGCACGCTGCGGTTCAATCGGGCCGGATTGAAGGTGCTCTCGTAATAGGCCTTCCATAGTTCGCCGCCGGGGTCGGCAGCGCTCTGCGCCAGGCGCCGCCATTGTGGCGGGCAGGGGCGGACGTGATGAAGGGTCTGACCGTTCCAGCAGACACCATCGTCCGGTGTCGCGATCAGCCAGCCGTTCTCGCCCATGCGCTCGGCGAAATGGTGTGCGGCCCATGGCAGCACGTCGTGCGCCGGTTCGAACCAGGCCACATGCCGCGGGCCGTCGCCATCTTCCAGCGGGCTGAAGCGCAGGAAGGCATGCAGATGGTGCGCCTCGCGGCGAACCGCCTTGATTCGTGCATGCAGCTCGCTGCCATCGACATCGCCCGCCATTCTGGCGCTGGCGTCGCCCTGTATGACCCGCCAGAGCACGCGATACAGCAGGCTCCAGCGATGCTCGGTGCGAAAGCGTGCGGCCATCTCCAACTCATCGAGGAGCTGCCGAGGTACGCGGATGCGCGGCCCGTCGGTGGCTGCTGGCGCGGGCATCGGCTCATCGAACAAGCCGACGTCCCCGCCGCTTGCCCAGTTCACCTCATGCGGTGCGATCTGCTCCTGCAGCAGCACCCGCGCCGCGTCTCGCCAGCCCTGGAAGCTTCCGTCGAAGCGCACCGTGCACATCACCAGAGCGCCATCTGCGTAGGCGAACCGTCGCGCAGGTGCTGCCGCAACACCGTCGATTCCTGCCCGGCGAGGCTGGGGCGGTAGTCATGGGTGACGATGAACGGCTTGGCCTTTTCCAGCGAGCAGCGCAGGCGGGTCAGGTCCTCGAAGCGGATGCGCTTGTGCCGTCGCAGGTCCACCAGTCGCTTGGCGCTGAGCACGCCGATACCGGGAACGCGGGCAATCATGGTCGGTTCGGCACGGTTGAGGTCGATCGGGAAATGTTCCCGGTTGGCCAGCGCCCAGGCCAGTTTCGGGTCTACGTCCAGGGCAAGGTTACCGGGGCCGCTGAGCAGTTCGCCGGCCGAGAAACCATAGCCGCGCATGAGAAAATCCGCCTGGTACAGCCGATGCTCGCGCAACAGTGGCGGTGCGGCGAACGGCACGCTTTTCGGGCTGTGCGGAATGGGGCTGAACGCCGAGTAGTAGACCCGCCGCAGGCGGTAGTCGCCGTAAAGGGACTGCGCGGTATGCAGGATGGTGCGGTCATCGGTGTCATCGGCGCCAACGATCATCTGCGTGCTCTGCCCGGCAGGAGCGAAACGCGGTGCACGCTTCTCCGCGCTGGCCTCGGCCTCGCCCTGGTGGATGGTGTGCATGGCCTGCTTGATGGTCAGCACCTGTTTTTCCGGGGCCAGGCGAATCAGGCTGCTCTCGGTCGGCAGCTCGATGTTCACGCTGAGCCGGTCGGCATGGCGCCCGGCTTCGGCGATCAGCAGCGGGTCGGCATCGGGAATCGTCTTGAGGTGGATGTAGCCGCGAAATTCATGCTCTTCGCGCAGCAGCCTGGCGACCCGCACCAGCTGCTCCATGGTGTAGTCGGCCGAGCGGATGATGCCGGAACTGAGGAAGAGCCCGCTGATGCAATTGCGGCGATAGAAGTCCAGCGTCAGCTCGACTACCTCCTCCGGCGTGAAGCGCGCGCGGGGTACGTCGCTGGAGCGCCGATTGACGCAGTACTGGCAGTCGTACAGGCAGAAATTGGTGAGCAGGATCTTCAACAGCGCCACGCAGCGACCATCCGGGGTAAAGCTGTGGCAGATGCCCATGCCATCGGTGGCGCCGAGCCCGCTCTTGCCTTTGGACGAGCGCTTCGGCGCGCCACTGCTGGCACACGAAACGTCGTACTTGGCAGCGTCGGCGAGCACGCTGAGTTTGTCGATCAGTTGCATGACGGGAACCATGAGTACTGTTTGCATATACAGTATCACGGCAGGCGACGGCTTCGGTGGCCGTCTGGCGGCGCCGGCTGAGCGAATTATCGGATAAGCTGGTCGTCATTCACTCAACCGCCTATCGAGGTTCGGATGCGGCAGAACACTCACAGCACGCTGATCGGTTATCTCCTGTGGATATTCGGCTTTCTCGGCTCCCACCGCTTCTATTACGGCAAGCCGATCACCGGCACCATCTGGTTCTTCACCCTCGGCCTGTTCTTCATCGGCTGGATCATCGACCTGTTCCTGATCCCCTCGATGGATCGCGAAGCGGACCTGCGCTTCCAGCCGGGGCCTATCGATTACACGGTGGGCTGGATTCTGCTGACCTTTCTCGGCGTCTTCGGCGTGCACCGCATGTATCAGGGCAAGTGGATCACCGGCATCCTCTACCTGTTCACCGGCGGGCTGTTCTTCATCGGCGTGCTCTACGACTTCTGGACGCTGAACACACAGATATCCGAGCGCAATCGCGCGCGGGTCTGAGTTCGGCCGAGAAGCCTTGGGCCGGAGCGGGCGAGCAGCCGCCCCGGCCGTCTGCGCTCAGGCCTGGTAGCTGATGTGGCCGTCGACGAGCGTGTAGCGCACCGAACCGGGCAGGCAATGGCCCATGAACGGACAGTTGCGCCCTTTCGAGTACCAGCTTTCGCCAACCAGGGTCGAGCTGTGCGGGTCGAACAGCACCAGGTCGGCGGGCTGACCGGCCTGCAGTCTGCCGGCGGACAGTTGCAGCGCGGCGGCCGGGCCGCTGGTGAGGCGCGCCAGCAGGGTCGGCAGGTCGAGCAAACCGTCGTCCACCAGCGTCATCGCCAGTGGCAGAAGAATCTCCGCGCTGCTGATCCCCGGCTCGGTTTCACCGAACGGCGCCAGCTTGGCGTCGGCTTCGTGCGGTTGATGGTGGCTGGAAATCGCCGAGATCACGCCCGCCTTGACCGCCTCGCGCAAGCCGTCGCGATCGGCCGTGCCGCGCAGTGGCGGCTGCACGTGATAGAGGCTGGAGAAGCCGTGCAGCGCCTCGTCGGTGAGGATCAGCTGATACATGGCCACGTCGGCGGTTACCGGCAAGCCGCGCGCCTGGGCCTGGGCAATCATCTCCGCACCGCGGGCGCTGGTCAGCTGAGCGAAGTGCGCGCGCACGCCGGAGCGCTCCACCAGCAGGAGGTTGCGCGCCAGGGCCACGGTTTCCGCAGTATCCGGAATGCCGGACAGGCCCAGGAAGCTGGCGGCGGCACCCTCATGGGCGAGGCCGCCTTCGGCCAGGTCGCTGTCCTGGGAATGAAAGATCACCGTCAGGTCGAAGGTGGCGGCGTATTCCAGGGCGCGGCGCAGGTTGCGGTTGCTGGCGAACTCGGTGAGCCCGTTGCCGAAGGCGACGCAGCCGGCCTCGCGCAAGGCGACCAGCTCGGACAGCTGTTCCCCGGCCAGGTTGCGGGTCAGGGCACCGATCGGGAAGACCTTGGCATGGCCGGATTCGCGGGCGCGGTCGAGGATCAGCTCGGCCACCGCGGCGGTGTCCAGCACCGGACGCGTCTGCGGTGGGCAGCACAGACTAGTGATGCCGCCGGCCGCCGCAGCCAGGGTTTCACTGGCGATCGTGCCCTTGCGGCTGTAGCCCGGCTCGCGCAGCGCGACCGAGAGATCGACGAGCCCGGGTGCGGCGATCAGGCCTTGCGCATCGATTGTCTGCTGAGCCTCGAAGCCGGCAGGAGCCTGGCCAATGGACGTGATCCTGCCATCCTGCAGGAAGATATCGGCGACTTCGTCGCGCCCGCTGTTGGGGTCGATAACGCGCGCGCCGAGGATTCTTGTTGCCACCATCACTGCTGCTCCTCGGATACGGGTTCGGAATCGATCTGGCGCTGCGCGGTCTGGCCGCTCATCGCCATGGACAGCACGGCCATGCGGATGGCGATGCCGTAGGTGACCTGGTTGAGAATGACCGACTGCGGGCCGTCGGCCACCGCGGACTCGATCTCCACGCCGCGGTTGATCGGGCCCGGGTGCATGACGATGGCGTCCGGCCTGGCCAGCGCCAGGCGCTGTGTGGTCAGGCCGTAGAGCTTGTAGAACTCGCCTTCGCTGGGCAGCAGACCGCCCTGCATGCGTTCGCGCTGCAGGCGCAACATGATCACCACGTCGACGTCGCGCAGGCCTTCGTTCATGTCGGTGAATACGCGCACGCCGTACTGTTCGATGCCTTCCGGCAGCAGCGTTTTCGGCGCGATCACACGGATGTCAGGGCAGCCCAGGGTACGCAGGGCCAGCATGTTCGAGCGCGCCACCCGCGAGTGCAGGATATCGCCGACGATGGCCACCGACAGATTGTCGAAGCTGCCCTTGTGCCGGCGGATGGTGAGCATGTCGAGCATGCCCTGGGTTGGGTGCGCATGGCGGCCGTCGCCGCCGTTGATCACCGCCACGTCGGGGCTGACGTGCTCGGCGATGAAATGCGCGGCTCCGGAATCCGCGTGGCGCACCACGAACATGTCCGCCGCCATGGCTTCCAGGTTGCGCAGGGTGTCGGTGAGGGTCTCGCCCTTGCTGGTGGAGGAAGTCGAGACGTTGAGCGTGATGACGTCGGCCGACAAGCGCTTGGCCGCCAGTTCGAAGGTGGTACGGGTGCGGGTGGAGTTCTCGAAGAAGACGTTGCAAACGGTCTTGCCGCGTAGCAGCGGAACCTTCTTCACCGCTCGCGCGCCGACCTCGAGGAAGGAGTCGGCGGTGTCCAGAATCTCGGTGAGCAGCTCGCGGGGCAGGCCGTCGAGGGAGAGAAAATGGCGCAGCTGGCCTTGGTCGTTCAGCTGTAGCGGGCGCTTGGCGTCAGTGGGCGTCATCGCAGGATCTCGGTGGGCAGCGGGAGATAGGCGTTTGATGGAGGGTGCCGGCGTCAGGACTGGCTGGCTTCCAGTCGCTGCGGCTCGAGCGCCAGCGGCGCCGGGCCAAGCAGCTTGATGCGCTGATCCGGCGCCAGCGACAGCGTCGCCCCGACCACGTCAGGCCGGATCGGCAGTTCGCGGGCGTTGAGGTCGAGCAGGCAGACGAGGGTCACGCTGGCAGGCCGGCCGTAGTCGAACAGCTCGTTGAGCGCGGCGCGGATGGTACGGCCGGTCATCAGTACGTCGTCGATCAGCACCAGGTGCTGGCCCTCGATCTCGAATGGCAGCTCCGAAGGCTGCACCTGCGGGTGCAAGCCCTTCTGGGTGAAGTCGTCGCGATAGAAGGACACGTCGAGCACGCCGAGCGGTTCGCTCTGTCCGCGTGCATCGAGCAGCGCCTGGGCGACCCAGACTCCGCCTGTACGAATGCCTATGAAGCGCGGCTCGCGGATGTCGCGCTCGTTCAGGTAGCGCTCCAGTGCCTCGGTCATCTCGGGCAGCAGCTGTTCGGGATTTGGCAGGATCATGGGGTCTCCTTTCGGGATCAGGCGCCGGCGTGATCGTTCAGCCAGCCTTCCAGTAACAGGGCGGCGGCCAGGGCATCGACCGGCCGTTCGCGATAGCCTCCGTGCTGACCCTGGCGCAGCCGCTCGCCTTTGGCCTCGAAGGTGGTCAGGCGTTCGTCGTGGGTGTGCACCGGCAGGTTGAAGCGGCCGTTGAGGCGGCGCGCGAATTTCTCTGCGCGAGCGCTCATCTCGCTCGGACTGCCGTCCATGTTAAGCGGCAGGCCGACCACCAGCGCGTCGGGCTGCCATTCGCGCAACAGCGCCTCGATCTGCTGCCAATCGGGTACGCCGTTCTGCGCCTTGAGCACGCACAGCTCGCGGGCCTGGCCGGTCACGACCTGGCCGACGGCGACGCCGATCTGCTTGGTGCCATAGTCGAAGCCGAGCAGCAGCCGCGGCATGCTCATGCGTGGCCGACCTGGGTGCTGAGCAGGCGCAGGTCGACGCCCAGCGAGGCGGCGGCTGCCTGCAGGCGCTGATCGTGGGGGAGGTCAAACAGGATCTGTGGGTCGGCCGGACAGCTCAGCCAGGTATTGTCGGCCAGCTCCGCTTCCAGCTGGCCGGCTTCCCAGCCGGCGTAGCCCAGCGCCACGAAATGCCGCTGCGGGCCTTGACCGTCGGCAATGGCGAACAGCACATCCTGGGACGTGCTCATGCCGAGCGGGCCGAGCATCAAGGTCGCCTGAAACTGCTGCTCGGCCGAATGCAGGACGAAGCCGCGGTCGGTCTGCACCGGGCCGCCTGCGAAGATAGGCAGGCTCTGACACAGTGCCGGAATCGGTTCGTCCGGGCGCAGCTGCTCTAGCACATCGGCCAGGCTCAGGCCACTTGGACGGTTGACGATAAGCCCCATGGCGCCTTCCGGGCCGTGCTCGATCAGGTAGATCAGCGTCTGGGCAAAGTTCGGATCGGCCATCTGCGGCATGGCGATCAGAAAGTGATGCTTGAGGTAGCTGGGCGCGGTGCTTTTCATGCGCGTTAGCTTAAGCGTTGCACCGCATTCCGGCTACAGCTGCGACCGTTGGTCCCGCGTGCGTATCAGCGGCTCGACAGCCGGTCGCCGCGTTCGAAGCGCCAGGTGCGGATGATCTCGACCTGATCGTACTTCTGCGCCAGTTCGCCGGTGAAGGGGGCGAACGGCGCGGCCAGGCGAACGATGCGCAGTGCGGCATCATCAAGCACTGGCTGGCCGGACGACTCGATCACGCGCAGTTCCTGCACGGTGCCGTCGCGGTTGATGGTGACGAGCATGCGCAGGCTGCCGTAGATCTGCTGGCGGCGGGCTTCGTCGGGGTAGTTGAGGTTGCCGATGCGCTCGACTTTCTTGCGCCATTCGTCGCGATACCAGGCGCTGATGTCACGCATCGTGGCCGCGCTGTTCTGTCGGCTGACCCGCGGTCGTTTGGCGTAGCGCTCGACGTCCTTCGCCAGTTCGGCCTCCAGGCTGGCGATCTCGGCGCTCAGCTGCGAACTGTCGAATGCCGGGGCGGACTGCGGCTCGGGCTGTGGTTGCGTCTGCTGCTTGACCTCTGCCTTCTGCTGCTGCGGGCTGCGCGTGGTGACGACCGTCTTGGCCGGCTCAGGCCGGGTGCTGGGCGGCGGTGCGGCGGGCGGAGTGACTTTGCGGACTTCGGTGTCCTGAAAGGGCGCCTGCTCGGTGGTCTTCGGCGACGCCTTGTGCTCCAGCGTGCCGCTGCCCTGCTGGTTGTGCTGGGCGAGGAAATCCGCGTCCTTGGGCTTTTCCTCGCTCTTGAACGTCGAGAGGGTGATTTCCAGCGTCTTGCTGATCTGCTTCGGTTCGGACAGCGTGAAGCCCAGGCCGAGGATCAGGGCCAGGTGCAGTGCGGCAGCCAGGAAAAGCGTGAAGCCGAGCCGGTCCGCGGGGCGGACTCGGGTCGTTTCAGGCGCAGGATGGCGGATAGCGGCGTTCATCGCGTGTCGGGTCGGCTCGAAGTGCCGCGCAGTCTGCCGGCTTTGAGCTCGCCGTCGCAAGCTCCGAACTCAAAGCTGTTAGCTGGTTCAAGCTTGCAGCTTGGCCGCGATCGCGTCCATGAGGCGTTCGCCGATACGGGTATCGAAGGCATTGTCGATTTCCCGGATGCAGGTCGGGCTGGTGATGTTGATCTCGGTGAGGTAATCGCCGATGACATCCAGGCCGACGAACAGCAGGCCACGTTCACGCAGCTGCGGCCCAACGATAGCCGCGATCTCGCGGTCGCGATCGGACAGCGGTTGCGCCACGCCGCGGCCGCCGGCGGCCAGGTTGCCACGTGTCTCGCCAGCCGCGGGAATCCGCGCCAGGCAGTAGGGGATTGGCTCGCCATCGATCATCAGGATGCGCTTGTCGCCATCCTTGATCGCCGGAATGTAGCGCTGCGCCATGATCTGCCGGCTTCCATGTTCGGTCAGCACTTCGAGGATCACGGACAGATTGGGGTCGCCCTCGCGATGACGGAAGATCGAGGCGCCGCCCATTTCGTCCAGGGGTTTGAGAATGATGTCACGGTGCTCGTTGGCAAACTCGCGGAGAATGTCGGAGCGTCGGCTGACCAAGGTCGGCGGTGTGCACTGCGGGAACTGAGTGGCGAAGAACTTCTCGTTGCAGTCGCGCAGGCTCTGCGGACGGTTGACCACCAGCGTTCCCGCCTTTTCCGCCAGTTCCAGCAGATAGGTTGCGTAGACGTACTCGCTGTTGAATGGCGGATCCTTGCGCATGAGGATCACATCGAGGTCGGCAAGGGCCATGTCGACCTCCTCGCCTGTCTCGAACCAGTGCTGCGGGTCGTTGAAGACCTGCAGCGAGCGCATGCGTGCGCGGGCCTGGTTGCCGAGCTGATAAAGGTCTCGCTGCTCCATATAGAAGAGTGTCCAGCTTCGCGCCTGGGCGGCCAGCAGCATGGCAAGCGAGCTGTCCTTCTTGAAGGCGATCTGCGCGATAGGGTCCATGATGATCCCGACGCGAACGGTCATGAGAGTTTCTCCAGCTATGGGCGGCAACGTGCCGCCGGTGGCGCAAAAGGTCGCTGCAGATTGGCCGTGGTTGTGCACTGGGTCAAGGAAAATCCGGATGCTTTTCCGGTTGATAGCGTGGCCAGGAGGAGTGTGCTAAAAAGGTCCGGCGATTGGGTGCAGCCCATCGGTGGCAGGGCCTCCGGCGCACTGACATAACGATAAACTACGACTCACCGAGGCGATGGTAGGGCGAAATGGAACAGCACTCCGAGGGCTTGAAGGTCATGGTGATCGACGATTCGAAAACGATTCGTCGCACTGCTGAAACCCTGCTGAAGAAAGTAGGTTGCGATGTCATCACCGCAGTGGACGGTTTCGATGCCCTCGCCAAGATTGCGGATACTCATCCCCGCATCATCTTTGTCGATATTATGATGCCCAGGCTGGACGGTTATCAGACCTGCGCGTTGATCAAGAACAACAGTTCCTTCAAGTCGACGCCAGTGATCATGCTGTCTTCCAAAGACGGCCTGTTCGACAAGGCGAAGGGGCGCATTGTCGGCTCCGATCAATACCTCACCAAACCGTTCAGCAAAGAAGAGCTGCTCGGTGCAATCAAGGCTCATGTCCCTGATTTCGCGCCGGTGGAGCAAGCGTCCTGAAGTTCGGCATTGTTTGCCGCTGAAGCCTTCCTAATGGAGAAATCATGGCTCGCGTTCTGATTGTTGATGATTCGCCGACCGAAATGTACAAGCTCACCGCCATGCTGGAGAAGCATGGTCATGTGGTGCTCAAGGCCGAGAATGGGGCCGACGGCGTAGCGTTGGCTCGCCAGGAAAAACCGGACGCCGTGCTGATGGATATCGTCATGCCTGGCTTGAACGGCTTCCAGGCTACGCGCCAGCTGACCAAAGATTCTGAAACCAGTCACATTCCAGTGATCATCGTTACCACCAAGGATCAGGAAACCGATAAGGTCTGGGGCAAGCGCCAGGGGGCCAAGGATTACCTGACCAAACCGGTGGACGAAGCGACACTGCTGAAAACCCTGAATGCCGTTCTGGCAGGCTGATGCCGGGGTAGCCAACACTCGGACAAAGGGACGTGGCCAGCATGCCTGACATGCAAACGCCGTTTCAGCAGTTGCTGGAGCTAGATAAACGATGCCGCAGCTATGCGGCCGGTCTGCCTTCGCAGCAGGAAGCCGTACAAACCTGGGGAGGGATCGGTTTCCGGATGGGCGGGCGACTGTTCGTCGCTCCGATGGGAGAGGTCGGTGAAATCCTGCATGAGCCTCGATATACGTTGCTGCCCGGCGTCAAGAGCTGGGTCAAGGGCGTAGCGAACGTCCGTGGCAGATTGCTGCCGGTGATGGACCTTTGTGGGTATTTCGGACTTGAGCTCTCGCCACTTCGAAAGCAGCGCAGGGTTCTGGTCGTTGATCATCAGGAAGTGTTTGCCGGATTGACCGTCGACGAAGTCTTCGGCATGCAGCACTTCCCGGTGGAGACCTTTTCCGAGGAGCTGCCTCCGATCGAGGCATCGATTCAACCGTTCATTCATGGTGTGTTCCAGCGCGAGCAGCCCTGGCTGGTCTTCAGCCCGCACGCTCTGGCAACACATCAGGCGTTTCTAGACGTCGCTTATTGAGTTGTAGGTGGGGTCGACCGAGGTCGGCCTTTTGGTTCTTGGATGGAAGCGCACGGAGGTCCAGGCGGGGGCCGGATAATGATCAAAATGAATGCTAATGCTTTGTTGAGCGGGGTGCGCAGCAATACGCTGATCACCGGTTTGTTTATCGTGCTGATCGTTTCGATCGTATTGCTGTTCGCGAACTTCGCGTACGTAAATACGCAAGCGGATCACGATAACGAGTACATCGCTCACGCTGGAGAGCTGCGCGTACTGTCCCAGCAGATCGCCAAGGACGCCGTGGAAGCGGCAACGGGAACACAGGAGGCTTTCGCTTCCCTGAAACAGGCTCGTAACGACTTCAACCAGCGCTGGGGTTATCTGTCTCAGGGCAACGACAGTATTGGCCTGCCCGCCGTGCCCGAGTCGCTGCGCGCGGAAGTCAATGCCGTAGAGCAGGACTGGAACACGCTGCGTCGCGACACCGACGCCATCCTCTCCAGTGAACAAACCGTTCTCTCGCTGCATCAGGTTGCCAGCACCCTGGCAGAAACCATTCCCCAGCTTCAGGTCGAATACGAGGAAGTCGTCGACATCCTGCTGGAGAGCGGTGCGCCTGCGGCTCAGGTATCGGTAGCACAGCGTCAGTCGTTGCTGGCGGAGCGTATCCTCGGTTCGGTGAACAAGGTGCTTTCCGGTGACCAGGATTCGGTCCAGGCGGCGGACATGTTCGGTCGTGATGCCAGTCTGTTCGGGCGGGTTCTGAACGCCATGATCGAAGGCAACGTCGCCATGGGCATCACCGCGGTTGCCGACGAAGAGGCGCGCGATCGCCTTTCCGAAATTTCCGAACTGTTCCAGTTCGTATCCGGGTCGGTGGACGAGATTCTCGAGACCTCGCCGGAACTGTTCCAGGTGCGCGAATCGGCGAACAGCATCTTCGAAGTTTCCCAGACCCTGCTGGACAAGACCTCTGCGCTGTCGCAAGGCCTGCAGAATCGCGCCGATGCGCGTTACATCAACACCATCATCGGCTACGTGCTGGGTGCGCTTGCACTGGCAGCGATCATTCTCATCGGCTTGGTGATGGTTCAGGAGGCACGTCGCCGCCTGAGCGAAACCGCCGAGAAGAACGAACGTAACCAGGCAGCGATTCTGCGCCTGCTGGACGAGATCGGCGACCTCGCTGACGGTGACCTGACGGTAGCCGCCACCGTAACCGAGGATTTCACCGGTGCGATCGCCGACTCGATCAACTACTCCATCGACCAGCTGCGTGAACTGGTAGCCACCATCAACCAGACTGCCGTGCAGGTATCGGGCGCGGCCCAGGAAACCCAGGCGACGGCCATGCACCTCGCCGAGGCTTCCGAGCATCAGGCGCAGGAGATCGCCGGTGCGTCGGCGGCAATCAACGAGATGGCGGTGTCGATTGACCAGGTATCGGCCAACGCCGCGGAGTCGTCGGCGGTAGCGGAGCGCTCGGTAGCCATCGCCAACAAGGGCAACGAGGTGGTGCACAACACCATCACCGGCATGGACAACATTCGCGAGCAGATCCAGGACACGTCGAAGCGGATCAAGCGTCTCGGCGAATCGTCCCAGGAGATCGGTGACATCGTCAGCCTGATTAACGACATTGCCGACCAGACCAACATCCTCGCGCTCAACGCGGCGATCCAGGCCTCCATGGCGGGTGACGCAGGCCGGGGCTTCGCGGTGGTAGCGGACGAAGTACAGCGTCTGGCGGAGCGTTCGTCGGCGGCGACCAAGCAGATCGAGGCGCTGGTTAAGACCATTCAGACCGACACCAACGAGGCGGTCATCTCGATGGAACAGACCACCGCCGAGGTGGTGCGCGGAGCCCGTCTGGCGCAGGACGCCGGGGTGGCACTGGAAGAGATCGAGAAGGTATCCAAGACCCTGGCGGCGCTGATCCAGAACATTTCCAACGCGGCACGCCAGCAGGCTTCCTCGGCTGGTCACATCTCCAACACCATGAACGTGATCCAGGAGATCACCTCGCAAACGTCGTCGGGTACCACCGCTACTGCCAAGAGCATTGGTAACCTGGCGAAGATGGCCAACGAGATGCGCCATTCCGTTTCCGGTTTTACCCTGCCGGATGCTCAGGATCAGGCCTGACTTGATGGGTGCGGCAGTCATTGATGGCTGCCGCCGATGATCACGAGCGAGGGGCAGGGCATGCAGCCGAGGTTGGACTGGGCATTGGAGCCCCTGGCCGATATGTCGCCGGCGGAATTCCATGATTGGCAGACGCTTCTCGAAGAGCGTTCCGGCATGGTCGTCAGCGAGCAGCGGCGCAGTTTCCTGCAGGCCAACCTGAGTGCACGGATGCGCGAAGTCGGGGCTCCCGACTATGCCACCTACTATCGTCAGGTCACGTCCGGTCCGCGAGGTGCGGTCGAATGGTCCACGCTCATGGATCGCTTGACGGTCCAGGAGACGCGCTTCTTTCGCCATCCCGCTTCCTTCGAGCTGCTGAAGGCTCATCTGGACCAGTGTCTGGAGCAAAGGGCGGGTGATCGGCCACTGACGTTATGGAGCGTGGGTTGTGCAAGTGGCGAGGAAACCTACTCGCTGGCGATGACCGCTGCCGAGGCACAGGTGCATAGCTCGGTCAAGGTGGGTTTCGGGGTTACCGGCACCGACATCAGCCTCAGCGCCCTGGCCAAGTGTCGCGCGGCGGTCTACAGCGCCCGTCGGCTGGAGCAGGTCGAGCCGGCATTGCGTGAGCGCTACTTCCTGTCGTTACCCGATGATCGTTTTCAAGTCGTCCCTGATCTCGCTGCACGCGTTTGCTTTGCAAGGCTCAATGTGCTGGAGCTGGCGAATTCGCCGATCTCCGGCATGGACGTCATTTTTTGCCAGAACCTGTTGATCTACTTCCGCCGCTGGCGTCGTCGCGACATCCTCAATCGCCTGGCCGAGTGCCTGGCCCCAGGGGGACTGCTGGTGATAGGCGTAGGCGAGGTGGTCGGCTGGCAACATCCGGATCTGCTTCCGGTTGCCAATGATCAGGTTCTGGCTTTTACCCGGAAAAGTTTATGAGCGGAGTCGCTATGGGTGATCGGCACGATTATGTCGCCCTGGAGTGGGTGAAAGGCGAGATTGCCGAAACGCTTAAGCAGGCGCGTCAGGCGCTGGAGGCGTTCGTCGAGAATCCACAGGACTCGACTCGGATGAGCTTTTGCCTGACCTATGTGCATCAGGTACATGGCACTCTGCAGATGGTCGAGTTCTTCGGCGCGGCACTGCTCGCCGAGGAAATGGAGCAGCTCGCGCGTGCGCTGCTCGAAGGCCGCGTGGCCAACCAGGGCGAAGCGCTCGAGGTGATGATGCAGGCCATCCTGCAGCTTCCCGTCTATCTGGATCGCATCCAGAGCGCCCGTCGCGACCTGCCGATGGTCGTCCTGCCGTTGCTCAATGATCTGCGTGCCGCCCGTGGCGAAAAGCTGCTCTCGGAAACCAGCCTTTTCTCGCCCGATCTCTCCGGGCGCACCCCGGCGCTTTCCCGCGAGTCCGTCGAGCGCCTGCGCACCGAGGAGCTGCCGGCATTGCTGCGCAAGCTGCGCCAGATGCTGCAAGTCGCACTGGTGGGCGTGATCCGCAACCAGGATCTTCCGACCAATCTGGGCTATATGGCTCGGGTATTTGCCCGCCTGGAACAGCTTTGCAAGGATGCGCCGCTGGCTGCGCTCTGGCAGATCGCTTCGGGGCTGGTCGAAGGGCTGGCCAGTGGTGGTGTAAGCAACGGTACATCGGTTCGCACCCTGCTGCGGCAGGTGGACAAGCAGCTCAAGCGGCTGGTCGAGGAGGGCGCAGATGGTATCAACCAGGCTGCGCCTGATGAGTTGATCAAGAACCTGCTCTTCTATGTCGCCAAGGCGCCCGGGCAGACGCCGCGTATCCAGACGCTCAAGCAGCACTATCGCCTCGATGAAGCGCTGCCGGACAGCGCCGTGGTTGATCAGGAACGCGCCCAGCTGGCTGGCCCGGACCGAGGCGCGATGCGCTCGGTGGTCACGGCACTGTGCGAAGAACTGGTCCGCGTGAAGGACAGTCTTGACCTGTTCGTGCGCAGCGATCGCAAGGTCATTTCCGAGCTTGCGAGCCTCGAAGTGCCGCTCAAGCAGATCGCCGACACCCTGGCGGTGCTCGGCTTCGCGCAGCCGCGCAAGATCATTCTCGACCAGATCGCCCTGGTCCAGTCCGTTGCGCAGGGACGGCAGGCGCCCGACGACGCCGTGCTGATGGATATCGCCGGTGCATTGCTCTATGTCGAGGCCACGCTCGCCGGCATGGTCGGAGGCCCTGCGGAGGAGCGCAGCGAAGCGAATCATCTGCCGACCACCGATGTGGCTCAGATTCACCAGCTGGTTATTCGCGAAGCGCGCAACGGGCTGGAACAGGCGAAGGATGCGATCATCGAGTTCATCGCCTCGCAATGGAATCACGAGCACCTGGCGCGCGTTCCCGATCTGCTGACCCAGGTCCGTGGCGGCCTGGCCATGATTCCGTTGGAGCGTGCTGCAGCGCTGCTGCAGGCTTGTAACAGCTACATTCAGGACCAGCTGTTGGCCCGCCAGGCTGTGCCTGACTGGCAGAGCCTGGACACCCTGGCGGATGCGATCACCAGCGTCGAGTACTACCTGGAGCGACTGTCGGAAGACTGCGGGACGCAAGGCGACCTGATTCTCGATGTGGCCGAGGAGAGTCTGCAGAACCTGGGTTATTCGCTGGGACAAGAAAAGCCGCAACCGCTAGAGCAGATCGCCGAATCCGAGATGCTGGATCCGCTGGACGAGATCGAAGTGCTTCCGGAAGAGCCGGAGGTGAGTCCCGAGACGTTCGCCTTTGTCGAGTCCTCTGAAGAAGGACAACTGGACGCATCGGAGCCGGCGTTCGCCAGCGAGTCGCAATTGCTGCTCGACCCCGCGGAAGCCGAACCCGAGATCGAGGCGGTGGAATTCGAGCCCGAGTGGACACTAGGGGATTCAACCTCCACGGACGATGAGATCGTCTTCAGTCTCCCGGATGATCAGTCGTCGGCTGCTCCGGCTCTTGCCAAGACGGCGGGCGAGGAGCCGAGCCTGGACGACTGGAGCGTGGCGCAGGTTGCCGAGCTCGATCTTCCCGAAGTGACCCTGCCTGACTTCACGCAGCCCGAAGCAGCTCCCGTTGTCGAACCCGAGCCGGCAATCAGCCTGGAGCAGGTGATGGCCGCGCCGGTTACCGCCATCAATCCGCCGGCACAGGATGTTCCGCCAAGCCTCCTGCCTCCGCCTGCTGACGAGGAGCCGGTCGATGAAGACCTGCTTGAAGTCTTCATCGAAGAGGCCGCTGAAGTCCTGGAAACCATCGGTGAATACCTGCCGCGCTGGTTCTCCGACAGTGATGACAAGGATGCACTGGGTGAAGTCCGCCGTGCATTCCACACCCTCAAGGGCAGCGGACGGATGGTGCGGGCGCTGATCATCGGCGAACTCGCATGGTCCATCGAGAACCTGCTCAATCGCGTCCTGGATCGCACCATCGTCGCCGGCGATTCGGTCAGGCAGGTGGTGCGTGACGTCGTCGAGCTGATGCCAGCGCTGGTCGAGGAGTTCGCCGCCAAGGCGCAGCGCCAGCGTGACGATGTCGATCGATTGGCCGCCACCGCACATGCGCTGGCCAAGGGGCAGCCGGTAGCGCTGCCTCAGCCCGTCGCTGAGGTTGTCGAGGCCTTTGTGCCTGACGTGGACTCAGAGCCCGCACCGATCGCCGAAGCGCCTCAGGCGGTTCTGCCTGAAAACGATGACGATGCGCTTGACCCGCAGTTGCTGGAAATCTTTCGCAACGAGGCAGAGTCGCACCTGACCACGCTCGTCAACTTTCTCGCAGATTGCGCGCAACGCCTGCCCCAACCGGTGACCGATGCATTGCAGCGCGCGCTGCACACCCTCAAGGGCAGTGCGCACATGGCCGGCATCCTGCCCGTTGCGGAAATCGCGACGCCGTTGGAAAAGATGGTCAAGGAATTCAAGACCAACCTGATCCAGATGGACCTGGCGGAAGCCGAGTTGCTGCACGAGGCCGAGTCGCTGCTGCGGCAGGGGCTGGTCAATCTCGACCATGAACCGCTGGCACCGATCGAAGGGGCCCCCGCGTTCCTGGCCAAGGTGCATGCGTTGCATCAGGCGCGACTGGTCGAGGCGGGTGCCCGCCAGCAGAACGATGCAGGCGAGGCGCGCGATCCGAGCATGATTGCGCTGTTTCTCTCCGAAGGCATGGATATTCTGCTGGACGCAGAAGACTTGTTGCGCAGCTGGCGTGAGCATCCGGCCGAGCGCCAGGAGCTGTCCGCCCTGCTGCAGGAGCTGACCACGCTCGGGCAGGGCGCCAAGATGGCCGATCTGCCGCAGATGGAGGCCCTGTGTCAGGTCCTGCTGCGCCTGTATGCCGTCGTCGAAGAGGGCCGACTCGCCGTCAGCGAGCGCTTCTTCGATGATGTCGAGCGCGGCCATGAAGCACTGGTCGGGATGATGGATCAGGTGGCGGCAGCGCTGCAGGTCAGCGAGCAGTCTGAACTGCTGGCGCGTCTGGAGGCGTTGCTGGCCGAGGCGATAGACCCGCTGGATCTTGCGCAGTCATTTGCCGAGCCGCAGGTTGCAGCGTCCGAGCCCGCGCCCGTTACACAATTGCAAGCCGAAGCCGAAGCCGAAGCCGAAGCCGAAGCCGAAGCGTGGCCGGCCGATCCTGTGGTGGACGAAGCGCAGGATGACCTCGATCATGAAATGGTCGAGATATTTCTCGATGAAGCGGTCGATCTCATGGAGAGCGCAGGCCAGGCGCTGGATCGCTGGCTTGCCGATCCCGCCAATCAGATGGCCCTCTCGGCGCTGTTGCGCGACCTGCATACCCTCAAGGGTGGCGCCCGGATGGCCTCCATTCGCCCGATCGGTGACCTGGCGCACGAGCTTGAATCGCTCTATGAAGGTCTCTCCGACGGCCGTTACGTCCACTCCGTCGAGTTGGCGACGCTGTTGCAGCGCAGCCACGATCACCTGGCCCTGCAGCTCGAGCAACTGCAACGCCAGCTGCCGATGAGCTGCGCCGATGCTCTGATCGAGTCGATGCGCGCCTTTCGTCAGGGCGCTTTTCCTGCGTTCGAAGCCGAGGACGTAGTTGCCGAGGCGCAGCCGGATCAGGGTAATGAGTCCCATACGTTCGAGGAGCCACTCGAGGGCGAGTACGCTTTTGACGCTGTGCCGGACCAGCCTCCGGTCATGGAGGTCATCGATCTGCCACTGGCTGACATCGATGAGTCATTCACCAGCGAAGAGGGTGAAGCAGTCAGTCCCCTGGAGGACGTCGAAGCCACCGAGGCCTCGTTCAGCGAAGCGCAGGACGAGATCGAGCTCGAATTGCCTGAAATCGAAGACGCGCCCGCGTCGTTCGAGGTGGCCGCGGATGCCCCGCGAGCCGAAGCGGTCGATCGTCAGCCAGAGCTGGTAGATCGCGACCCCGAGCTGGTGGAGATCTTCCTGGAGGAGGGCTTCGACCTTATCGAAAGCGCGGCCGGCGGGTTGCAGCGCTGGATGGCGGACGTCGACAACAGCTTCGAGCTCGAAGCACTGCAGCGGGATCTGCACACCCTCAAGGGTGGCGCACGGATGGCGGATATCCGCGAGATCGGTGATCTCGCCCATGAACTCGAGTTTCTCTATGAGGGGCTGTGCGCGGGCAGCTACCGAGCCAGTTCCGAGCTGTTCGGCCTCCTGCAGGCCTGCCAGGACCGCCTGGCGGAGATGCTCGAAGCGGTGCGGGCGCACAATCCGATCCCTAGCGGTGATGCGCTGATCGAGACGATTCGCCGATTTCGCAACAACCCCGAGGAACAGCTGAGCATCCCCAGCAGCGTATCGCTGAAGGCTGCGCAGGAGGATGCGCAGCAATCGGCCGAGGCCGAGATCCTCGATATCTTCGTCGAGGAAGCGGACGACCTGCTGGAAGAGATGGAGTCGGCCCTGGGCCGCTGGGATGCTGGCCGCGAGGACGCGGCTCCCCTGGCTGACATGCTTCGCGTGTTGCACACCCTCAAGGGCGGGGCACGCCTGGCGGGGCAGACTGCCCTGGGCAACATGGCCCATGATCTGGAGCAGCGCCTGAGCGAGGCGCAGCAACAGGGCGCCCCCTGGCCGGACAGTCTGTTCCTCGATGTACAACAGGGTTATGACGCGCTGCTCAAGGACGTCGAGCAGTTGCGCGACAGCCTTGCCAGCGATAGCGCCGAGCCGCTGTATTCGGAGCCACAGCATGCGGAGCTGCAGGAGACCGAGTCGTCGTTGCCGAGCGAGCCGCTGACACTGCCGCAGCCGATCATTGCGGCGAGCAGCCAGCCGGCGCCAAGCGCTGCGCCGGCAAAGGTCCTGCCGTTTATTCGGCGCGCCCAGCAGGCCGCTCAGGAAGCCGCTGCGCGTCGAGCACCACAGGAACTGGTCAAGGTGCCGGCGGAACTGCTGGAAGGGCTTGTCAACCTGGCTGGTGAAACCTCGATCTTCCGGGGTCGAGTGGAGCAGCAAGTCAGCGACGTCGGGTTCACGCTCGGCGAAATGGAAGCGACCATCGAGCGCGTGCGCGATCAGCTGCGCCGGCTGGATACCGAAACCCAGGCGCAGATTCTCAGCCGTTATCAGGCCGAGGCCGAGCGGGCCGGCTATGACGATTTCGATCCGCTGGAGATGGACCGCCATTCGCAGCTGCAGCAGCTGTCCCGGGCGCTGTTCGAGTCGGCCTCCGACTTGCTCGACCTGAAGGAAACCCTCGCTGCGCGTAACCGCGATGCCGAAACCCTGCTGCTGCAGCAAGCACGCGTCAATACCGAGCTTCAGGAAGGCCTCATGCGTACGCGCATGGTGCCCTTCGAGCGGCTGGTGCCGCGTCTGCGTCGTATCGTCCGGCAGGTGGCCGGTGAACTCGGCAAGCAGGTCGAGTTCCTGGTCGGCAACGCCACCGGCGAGATGGACCGCAGCGTGCTCGAGCGAATCGTCGCGCCGCTGGAGCATATGCTGCGCAATGCCGTGGACCACGGTATCGAGTCGGTCGAACGGCGCCGTGCCGCCGGCAAATCCGAGCAGGGCACGATCCGCCTGGATCTGGCGCGTGAAGGCGGCGATATCGTCCTGACGCTGACGGACGACGGTGGCGGCATCAACCTCGAGGCGGTGCGGCGCAAGGCGATCGAACGCGGCCTGATGTCCGCCGACAGCGGTCTGTCCGAACACGAGATCCTGCAATTCATCCTCGAGGCCGGTTTCTCCACCGCCGAGCGCGTCACGCAGATCTCCGGCCGTGGTGTCGGCATGGACGTCGTGCATTCGGAGGTCAAGCAGCTCGGTGGCTCCATGAGCATCGAATCGACGCTGGGCCAGGGCACGCGTTTCCTGATTCGCCTGCCGTTCACGGTGTCGGTCAACCGGGCGCTGATGGTCTACTCGGGCGAGGACCTCTATGCGATCCCGCTGAACACCATCGAAGGTATCGTGCGGGTTTCGCCGTACGAGCTGGAGGCTTACTACCAGCCGGATGCGCCGCGCTTCGAATATGCCGGTCAGGCCTACGAGCTGCGTTACCTCGGCGATCTGCTGAACAACGGGCAGAAGCCGAAGCTGGTCGGACAGAGTCTGCCGCTGCCGGTGATTCTGGTGCGTTCCAAGGAGCACAGTGTCGCGGTGCAGGTCGACAGCCTGGCCGGCTCGCGCGAGATCGTGGTGAAGAGCCTCGGCCCGCAGTTCGCCGGCGTCCATGGCATCTCCGGTGCGACCATCCTCGGCGACGGTCGCGTGGTGGTGATTCTCGATCTGCTGGCCACCATTCGTGTCCTGCATGCGCATCAGATCATTCAGCAGCAACAGCCGAGACTGATCGATCAGCTGCCCGAATCCGTCGAGGTGGAAAGCGAGCGGCCGACGCTGGTCATGGTGGTCGACGACTCGGTCACTGTGCGCAAGGTCACCAGCCGCCTGCTGGAGCGCAACGGCATGAACGTGCTGACTGCCAAGGATGGGGTGGATGCGATCACCCAGCTGCAGGAGCGCAAGCCGGACATCATGCTGCTGGATATCGAGATGCCTCGCATGGACGGCTTCGAGGTCGCCACGCTGGTGCGCCATGACGAGCGCCTCAAGGACCTGCCGATCGTCATGATCACTTCGCGTACCGGCGAGAAGCACCGGGATCGCGCGTTGAGCATCGGTGTCAACGAATACCTGGGCAAGCCGTACCAGGAGTCTGTCCTGCTCGAGGCCATCCAGCGCCTGGTCCACGCCGATGTCTGAAGTGCTCTCCACCCGTATTGCGGTACTCGCCGATACCTCGCTGCAGCGTCACGTGCTGCAGCAGGCGTTGACCGGAAGTGGCTATCAGGTGGTGCTGAACAACGACCCGGCGCGTCTTGAACCTGCCGATCTGGATAGCACCGAAGCGGACCTGTGGCTGGTGGATCTGGCTCAGACCGAAGACTCCCCGCTGGTGGATGCCTTGCTGGAACGCGACACCACGCGAGTGCTGTTCGGCGAAGGGCATGCGCCGGAACGCCATTCGGAGTTCTACCCACGCTGGGAGCGCAGCCTGTTCAGCAAGCTCAAGCGCCTGGTGGGCGATCCGTCGCGTGCCGTCGGGCCACGGCTGGACGTGTTGCAGGGCGAAGGGCAGCGTCCGGAGCGACTGACACTGCCTGCAGTGCTGGCCGATTCCGCGCTGCGTGCCGGAGAGCCGGCACATCAGGTCTGGCTGCTGGCAGCCTCGCTGGGCGGACCGGAGGCGGTGAAGGCCTTTCTGGATGCCTTGCCCGGCGGGTTGCCGGTGGGCTTCGTCTACGCCCAGCATATCGAGGCGAGTTTTGAGTCGGCGCTGTCCCAGGCCGTGGGGCGCCATAGCCAGTGGCAGGTGCGGCAGGTCCGCCCGGGCGAGCCGGTTCGCTGCGGCGAGGTGGTAATCGCCCCGATCAGTGAGGAGCTGGCGTTCGAGGACGATGGCAGCGCGCGCCTGACCGGCCGCTGCTGGCCAGAGCCGTACAGTCCCTCGATCGACCAGATGATGCTGAACCTGGCCCAGCAGTTCGGCGGCCGCTGCGGTGTCATCGCCTTCAGCGGCATGGGTAGCGACGGCAGTGCCGCGGCGGCGTACGTGCTGCGTCAGGGCGGCAAGGTATGGACGCAGCGCGCCGACTCCTGCGCCTGCTCGAGCATGCCGGACAACCTTCGCGAGGGCGGCTACAGCTCCTACAGCGGTGATCCACGAGAACTGGCGCAGGCGCTAGTCAATCATCTGGTGAACCAGGCCGGGGCGCCCACCACGTCTTTTCAACGGGATAATTCATGAGTCAGACGGTCATTTCTCAGGACGCGGAAAGCCTTACCGGGCTGCTGATGCCGCTTGCAGATCGCATGCTGCTGGTACCCAACGTGGCGGTTGCCGAGCTGATTCCGTACCGTGCGCCACAGGCGGTACAAGGCATGCCGGCCTGGTTTCTCGGCCAGGTGCAGTGGCGCGACCTGAGCCTGCCATTGCTGTCATTCGAGGCGGCCTCCAGCGGCGAGCCGCAGCCGGTGGGCAGCGCCGCGCGGGTGGCCGTGCTCAACGCTGTCGGCGGGCGCGATCACGTCAAGTTCATTGCCCTGCTGGTGCAGGGCATTCCGCATTCGATCAAGGTCGATGCGAGCCTGGCGCGGGCGGACGTGGAACTTGCACCGCTGGAGCTGGATGCGGTCAACCTCGGTGATATGCAGGCACGTATTCCCGACCTGGTTGGCCTTGAGCAGAAGCTGGCGAACGCCGGCCTGATCTGACTGCGGTCCGCGGCTAGAAGTCGCCCCACAGCTGCTGCGCCACGCTCAACGCCACCACCGGTGCGGTCTCGGTGCGCAATACGCGCGGGCCGAGCCGGGCCGGCAGAAACCCCTGGCCGCTGGCCAGCTCGACTTCGTTATCGCTCAGGCCGCCCTCCGGGCCGATCAGAAATGCCAGGCTCTGCGGCTTGGCATGGCTTGCCAGCGGCTCGGCCACCGGGTGCAGCACGAGCTTGAGGTCGGCCTCGACGTCCAGCCAGTCGCGCAGCGTGACCGGCGCATGGATGATCGGCAGTACCGAGCGACCGCATTGCTCGCAGGCGCTGATGGCGATCTGTCGCCAATGGGCCAGGCGCTTGTCGGCGCGCTCATCGTTGAGGCGGACCTCGCATCGCTCGCTGATCAGCGGGGTGATTTCGCTGACGCCCAGCTCGGTGGCCTTCTGGATCGCCCAGTCCATGCGTTCGCCACGGGACAGGCCCTGACCGAGGTGGATCCGCAGCGGTGATTCCGGCATTCCCGCCAGGCGTTCGTGCAGTTCCACGCTGACGCTCTTCTTGCCCACCTCCAGCAGTTCGCCGCGATACTCGGCACCGCTGCCGTCGAACAGTTGCACCGCGCTGCCGGCCGACAGGCGCAGGACTCGCCCGATGTAATGAGCCGATGCCTCGGGTAACGCATGCTGGCCGAGGGAAAGAGGGGCGTCGATGAAGAAGCGGGATAGGCGCATAGGGCAACGGCAGGGCGTGGTGGATGGAACGGCAAGTCTAAAGCATCGGCAGCCCGCTCAGCAGGCCGCCGCACGCTGCGTGGTGCTCAGCCCGGATCGCGGAAGCCCGGATAGAGGCCGCTCGGCATCGCCACCTGGACGGTGCCGCGGGTGGCGATATCGATCCCTTCGCTGGCAACCGCGGCGAGGAAGTCGATCTGCTCTTCGGTGATGCAGTACGGCGGCAGGAAGTACACCACGCTGCCCAGCGGGCGCAGCAGGGCGCCGCGCTCCAGCGCATGCTGGTAGACCTTCAGCCCGCGACGTTCCTGCCAGGGGTAGGCCGTACGGCTGGGTTTGTCCTGAACCATCTCGATGGCCAGCGCCATGCCGGTCTGGCGCACCTCGGCCACATGTGGATGCCCGGCCAGGTGCGCGGTGGCGCTGGCCATGCGTGCGGCCAGCGCCTTGTTCGCCTCGATGACGTTGTCCTCGGCGAAGATGTCCAGCGTCGCCAGTGCGGCGGCACAGGCCAGCGGATTTCCGGTGTAGGTGTGCGAATGAAGAAAGGCGCGCAGGGTCGCGTAGTCGTCGTAGAACGCCTGATACAGCCGGTCGGTGGTGAGCACCGCGGCCATCGGCAGATAGCCGCCGGTAAGGGCCTTGGACAGGCAGAGGAAGTCCGGCGTGATGCCGGCCTGCTCGCAGGCGAACATCGTGCCGGTGCGCCCGAAGCCGACGGCGATCTCGTCGTGGATGAGGTGCACCTCGTAGCGGTCGCAGGCCTCGCGCAGCAGCTTGAGGTAGATCGGGTGGTACATGCGCATGCCGCCGGCACCCTGGATCAGCGGCTCGACGATGACCGCGGCGATGTCCTGGTGATGCTCGGCCAGGGTCTGCTCCATGTGCGCAAACATCTGCCGCGAGTGTTCTTCCCAGCTGACGCCTTCGGGCCGCAGGTAGCAGTCCGGGCTCGGCACCTTGAACGTGTCCAGCAACAGTGGCTTGTAGGTGTCGGTGAACAGTGCCACGTCGCCCACCGACATGGCGGCCACGGTTTCGCCGTGATAGCTGTTGGTCAGCGTGACGAAGCGCTGCTTGCGCTCGCGGCCGCAGTTACGCCAGTAGTGGAAGCTCATCTTCAGCGCCACCTCGATGCCGGTGGAGCCATTGTCGGTGTAGAACACACGCTCCAGCCCGGCCGGCGTCAAGGCGACCAGGCGCTCCGACAGCTCCACCACCGGTTGATGGCTGAAGCCGGCGAGCATCACGTGCTCGAGCTGGTCGACCTGGTCCTTGATGCGCTGATTGATGCGCGGATTGGCATGGCCGAAAACGTTGACCCACCAAGAGCTCACCGCGTCCAGGTAGCGCTTGCCGTCGAAGTCCTCCAGCCACACGCCTTCACCGCGGCGGATGGGGATCAGCGGTAGCTGTTCGTGGTCCTTCATCTGGGTGCAGGGGTGCCAGAGTACGGCGAGGTCGCGTTGCATCCAGCTGTCGTTCAGGCTCATGGTGACTCCTTGCGCGGTGAGTTGCGCAGCCTAGCAGAACTGGCGGTCGCGTCTCGATGGGGGTACTCATCGGTTTGCTCGATGTTTCAAAGCAAAAAAATGCGCTCTATTCCGATAGGTAACCGGCTAGGCTTCTAACCCTCGAAATTGAAGGACGGATTCGATGCACTGGCGTAATTCCCCGACGCATTACGGGCTGACCAGCATTGTGTTGCACTGGCTGGTAGCCGTGGCGGTATTCGGTCTGTTCGCCCTGGGTTTCTGGATGGTCGGGCTGAACTACTACAGCAGCTGGTACCGGACCGCACCGGACCTGCACAAGAGTATCGGCATCCTGTTGCTGCTGGTCATGCTGCTGCGGGTGCTCTGGCGCTTCGTCAGCCCGGCACCGGCACCGCTGGCCAGCCAGGGCCGCCTGACCCGAACGGCCGCCAGGCTCGGCCATGGACTGCTCTATCTCGGGCTGTTCGTGGTGATGGTCTCGGGTTATCTGATTTCCACGGCCGACGGCCGCGCGATCAGCGTGTTCGGGTTGTTCGAAGTGCCCGCGCTGATCACCTCCATTCCCAACCAGGCCGACAGTGCCGGGCTGGTTCACGAATACGCTGCCTGGGCATTGGTGATCTTCGCCGTCGTGCATGCCCTCGCCGCGCTCAAGCACCATTTCATCGATCGCGACGCGACGCTGATGCGCATGCTCGGTCGCAGCACCGATTAATCACCCCGATAGGAGAGTCATTGATGCTCAAGAAAACGCTCGCAGCGCTGGTCCTCGGCTCCGCCCTGGTCGGCGGCCAGGCATTCGCCGCCGATTACGCCATCGACAAGCAAGGCCAGCACGCCTTCGTCAACTTCAAGATCAGCCACCTTGGTTACAGCTGGCTGTGGGGCACCTTCAAGGATTTCGACGGCAGCTTCAGCTTCGATGCGGCCAAGCCGGAGCAGAGCAAGGTGAACGTCACGCTGAAGACCGCCAGCGTCGACACCAATCATGCCGAGCGCGACAAGCATCTGCGCAGCGATGACTTCCTCAATGTCGCCAAGCACCCGACGGCCACCTTCGAATCGACATCGGTGAAGTCCACAGGTGAAGGCACCGCCGATATCACCGGTAATCTGACCCTTAACGGTGTGACCAAGCCGGTGGTGATCGCGGCCAAGTTCATCGGTGAGGGCGACGATCCCTGGGGCGGCTACCGCGCCGGTTTCGAGGGCAGCACGACCCTGACCCTGAAGGACTTCGACATCAAGATGGACCTGGGACCGGCGTCGCAGACCGTCGACCTGATCATCTCGGTCGAAGGCGTGCGCAAGTAAGCCCAGACGTGTGAAGCACGAACGCCGGCCGCCAGCCGGCGTTCTGCGTTGGAGCGATGCGAATCATGCGCGGGGCATCCGCGCCGAGCGTTCGTTGCGAATGTTTCGCAACATTTAATGCGCATACTATGACTCCTTGGCGGTTTACAGACAGTCATGGATGTAAGTATATTTCGGTCCACTCTACGCGGCGTCTGCGCCGCGCTGTTGCCCATTCCCGCCTGCCAGGTCTTCAAGAGGTCTTTCCATGCCAATCAAGTCAGCCAACGCTGCCCTGATGTCCATTCTCGCCGTGGCTGTTTTCCTGGCCGGCTGTCAGGAAGAAGCAGCACCCCCGGCGCAGCAGAAGCCCACCGTGGGCGTCGTGACCCTGCAGGCAGAGCCTTTTGCGGTAACCACCGATCTGCCCGGCCGTACCCGCGCCTACCGCATCGCCGAGGTTCGTCCGCAGGTCAATGGCATCATCCAGAAGCGCCTGTTCACCGAGGGTAGCGAGGTCAAGGCCGGGCAGCAGCTCTACCAGATCGATGCGGCGGTGTACGAGGCAACCCTGAAGAGTGCCCAGGCCAGCCTGGCGTCTAGCAAGTCGCTGGCCGACCGCTACGCCGAACTGGTCAAGGACCAGGCGGTGAGCAAGCAGGCCTATGACGAGGCGCGTGCGGCCAGCCTGCAGGCCGAGGCAGAGCTGGAGCGGGCGCGCATCGACCTGCGCTACACCAAGGTGCTGGCGCCGATCTCCGGGCGCATCGGCCGCTCCGCAGTGACCGAAGGCGCGCTGGTCAGCAATGGCCAGGCCCAGGAACTGGCGACCATCCAGCAGCTCGATCCGATCTATGTCGACGTGACCCAGCCGGCCCGCGACCTGCTGGCGCTGCGCCGTGACCTGGCCGATGGCCGCCTGCAGAAGGCCGGCGAGAACGCGGCCAAGGTCACCCTGAAGCTCGAGGACGGCAGCGACTACGGCCACGAAGGCAAACTGGAGTTCAGCGAAGTGACAGTGGACCCCGGTACCGGCTCTGTGACCCTGCGTGCCGTGTTCCCCAACCCGGACAAGGTGTTGCTGCCGGGCATGTTCGTCCATGCGCAGCTGGTCGCCGGTCTCAAGAGCGAGGCGATCCTGGTGCCGCAACAGGGCGTGACGCGCAATACCAAGGGCGAGCCGACCGCCATGGTGGTCAATGCAGAGAACAAGGTCGAGCTGCGCCCGATCAAGACCGAGCGCGCGGTGGGCAATCGCTGGCTGGTGGGCGAAGGGCTGCAACCGGGTGATCGGGTGATCACCGAAGGCTTGCAGTTCATCCAGCCGGGCGTCGAGGTCGACGTGGCTCCGGCGGGCAATGTCGATAACCGCGGTGGGGCGTCTGCACAGCCCCAAGGCCAAGAAGGCTGAGGGGTTCCTAGCTCATGTCCAGATTCTTCATCGACCGACCGATCTTCGCCTGGGTAATCGCCCTGGTGATCATGCTCGCCGGCGGTCTGTCCATCCTCAAGCTGCCGGTCAACCAGTATCCGAGCATCGCCGCGCCTGCCGTTGGCATTTCCGTGAGCTATCCCGGCGCCTCGGCGCAGACGGTGCAGGACACCGTGGTGCAGGTCATCGAACAGCAGCTCAACGGCATCGACGGGCTGCGCTACATCTCCTCGGAAAGCAACTCCGACGGCAGCATGACGATCACCGTGACCTTCGACCAGGGCACCAACCCGGATATCGCCCAGGTGCAGGTGCAGAACAAGCTGCAGCTGGCCACGCCGCTGCTGCCGCAAGAGGTTCAACAGCAGGGCATTCGCGTCACCAAGGCGGTGCGCAACTTCCTTATCGTCATCGGTCTGGTGTCCACCGATGGCAGCCTGGACCAGCGTGACCTGGCGAACTACATCGTCGCCAACATGCAGGACCCGATCTCGCGGACCAAGGGCGTGGGCGACTTTCAGGTGTTCGGCGCCCAGTACGCGATGCGCATCTGGCTTGACCCGGCCAAGCTGAACAACTTCAGCTTGACACCGGTGGATGTCAGCTCGGCGATCCAGGCGCAGAACGTCCAGGTGTCTTCCGGCCAGCTCGGCGGACTGCCGGCACTGCCCGGGCAGCAGCTCAACGCCACGGTGATAGGCAAGACCCGCCTGCAGACCCCCGAGCAGTTCCGCAACATCCTGCTCAAGGTCAACAGCGACGGCTCCCAGGTGCGCCTGGGCGATGTCGCCAAGGTCGAACTGGGTGGTGAAACCTACGCCGTCAGCGCGCATTTCAACGGCAAGCCGGCCGCTGGTCTGGCCCTGAAGCTGGCCACCGGCGCCAACGCGCTGGACACCGTAGAGGGCGTGCGCAAGACCATCGACGAACTCAAGCCGTTCTTCCCGCCGGGTGTCGAGGTGGTCTACCCGTACGACACCACGCCGGTCATTTCCGCCTCCATCACCGGGGTCATGCACACGCTGCTCGAGGCGTTCGTGCTGGTGTTCCTGGTGATGTACCTGTTCCTGCAGAACTTCCGCGCGACTTTGGTGCCGACGCTGGCGGTGCCGGTGGTGCTGCTGGGCACCTTCGGCGTGCTGGCGGTGTTCGGCTTCAGCATCAACACGCTGACCATGTTCGCGATGATCCTGGCCATCGGCCTGCTGGTGGACGACGCCATCGTGGTGGTGGAAAACGTCGAGCGGGTGATGCGCGAAGAAGGGCTTTCGCCGCTGGAAGCCACGCGAAAGTCCATGGGGCAGATCCAGGGTGCGCTGATCGGTATCGGCGTGGTGCTGTCGGCGGTGCTGCTGCCGATGGCCTTCTTCGGTGGCTCGACCGGGGTCATCTACCGGCAGTTCTCGATCACCATCGTCTCGGCCATGGTGCTCTCGGTGCTGATGGCGCTGATCTTCACCCCGGCACTCTGCGCGACACTGCTCAAGCCCATCGACAAGGACGACCATCACGAAAAACGCGGCTTCTTCGGCTGGTTCAACCGTACCTTCGAGCGCAGTGTCAACGGCTACGAGCGTGGCGTGAAGGCCGTACTCAAGCGCAAGGCACCGTTCCTGCTGCTGTATGTGCTGATCGTCGCGGTGATGGTGGTGCTCTTCAACCGTATCCCCACCGCCTTCCTGCCGGAGGAGGACCAGGGCGTGCTGTTCGCCCAGGTGATGACGCCGTCGGGTTCCACCGCCGAACGCACCCAGCAGAGCATCGATGCCATGCGCAGCTATCTGCTGGAAGAGGAAGGCGACATCGTCCGCTCGGTGTTCACCGTGACCGGCTTCAGCTTCGCCGGCCGTGGGCAGAGTTCGGGCATCGCGTTCATCGGTCTCAAGCCGTGGAGCGAGCGGACCAACAAGGACGACAGCGTGTTCGCCCTGGCCCAGCGCGCGCAGCAGCATTTCGCCAGCTTCCGCGACGCCCAGGTATTCGCCTTCGCGCCGCCGGCGGTAATGGAGCTGGGTAACGCCACAGGCTTCAACTTCTTCCTGCAGGACCGCGCAGGCGTGGGCCAGGAGGTGCTGCAGCAGGCGCGGGACAAGTTCCTGCAGCTGGCCAGCCAGAGCCCGGTGCTGACCCGGGTTCGCCCCAATACCCTGCGTGACGAGCCGCAGTATCAGGTGCTGATCGATGACGAGAAGGCCCGGGTGCTGGGCGTTTCGCTGGCCGACATCAACAGCACGCTGTCGATCGCCTGGGGTGGGCGCTACGTCAACGACTTCATCGATCGTGGACGGGTGAAAAAGGTCTATCTGCAGGGTGTTTCCAGTGCGCGGATGAACCCCGAGGACCTGCAGAAGTGGTACGTGCGCAACGCCGACGGCGAGATGGTGCCGTTCAGCGCCTTCGCCACGGGCGAGTGGACGTACGGTTCGCCGAAGCTGTCCCGTTACAACGGCGTTAGCGCGATCGAGATGCTCGGCGAGCCGGCACCCGGCTACAGTTCCGGTGATGCCATGGCCGAGGTGGAGCGCATTGCCGCTCAGCTGCCGCCAGGCGTGGGCTATTCGTGGACCGGGCAATCCTACGAGGAGCGGCTGGCCGGCTCGCAGACGCTGGCGCTCTACGCCTTGTCGCTGCTGGTAGTGTTCCTCTGCCTGGCTGCGCTTTACGAGAGCTGGTCGATTCCGTTCTCGGTCATGCTGGTCGTACCGCTGGGGATCGTCGGCGCGCTCGCCTTTACGTTGCTGCGTGGGTTGTCCAACGAGGTGTTCTTCCAGGTGGGCCTGGTCACCACCATCGGCCTGTCCGCGCGTAACGCCATTCTCATCGTCGAGTTCGCCAAGGCCTTGCACGAGCAGGGCATGAGCTATGCCGATGCAGCGCTGCAGGCCTGCCGTATGCGTCTTCGCCCGATCATCATGACCTCGCTGGCGTTCATCCTCGGTGTGGTTCCGCTGGCGATCGCCTCCGGCGCCGGTGCCGGCAGCAAGCACGCCATCGGTACCGGCGTGATTGGCGGGATGCTCACCGCGGCGGTGCTGGCAATCTTCTGGATTCCGTTGTTCTACGTGATGATCTGTACGTTCTTCGACCGCACGACGTCCGCCAATCAGGCAGCCAAGGAGGAGTCGCTGTGAACAAGTCTCTGTTGAGTCTCGCGCTCGTGGCGGCGCTGAGCGGCTGCTCGCTGATCCCCGAGTACCAGCGCCCGGATGCGCCGGTACCGGCCGACTGGCCGCAGGGCGAAGCCTATTCGAAGGCATCCCCCGAGGCTCGGGCGCAGGCGCTTGGCTGGCGCGAGTTCTTCCGTGATCCGGCGCTGCAGCAGCTGATCGAGGTCGCGCTGGAGAACAACCGCGACTTGCGCGTCGCCGCGCTGAACGTCGATGCCTACCGTGCGCTGTACCGCGTGCAGCGCGCCGATGTGCTGCCGGCGGTGAGCGCCGATGCGGCGGGCACGCGCAGCCGTACTCCGGGCGACCTGAACATGAGCGGCGAGCCGGCCATCAGCAGCCAGTACAGCGCCACCTTCGGCGTGTCCTGGGAGCTGGACCTGTTCGGCCGCCTGCGCAGCCTGCGCGACCAGGCGCTGGAGCAGTACTTCGCCAGCGAGGCCGCTCAGCGCAGCACGCAGATCAGCCTGATCGCCAGCGTCGCCAACGCCTGGCTGACGCTGCAGGCCGATCAGGCGCTGCTGCAGGTCACCCGTGACACGCTCAAGACCTACGAGGAAAGCCTGGGCCTGACCCAGCGCAGCTTCGATGTCGGCGTCGCCTCGGCGCTGGAACTGCGCCAGGCACGCAGTGCGGTGGACAGTGCGCGGGTGAGTATCGAGCAGTACACCCGCCTGGTGGCGCAGGACCGCAATGCCCTGACCCTGCTACTGGGCCAGAGCCTGCCGGCCGGTCTGCCGAGCGGCGAAGGTCTCGAGCGCACCCAGCTGGCGACGTTGCCGGTCGGGTTGCCCTCGGACCTGCTGCAGCAACGCCCGGATATTCTCCAGGCGGAGTACCAGCTGCGTGCGGTCAATGCCAGCATCGGCGCCGCGCGTGCGGCCTTCTTCCCGCGCATCAGCCTGACCGGCGCGGCAGGGACCGCCAGCAGCGAGCTGTCCGGTCTGTTCGACGGCGGTTCCGGCTACTGGAGCTTCTCACCGAGCATCAGCGTGCCGATCTTCAACGCCGGCCAGCTTCGGGCCAACCTGGACTACGCGCAGATCAGCAAGAACATCCAGGTGGCGCAATACGAGCAGGCCATCCAGACGGCGTTCCGCGAGGTCGCCGACGGGCTCGCCGCCCAGGCCACGTATGTGCGCCAGGTGCAGGCCCAGCGTGATCTGCTGCAGACCAGCGAGGATTATTACAACCTCGCCGAGCGTCGCTATCGCACCGGTGTCGACAGCTACCTGACCGTGCTCGACGCGCAGCGTCAGCTGTTCAGCGTGCAGCAGCAGCTGATCAGCGACCGTCTGGCGCAGCTGACCAGCGAGGTGAACCTGTTCAAGGCGCTGGGTGGCGGCTGGCAGGAGACCATGCAGGCCACCCCCGAGGGCTGAGGATCATGGCGACGCAGCCCTGAAAAGGCCGTCGCCGTGCTGCAGATGCGAAAACGCCGCCCAATGGGCGGCGTTTTCGTTCCGGCGCGGGTCAGGCTTCGCGATTGCGCGTCAGCAGGGCCGGTTTCTCGCCACGCGGGCGGGACGGCAACTGCTCGAGCTGCTCCAGGCTGGGCAGACGATCGATCTTCGATTCCTTGTGAATGATCACCGGCTGCTTCTCGCGCGGCTTGGCCATTTCCTGACGCGTGACGACCGGCTCATCGATGCGGCGACCCTCGTTCTTGCGCCGCGGCTGACCATTGCGTGGCTGGCCGTTGCGCGCAGCCTGGCCCTGGCCAGCGGCGGGACGCTTGCCCTTGCTTCCCGCTGCGCCGCCACCGCCGTTGCGGGCAGCTCCAGCTCCAGCTCCAGCTGCACGCAGTGCGGAGCCCGGCTGGGCCTGACCGCTGGTACGGCGTCCGCGGTTCTGCTTGTTCTGATAGGGGCTGACGTAATCGACGCGATTGCCGAAGTTGTCCACTTCGTCATCGAGGAACTCGTCCGGAGCACGATCCGGTGGCAGTTGCGGCGGCCGGGCGACGCCCTGAGCTTCGCTGGCCACGCCATCGCGGGCCGGCTTGCGCGTCTTGCTCTTGCTGCGGCGATTGCGCTCCTTCTGCTCGGCACCCTTTTCCGCCGGCTTGTCGCGCTCGCCACGTGCCTTGCGCTCGCCACGCTGCGGGCGCGGTTGGCGGGGCTCACGGACTTCCGGCTTCTCCGCCTCGATGCTGCTGGCGTCGAAGCCCTGCAGATCGCCATCGGGAATGCGCTGCTTGGTCATGCGCTCGATGCCCTTGAGCAGCTTCTCCTCGTCCGGCGCTACCAGCGAAATGGCTTCACCACTGCGTCCGGCGCGGCCGGTGCGGCCGATGCGGTGCACATAGTCTTCCTCGACGTTGGGCAGCTCGAAGTTGACCACATGCGGCAGCTGGTCGATGTCCAGGCCGCGGGCGGCGATATCGGTGGCCACCAGGATGCGCACCTGGTTGGCCTTGAAGTCGGCCAGGGCCTTGGTGCGGGCATTCTGGCTCTTGTTGCCATGGATCGCGGCAGCCGGCAGGCCATGCTTCTCCAGGTACTCGGCCAGGCGGTTGGCGCCGTGCTTGGTACGGGTGAAGACCAGCACCTGCTCCCAGGCACCCTGGGTGATCAGGTGGGCGAGCAGGGCCCGCTTGTGGCTGGAGGCGACGCGGAACACGCGCTGCTCGATGCGCTCGACGGTGGTGTTCGGCGGGGTGACCTCGATGCGCTCCGGGTTTTGCAGCAGCTTGGCGGCGAGGTCGGTGATGTCCTTGGAGAAGGTGGCCGAGAACAGCAGGTTCTGGCGCTTGGCCGGCAGCTTGGCCAGGACCTTCTTGACGTCATGGATGAAGCCCATGTCGAGCATGCGGTCGGCTTCGTCGAGGACGAGGATTTCCACGTGCGACAGGTCGATGGCCTTCTGGTTGGCCAGGTCGAGCAGGCGACCGGGGCAGGCGACCAGCACGTCGATACCCTTGGCCACGGCCTGGATCTGCGGGTTCATGCCGACGCCGCCGAAGATCACCGCGCTTTTCAGCGGCAGATCGCGGGCGTAGACCTTGAAGCTGTCGTGAACCTGGGCGGCGAGCTCGCGGGTCGGTGTCAGCACCAGCACGCGCGGCTGTTTCGGGCCGTAGCGGTGTTCACGATCCGGGTGACCACCCGGAAACAGCAATTCGAGTACCGGCAGGGCGAAGCCGCCTGTCTTGCCGGTTCCGGTCTGGGCGGCGACCATCAGGTCACGGCCTTGCAACACGGCGGGAATGGCCCGCTGTTGCACGGGAGTAGGCTGGGTGTAACCGGCGGCCTCGACGGCACCGGCCAAAGCCTCGGAGAGACCGAGGGAAGCAAAGGACATGAGTAATCCTGTCTTGTTAGGGGCGAGGCCCTGGGATGGTCATGCCTGGCTCGAATCGCGACTGGCGTGCGATCCCGTCCGGTCCTGTCGCGAATGGTGATGGCGGCATCCGGGCGTAAGCCTGGCGGAAGCGCGGAGTATAACAGAGGCTGTTAACGCCGCATTGCTCTGACAGTGTCGCAGGTCACGGGTTCATTAGCCAGCTCCGTATTTCCCCGGAGCTGGCCGGAACTCAGCGCGACAGCCCGAGGTTGTTCCAGATCGCCAGGCTCGGTTCGGCCTGGTTCAGCGTGTAGAAGTGCAGGCCCGGCGCACCGCCGGCCAGCAGCTTCTGGCACATTTCGGTGATCACCTGCTCGCCGAAGGCCTGGATGCTCTGCATGTCGTCGCCATAGGCTTCGAGCTGCTTGCGCACCCAGCGTGGGATCTCCGCGCCACAGGCATCGGAGAAGCGGGCCAGCTTGCTGTAATTGGTGATCGGCATGATGCCCGGCACCACCGGCGTCTGAACCCCGAGCTTGCGCACGCGCTCGACGAAGTAGAAGTAGCAGTCGGCATTGAAGAAGTACTGGGTAATCGCACTGTCGGCGCCGGCCTTGGCCTTGCGCACGAAGTTCGCCAGGTCGTCCTCGAAGTTGCGCGCCTGGGGATGCATTTCCGGGTAGGCGGCGATCTCGATATGAAAGTGGTCACCGGTCTCGGCGCGGATGAACTCCACCAGTTCGTTGGCGTAGCGCAGCTCGCCGCTGGCCATGCCCATACCCGACGGCAGGTCGCCGCGCAGGGCGACGATGCGCTGGATGCCGGCACTCTTGTAGAGGTTCAGCAGCTCGCGCAGCTCGGCCTTGGTGTCGCCAACGCAGGACAGGTGCGGTGCGGTGGGGATCTTCACCTCACCGTCGAGTTGCAGCACGGTGTTGAGCGTGCGGTCGCGCGTCGAGCCACCGGCACCGTAGGTGCAGGAGAAGAAATCGGGCTGGTAGCCCGCCAGCTGGCGCGCCACGTTCAGCAGTTTTTCATGCCCGGCTTCGGTCTTGGTGGGGAAGAACTCGAAGCTGATGGAAGGGCGATTTGAAGAGGTCATACAGAAATTCCTTGAGCTGCAAGCCGCAGGCCGCGAGCGCACCTGGCGCCTCGCAGCCTGTGACGTGACCTGCTTAGTAGCGGTAGCTGTCCGGCTTGAACGGACCTTCGACGGCAACGCCGATGTACTCGGCCTGCTTGGCGGTCAGCTGGGTGACCACGCCACCGAAGCCCTTGACCATCTCCAGCGCCACTTCTTCGTCGAGCTTCTTCGGCAGCACCATGACGGTGACGTTCTGGGTCTTCTCGGCCACCGGCAGGTCGGCGAACTTCTCGTTGTAGAGGTGGATCTGCGCCAGCACCTGGTTGGCGAAGGAGCCGTCCATGATCCGGCTCGGGTGGCCGGTGGCGTTGCCTAGGTTCACCAAGCGGCCTTCGGCCAGGAGAATCAGGTAGTCATCGTTGGTCGGGTCGACGGTCTTGCCGGTGCGGTGGATCTTGTGCACCTGCGGCTTGACCTCTTCCCAGCCCCAGTTCTGGCGCATGAAGGCGGTGTCGATCTCGTTGTCGAAGTGACCGATGTTGCACACCACGGCGCGCTTCTTCAGCGCCTTGAGCATGCCGGCGTCGCACACATTGACGTTACCGGTCGTGGTGACGATCAGGTCGATCTTGCCCAGCAGCGCGGCGTCGACGCTGGCTTCGGTGCCGTCGTTGATGCCGTTCTTGTAGGGGGAAACCAGCTCGAAGCCGTCCATGCAGGCCTGCATGGCGCAGATCGGATCGACCTCGGAGACCTTGACGATCATGCCTTCCTGGCGCAGCGACTGTGCCGAGCCCTTGCCTACGTCGCCGTAGCCGATGACCAGCGCCTGCTTGCCGGAGAGCAGGTGATCGGTGGCGCGCTTGATGGCGTCGTTCAGGCTGTGGCGGCAGCCGTACTTGTTGTCGTTCTTGCTCTTGGTGACCGAGTCGTTGACGTTGATCGCCGGCACTTTCAGGGTGCCGCCCTTGAGCATGTCGAGCAGGCGGTGCACACCGGTGGTGGTTTCCTCGGTGATGCCGTGCACGCGCTCGAGCACCTGCGGATACTTGTCGTGCAGGATCTGGGTCAGGTCACCGCCGTCGTCCAGCACCATGTTGGCGTCCCACGGCTGGCCGTCCTTGAGGATGGTCTGCTCGATGCACCACTCGTATTCTTCCTCGGTTTCGCCCTTCCAGGCGAATACCGGGATGCCGGCAGCGGCGATGGCGGCAGCGGCCTGGTCCTGGGTGGAGAAGATGTTGCAGGAGGACCAGCGTACCTCGGCGCCGAGGGCGATCAGCGTCTCGATCAGCACCGCGGTCTGGATGGTCATGTGGATACAGCCCAGGATCTTCGCGCCCTTGAGCGGTTGCTCGGCGGCGTACTTGCGGCGCAGGCCCATCAAGGCGGGCATTTCCGATTCGGCGATGATGATCTCGCGGCGGCCCCAGGCGGCCAGGGAAATGTCGGCGACCTTGAAGTCGGTGAAACCGGCAGGCGTCATGACAGCACTCATCGAAGAGTTCTCCATTCGTATGGTTGCGAATGGGCGCCGTTGATGCGTTCGAGGAAACGCCCCATCCGAGCCTGACAGGTTCTGGAACCTGCTGCAGCGCCCCTCGGGTGGGTGGCGGGCACGATCGAAGCGGAGTCGATCGGGTGAAACCCGGCGATTATAGCCGCGCCGTCCGGCAATCCCAAGCCCGCTGCTCGGCGAACTCCACGGATGACCGGACGGTCGAAGTTGAAGGTTCGGTGACCCTTGCCGGGCGAAACCGTTTCAGGAGACCGCCATGAACCCCATGCTTCGCCTTGCGCCCTTCCTGCTGGTGGGTGCGATCAGCCTGCCGGCCGCAGCGCAGTCCTGCTATGTCCACAGCGAAACCTCCGGTGCGGTACCGGCGCCGGTGGTGACCGAACAGTGCTTCGAGTTCCACGGCGTGGACAAGGACGACGCCATCAACTGGGTCTGTCAGGACAACGAGGCGGTGAAGAACTCCCGCCGCGAGATCCGTGACAGCTGTCCGGACGGGCACTTCGGCATCTGTACCGCGCCGATGACCCCGGAGACCCTCGCCAACGAGCGCGCCACCGGGTCCCAGGCGAAGAACGGTACCTTGCCGACCCAGATCAGCGAGGACGCAACCATCGTCACGTATCACTATCACGCCAGCGATCGCGCCCAGGCCAAGATCGACTGCGAAAGTGCCGGCGGCAGCTGGTCGCAATAAAGGCGGTGCGCAATCTTTGCTGACGAAGTCCAAGCCCGACTGATTTGTTCAACCGCCCACGGGCGGGGATAATCCCGCGCTTCGTATCCGTGAGTGGCCGAACCATGACGTTGAGATTGCTGTGCCTTCCCCTGTTCGCCGCGCTGCTGCTGGCAGGCTGTGATCGTGTCGACCCTGACTCGCCGCTGGGCAAGCGCAAGGCGATCTATCAGGCGATGCTCGATACCAAGGAAGACCTCGGCGGCATGCTGCGCGGGCGCATCCCATTCGACGGCACGGCGTTTACCAGCGGCGCCGCCAAGCTCGACGAGCTGTCGCGCCAACCCTGGCAGCACTACCCGGAGGTCAAGGAAAAGCAGAGCGACGCGCGTGACGATGTCTGGCAGCGCCAGGAGCGCTTCCAGGAACTGGCCCGCGCGCTGGAGGCCGACACGGCTGCGCTGGTGGAGGTGACGACCGCGGGTCCGGTGACCGCTGAGCGTGTCGCCCCGGCCTTCCAGCGTGTCGAGGATGCCTGCGAGGCCTGCCACAAGGAGTTCCGCGCCTACTGAGGCGGCTCAGCGGCGCAGGGTTTCCAGTTTTTCCCGGGATTTGGCCAGCTGATCGCGGCGCAGCTCGATCAGCTGCGCATTGCCGGTGCCCAGTGCTTCACGGAGCAGGGTTTCGCGACGCTCCACCTGGCGGTTTACGTGCTCGTATTCCACCTGGCGCGGGTGCAGCGCGACCAGGCCCTGGCACTGCTTGGTCAGGGTCTGCAGCTCGGCATTGAGCTGGGTCTGCTGCAGCTTGTCGCCTTGCAGGCGTGCCTGCTGCAGCTGCTCGCGCAGCGCCTGGCGCTGTGCATGGCACTGAGGGTCTGCCTGCGGGGCGGCGGCAAGCAGCGGGCTGACGACAGCGCAGGCGGTCAGCAGGGCAATGGGCAGATGTCGCAAAGGCATGCCACGCCTCCATAGTTGTTATCCAGCTTCTATCGACCGCAGGGTTCGGGCGAAAGTCCCTCAGGTGCCCGGAACCCCGACGGCGCGTAGTCGTTCGCGTAGCGCGGGCAGCTCCGCCGCGCCGAAGAACGCCTGCAGCTGTTTCGCCCGCGCCGGACCGACTCCCGCTTCGGCTTGCCACTGCGCCAGGTCGCGTGCGGCGAGCGCGTCCCAGTCCGCTGCGGGCGGCAGCTGCTTGGCCGGCAGGCCGAGCGCCTTCAGCCATTGCGCCAGCGGCCTCTGTCGAGCTCGGGCGAAGCTCGCGGCGAGCTTGTTGGCGCGGGCCTTGCCAATGCCGGGCACCTGCTCGAGTGCGGCGGCATCCAATTCCAGCCAGGCGAGCAGGTCGGGTAGCAGGCCGGCCTCCAGCAATGCCTGCCAGCTGCCGGCGCCGACGCCCTCGAGCGCCAGGCCTTGCCTGCCGCCCAGCCAGACCAGACGGGCGAGGAACTGCTGGTCGCAGCCGGGCGCTGGTCGCCAGCAGCTGTCGGGGTGATAGCGCCGCGGATCGGGCGCGGCGACCGGAGCCCGCTCCGTGTGACGCCAGACCACGCTGTCCAGCTGCGGAATGCTATGCCCGGCCAGCGCAACCGCGACCCGGTCACCGGGGCGCACGTCCAGCGCCTGCCAACGATCCAGCGAACCGAGGCTCAGCGTGCGCACGCGTCGATCATCCAGCTGGACCGGAGCGAGCTGCAGCAGCGGTGTGATCCGCCCGGTGCGGCCGATGCGAAATTCGACGTCGCGCACCTCGGTCAGCGCCTTGCGCAGCGGGTACTTCCAGGCTGCGGCCCAGTGGGGCTCGGCCTGCCAGCGCTCGGCCGGCGGACGTTGCTCCTGGCGCAGCACCACGCCATCGGTGGCGAACGGCAACGCTTGGCGATACCAGTGCTCGCGCCAGTGGCGGGCGTGTTCCAGTGTCTCCACGGGCTGGCTGAACGCCTGCGTATCGGGGAAGCCGAGTGCCGCCAGCTGCGCGAGTCGGGCGTTCATGCTGTCCGGGCCGTTCGGCCAGTCCCAGACGAACAGGCCGATCCGCGCGGCAGTGTCCCTGTCCAGGCCGTTGCTGGCCATGGCGCCGGCCACGCGCCCGCGAGCCCCCGCGCTGCCATGCGATGCCTGGACATGCCGGTCCAATCGCCAGTAAAGCTCGCCCTGCAGGATGACCTCGTCGGGTACCGCCAGGCGCGCAGGGATCACTGCCAGTCTACGGGCATTGGCTGTCCAGTCCTGTCCGGTAAGGCCATCGCCACGGCTGATGGCCTGCTGCAGGGCGCCATGACGATAGATCAGGGTGACCGCAACACCGTCGATCTTGGGCTGAATCCACAGGTCGCGGCGCCGCGCGATCCAGGTCGCAACCGCCTGCTCGTCGGCGAGCTTGACCAGGCCGGTCTGTCTGACCGGATGGCGCAGCGGACCGCCGGCATCCTGCAGCGGATCAGGTGCCGCGCCGGTGCCGACGAAGCAGCGCCACCAGCCGTCCAGCTGCGCCCGGCTCTGGTCATAGATCTCGTCGTCCACCGGCGACTGACCGCGCCGGTGATAGGCATCGTCCCACTGGGCGAGCTGCGCCTGCAGCTGGTGGATTTCCTGACGTGCCCGCGCGTCATCCCAGTTCGGACAGGCGGCGAGGCAGGCAGGGGCGAACAGGCACAGCGATAGCGCGATCAGGCGTGGCATGGCGAGCATCCTTGCTCTGGTGACGGGGGCGCGGCCCGCCGACGCCGGCGGACCGATGCCGGATTGTCGCCCGCCAGGCGCGTGCCGACCGTGCGTCAGCGCATGTTGAACAGTTCCTGATGGAAATCCCGCGCCGGCAGGCCGCGCCGCTGCAGGTCACGGCTGAGGTCCTGACCGAAACCGGCAGGGCCGCAGAACCAGACGTCACTGTCCTGCCACTGCGGCGCCAGTTGGCGCAGGCGTTCGGGCGTCAGCCGCCCGCCTTCGCTGGCGACCAGCACGTGCAGGCGCACCCGGGCGCGTTCGGCCAGCTCGCGGATGCGCTCGATGAAGCCCTGGTCGGGCGCGCTGGTGCAGTAGAAGAAGTCGACGTTGTCCCCGTTACCGCTGTCGGCCAGCGCCTGCAGGCGGCCGATGAACGGCGCGATACCGATGCCGCCGGCGACCCAGATTTGCCGCGGCTTGCGGCTGTGGAAATCGAAGCAGCCATAGGGACCTTCCACCTTCACCGGGTCGCCGACCTTGAGCGTCTGGGGCAGGGTGCGGGTGTAGTCGCCGAGGCCCTTGATGGAGAAGGCCAGCCGGCCGTCGTTGCACCAGGCCGAGGAGAGGCTGAAGGGGTGCGGCCCTTCCTTGTCGTCGAAGGTGACGAAGGCGAACTGCCCGGCCTTGTGTCCCGGCCAGGCGCCATCGAGCTTGATGTCGACACGCAGCACGCGGTTGTCGCGGTGATGGGTCAGGCTTTCGATGCGGCCTACCACCTGATGCTTGCGGCCGATGCGGCGCAGCAGCGAGATGCAGGCGGCCAGCGAGCCGGCGGCCATGAGCACGGCCAGCACCAGGCCCAGCGGCGACGTCCAGTAGTCCGGCGGCGTCAGCACTACCGCGTGCACCACCAGCGCCAGGTAGACCAATGCCAGCCAGCGGTGGGTGCGGAAGAACCAGCGGTAGGGGAAGCGCTTGACCAGTGCCAGCACGATGAGGATGACCGCGGCATAGAAGGCCCATTCGCCGATGGTCTCCGCGATGCCGCGAAAGCGTTGCAGCAGGGCGAAGATGCCTTCGTGAACCTGGCCCTCGCCGGCGCGCCGAGCCGGTCGCTCCAGCCAGCCGAACCCCACCAGCCATTTCGGAATCTGGCCCCAGCCCCAGTGGAAGATGGCGATCACCAGGGCGCTGATGCCCAGCCACTTGTGCAGCCGATAGGTCTTGTCCAGGCCGTCGAAGAAGCGTTCGAAGCGCCGTGGCCGCGCCGCCAGTATCACCGCCACGCTCATCGCGGCGATGCCGAGCACACCGCTGTAGTGCACCATCACCTTGCGCAGCGGCCAGATCTGGTAATGCGCCATGACGAAGCTGTCGACCAGCAGCCAGAGCAGCGTCAGTCCGACGAACAGCGCGACGTAGGTGAGTTTTATCTGTCTCATCTTGGGCAAGCCTCCCAGCTGACATCCCTATTTCGAGCTTCCTTGAGCATCCCCCTGTTGCCATGCCACTGCCATGACCGTGGTCAGTAGCGCAGCGGTCGGCCGAAATCGGCGACACGGGAGGACGCGCTTTTTATCTACAATTCGCCCCTCAATTCCTCGAAGAGACGAGCCCGTGTACCCAGTGATCGCCATCGAGCAGCTCACCAAGACCTACGCGTCCGGACATCCCGCGCTCAAACGCATCGACCTCGAGATCCGCAAGGGCGAGATCTTCGCCCTGCTCGGACCCAACGGCGCCGGCAAGACCACGCTGATCAGCATCATCTGCGGCATCGTCAACCCCGGCGGCGGCCGCGTAGTGGTCGACGGCCACGACATCGTCCAGGACTACCGCGCAGCCCGCTCGAAGATCGGCCTGGTGCCGCAGGAGCTGTTCAACGAGGGGTTCGAGAGCGTCTGGGCGACGGTGCGTTTTTCGCGCGGGCTGTTTGGCAAGGCGCCGGACGATTCGTTCCTCGAGAAACTGTTGCGCGATTTGTCCCTGTGGGACAAGCGCAATGCCCGGATTCTGGAACTCTCCGGTGGCATGAAGCGCCGCGTGATGATCGCCAAGGCACTGTCCCACGAGCCATCGATCCTGTTCCTCGACGAGCCCACCGCTGGCGTCGATGTCGAGCTGCGCCGGGACATGTGGGAGATGGTCCGCGGCCTGCGCGAACGGGGCGTGACCATCATCCTCACCACCCACTACATCGAGGAGGCCGAGGAGATGGCCGACCGCATCGGGGTGATCAGCAAGGGCGAGATCATCCTCGTCGAGGACAAGCATGTGCTGATGCACAAGCTCGGCAAGAAGCAGCTGACCCTGCACCTGCAGCGCCCGTTGACGGCGATCCCGGAAGAGCTGGCCGGCTATCCGCTGGAGCTGACCGATGCCGGCAACCAGCTGGTGTTCACCTTCGATGCCCAGCACGAGGACACCGGCATCGCCGAGCTGCTCAAGCGCCTGGCCGCCCACGGCATCGACTTCAAGGACCTGCAGTCGAGCCAGAGCTCGCTGGAGGAAATCTTCGTCAACCTCGTTCACGGTCGCTGAAGGAACAACTGCATGAATGTTTACGCGATCCGCGCGATCTACCTGTTCGAACTGGCGCGCACCTGGCGCACCCTGCTGCAGAGCATCGCCACCCCGGTGATCTCCACCTCGCTGTACTTCGTGGTGTTCGGCTCGGCCATCGGCGCGCGCATGGAGGCCATGCACGGCATCCCCTACGGCGCCTTCATCATTCCCGGCCTGATCATGATGGCGCTGCTTTCCGAGAGCATCTCCAACGCCTCGTTCGGCATCTACATGCCGCGCTACTCGGGGACCATCTACGAGGTGCTGTCGGCGCCGGTGTCCTATGTCGAGATCGTCATCGGCTACGTTGGCGCAGCAGCGACCAAATCGCTGATTCTCGGCGTGATCATCCTGCTTACCGCGCGCCTGTTCGTCGATTATCAGATCCAGCATCCGCTGATGATGGCGCTGTTCCTGGTGCTGACGGCGGTTACTTTCTGCCTGTTCGGGTTCATCATCGGCATCTGGGCCGACGGCTGGGAGAAGCTGCAGATCGTCCCGGCGCTGATCGTCACGCCTTTGGCCTTTCTCGGCGGGAGCTTCTACTCCATCGAGATGCTGCCGCCGCTGTGGCAGAAGATCACGCTGTTCAACCCGGTGGTGTACCTGATCAGCGGCTTCCGCTGGAGCTTCTACGGCGTCTCGGACATCAGTGTCGGCATCAGCCTGGCGATGATCCTCGGCTTTCTCGCCGCCTGCCTGCTGGCGGTGTGGTGGATCTTCAAGACCGGCTATCGGTTGAAGAACTGAGCCGCACACGAAAACGCCCGCAGATGCGGGCGTTTTCAATTACAGCACTTGAAGCTTACTTGCCGAACATCTTGCCGAGGCCGAGCACGGCATCCTTGGCCTGGGTCACGGCCTGGACCTTCTCGTCGATCGCCGCGCCCTGTTCGGTGGCGTTGGCATTGGCCGCCAGTTCTTCGCCGTTCAGTTGTGCACAGCCACCCTCCACCTGAGCGATGGCGTTGCTGAGCTTCTCGTTGCCGAGCATCTGGCCGAGCAGCTTGCCGGTTTCCAGGTTGCCTTGCTGGGCGTTCAGCTGTTGTTCGCATTTGGCCTGCACATCGCTGGTAGCCGCCTGCAGCGAGGCGCTCGAGAGGGCGAGCAGGGCGCAGCCGAAGAGGTGGGAAATACGCATGGATAAGCTCCTTGTAATGTCGATCACGACAGGTGATCGATCGAGTCCGTTCGAAAAGGGCGGCGATGATAGCGTTTTGCTTCTGGTGCGCAAAGGCGCTGGCATGCAGGTTTCGTGACCTGGTGCGGATTGCGTGACGCTGGATGTATCCGGTCCAGAAAGCAGAAAACCCCGCACGGCTCAGGCCGGCGGGGTTTTTCCGTTGACCGGAGGCTGCTTACAGCCCGGCGGCGGCGCGCAGGGCGTCGGCCTTGTCGGTCTTCTCCCAGGTGAAGGCGGTGAAGGTGTCGGCACCCACCGTCATCTCATAGGGGGTGCGGCCGAAGTGGCCGTAGGCGGCGGTGGCGCGATACATCGGGTGCAGCAGGTCGAGCATGCGGGTGATCGCGTAGGGGCGCAGATCGAAGTGCTCGCGCACCAGGGCGATGATCTTGTCATCGCCGAGCTTGCCGGTGCCGAAGGTGTTCAGCGAGATGGACGTCGGCTGCGCCACGCCGATGGCATAGGACACCTGGATCTCGCAGCGATCGGCGAGACCGGCGGCAACGATGTTCTTGGCGACGTAGCGTCCGGCGTAGGCAGCGCTGCGGTCGACCTTGGACGGGTCCTTGCCGGAGAAGGCGCCGCCGCCGTGACGGGCCATGCCGCCGTAGGTGTCGACGATGATCTTGCGTCCGGTCAGGCCGCAATCGCCTACCGGGCCGCCGATGACGAACTGGCCGGTCGGGTTGATGTGGTACTGGGTGTCCTTGTGCAGCAGCTCGGCCGGCAGGCTGTGCTTGATGATCAGCTCCATCACCGCTTCGCGCAGATCGCTCTGCTTGACGTCGGGGTTGTGCTGGGTCGACAGCACCACGGCGTCGATGCCGACCACCTGGCCGTTCTCGTAGCGGCAGGTGACCTGGCTCTTGGCGTCCGGACGCAGCCACGGCAGCAGGCCGTTCTTGCGCGCCTCGGCCTGGCGCTCGACCAGGGCGTGGGAGAAACGGATCGGCGCCGGCATCAGTACGTCGGTCTCGTTGCTGGCATAGCCGAACATCAGGCCCTGGTCGCCGGCACCCTGGTCTTCCGGCTTGGTGCGGTCGACGCCCTGGGCGATGTCCACCGACTGCTTGCCGATGATGTTGATGATGCCGCAGGTGGCGCCGTCGAAACCGACTTCCGAGCTGTTGTAGCCGATGTCGACGATGACGTCGCGGACCAGCTGCTCCAGATCGACCCAGGCGCTGGTGGTCACTTCACCGGCGACGATGGCTACACCGGTCTTGACCAGGGTTTCGCAGGCCACGCGGGCGTGCTTGTCCTCGGCGATGATGGCGTCGAGCACCGCATCGGAGATCTGATCGGCGATCTTGTCCGGATGCCCTTCGGACACGGACTCGGAGGTGAAAATCGAGTATTCGCTCATCTATCGGTTTCCTATTACCGGTGGGTGAGTCGGTCGTCAGGAGCGGGCCGGGAAAAGTGCCGGGCCTGGATCTGAAAACCGTTCTTCAAGCCAATGTAGAGGCTCTCGCCGGGCGTGAGCCCCGCGGCATCGGCCCAACGGGCCAGATCGTCCTGTTCGAAGCCCAACCAGAGATCGCCGCAGGCCTCCCTGGCCCAACTCTGGTTGTGGCTGCACAGCTCGGTGATCAGCAGGCTGCCGCCCGCCTTTACCAGCCGCGCCAGTTGTTTCATTGCCTCACCCGGCGCAGCCAGGTGATGCAGGACCATGTTCAGTACCACGCAGTCGGCCGCCGGGCAGTCATCGTGCAAGGCGTCGGCCAGCCTGAGTTCGACGTTGCCGAGCCCGGTCTGTTCGCAATGGGCGCGGGCCAGGTCGAGCATCGCCGGGCTGTTGTCCAGCGCCACCACCCGGGCGAAGCGCCGGGCCAGTTCCGGCAGGAAGCTGCCGTCGCCGGGGCCGACTTCCAGCGCCGTGGCTTCGGCGTCGAAGTTCAGCGCGTCGAGCAGGGCCACCACGCTGTCGCGGTACTGTGGCAGGCCGGCGATCAGGTCCTGGCGGGCCTGGAAACTGTCGGCCATGCGCGCGAAGAAATCCTCGCTGGCGGCGCTGCGCTGGGCATGTACGGCGGCGATGCGGGCGTCGATCTCGCGTGGCAGTTCCAGTCGGTCCGCTTCCTCCAGCAATGCCGCGTGCAGCCGGCCGCCAGGGCTGTCGAGCTGCGCCAGGCTGCGTCGGTAGAACACCGCGTTGCCTTCGCGCCGGGTGGCCAGCAGGCCGGCCTGGGTGAGTACCTTGAGATGATGGCTCATCCCCGACTGGCCGATGGCAAAGATCTGCGCCAGCTCGAGCACGCCGAAGGAGTCGCTGGCCAGCACGCGCAGCACGTTCAGGCGCAGCGCATCGCCGCCGGCCTTGCACAGGGCGGCGAGCTGGTCGCTGGCGTCGTAACGGATCTGAGGAAAGCGCAGGCTCATAGGCCGCGCAGTCTAGTCGGTCACTTTTCGTACAGCAAGGGCAGTATCAAAAAGTTTTGATATTGCCCTTGCGGGTGCAGGGTTACTGCAGCAGGCGGGACAGCCCCAGGGTGCAGGACACCAGGCCCAGGCCGATGAGGAAGTAGTTGGGCAGGATATCCAGCAACCGCTGAACCAGCCCCTCGCCGGCCAGGCGGCGCGACAGCAGGCTGTAGGCGAGCAGGATGCTCAGATCGATCACCAGCCAGATCACGATCAGGACCGTGGCCTGCGGAGCGAACGGCTGCGCCGGCAGGATGAAGCCGGGCAGGAAGGCGAGGAAGAACAGGATGTCCTTTGGATTGGACAGGCCCACCGCCATGGCCCGCCAGAAGTAGTGCGCCTCGCTGCGGCGCGGCGTGGTGGTTTCGCCGCCGCCGCCGCAGAGGCCGTCGCAGCCCAGCCAGATCAGGTAGAGCCCGCCGAGGATCTGCCCGGCCTCGAGCACCAGCGGGTCGAGGTCCAGTGCGAGGTAGATCATCACCAGCGCGGCGATCATCAGGATCTGCGCCGACACGGCGCCGCCGAGGATGGTCCACAGCGGCCAGCGGCGGCGGGCGTCGGCCACCACCAGGGCGACCACCGGTCCGGGGGAGGCGATCAGCAGTGCGACCGCGGCGGCGAAGGCGAGGTAGGTGGCGTTCATAGTTCGGTCACCAGGCCGAATACGCGGCTGCGCTTGCCCAGCCGCTCGGCGTAGAAGTTGGGATTGGTGATGGCGAAGGCGCGCTGGATCCAGCGGTCGCTGCCATCGAAGCGCGCGCTGAAGGGGCTGCGCGCGTGGGCGGTGCGGCGGTTGTCGATGATCAGCATGTCGCCGCGGTTCAGGCGCACGGGCTCGACCACTTCCCAGGCGATGTTGCGCAGCTTGTCCATCAGCTGCTGGGCGCGGCTGCTGAAAGCCAGCATGAACTGCGGGTCGAAGCGAAAAAAGGGCGCGTCCGGATCGCCATAGAGAATGGTCTGGTGGCGGTTGATGTCGATGCGCTGGTTCTTGCCGGTGGGGCCGTAGTCAGACAGGAAGTTGTACGGCTCGGTGAGGAAGAAGGCCTGCTCTTCGAAGGTCAGACGCTCGAGGATGCGCTCGATGGAGGCGATGTAGGTCACCGCTTCGGCGGCGGGGTCCTGGCGCAGGCAGAGCAGCACCAGATAGTCCGGTACCACGGCGTGGAAGGCGTTTTCGGTGTGCAGATCCAGCTCGGTGTCGAAGCTGTCGGAGTTCGCCGCCCGGGACTGCGTCTGCAGCGGGAAGAAGTTGTTGACGATGCAGCCATCGGACTCCTGCAGGTAGCCGATCGGCTCGCCCAGCAGCGCCGTCGCCTGCAGCAACAGGCGTTCGCTGCTCTCGTCGGGCTTGTTCAGCTGTTCGCGGCTGGGCGGGGTGGGCGGGATATCGCCGACCGGCAGGTTTTCCAGTGTCAGGTAGCCGCGCTTGTTGCCGAACAGCCTGAAATTGAGGATCTCGCCGATCTGCTCATGCTGCAGCGCGCCCTTGGTCACGGCGCGGGCCAGAAGCGTCTCGTAATGATCGTTGTGCATGACATCCTTCCCTGACTTTTGTATGTGCTGGCGTGATGGGTGTTTTGGCGGGGTTGGCCTGCGACCCTTAGCTGGCGCAGTATTGGGAGGTGCATGAGGATTGAAAAATGGAAAAAACAGCCGCTAAGGATGAGTTTTAGTCATGCCGGAATCCGTTATGGCAGTACCGCGTATGCCGCCTCTGTATGCGCTGCGTGCGTTCGAGGTGGCGGCGCGCTTCGGCTCGTTCACCCAGGCGGCGCAGAGCCTGTTCATCACCCAGAGTGCGGTGAGCCGGCACGTGAAGACCCTGGAGGAGCATCTGGATTGCCAGCTGTTCGAGCGACATGGCTCGCGGCTGGTGCTGACCGATGCCGGCCGCCTGCTGGCGCAGGAGCTGAAGATCGGTTTCCGTACCATCGAGAACGCCTGCGTCGCGGTGACGCGCCAGCGCGGCGCGCTTCGCCTCAAGGCGCCTTCGACGCTGACCATGCGCTGGCTGCTCGGCGCGCTGAACGCCTTTCAGCTGGCTCATCCGCAGAATCGTGTGCAGCTCACCAGCGCCTGGATGGATCTGGACGCGGTGGATTTCCACAGCGAGCCGTTCGACTGCGCGATCCTGCTGGGCAACGGCGGTTTTCCGGCCGACTGGCGCCGGGTCAAGCTGTTCGACGAATGGCTGGTGCCGGTCTGCGCGCCGGAACTGCTCGGCGCGGCGCCCTGGAGCACTGAGCAGCTGGCGGCGGCCGAGCTGATTCACCCGTCGCGTGACTGCCGTGACTGGCGGCGCTGGCTGCAGCGCACCGGGCGCGTGGATGAGGTCGCCTGGCAGCAGGGCAAACTGTTCGACACCCTCGAACTGGGCATCTCCGCCGCCGCCCAGGGCCATGGCGTGTCGATCGGCGATCTGGCCCTGGTCGGCGCCGAACTGCAGCGCGGCAGCCTGGTGCTGCCGCTGCGTCAGGCGGTGCGCTCCGGCGACAGCTATTACTTGGTGTGGCCAGGCGGTGGCAGCGAGTCGGCGACGCTTGCGCGCATGCGCGACTACCTGCTCGAACACCTGCCGGATGTGACCCGCCAGGGCGTCGAACTGTTGGATTGACGGCCGATTCAGTCATTGCCCCGGCCACCCTCGGTAGGGGAAAATGGCCGCCTTTTTCTACGTACACCCCCGCAGGAGATTCAGCGATGCCCAGCCGTCGTGAGCGAGCCAATGCCATCCGCGCCCTCAGCATGGATGCCGTGCAGAAAGCCAACAGCGGCCACCCGGGTGCCCCCATGGGCATGGCGGACATCGCCGAAGTGCTCTGGCGCGACCACCTGAAGCACAGTCCGACCAACCCGCAGTGGGCCGACCGCGATCGCTTCGTGCTGTCCAACGGCCACGGCTCGATGCTGATCTACTCGCTGCTGCACCTGACCGGCTACGACCTGTCCATCGACGACCTGAAGAACTTCCGCCAGCTGCACAGCAAGACCCCGGGCCACCCGGAGTTCGGCTACACCGCCGGTGTCGAGACCACCACCGGGCCACTGGGCCAGGGCCTGGCCAACGCTGTCGGTTTCGCCGTGGCCGAGAAGGTCATGGCGGCGCAGTTCAACCGCTCCGGCCACAACATCGTCGATCACAACACCTACGTGTTCCTCGGCGACGGCTGCATGATGGAAGGCATCAGCCACGAAGTCTGCTCGCTGGCTGGTACCCTGGGCCTGAACAAGCTGATCGCCTTCTACGATGACAATGGCATCTCCATCGATGGCGAGGTGCACGGCTGGTTCACCGATGACACCCCGCGCCGCTTCGAGGCTTATGGCTGGCAGGTGATCCGCAATGTCGACGGCCATGATGCCGACGAAATCCAGATGGCTATCGAGACCGCGCGCAAGAGCGACCGGCCGACGCTGATCTGCTGCAAGACCATCATTGGCTTCGGCTCGCCGAACAAGCAGGGCAAGGAAGAATCCCACGGCGCTGCCCTGGGTGAGGCCGAAATCGCCCTGACCCGCGAGGCGCTGGGCTGGAAGCACGGCCCCTTCGAAATCCCGGCCGAGATCTACGCCGAGTGGGACGCCAAGCAGAAGGGCGCCGACGCCGAGAACGAGTGGAACAAGCGCTTCGCCGCCTACGAGGCCGAATTCCCGGCGCTGGCTGCCGAGTTCAAGCGACGCATGGCCGGCGAGCTGCCGGCGGACTTCGCCGAAAAGGCCAGCGAGTTCATCCGTGAAGTCGCCACCAAGGGCGAAACCATCGCCAGCCGCAAGGCCAGTCAGAACTGCCTGAACGCCTTCGGCCCGCTGCTGCCGGAGCTGCTCGGCGGCTCGGCGGACCTGGCCGGCTCCAACCTGACCCTGTGGAAGGGCTGCAAGCCGGTGGTGGCCGAGGATGCCTCGGGCAACTACATGTATTACGGCGTGCGCGAGTTCGGCATGGCCGCGATCATGAACGGTGTCGCCCTGCACGGCGGCCTGATTCCCTACGGCGCGACCTTCCTGATGTTCATGGAATACGCACGCAACGCCGTGCGCATGTCGGCACTGATGAAGCAGCGGGTGATCTACGTGTTCACCCACGACTCCATCGGCCTCGGCGAAGACGGCCCGACCCACCAGCCGGTCGAGCAGCTGGTCGCCCTGCGCACCACGCCGAACCTGGATACCTGGCGTCCGGCCGACACGGTCGAGTCCGCGGTGGCCTGGAAGCATGCGGTCGAGCGCAAGGACGGTCCGAGCGCGCTGATCTTCTCGCGGCAGAACCTGCCGTTCCATGTGCGTGACAACGAAACCGAAGCGGCCATCGCCCGCGGCGGTTACATCCTGAAGAACTGCGCTGGCGAGCCGGAGCTGATCCTGATCGCCACCGGTTCGGAAGTCAGCCTGGCGGTACAGGCCGCCGACAAGCTGGCCGAGCAGGGCCGCAAGGTGCGCGTCGTCTCCATGCCCTGCACCAGCGTGTTCGACGCCCAGGACGCGGCCTACAAGCAGCTGGTACTGCCGGTTGAAGTCGGTGCGCGCATCGCCATCGAGGCGGCGCATGCGGACTACTGGTACAAGTACGTCGGCCTCGACGGCCGCATCATCGGCATGACCACCTACGGCGAGTCGGCTCCGGCCGGCCAGCTGTTCGAGGAATTCGGCTTCACCGTCGACAACATCCTCGCGGTCGCCGAAGAGCTGCTGGAGGACTGATCGCGACGATGGGTGGATGGCTGCGGTCATCCATCCCATCAAGCCCCATCCGCGTAGGGTGGAGAGCCAACTGCCGCTTTCCACCTGCAGGACCGACGAGAACCCATGGCCAACGCCCGTCCCTATCGCGTCGCTCTCAACGGCTACGGCCGCATCGGCCGTTGCGTGCTGCGTGCATTCTATGAGCGCGGCGCCGCCTTCGATTTTCAGTTCGTTGCCCTCAACGACCTGGCCGACATGGCCAGCCTGGAATACCTCACCCGCTTCGACTCCACTCACGGCCGCTTTCCAGGCGACGTGGGCGTGGAGGGCGACTGCCTGCACCTGAACGGCGACTGTGTGAAGGTGCTGCGTGCATCGACGCCGGAAGCCATCGACTGGCGGGCACTCGACGTCGATCTGGTGCTGGAATGTTCCGGCGCCTACACCAGCCGTGGCGATGGCGAGCGTTTCCTTGCGGCGGGTGTGCCGCGGGTACTGTTTTCCCAGCCGATGGCCAGTGCGGCGGATGTCGACGCCACCGTGGTGATGGGCATCAATCAGGGGCAGCTGAGCGGCACCGAGCGGCTGGTGTCCAACGCCTCCTGCACCACCAACTGCGGCGTGCCGCTGCTCAAGCTGCTCAATGACGCGGTGGGCATCGAGTTCGCCTCCATCACGACCATTCACTCGGCGATGAACGACCAGCCCGTGATCGACGCCTACCACCATGACGACCTGCGCCGCACCCGCTCGGCCTTCCAGTCGGTGATTCCTGTATCCACGGGGCTCGCCCGGGGCATCGAGCGCCTGCTGCCGGAACTCTCCGGGCGGATTCAGGCCAAAGCCGTGCGGGTGCCGACGGTGAACGTCTCCTGCCTGGACATCACGCTGCAGACGGCGCGCGATACCGATGCGCAGACCATCAACAAGGTGCTGCGCGAGGCCGCCGAAAGCGGCCCCTTGCAAGGGTTGCTGGCCTACACGGAGTTGCCGCATGCCAGTTGCGACTTCAACCACGACCCGCATTCGGCGATCGTCGACGGCAGCCTGACCCGTGCCTCCGGCCCGCGCCTGGTGAATCTGCTGGCCTGGTTCGACAACGAATGGGGGTTCGCCAACCGCATGCTTGACGTCACCGACCATTACCTGCGCGTGGCCCATCGCCCGTAGTGGCACGCGCTTGGAACATCGCTGCTTCTCGACCTTAAGGAAGACCAACATGACCGTTTTGAAGATGACCGATCTCGACCTCCAGGGTAAGCGCGTGCTGATCCGCGAGGACCTCAACGTGCCGGTGAAGGATGGTGCGGTGAAGAGCGATGCACGCATCCTGGCCTCGTTGCCGACCATCAAGCTGGCGCTGGAAAAAGGCGCCGCGGTGCTGGTCTGCTCGCACCTGGGCCGTCCGGAAGAGGGCGTCTACAGCGAGGAAGACAGCCTCAAGCCGGTCGCCGATTACCTGTCCAAGGCCCTCGGCCGTGAGGTGCCGCTGGTCAAGGACTACCTGGACGGTGTCGAGGTCAAGCCGGGTGAGCTGGTGCTGCTGGAGAACGTGCGCTTCAACAAGGGCGAGAAGAAGAACACCGACGAGCTGGCGCAGAAGTACGCTGCCCTCTGCGACGTCTTCGTCATGGACGCCTTCGGCACCGCCCACCGTGCCCAGGGCTCGACTCATGGCGTGGCCAAGTTCGCCAAGGTCGCCTGCGCCGGCCCGCTGCTGGCGGCCGAGCTGGACGCGCTGGGCAAGGCGCTGGACAAGCCGCAGCGGCCGATGGTGGCCATCGTCGCCGGCTCCAAGGTATCGACCAAGCTCGACGTGCTGACCTCGCTGGCCGACATCTGCGACCAGCTGATCGTCGGCGGCGGCATCGCCAACACCTTCCTCGCCGCGGCCGGCTACAAGGTCGGCAAGTCGCTGCACGAGGCCGATCTGATCGACACCGCCAAGGCCATCGCGGCCAAGGTCGCCGTGCCGCTGCCGGTGGATGTGGTGGTCGCCAAGGAATTCGCCGAGAGCGCCGAGGCCACGGTCAAGGCCATCGCCGACGTCGCCGACGACGACATGATCCTGGACATCGGGCCGAAGACCGCAGCCATGTTCGGCGAGATGCTCAAGGCTTCGCAGACCATTCTCTGGAACGGTCCGGTGGGCGTGTTCGAATTCGACCAGTTCGGCAACGGCACCAAGGTGCTGGCCCAGGCCATCGCCCAGAGCCCGGCGTTCTCCATCGCCGGCGGTGGCGACACCCTGGCGGCCATCGACAAATACGGCGTGGCCGAACAGATCTCCTACATCTCCACCGGTGGTGGCGCCTTCCTCGAGTTCGTCGAGGGCAAGGTGCTGCCGGCGGTCGAGGTACTGGAGCAACGCGCCAGCTGATGACCGGGCGGGCTGCCGGCGGCGCCCTCGGCGCTGGCAGCCCGCTGTTGCAGACGGCAACCCCGGCGGCTCGCCGTGGTCTTTGTTCTTATCGGAACGAGGAAAGGGGATTCCCCATGCGCTACATCGCTGTTGCCGTTTGTTGCCTGGGCCTGGCCGGTTGTGCCGGCAATTCACCGGATACCGCCTGTCAGGTGCTCGACCCGCCGCCGGTGCTCAGCCCGACCGCCGAGCATGATCAGCGCATGCAGATGCAGGCCACTGGCGATCCGACCGTCGTTACCCAGGGCGGACTGCAAGACTGTCCGGACTGATTCGCCTCGAGGAGATGGAATGAACAAAGGCTTGCCCATGCTGCTCGCCGCGCTGCTGCTCGGCGGCTGCGGCCACTGGCAGTCCGGCCCGGACGCGCCGTTCGTGCGCTGGAAGTGCCAGAGCCAGCAGCACATCGCCTGGCGCTACGCCGATGATCAGCGCAACGCCATCGACCTGAAGATCGGCAACAGCGAGCAGGTTCATACGTTGCGCAAGGAACCTGCAACGCATGGCACTTTCTATAGCGATGGCGTAGTTGCCTTCCATGACAAGGGCAACGAGGCGCTGGTGTATCGCGTCGCCGATGACAAGGTGCTGGCCCACGGCTGCAGCGCATCGCTCATCAGTATCTAGCGGACCATCGGTTACTGCGGCCTCGCGATGCGAGGCTACGTTTTTTAAAGCGCTGGCGGGACGCTGGCATTTGTCGCTCCCGCCTCTACAATGCCGCGCCCAGCGTGCGGCGCTTGAACAGCGTCGGCCACTGCGGCAGGCTCTACACGATCAAACGACCCAGACCGGGAGAAAGGAAAACATGGCACTCATCAGCATGCGCCAGATGCTCGACCACGCCGCCGAGTTCGGCTACGGCGTGCCGGCCTTCAACGTCAACAACCTCGAGCAGATGCGCGCCATCATGGAAGCGGCCGACAAGACCGATTCCCCGGTGATCGTCCAGGCTTCCGCCGGTGCGCGCAAATACGCCGGTGCGCCGTTCCTGCGTCATCTGATCCTGGCGGCGATCGAAGAATTCCCGCACATCCCGGTGTGCATGCACCAGGACCACGGCACCAGCCCGGACGTCTGCCAGCGTTCGATCCAGCTCGGCTTCTCCTCGGTGATGATGGACGGCTCGCTGCGCGAAGACGGCAAGACCCCCGCCGATTACGAGTACAACGTGCGCGTGACCCAGCAGACCGTGGCCTTCGCCCATGCCTGTGGCGTCTCCGTGGAAGGCGAGCTGGGTTGCCTGGGCAGCCTTGAAACCGGCATGGCCGGCGAGGAAGACGGCGTCGGCGCCGAGGGCGTGCTCGATCACAGCCAGCTGCTGACCGATCCGGAAGAAGCCGCCGACTTCGTCGCCAAGACCAAGGTCGACGCCCTGGCGATCGCCATCGGCACCAGCCACGGCGCCTACAAGTTCACCAAGCCGCCGACCGGCGACACGCTGTCGATCCAGCGCATCAAGGAAATCCACGCGCGCATCCCGGATACCCACTTGGTGATGCACGGTTCCTCCTCGGTGCCGCAGGAGTGGTTGAAGATCATCAACGAGTACGGCGGCGAGATCGGCGAAACCTACGGCGTGCCGGTCGAGGAGATCGTCGAGGGCATCAAGTACGGCGTACGCAAGGTCAACATCGACACCGACCTGCGTCTGGCCTCCACCGGCGCGATCCGCGAGTTCATGGCGAAGAACCCCAGCGAGTTCGACCCGCGCAAGTACCTGGCCAAGACCGTCGCCGCCATGCGCGACATCTGCATCGCCCGCTACGAAGCCTTCGGCACCGCCGGCAATGCCAGCAAGATCAAGCCGATCTCGCTGGAAGGCATGTTCCAGCGTTACGCCAACGGCGAGCTGGATCCGAAGATCAACTGATCGATCGGACATGAAAAAGCCCGCGTTTGCGGGCTTTTTCGTTTCTGCGCTGCATGCGTGCTCAGCTGGCGAGCAGTTCCTGGATCTGGCAGCGCAAGGTGTCCAGCGCGAAGGGCTTGGCCAGCACCGGTGCCGAGCGGGCGATGGGGCTACCGGATTCGTAGATCTCGATGGGATAGCCGCTGATGAAGATCACCTTCAGCTCTGGCCGCAGTTTGAGTGCGGGCTCGGCGATCATCACTCCGGAGACATTGCCCGGCAGGCGGAAGTCGGTGACCAGCAGATCCAGATGCGGTTTGGTCGCCAGGATCTCGAAAGCCTTGGGCGCACTGTCCGCTTCCAGCACCTGATAGCCCTCGCTGGCCAGATAGTCCGAGAGCAGGCTGAGAATATGCGGCTCGTCTTCGACGAGCAGAACGATTTTTGGCAGTGCGTGGTTCATGATGGATCTCGATGTTGCGTTACGTGCTGCATATCCAGCCCGCCGTCATGGGGCCGGACAGGATTTCGACAGGTTGCACGCTGCAAGTTTCAGTCCTGCGGCCGGACGGTCGTCGTTTTCCGTCCACTGCTGTGCAGTAACGCACGGTTTTGTCGCCGCTATCCTCGCCGCTTCCGGCGCGCGACTCAATGCCGACCTTCGCCGGGGCCATGGGCTGGCAGCTGGCGCGCATGCACGCTAGGGTGGGCGATGCCCTGCAGGAGATGAATGCCATGAGCGATCCGGACCGCGCGGCACAGCGCACCCTCGACTATTACCGCCTCAATGCCGAGGCTTTTCGCGACGGCACCCGCGACCACGACGTCAGCCAGAACATCGATGCCCTTCTGCGTCACATTCAGGCGCCGGCGCCGCTGCGTATTCTCGATCTCGGCTGTGGGCCCGGACGCGATCTCAAGGCGTTGACCGCACGAGGGCACGTCGCGGTGGGCCTCGACGGCACCGAGGCATTCGTCGAGATGGCGCGAGCGGACAGCGGCTGCGAGGTCTGGCAGCAGGACCTGTTGCAGCTGCAGCTGCCGACGGAGGGCTTCGACGGCATCTTCGCCAACGCCGTGCTGTTCCATGTTCCGAGCGCGGAGCTGCCCGGCGTGCTGGCCCGTCTGCACGAGGCGCTGAAGGCGGGCGGCGTGCTGTTCTGCTCCAATCCCCGCGGTCAGGACGAGGAGGGCTGGAGCGGTGACCGCTACGGTGTCTGGTATAGCTGGCCAAGCTGGCGGGCGCGGTTGCTGGCCGCCGGCTTCGTCGAACTGGAGCACTACTATCGTCCTGCCGGGCTGCCTCTGGCCCAGCAACCCTGGCTCGCGAGTGTCTGGCGCAAGGCTTCTCGCGGCTGACGCAGGCCGCAGAATGCAACCTGCGTCACGCTTTGTATTGCGTTTTGCACGGTCTAGTTCCTGGCTGATTTTAGTTAACTCTTTGTTATTAAAGGAAAATTAATTTTTCTGCGGGTTGGCACGAACGCTGCTCCTTTAATGTTCGCTGGAACTTTCTTGGAGTACAGAACAATGACCGCTGCACAACAATTTCTTACTGCCGCATTCCCTGAGTTCGAAGTGCTCACCGAGCCCCGTCCCGATGGCGGCCTGCTGCTGACCCTGCGCAACGACGACCGCACGCTGGTAAAGCGCGCCGTGTCGAAAGGCCAGACTCAGACGCGGATTCAGCTGGAATGGGTCGTCAGCTCGGTTCGCCGTGATCTGGCACTGGAAGCCGGCATGTCGCCTTCCATCGCCCATCTGCAGAGCCAGAGCCGTACCGCACTGCCGACCTACGAGTACGCCTGAGCCCTACGGCTGCGGCCCATGCCGCAGCCGTAGCAAACCGGGCCGCCAGAGCCCGGTCATCAAGCCCGTGAAGCCGAAGAGGACAGCCACATGAACGCCATCGACCTGCTGATCGAGGATCATGAGCGCGTAAAGGACCTGCTGACGCGCCTGACCGAATCCACCGAGCGCGCCGTGAAGACGCGCACCGAGCTGCTCAGCAAGCTGGAAATGGAAGTGACTATCCATACCCAGCTGGAAGAGCAGATTCTCTACCCCGCCTACAAGGAAGCCGGCGGCAAGGAAGAGCTGAAGATGTATCACGAGGCCAAGGAAGAGCACCGAGCCGTGGATTCGCTGGTGCTGCCGGATCTGAAGGCCACCGATCCGGGCAGCGTCCAGTTCTCCGGACGGGCCAAGGTCTGCAAGGAGCTGCTGGAGCACCACATCGAGGAAGAGGAATCGGAAATGTTCCCGCAGGCGCGCGAAGTGTTCGACGCCAAGCGCCTCGAGGAAATGGGTGCGCAGATGATCGAGCTGCGCAAGAGTCTGAAGAAGGAGTTCACTGCCAAGCAGGCAGCCTGAACCTCGCCTACCGGCCACCGGGGCTCCCTGCCCCGGTCCGCTCTGCTTCCGCCCCGCGGCACCTGCATCTTTGCTGACGTGCATCAATAGTGCGACCAGGCGTCGCTGCGACCCTTGATGGCTTTCTAGTATCAACTTCCGTTGCTCAGGCCTGGATGATGTTCTCAGGCGCATGGGTGCGGCAGGGAAGCAAGGGGCGTGGATGGAAGACGAGCTGAAGGCGTTGCTGCAACGAGTGGGACTGGGCCTCGAACAGATCCTGACCCGCAAGCGCTTCCTGCAGTGGCAGACCGGCGACGCGTTGCGCCTGAACCGCGCCGCGGGCGAGCTGGACGCGGCTCATCGCGCCTTCATCGACAAGCTCTACGAACACCTCGCCGACTTCGGCCAGCCAGCCACCCTGCACAGTGACTGCGCCGGGCTGATGCGGCTCAAGCAGCGCCAGCAGGAATACTACCGGCGCCTGTGGAACGGTCCCTACGAGCGCGACTACGTGCGTGACCGCCTGCTGGTGGGGCTGGTCCATCAGCGGGTCGGCGTCGACCTGGAATGGTACCTCGGTGCCTATCGCTTCTACCTGTCGGAAATGCTGCGCACGCTGCTCGGCGACAACGAGCAGCACAGGCTGTACGACAGCCTGCTGAAGATCGTCTTCTTCGACATGATCCTCGCCATCGACACCTACAGCGCCGCTCAGCGGCACGCCCTGGAGGACAGCGAGGCGCGGCTGACGCGCGCGCTGCGCGGCTCGGAGGACGGCATCTGGGAATGGAACGTGGAGCACGACCAGCTGCACCTGTCCGAGCGCTGGACCGCCATGCTGGGCATGCCTGCGCAGCCGAGCTATACCAGCCGCAGCTGGTTCGAGCGGGTACATCCGGACGACCTGCCTGGGCTGCGCGAGGCGATCGCCGATCACCTGAACGGGCGAACGCCCTCGCTGGCCCATGAATACCGCGTGCGCATCGAGGGCGGTGACTACCTTTGGGTGCTGGTGCGCGGCGTCGCCGAGCGCTGCGAGCAGGGAACTCTGCGCATGGCCGGTTCGCAGACCGACATCAGCGCACGCAAGGCCGCCGAGGAATGCCTGCGCCATGCGGCACGCCACGATGCCCTGACCGGCCTGGCCAACCGTCTGCACCTGGACGAACTGCTCAAGGAGGTGCAGCAGCGACCGCACGGTCGGGCCGCGGCCTTGCTCTTCGTCGATCTGGACCGCTTCAAGCTGATCAACGACAGCCTCGGCCACGGCGCTGGCGACCAGGTGCTGGTGGAAGTGGCGCAGCGGTTGCTGAGATGTCTGCGGCCGGGTGACCACCTGGCCCGTTTCGGCGGCGACGAATTCGTCGCCCTGCTTGGCGATCTGGCCTGCGAAGCCGATGCCGAGCGCGTCGCCCAGCGCATGCTGGTGGCCCTGCGCCAACCGCTGCAGCTGGGCGAGCGCACACTGTCGGTCAGCGCCAGCATCGGTATCGCGCCGCTGCAGCGTGATGGTCAGGCGCTGAATGCGCTGCAGGCGGCCGACCTGGCCCTGTATCGCGCCAAGAGTGCGGGCAAGGACCAGTTCGCCCTGTTCTGCGACGGCCTGCATTCCAAGGCGGCCCGTCAGCTGGAACTGGAGAGCGCGCTGGCCCAGGCGCTGACGCGGCGGGAATTCGCCCTGCACTATCAGCCGATCTGCCGCGTCGAGCAGGGCCGACCCTATGTCGTCGGCGTCGAGGCGCTGCTGCGCTGGCGCTTCAACGACAAGCCAGTGGCGCCGCACGAGTTCATTCCGGTGCTGGAGGAGTCGCGCGAGATCGTCCGCGTCGGCGAGTGGGTGCTGCGCGAGGCCTGCTGCCAGGTCCGTCGCTGGCAGCAGGCCGGTCAGACGCAACTGTACTGCGCGGTCAACCTGTCGATACGTCAGCTGCAGCAGCCCGGTTTCACCGATCTGCTGGCGCGCGTGCTGCGGGAGACCGGGCTGCGACCGGACAGCCTGCTGCTGGAGATCACCGAGACGCTGCTGATGCAGGATAGCGAGGCGACCATGAGCAGCCTGCACGAGATCTCGGCGCTCGGCGTGCGCCTGGCCCTGGATGATTTCGGCACCGGCTACTGTTCGCTCGGCTACCTCAAACGCTATCCGCTGCACGTGCTCAAGGTCGATCGCAGCTTCATCGCCGCAGCGCCGGATGATCCCGACTCGGTGGCCATCAGTCGCGCCGTCATCGGGCTCGGCCAGAGCCTCGGCCTGGCGGTCGTCGCCGAAGGCGTGGAGCGTCCCGAACAGGTGGCCTTTCTCGGCGCCGAGGGTTGTCAGCTGGTGCAGGGTTACTGGTTCAGTCCTCCGCGCTCGGCGGCAGAACTGCAGCGGATGTTCGATCGCGAGCATCGTTTCGACGAGCTCTGGGCATTGCATCCTGTCACGCCCGGGACGACGCAGAACGACCCGCTCCCGGCCTGTCTGCCTGGCTGACCGGCATCTGCGCGCCGCCAGGAATGAGACGGCTGGGGCACTCTTGCGCCTTAACAAGGTCAACCTTCTGTGAATCTGACGATTCAAGAATTCTCCGGCCACCCGCCGGATCACTCTGAAGGAGGTTAACCATGCGTCTTACCTATCTGCTGCCCCCCGTACTCGGACTTCTGCTGGTCGGTTGCGGCCCGGACGAAGACCGCGACCGCGAGCCGACCCCGCCGCCGGCCACCACCGAGCAGCCGGCCGCACCCTCCACTGACACCACCACGCCGCCTGCAGGCACTGGGACCGGCACCGGTACCGGCGCTGCACCGAGCACCGGAACGGGCACTGGCACCGGTACTTCGGGCGACATGGCCACTCCGCCTGCCGACAATGGCAGCGGCATGGGCACCGAGTCCGGCTCCGGTACCGCGCCGAGCACTGGCACTGGCACTGGAACCGGCACCGGCACCGGCACTTCGCAGTAAGCGCGGCCCGGCACCCTGGGCCGCGGGCTCAGGGTGTCATGCGCAGGAGAAAAGCGATGAAGTCGAGTTTTATCTTGGCTGGTGCACTGGCTGCCCTGGCGCTGGTGGGTTGCTCGCCGGACGACGAGGAGTCTGCGCTGGATAACAACAGCCGCAACCAGCAGGAATACCAGAACACCGCTACCGATCCCGCCGGCCCGCGGGAAATCTCGCCGCCGTCCAACCGGACCAACGAGTAGCGGTTCCGGCGCTGCGCCGGCTAGACGAACTGTCCGGCCGCGTAGCCCGACGCCCAGGCCCATTGGAAGTTGAAGCCGCCCAGATGGCCGGTGACGTCGAGTACCTCGCCGACGAAGTACAGCCCTGGCGCCTTCTGCGACTCCATGGTCTTGGACGACACTTCCCGCGTATCCACACCGCCCAGCGTGACCTCCGCCGTCCGGTAGCCCTCGGTTCCGGCGGGTACCACCTGCCAGTCCGCCAGTTTGTTCGCGATCGCCTCCAGCTCACTGAGCCCGTACTGCTTCAACGGTCGGGAGTCAAACCAGTGCTCGCACAGCAGCCCGGCCATCTTGCGCGTGAAGACTTCGCCGAGCAGCGTTTTCAGTTCGATGTTCGGCCGTTCCTGCTTCTGCGTCACCAGCCATTCGCCGAGCTCGAGATGCGGCAGCAGGTCGATATGCACCACGTCGCCTGGCTGCCAGAACGACGATATCTGCAGGATCGCCGGGCCGGACAGGCCGCGATGGGTGAACAGGATGTTCTCGCGAAAGCTCTGCCCGTTGCAGCTGACCAGACAGTCCTCCACCGAGGTGCCGGACAGTTCGCTACAGATGGTCTTGAGTTGCGGGTCGGTGATGGTGAATGGCACCAGCCCTGCGCGGGTCGGCAGCACGTTGTGGCCGAACTGGCGGGCGATCTGGTAGCCGAAGCCGCTGGCGCCGAGGGTCGGGATCGACAGCCCGCCAGTGGCGATCACCAGCGACTGGCAGCGCACCGCGCCGATGCCGGTCTGCAGCGCATACCCCTGATCGAGCCGCTCGATCGCCGTCACAGCGGTGTCCAGGCGCAGATCCACGCCGGCCTGCGCGCATTCGTCCAGCAGCATCTCGAGGATGTCGCTGGACTTGTTATCGCAGAACAGCTGGCCGAGCTTCTTCTCGTGATAGGGCACGCCGTGACGGCTGACCATCTCGATGAAGTCCCATTGGGTGTAGCGCGCCAGGGCAGACTTGCAGAAGTGCGGGTTGCTGGAAAGGAAGTTGGCCGGCTCGGTATAGAGGTTGGTGAAGTTGCAGCGCCCGCCGCCGGACATGAGGATCTTCTTGCCCGCCTTGTTGGCGTGGTCCAGCAGCAGCACCTGGCGGCCGCGCGCGGCGGCGGTGAATGCACACATCAGGCCGGCGGCACCGGCGCCGATTACCACCACGTCAGTCTGCACCAATGCATACCTCGTTCGAAAACGCGCGATGGTACTCCGCTCGCGGTTTCGCTGCAGCCAGGCATCCGACGAGGCGCCGACGTCAATCGACCTGCGTTGTGTTCTGATGAGCTGATAGCGCTTTGCCAGAGGGGCGGGTGGACGTGATGGCCATGCGACGATTGTTCGGACTGATGCTGCTGTTGGCGAGCGCTTCGCTGCCCGCCGAAGTGCTTCGGCTGGCCGGCAACATCTGGCCGCCCTATACGGGCAAGAGCCTGCCCGGCGAGGGGCTGTCCGTCGAGCTGATCCGCACCGCGCTGGAGCGCGGGGGCTACCGGGTCGAGTACATCGAGGTGCCCTGGGAGCGCGCTCTGTTCGGCCTGCGCAACGGCAGCTACGACATGGTCAATGGCTGGCCGACGCTCAAGCGCGTTGACTACACGCTGAGCTCCCGCCCGTTTCTGGTCAACCGGATGCGCTGGGTCCAACGACGCGGAAGCGACTTTCGCTATGACGGCCTCGATAGCCTGATCGGCTACCCGATCGCCTTGAGCCGGGGCTACATGTACAGCGATGAACTGGACGACAACGCGCGGTTGCAAAAGGGCTACGCTGCGAGTTTCGTCCAGGCGGCGGCGATGGTGCTTGCCGGACGTGTCGACCTGACGCTGGAGGATGAGCGCACCGTACTGTTCCATCTCGAGCGCGAGCTGGGCCATGAGCGGGATGAGCTTTCCTTCGTCCCCGGTGAGTTCAGGCGGGCCGGGCTGTCCTTGGTGGTGCGCAGCGACCACCCGCAGGCGACCGACATCGTGGCGACCTTGGGGTTTGGGGAGCAATGGAACCAAAAACCAACGTAAGCTCTGAATCCCACCGTAAAGGGGCTTTCCGATCTCCAGCTCACCCGCCAGGCATTACTCTCTGATCAGTGCCTCGATGATCGGGCAGAT
>Ga0247728_10030_pt1 | contig 145235 bp, 119 predicted proteins | sample SalenrCarbi39_FD_183048 | JGI IMG/M metagenome (GOLD analysis project Ga0247728, IMG submission 183048) | Saline wetland microbial communities from Lincoln, Nebraska, United States - Carb-i39 | ecosystem: Environmental > Aquatic > Non-marine Saline and Alkaline > Salt marsh | place: USA...
GCGCGCGGCCACGGCATGTGCCGAGGCGGGGGGTGGCGTGCGCTGCACCGCCGTATATCCCGGCGGCGGAGAAAGGAAAATACCTTTGCGCGTGACTTGGGCGATAGGGGCGATAGGGGCGACTTAGGCGCTAGGAGTGACTTGGGCGATAGGGGCAGGCGCGCAGGTTCTCCGTCAGGAAGCGGCGTTTTCCTGCTCTTTCTTAATCTGCCGGAAATTCAGGCCGCCCTCGTCCAGACCCCGTCCGGAATCGTAGATGCCCACGGTGCGGTCGGTGAACTGCACGCTGCGGGCGCGGCGATAGTAGCGCAGCATGTTGCGGTAATCCGCCTCGTAACTGCGGCCCTGCCAGCCCTCGCAGCGTACCACGGCAAGCTCGCGGGTCATGCACAGGCACAGCGGGTCGATGTTGCTCTGCCACACCGGGTCGCGGCCTTCCTCGATCACCGGCAGGTAGGCGGCCTTGTGCGCCAGGCTTACGTCGATGCGCGCGATCAGCAGGTCAACGTCCGGGTATGCTTCATATATGATGAAGGCTTCCGGCGTCAGCGAGTTGTCGTCGTCCAGGAACAGGATGCGCCTGCCACGCGCGGCCCGCAGCAGCCCGTTGCGGATGGCGTTGCCGTAGTCCTTGTCGGGCCGGAAGTCGAACCAGCGCACGAAGGTGTCGGGCCGCATCCGTTCGCCCTTCACGCCGTCGAAGCCGATCAGCATTTCCACGTCGCCGGTGGCCAGCCCGGCCCGCTCCATGGCCGCGCGTACGCTGTCGATGGCAAGGCCCAGGGCCACCGGGCGGTCGCCCCGGCTGGGGGTGATGATGGAATAGCGCGGTGCGGTTTCGGGCATGCGTGGTTCCGGCGGGTTTGGCGCGTTGCGTGGTTGCAGGGGGCTGTGGTGCCCGCAGTGCGGGCCGTGCACCGTGACGGTGCCGTTACTCGGTACGCGGTTTGCGCTGGCGGGCCAGCCTGCGCCACCAGTTGGAGAGCCGCTGTTCGTCGCCGTGTTCCTTGGGCTGGTAGAAGCGGCGTTCCGTCAGGCCGTCGGGCAGGTAATCCTGTTCTATCCAGCCATCCGGGTAGTTGTGGGGGTACTTGTAGCCCTTGCCGTAGCCCCAGTCCTTCTGCAACTTGGTGGCGGCGTTGCGCAGGTGCATGGGCACGGGCTGCGGGCCGTTCAGCTTTATCTCTCGCGCGGCGTTGAGGTAGGCGGCGTAGCTGGAATTGCTCTTGCGGGCCAGGGCCAGGTGCACCACGGTCTGGGCCATGGGAATGAACCCTTCCGGCATGCCCACGAATTCCACGGCCTGCTGGCAGGCCACGGCCAGCGGCAGGGCCTGCGGGTCGGCCAGGCCAACGTCCTCTGACGCGGAAAGAATCAGCCTGCGGCATACGAAGCGCGGGTCCTCGCCGCCTTCCAGCAGGCAGGCCAGATAGTACAGGGCCGCGTCCGGGTCGCTGCCGCGTATGGACTTGATGAGCGCCGAGGCCAGTTCGTAGTGGCTGTCGCCGTCCTTGTCGTGACGGCTGACGATTTCCGGCATGGCGGCGCGCACGCCGTCCAGTCCGCGATTCTCGACGGGCAGCCCGGCCACGTATTCCACAAGGTTCAGCATGGCGCGGGCATCGCCGTGGGACATGCCGGACAAAAAGTCCAGCACGTCGTCGGTCAGGGGCGCTTCCTGCGCAGCACCGCCGCGCCTGCCGAGTTCCATCAGTTCTTCGCGCCCCAGCGGGCGCAGGCGCATGACGTGCAACCGCGACAGCAACTGGCGGGTCACGCTGAATGACGGGTTCTCGGTGGTGGTGGCGATCATGGTGATTTCGCCGCTTTCCAGGATGGGCAGGAAAAAATCCTGCTGGGCCTTGGAGAAACGGTGCAACTCGTCCAGCACCAGCACGTCCACTCCGGACAGCGCGCGGCGCAACTGCTGCAACCCGGCCTCGGGCGCGCTGAGGCGCAGCACCTTGGTGCCGTGGGTATTGGCCAGCAACAGGGCCAGCGTGGATTTTCCGCACCCGGGCGGGCCGAACAGCAGCAGGCTGGGCAGCCGTTCTGCGTTCAGCAGCGCGGCAATGCGCGGCGTAAGGTGGGTCTGCCCCACGAAGCCGTCGAGAGTGCTGGGCCGGATGCGCTCCGGCAGGGGCTGCTTCAGCGTCACGTCATGGTCTCCGGAAATATCGGACGGGCCGGGCAGAAGCCGGGCGGAACTGCGATTGGTCGGGGATGCACATGGCCGCGCCCGTGCATGCCGGAATCGGTCACTGGCCTGACCCGTGGACGGTTTGCCACACGGTCGGGCCAGCGGCTTCGGTCCTGTGTATCAGGCCCGCCGCGCAAGGAAAAGATGGATGAGCGGCTCGGGACTCCGGATGGCAGTGCCGGAGCCCACTGGCCGGGCTGTCCCGAGGGGGCAGCCAAATGGGGCGGTGTCCTTCGGGCAGCAAGGGCCTGTGCTGCATGCGCGGTGATGCCGCAGCCGCTGCACGTTGCGTCAGGCATCTACCGCCCCTGCCGACCCCACCAGTGCAGCCCCAGGCAGAGCATGGCCGCCGTTTCCCAGCGCAGCACGCGGCTGCCAAGGCTTACTGCCCGCATGCCGGAATCCAGCAGCGCGGCCACCTCGCGGTCGGAAAAGCCGCCCTCCGGCCCCACCACGAACAGGGTGCGCCCCGGCTGGCCCAGATCTCCGGCGCCCAGCAGCACGCCGCCGGTGTCGCCTTCCCACAAAATGAACCGCCTGGCGAAGTCGCGGCTGGCTTCGGCCAGTTCGGCCACGCCGCCGGGCAGGGTGCGCAGTTCCGGCAGCCACGGGTTGCGGCTTTGCTTGGCCCCGGCCTCCATCTGGGCGTGCCACGATTCGCGGGTTTCCTCGGGCACGCGCGACTGGCTGCGTTCCGCCTGCCACAGCCAAATGCCGCCCGCCTCAAGCTCCACCGCCTTTTCCATCAGCCAGCCCCGGCGCACCTCCTTGCCCCAGCCGATGGCCAGCACCGCCTGCGATGCCGGTGCCGGGTGCTCCGTGATCGACAAGGGCGTCAGGCGTACCAGCGCCTTTTCCGTGTCCGTGACCCGGAATTCGCCCTCGCGTCCCAGGCCGTCCAGCAGGCGCACCGAGTCGCCCGCGCGTACCCGCACCACCTTGACCAGGTGGCGGGCCTCCTGCCCATCGAGCAGGTACGGTTCGGCCCAGCGTTCGGGCGGCAGGAAGAAGGTGCGCATGGTAGTGGCTCCGGGGAGTGGGGATTGGCGCAGGAGCAGGTGTGATAGGTGCAATATGCACAACATGGCGCGCGGCAGGATTTTTTCTGCTGGCAAGGAAAACGCGCCCTGGTCGTACGTGACCGAACTGGCAGGCAGCGTTTGACGCAGACAGCAGGAAAAAGACGCCGCGCGCTAGGGGTTGTTTCCAAATTAGGATTTTCGTTCGTTGGCAAGGAAAACAAGCCCGCCATGACGGGAGTATACTCTTATCGTATTCGACCGGAATGGCGGGCGAAGTTTGACGTAGCCAACGGGCGAAAGGACAATTTGAAAACAGCCCCTAGACCAGTTTGGTCCGCGCCGTCCCCTGCGTATAGAACGGCAGCCCCACGCGGGTGGCTTCCAGTTCAACCTTGGCGGCCTTGACCACGAAGGTCGGGGCCTCGGCATGGGCGGCGGCAACGCGGGCCAGCGCCACGGCGTAGCCCAGCGAGGGGCAGAACGACCCGCTGGTCACCACGCCCGCCACGGTGCCGTCGGGCAGGGCCACCACATCGCCATGGCGGGCGCTGCGGCGACCGGGGATAGACAGCGCCACCAGCGGTTCGCGCACTTCGCAGTCCGCGCCCTTGCCCACGTAGTCGGCGGGGTTGGTCAGCATGGCACCGTAGCCCGCTTCCGCCGGGGTGTGGGTGTCGTCCAGATCGTGACCGTACAGGGGCAGGCCCACTTCCAGGCGCAGGGTGTCGCGCGCGCCAAGGCCCGCAGGCTTCACGCGCTCGTCGGCCAACAGGGCGGTCCACAGGGCCTCGGCCTTGTCCCAGGGCAGGTACAGTTCCACGCCCAGTTCGCCGGTATACCCGGTGCGGCTGACCAGCAGCGGCGCCCCGCCAAAGGTCACAGAGCGGAAGCCGAAGTAGGGCAGGTCGCGGAAGCTTTCGCCCAGCACCGTTTCCAGCACGTCGAACGATCTGGGGCCTTGCAGGTCCAGCTTGGCGGTGCGGGCCGAGATGTCCTCGAAGGGCAGTCCGGCAGGCAGGCGCGAGCGCAGGGCGGCGAAGTCGCTTTCCGTGCAGGCACCGTTGACCACCAGCATGTAGTCGTCCTCGGCAATGCAGTACACGATGAGGTCGTCGAGGATGCCGCCCGTCTCGTTCAGCAAAAAGCCGTACCGGCAGCGGCCCGGCTTCAGCGTTTCCAGGTTGTGGCTGACGGCGCGGGACAGCGCATCGCGCGCGCCGGGGCCGCGCAGGGTGAATTCGCCCATGTGGCAGATGTCGAACAGGGCGGCGGATTCACGCGTCTGCACGTGCTCGGCGATGATCCCGGTGGGGTACTGGATGGGCATGTCCCACCCGGCAAAGGGGGCCATTTTGGCCCCGGCGGCCCGGTGCCACGCGGTAAGCGGGGTTTGCAGCAGGTCCGACAAGGGGTGCTCCTTCGTGTCTCCGTTGGGGTTGGCGCGGTCATGTGGTATGGGGGCGCGCTGCGCCGGGGCAAGGCGGTCTTGCGTCCGGCGCGGAAATTCGGTGCGCCGTGCGGCGCGCGCCAGAAATAGCGCGAGAAGGGATTTGCGGCAACCGGCTGGCGACCCGCTGGGAGCGGACGTGGTGAGCGAGGTGGCAGCTGGCGTGACGGTTGCCGCAACGGTTGCCGCAACGGGCGCCACAATACGCTGCGGACAGTTGGGGCGACGGTCGGCATTGCGGGCCGATTGGGCATGCGCAACGGTGCACCGCGTGCGGCTGCGAAAAGGGGCTGGCGGCGTGTACAGCCGCCACGCGCGGATGCGGTGCCGCGTGGGGCGGCAGCCCGTTACGCGGCGGTCTTGCGGGTGCGCTGGATGGCCCGGAACTCGTCCACCAGCGACACCAGCTTGCCGTAGTTGCGCTTGATTTCGAGACCGCCGGGGGTCAGTTCGTCGTCGCGCTTTTCGATGTAGGTGCGCAGCAGGTAGCGGTCGTTGAGCATGTTTTCGCCAATGGCGATGACGCTGGAAACCAGCGTGTCGAAATAACTGACGATTTCGAACTTCAAGCCGTGCAGCAACTGCACCGCCTCGGCCAGCATGCGCCGGTAGCCGATGCGCTCGCCCCGGTACTCGCGGTCCTGGATGTCCTCTAGGTAGCGCACCTTGCGGGCCTGCTGGATGTAGCTGTATTTGGCCCAGACCTCCTGGTAGAGCTCGTGCAGGTGGCCGAAGGCCTCGTAGTTTTCCGGCGAGAGCAGGTAGTTGTCCAGCACCTTGATGACGTTGGCAAAGAATTCGTCGCTGTAGCCGATGATGCGCCGCTGGTGCTTGGACAGCCATGCGTACAGGAACTTCAGGCGCTTTTCGTCCGTGTCGGTGTTTTCGACGATCTCGTTGCGCTTGAAGATGATCCTGCCCGTGTATTCGCCACGGGTTATGTCGTTCAGGCGCAGGAACATGTTGCTGGCGTCCTTGATGATGTTCAGGTCGCCCAGCACCTGCCCTGTAACGGGATGAATGACTTCCTGCGATTCCACGGACAGGGCGCGGTCCTGCCGCACGTTGTCGGGGTTGAACTTGTGCTGCCGGTAGGTCACCCGCAGGATGACCACCCGCCGTTCGCGGTCCAGGAAATATCCCGCCTCGTCGATGGTGCGCAGGGCCTCTTCCTGGTCGGCATCCACGCGTACCAGGGCCAGCTTTTCCACGCGGGGGTAGGGGCGCGAATCGCCCTCGCCGATCATGGTGGTGATGGTGCGGTCCGACTGGCCCAGCACGCGGACCAGGAAGCGTTCGCCCATCTTGTGCAGCCGCCGCGCGAACAGCGCGCTGGAGGTGCGCCGTTCCGAAACTATGGGAAAGCCGTACAGTTCCATCAGGTACTGGTACACGAACAGCCGGTTGCGTTCGTACATGTCGTTGTCGCCCACGTCGAACTTGCCGATGCGCATGCCGAAGCGCTTGATCTCGCTGTCGAGGTCGGACGGGAACGAGGCGAACACCCCGCCCAGGTGGAAATGGCCGAAGCTGTCCAGCGCGAAGACCTGGGCGCGGTCCATGGCCAGCAGAAAGGGCATCAGCGCGGGGTAGTAGTCGAGCACCGAGGTGTCGAACCGCCCGAAGCGCTGGCGGAAGGATTCCTGGAAGGTCTTGGGCAGGCGGGTCTGCATGGCCTGCACGTTGCGGGCGATGACCTGCGATTCCAGCGGGCACGAGGCGCCTTCCGCCACGCTGGCCGTATCCAGCACCGGGTGCAGGATGTCGAACTGGAAGACTTCCTGGAAGTAGTTGAGGGGCCGTTCGAAGGCCACCATGCTGAAGCCGGGCAGGTGCTTGTATTCCCACAGGTCCGCTTCGAACGAGGGCAGCAGTTCGCGCGATTCGACCAGGGGATAGTCGGCGTGCTCGAAGAAGGGGCGCAACAGGCATTGCTTGACGTGCACCACGTCGAGAAAACGCTTCAGCGCGGCAAGCGACGTAAGCTCCACCGGCTCGGACAGCAGGCTGTCCTCGCGGTAGACGAATTCTCCCTTGCTGAAGGCGTTTTTCAGGGTGATCTTCATGTGCTGTCCCGATGCACTCAGTGTTTCGCCATTCCCCTCCGGCATGGCGAGACGGATTGCAGTTGCCCCTTTGCGATATCCAAGCCTATTTTTTTTTCTAAAAAAATTCTACCATAATGTGACGGACAAAGGTTCAGGCACAAGGGTTTGGCGGTATCCGTGCACCATGGAGGCCGCGCCACTCGGGGCCATGGCGGGGGCGCGGCTGTTGCGGGAACGTGCCCGGCTTTGTTAAAGCTCCGGTTGAAACGAAGCGGTGGGCCGCAATGGCGCTGTCGCAGTGCGACAACGCACGCCGATGCCCCGGCCCGGTCCCCGTATCGGTTGCCGCCTGACTGGCCAGACACCAGGCATGGCCGTGGGGATGCGCGCGGGGCCTCTTTCCGATCGCTTGGCGCGGCCCGCCCCCTTGCGGGCGGCACCGCGCGGGGATAGGCTGTCATCCGCCTTCGTTTCACCCAACGGTGGCGCCCCTGCCTGTTGCGGCGGGGTCGCGCGCCATACGCCATGAACTCCGGCCACCGCACGGGGCCGGAGAGGAACCGGATATGAACAGCCAACGTTGCCACGAACGCATTCTTGCCATCATTTGCAGCGTGTTCGATGCGTATTCCGCAGTGCTCTTCCTGCCGGACGGTACTGCCATCGAAAGTGCCGACCTTTCGGCAGGTGCCGCCACGGCGGCGGCCACCGCCGCGCTGGACCGCGACAGCCAACTGCACCGCCTTGCCGCCAGCTTCAGCCTGGGCGACATGGTGGATACCGGTACGGCCGTTGCGCCGGGGCGCGGGCTGGTGGGCTGGATCATCCGCAACAGGGAACCGCTGCTGGTCAACAACTTCGATCAGCGCCAGAGCCACCTTGGCTACTACCGCAGCAACGAAGAGGCCACCATCAAGGCCTTCATGGGCTGCCCGGTGCCGGGCGGCGGCGCGCTGTGCATCGACAGCAAGCGGCAGTATTCCTTTTCGGACAAGGACCAGAAGATCCTGCAACTGTTCGCCGACCTGATTTCCGGTGTCGAGGGCGTGGCCTGCCGGGGGGCCGGGCAGGCCAGCCTGACCCGCTATTACACGGCGTTGCAGGTGATCAGCGAGCTGCGCGGTCGCATCAGCCGCTGGCCGCAATTCCTGGCCGAATTCCTGCGCCTGATGGCCGAGGCCACCGGCTTCGACCATGCCCTGTTCGCCGCCCGCGACGGCGACGGGCAGAACTACATCCTGGAAGGCGAGAGCCACCAGTTGTTGCTGGGCAAGGGCGACGCGCCCATGTATCCCATCGGCAACGGCATCGTGGGCTGGGTGTTTCGCAACGACGCGCCGGTGTTCACCGAAGGCACCGACGGTTCGCCCGTGGCCCCGCTGTTCGGCAAGGGCGTGCACATGCCCGCCTTTCGTTCCGTCATGTGTCTGCCGCTGATGATCAACAAGGTCACGCGCGGGGTGTTGTGCCTGGGCCACGCCGAGCCGCGCGTCATTCCCGACGATCTGCGAGCCTTTACCCGCATGTCGGTGGACCACCTGGCCTTGTTCCTGGAGAACCTGTACCTGAAGAGCAGGCTGCGCGAACTGCTGCCCAAGGCCCGGCTGGAACGCCGCGTGCCTGCGCCCGCCCCGCACGACCGCCCCGATGGCGACACCGACGACTGACACCGCAACCGCGAGAGCCACTAGATGCTGCGCAGACTGTTCGGCTTTCTGGGCAAGGACCTTGCCATGGATCTGGGTACGGCCAACACGCTGCTGTACACCCGTGCCGATGGCATCGTGCTGAACGAGCCTTCGGTGGTCGCCCTGGAAACCGAGCACAACACCGTGCTCGCGGTGGGACGCGAGGCCAAGGAATTCCTTGGCCGCACCCCCAAGCGCATCCGCGCCATCCGCCCCATGAAGGACGGCGTCATCGCCGACTTCGAGGTGACGCGCCAGATGATCGCCTTCTTCATCCGCAAGGTCATCAGCGGTTTTTCGCTGGTCAAGCCGGGCATCGTCATCTGCGTGCCCACGGGCATCACCCAGGTGGAGAAGCGGGCGGTCATCGAGTCGGCCCACCAGGCCGGCGCGCGTGACGTACGCCTGGTGGAGGAGCCCATGGCCGCGGCCATCGGTGCCAATCTGCCCATCCACGAGCCGCTGGGCAACATGGTGGTGGACATAGGCGGTGGCACCACCGAGGTGGCGGTGATCACCCTGTCCGCCATCGCCTATGCCGAATCGGTGCGGGTGGCGGGCGATGCCATGAACCAGGCGGTGCAACGCTACTTCAAGGAAGAATTCCAGCTGCTCATCGGCGAGAACACCGCCGAGCGCATCAAGATGGCCATCGGTTCGGCCTTTCCCCTGCCGGAACAGCTGATGGTCGAGGTGTCCGGCAAGGACATGGTGAGCGGCACCCCCAAGGTGGTGCGCGTTACCGACGGCCATGTGCGCGAGGCCTTGCAGGAGCCGGTGCGCGTCATCATCATGGCCATCCGCAAGGCGCTGGAAAAGACCCCGCCGGAACTTTCCGCCGACATCGCCAGCAACGGCATGCTGCTGGCGGGCGGCGGCGCGCTGCTGAAGGGGCTGGGCGCGCTGGTTTCCCGCGAGACGCGCCTGAAGGTCATCATCGACGACGACCCGCTGACCACCGTGGTGCGCGGCACGGGCCGCACCCTGGACGACCGCAAGTTCTACGGCCGCGTGTACATCAACTAGGCGCCCGGTAGCGGCAAGGAGGGGGCAGGCCCGGCCGGGACGACCGGTCGCGCGGCATGCCGTTTCCACCTTGCCTGTCCCGGTGCCGCAACACCATGGCGGCCACCGCCGTCGCACGAGCCAGCATGTCCGCATCGTCTTTCGGTTCGTCTCCCGGCCAATCCCGTGCTTCGTCCCCCGGCGCGTCTCCTGACCGGCCTGTCGCTGCGCCCGACGTAGCGGCAAATCCCTTCGCGGGCAGCCTGCCCCGCATCCTTGATATCATCCGCGAAAGTGGCGCCTTGGTCATGGACCACTGGCGCAAGCCGCGCAACATCCGGCTCAAGGGGCGCATCGACCTGGTGACCGAAACCGACCTTGCCGTGGAGGCGTTTCTCAAGGAACGCTTGAAGGACGTGGTGCCCGGCGCCACCTTCATGGCCGAGGAAAGCGCCACCTCGCGCACGCCGCGCGGCACCTGCTGGATCATCGACCCCATCGACGGCACCACCAATTTCGCGCATTCGCTGCCCTTCGTGGCGACGTCCGTGGGGTTGTGGCACGAGGGCCGGGTGCTGCTGGGCGTCGTCAATGCGCCCGTGCTGGGCGAGTGCTTCTGGGCGGTGCGGGGCGGCGGGGCCTTTCGCGATGGCGAGCCGCTGTGCGTCTCTGACCGCGAGCCGCTGGAACAGGCGGTGGTGGCCACCGGCTTTCCCTATACCATCAGCGAGGACGTGGACACGGTGCTGGCCCGGCTGCGCAAGGCCCTGGTGACCACGCGCGGGGTGCGGCGCTGCGGTGCGGCGGCCATCGACCTGGCCTTCGTCGCTTCCGGTCGGTTCGACGCCTTCTACGAGGCGGACCTGAAACCGTGGGACACGGCGGCGGGCTGGCTGCTGGTGGAAGAAGCGGGCGGGCGCGTGACCGGCTTTGACGGTGCGCCGTACGATTTCAGCAATGAGGGCATTCTGGCCAGCAATGGCCGGGTGCACGAGGCCATGCGCGAGGTGCTGGCGCTGTAGCGGGGTTCAGGGCAACCCAGGCATCTCCGGTTCCCTGGCGTGTGCCAGTTCGGGCATGTCGCGGAACACGTCGCCGCGTTCCGTGGCCCAGATCAGCGCGGGCGTCAGCATGTCTCGAAAATGTTCAAGCAGCGCATTAAGTTCATCGGCATCCACGAACATGCCGTCGGCAACCTCGTCCGGGTTGGGCCGCGGCGCCTCGCCAACGGGACCGGCCGCGAACAGGGTGATGTGCGCGAACCCCGTTGCTTCCGAAGCGGGAATTTCCGCCCGGCGCACCAGGCGCCCCGCGGCAATGCCCAGTTCCTCGCGCAGCTCGCGCAGGGCGGCGTCCTCGCGCGATTCTCCGGCCTGCACGTGCCCGGTGGCCGAAAGGTCCCACCGGCTGGGGTAGCGGTGCTTGTTCGCGGCACGCTTTTGCAGGTAGACGCGGCCCTCTGCGTCGTGCAGCATGACCAGCACCACCCGATGGCGCAGCGTCTGGCGGCGTGCCTGGGCAATGGGCATGACCAGCAGGGGCCGGTCGCGCTCGTCGGTGATTTCCAGGTATTCCACGCCATCGGCGGGGTCCGCGTCGTCCTGGTGCCCCGGCTTGGCCCCGGAGCTTCTGCGCGGGGCGGACCGGCCACGGGCCCGGAGGCGCGGCGTTTTGGCGGTGCGCGCGGCAGCGGTGCGGCGCGAACCGTCGGTTTCGTCCGCAGTACGTGAAGGAGGGCGTTTGCCCATGCAGTCTCCTGTCTGTTCCGGGCCCGGCGGGGGCCAGCGCGGCCCGCGTCCGGAATTTTTCCGTCTGGATTCCGGCGACATCACCGAAGTGGCCGAACTGGAACGCCAGTGCTTTTCCACCCCGTGGAGCGAAGAGCAATTTCATCTCGCCTTTGAACGCAAGGTGTTTTCGGTGTTCGGCCTGCGCGATGCGGGGCGGCTTGTGGCGTACGTGGCCGTGTATCACCTGGCGGGCGAGCTGGAAATACTCAACGTGGCCGTGCGCCCCGACCAGCGGCGGCGCGGGCTGGGCCGCCGCCTGCTGGCCATCCTGTTGCAAGTGGGTGCCAAAATGGGCATACATAGGGCCGTGCTTGAGGTCCGCACCGGCAACGCCCCGGCCATCGGCCTGTACGAAGGGCTGGGGTTCACCCGTGCGGGCGTGCGGCCCCACTACTACGGCGACACCGGCGAAGACGCCATCATTTATGAATGCGACCTTGCGGGCTGGGCCTGCCGCGAGCCGGACTGTGCTGCCCCGTGCGGCACTGCTTCCCCGTGCGGCGATGCTGCCGGAGGGCCCGGCGGGAACTGAGCCTGCGGGCGAGCCTGGCTGTGCCCCTTGCATGCGGTGCGGCGCAGGCTGCGCACCGACCGGTGACCCGGCGGGCAGCCTGTGCTGCCTGAGGGCCTCCGCTGGCACCTGATGGCGTCCGGGGCAATCGGCAGGCACGATTTTCGGGCGGGGCACCCACCGCCCGCCATTGTCCACCTTTCACGCAACACCGTCCGGAGATCCGCATGAAGAAGCTCATGGCCGCCAACTGGAAGATGTACAAGACCGCCGGAGAAGCGCGGACCACTGCCGCGTCGCTGGCGGCGCTGACGGCGGACACGCTGCCGGACGACCGCGAGGTGGTGATCTTTCCGCAGTTCACGGCGCTGTCGTCCGTGGCCGATGCCCTGCGCCATGCTGCCGGGTATTCTGTCGGCGGGCAGGACGTGTACCCGGCGGCGGAAGGCGCCTATACCGGAGAGATTTCTCCCGGCATGCTCACGGACTGTGGCTGTGCCTGGGTGCTTGCCGGCCATTCCGAGCGGCGCCACATCATCGGCGAGAGCGATGCACTGGTGGGGGCCAAGACCGCGTTCAGCATAGACGCGGGGCTCAAGGTGGTGCTGTGCATCGGCGAGACCATAGAGGAGCGCGAGGCGGGCCGACTGGGCGAGGTGCTGGCGCGCCAGTTGGACACCGGCCTTGCCGGGGTGAAGGGAGATGCCGTGCCCGCCGCCATTGCCGTGGCCTACGAGCCCGTGTGGGCCATTGGTACCGGGAAGGTGGCCGGGCCCCCGGAAATCGTCGAGGCCCATGCCCTGGTGCGCAAGTTGCTGGTGGCCCGCTACGGGCAGCCGGGCAACGCGATACGCATTCTGTACGGCGGCAGCGTCAAGCCGGAGAACGCCCGCGAAATCATTGCCCTTGACAATGTGGACGGTGTCTTGGTAGGAGGCGCTTCTTTGCAGGCTGACTCGTTCAGCCGCATCATTCTGGCGTAAGCCGTGCCCCGGCGCGGAGTTTTCACAAGGAGAGTACGGTGCAGACCCTGATCCTGACCCTGCATGTGGTCGCGTGTCTTGCCCTGATCGTGCTGGTGCTGCTGCAGTCCGGCAAGGAAGGCATGGGCGTGATCTTCGGCGGCGGCAATACCTCGCTGTTCGGCAGCACTGGCGCCGGTGGCATGCTTGCCAAGCTGACCGCGTTCCTGGCGGTCCTGTTCATCATCACGTCGCTGTCGTACAACGTGCTCACCGGCAGCCGCAAGTCGGACGATTCGACCATTCTCGACGTGAAGCTGGAAGACGTGCAGCCCGCTCCGGCGGCCCCCGCCGTTCCTGCTCCCGCCGCCCCGGTCGAGCAGAAGTCCAACTAGCAGCGCATGTTTCGGCGCGCCTTGCGCCAACCCCGTGCCGAGGTGGTGGAATTGGTAGACACGCTATCTTGAGGGGGTAGTGGGAGAAATCCTGTAAGGGTTCGAGTCCCTTCCTCGGCACCATTGAACATGAAGCCGTAACCGGAATCACCGGTTACGGCTTTTGTACGTTCTGCGACGGGCAGGAAAACCTGGGGGCGCCTGCGCGGAAGGGGGAGGTGAGCCGACACCGGGCCAACTGTGCGAACTGCGCCAACTATGCGAACTGTGCCTACTATGCGAACTGTGCCAACTGTGCGAACTGTGCCAGGTGGGGCTGCCACACCCCGGCTCCTGTCCTCTCCTGTTGCACCCATGTCGTGCCCGGACGCAACCGGCGACCGCTCTGGCCCCCTTGCATGCTTGGCGCAGCCCTGTGCCCTCTGCGGGAATTCAGGCTAGAAAATGCGCTTCAGCCCAGGAAGGCGGGTCAGGACGAGGTCGCTGACCATGAGGCTTATGCCATAACTCACCATGATGAGGAAGGCTGCTTTCAGGAAAATGGACAGCGGCCACGGTACGAACACCAGCGCCAGCGGATAGAGAATGAGCGGGTGCAGGTAGTAGGTTCCGTAGGTGTTACGCGCCAGATAGCGCCAGAATCGGCCGTTTCCGGCGATGTTCTGGCGAAACAGGGCAATCATCGCGAACAGGGATGTCAGGCAGAACAGGTTGAACAGAAGGATGGCCATGGCCTTGAAGCCGATGTCGGGCGTCGCCGCCTGGGGGCCCATCCGCCACATCAGGTAGGCCAGCCCCGACAGTATCCACAGCGGCATCCAGAGACGCAGGCGAGGCTGAAACCCGGCGTCCGTGAACCAGCCGGAGCGGCAGGCGAAAATGCCCAGCGCGAAGTATCCGACGTAATTCGGAATGCGCACCGGCTGATAGGCGAACAGGTAGTTGTTGCTCCACAGATCCAACTCGCAGCGCGTGGCGATCATTGTGGAAGCGGCCGACAGCAGCAGGATGAACAAAGCGTGCTGCCACCAGGCAGGCCGACGGACGCCGGGGGGCCAGGCAGCGAAGCGGCGGCTGGCCGAGAACAGGATGGCGGTGACAGCGAACAGGGCCAGCAGGACGCCAAGGTACCAATAGACCGATTGCTGATACGCCTTACCCCAGAAGTCTGTCTGCCAGAAGGTCCAAAGGGACATCGGCACCTGACGGGAATAATAGATAATATAGGCTGTGGGCGGCGCAAGAATGAGAACACCGAAAGCCCACGGAATTCCTATTCTTCGAATCTTGTCCCTGAAGAACAGTGTGGGGCCGCGCTTCACAAGGGACGGCCAGACGAAATAGCCGGCCAGAAAAAACATGATCTGCATGATCGGCACATCGATCAGCAGCACCATGCAGGTAAAGAGAATGCTGCGATTACTGTCGAGGACGTACCACCAGGGTGGTGCGAACTCCATGTAGGTGATGAACCCATGCAGGGCGACGACGAGAAACACGACAACGGCGCGAAGGTTGTCCAGGGAATGGTTTCGGGCGGAGACAGTTGGTTCGGGCATCATGCGCCCCCCGGAAGGTTCGATCTCGGAATCCATCATCAGGCAAGGCCGGTACGCCAACGCGGGTACGACTGGAACTGTCGTGCATGTGGCAACGTCTTGTCACCTGTGAAAAGAGAACCGTAGCCAAGACGGTCTGTCTTTTCGTATGCCTGCACGGCTGACCGAACAAGCAATTTGTGATGGCTCGGCATTTCTGCAAGCAGAGCGGACGACCATGGCTACGGATGACGGTGCAGCTGACCGCGTGGCAAGCACGCGCGGCACGGCACGAAGTTGCGATTTTTTACATACCGTCACCCGGCGATCAGCCCGGATCAACGCTGGCTGGCCTTGCGCCTGTACGGGGATACGGCGGGGGTGGCTGAAGGATTCCACGCACTGGGGCATGGGGCGGGCATCCCTGCGGCCCGCCGCGTGCTGTGGCGACGGGCCGCGTCAGGAGGGGCTGGCGTGTCTGAGTTGGCGGGCGCGTTGTGTTGCCGCATGAAGAGGCGCAACGCAGCGTCCTAGCTCAGGCGGTTGATGTCGAGGGGCGCGCCGCAGCAGGGGCAGATGTCCACGCGCTTGCCGCTGAAGCAGGTGCCCGCAAAGAACAGGGTGCGAAACTTGCGTTCGATGGAGCTGTACAGAACCCAGAGCTGATGGCCGCAGGTGCAGAAACGCTGTTGCATGACGATCTCCTTGGGGATGTGGCGGGGCATGCCGCCGACTGTTGTGTTTATAAAAGTGAACATGTCGGATAAAAAAAGGGGGGTTAGCCCAATTCCCGGCACAGCCAGACCACCCGGCCGATGACGCGGAACTGTTCCAGTTCGTCACCGCGCACGCGAATGGGCGAATAGGCGGAGTTGTCGCTGACCAGGGCAAGGCCGTCCGGGGTGCGCATGATGCGTTTGACCAGCACGGCATCCTCCAGGCCCACGGCATACACCTGGCCGAAGCGCAGGTCTTCGGTGGCGCGGTCCACCAGCACGGTGTCGCCGTCGCGGATTTCCGGTTCCATGCTGTCACCCACCACGTCCATGAGTACCATGGCAGAAGGGGTGCCCTTGCGGGCCAGCCAGGCATGGGCGAAAGGCTGTCCGCCCACGGGCATGGCCTGCACCTCGAACGAGCCGCCACCGGCGCTCAGCCGGGCGCGTACCTTGGGCACCATGTGCACGGCGGGGGGGATATCCGCGAGGGGAGGGGCAGGCATGGTCGGGCGCACTGTAGCCGGATGACCGGGAACGGCTCCGGCGTGCCTGGCGGACACGGTGCCGGGGTTCCCCGCCGTGTGCGCCTGTGCGGCGGCAGGCTGGGCCTGCGATACGGGACGGGGGGTGCCGCGCCCGTATTCCAGCCAGTCGGGCGACAGTCCATATACCCGCGAGAGTCGTAGAATCCACTTCTGCGGGATGGCATCGCGGTTCTTGGCCTGGGTGATGGCGCTGCGGTTCACCCCCAGCACGCGGGCAAGCGCCTGCTGCGTGGTGATGTCCGTGCCCTGCATGACCCGGGCGAAGAAGGTGTCGAAGGCATCCGGCATGGTGGTGTCCTGTATGGGGCGGGTTCTTCTGTCCGTCATGACATGGCCACGTGATGATGGCCGCATGACTGGCCGTTTCACTCGCTGTGTTCACTTTTATAAACAAGATTTCGCGCAGGGTGCAAGCGAAAAATTCGCGTCCGCGCCGTTTTGTCGTTCTTCCTTTCAGATCAGTGGGATAGCCGCAAGGTGCGAAGTGGCACCCGCCCCGGCAACGTGAAAGGGGTCCCGCAGGACCCCTGATGCGTATCGATGAATATGTTCACGCGCGTTGGTGCGCGCCGAGTCAGCGCCCGCGCAAGGCCGCTCACCCCTCGGCGTTCAACTCCGGCGCCACCAGGTCTGCCAGGGTCTCGCGCTTGCGGATGCACCGCGCCGTTGCGCCGTCCACCAGCACCTCGGCCGCGCGGGGGCGCGAGTTGTAGTTGGAACTCATGGAAAAGCCGTAGGCCCCGGCGGAAAAGACCGCCAGCAGTTCGCCCCGCTGCATGTCCGGCAGGATGCGGTCGCGCGCCAGAAAGTCGCCCGATTCGCAGATGGGGCCCACCACGTCGGCGGTGATCTCGTCGCGCCCGGCGGGCTGCACCTCGGCGATGCGGTGGTACGACTGGTACAGCGAGGGCCGGACAAGGTCGTTCATGGCCGCGTCGGCGATGATGAAGTTCTTGCTGGGCGTTGTCTTGGTGTAGATCACCCGGCCCACCAGAATGCCCGCGTTGCCCGCGATGACCCGGCCCGGCTCCAGGATCAGCGACAGCCCGCGCCCGCGCAGCCGCTGGGACACCGCCTCGCCGAATTCCTTGGGATGGGGCGGGGTTTCCTCTCCGTAGGTGATGCCCAGCCCGCCGCCCAGGTCCAGATGGGTGATGGCAAGCCCCAGGTCGCGCAGCCGCTCGTGGAAGTCCAGCACCCGGTCCAGCGCTTCAAGGAACGGGGCAAGACTGGTGAGCTGCGAGCCGATGTGGCAGTCGATGCCCACGGGGGTGACGTTGGGCAGGTCGCGGGCCAGCAGGTAGGCCGCCTGCGCCTGTTCCATGTCCAGCCCGAACTTGTTGTTGCGCATGCCCGTGGAGATGTACGGGTGGGTCTTGGGGTCCACGTCCGGGTTGATGCGCACGCCGATGCGCGCGGTGCGGCCCATGTCCCCGGCCACGGCGTCGATGCGCTCCAGTTCCTGCACCGATTCGACATTGAACAGCAGGATGTCCGCTTCCAGCGCGGCGCGGATTTCGTCGTCGCGCTTGCCAACGCCGCTGTACACGATGCGCTGTCCGGGCACCCCGGCGGCCAGCGCGCGGTGCAGTTCGCCCCCGGACACGATGTCCATGCCCGCGCCCATTTCCGCCAGCAGGCGCAGCAGGTGCACGTTGGAGTTGGCCTTGACCGAATAGCAGGTCAGGTGTTCGACGCCGGTGAATGCGCTGTCAAAGGCCTGGAAATGGCGGCGCAGCGTGGCCGCCGAATAGACGTACAGCGGCGTGCCATGGCGGCTGGCCAGTTCGCGCACGGGCACGCCTTCGGCGTGCAGTTCGCCATTGCGGTACTGAAAGTGGTGCATGCGTTCCTCCTGCCGGGGCAGGGCTGGTGGCCGGATCGACGCTGCCCGGCTGGCGGTGCGAAACCGTGGCCCGGAGGGCGGGCGCCGATCGTCTCCGTCATCACCCTTCATGGCCCGGCATCATCCGGTGCCATCGGGCGCCATGCCGGGCGCGGGCATGGTTTCCTGCGCCGTTACGGAATCACGATTTCGGTCTGCTGCTGGGGCCTTGTGTCTTCCACCGGCAGTTCGAAGCCGGCGGCATTGGGATCCACCACCAGCAGTTGCACCTTGCTGAGGGCATGCGCGAAGCGGGTCAGGACGTTTACCCCAACCAGGCGCCAGCGATAGGCCGGGGCCTTGCGGTCGGGACACATGGTCACTTCCACGATGGCGGTGGCCTGCGGGGTGATCTGTCGTTCCGGCCGGAATTCCTGCCGCGCGGTGGCCTGAAAGGGGCACCCGGCGCAGCTGTCCCCGGCCCCGTCCGCCGTCCCGCCGAGGGGCTGGATTTCGAGGATGACCGAGGCCAGGTTGTCCACATTGCCCTGCGCTTCGCCCCGCGCGGTGATGCAGCCGTTGGTCGTGGCCATGGCCGTGACGCCGCGCCAGTTGAACAGTTCGCGGTTGTCCTGCGGCTGGGGCATGATTTTCTTGCCGCACGCTGCCCCCAGGGCCAGCAGGGCGCACAGGGCAGCCACGGCGGTCATGCGGCGTATGCGGGCATGCGGGGCGCGGCCCGGAGTGCGGGGGGCGGATGCGTCAGTCATGGTCGTCTCCCGGCGCTGCCGGGGGCTGGTCGGAAACGGTATCTTCGGCATGGGCGGGGCCTCCCCAGAGCAGTTTCCATTCGTTGAGCAGTTGCAGCGCCCCCATGGGCGTCAGGCGGTCGGTATCCAGGTCGCGCAGGGTGGTCAGCAGCGGATGGGCCACCGGCTCTGCCCGCGCGGCAAGCAGGGCGCGGGGTTTTGCGGCCTGTTTCGGTTCGGGCATGTCCAGCCCCGGCAGCACGGCGCGGGCCGCGCGGGGGGCATCGCCCCTGCCGTCGCGGGTTTTTTCCAGCTGGTGCAGCAGTTCCCGTGCGCGCTGTACCACCGGCTGCGGCACCCCGGCAAGCCGGGCCACCTCGATGCCGTAGCTGCGGTCGGACGGGCCGGGCACCAGACGGCGCAGAAACACGATTTCGCCGCCCCATTCGCGGATGGCGATGTTCATGTTGTGCACGCCGGGGATGCGCCCTTCCAGTGCCGTCAGCTCGTGGTAGTGGGTGGCGAACAGGGTGCGGATGGTGCCGCCCGCGCGGCGGGCCAGTTCTTCCACCACGGCCCAGGCCAGGGCCAGCCCGTCGAAGGTGCTGGTGCCGCGCCCTATCTCGTCCAGGATGACCAGGCTGCGCTTGCCCGCCTGGCGCAGGATGCGCGCGGTTTCCATCATTTCCACCATGAAGGTGGATTGCCCCTGGGCCAGGTTGTCCGATGCCCCCACGCGCGAGAATACCCGGTCGGCGATGCCCAGGCGTGCCTCGCGCGCGGGCACGAATGAGCCCATCTGGGCCAGCAGGCAGATGATGGCCGTCTGGCGCAGCACGGTGGATTTACCGGCCATGTTGGGGCCGGTGATCAGCAGCAGCCGCCGGGCCTCGTCCATGCGCAGGTCGTTGGGGATGAAGTTGGCGCTGCCCTGCATGGCCTCCACCACGGGGTGGCGGCCCTCGCGGATCAGGATGTCGGTGTCCTGCGCCAGCACCGGGCGGGTCCAGTTCCAGCGGCGGGCCGTTTCCGCAAGGCTCTGCCAGTAGTCGAACCCTGCCAGCAGATCGGCCATGAACAGCACGCGGGGGCGCGCCTCGGACACGGTTTCGCGCAGCTTCTGGAATAACTTGTATTCCAGCGACTTGCGGCGGTCGCTGGCCGAGACCAGCTTTTCTTCCAGTTCCTTCAGGCGCGGGGTGGTGAACCGTTCGGCGTTGGCCAGGGTCTGGCGGCGCACGAAGTGTTCGGGCACGGCGTCGGACGCGGTGCGCGAAAGCTCGAAGTAGTAGCCGAATACCCGGTTGAAGCCCAGCTTGAGCTTGGGCAACCCGCTGGCGGACTGTTCCTCCGCCAGCAGTTGCTGCAACATGTTTTCGCCGTGTTCGGTAAGGTCCAGCAGTTCGTCCAGCTCTGCGTGGAAGCCGGGCCGGAACAGCCCGCCTTCTGTGACCAGGTGGGGCGGGCTGTCCTCCAGCGCGCGTTCCAGCAGGTCGAAATAGTCGGACAGGTCATCCCAGCCCTTCAGCGCCGCGCGCAGGAACGGGGGGCGACCATCGCCGCGCGCCTCGCCGTCGGTGGGGTAGCTGCCGTGGGGCGTTTCCGGCCGTTCCAGCACGCCGCGTACCTTGGGCAGGGCGGCCAGGCTCTGGCGCAGGGCCACGTAGTCCTTGGGGGCGGCGCGGTTCAGGAAGATGCGCGTGGTCAGCCGTTCAAGGTCGTACACCTCGTCGAGGGCGGCCCGCAGGTCGCGCCGGGTGTCGTCGCGTTCGAACAGCCAGGATACCGCCGACTGGGTTTCCTCGATGGGCCCCGTCTCGCGCCAGGGATGGCGCAGGCGTTCCTCCAGCAGGCGGCCCCCCATGGGGGTCTGGGTGTGGTCCAGCACGTGCCACAGCGTGCCCGGCCCCTTGCGGCCATCCAGGCGGCGGAAGATTTCCAGGTTGCGCTCCGTCACTTCATCGACGATGAGGTGACGGCCAAGGTTCAGCGGGCGGAACGGCGCAAGGTGGATGATGTCCTGCTTCTGGGTCTGCACGACGTACGCCAGCAGTGCCCCGCAGGCCCGGACGAGTTCATCCTTTCCTTCAAGGCCCAGCGCGCCGGTATCGCGCACGCCCTGGGCGTGCAGCAGCCGTTCGGTCGCGGCCTTCAGGTCGAAGGGCGCCCGGCCCGGCACCCGCACCACCTGCGTGGCGGTGAGCGACATGGACGAGGGCACCTGCGCGCCTTCGGGTACCAGCAGTTCGCGAGGCTGCATCTTGCGCACCCACTGCCACAGGTCGGCGGCCTTCTTCGCATGCAGGCCCGACCATTCGCCGGTGGAAAAATCAAGCCAGGCAAAGCCGCCCGCCTCCTTCTCCTCGTCCCAGAACAGCGCCCCCAGATAGTTGTGACCCTTGGCGTCGAGGTTGGCGTCCTCGACCACCGTGCCGGGCGTCAGCACACGGGTGACCGCCCGCTTGACCAGCCCCTTAGCCTCGCGCGGGTCCTCTATCTGGTCGCACAGGGCCACCTTGAAGCCCTTTTCCAGCAACTGGGTGATGTACCCTTCCACCGAATGGTGGGGCACGCCGCACATGGGCACGCGCAGGTCGGCATTGGGGTTGCGGCAGGTGAGGGCGATTTGCAGTTCGCGCGCGGCCGTTTCCGCGTCGTCGAAGAACATCTCGTAGAAGTCGCCCATGCGGTAGAGTAGCAGCGCGTCCGGATGATCCTCCTTGATGCGCAGGTACTGCTCGAACATGGGGGTGAGCTTCGACGGATTGGCGCGGGCCGCCGCCGCCGTGGTGGCCCCGGCCAGGCGCGAAGCACCGCGTGTCATGACGGAGGCGGAGCCTGAAGCAGGGCCGGATGCGGGGACGGAAGCCGGGTCCATGCTGGCGGAATCGCCGGGCATGTCGCAGCCGCAGGCGTCATGGACCTCATGGGCGGCGGTCGGCGCGGCATCTGTGGCGGCATCGGGCTGGGCGTGCGGGAAGCGGGAGGTGTCTGTCATGCCTCGTGTGTACACCGCGAAGGGTGGGGGATGGAAGTACCGGACGTGGGGCCGGACACGCATGCGGCGCTGGCCGCGACGCCAGCCATGTTGCGGTTCGCGGCCAGCGGGCGAAAGGCCGATCGGGCAACAGTCTCCAGCCCTGTCAGTCCTGCAGGGACATCCGGAACGTGGCCGAATGCCAGCTGCGGCAGCGCGGGCACACGCTGAAGGTATGCTCGCGGCGCAGGCCGCAGGTTCCGCACACGAAGCGCTTCACCTTGCGGGCATGCTCGATGAAGTATTCCAGCTGGCTGCGGAATACCGGCGAAAGGTGTTGCTGTTCCATGGACAGCGAAAGCAGTTCCAGCCGTGCCGCCCAGAAGTCCGGGCGCAGCACCATGGCCTTGGCCAGCCAGTTGCCCGCCTCTTCGCGGTTGCCGCAGCGCAGCAGGAACAGCGCGCCATAGTATTGCAGCAGCAGGTCCGGCTCCTGCGCCTCCATGGCGGCGAGCACCGTGGCGCAGCGCTGTTTCTCGAAGTCCGCGCTGGCGGTGCCGACCCCGTTTGCCCCATGGGTACCGTTGCCGTTGCGGGGGGCGGGGGCTTCAAGTTCAAGCAGCCCTTCAAGCAGCAGGAAGCGGATGGAGGCGGGCACCCGCTCCAGCCCCTCGCGCAGCAGCTTGCCCGCACGGCGCCATTCGCCTGCGCGGGCCGCCATGACCAGCCGTGCCCGCCAGGCCTCCACCGCGCCGGGGTAGACCTTTACGGCCTTGGCCAGCAGTGTTCTGGCCTCGTCGTGCCGACCACAGCGGTCCAGTTCCTCTGCATGGCGGACCATGTAGTGGGCCTGCGCCGGGCGAAAGCCCAGGCGCGCGTACTGGGCGGCGGCCTCCTGAAAGGCGCCGCTGTCTGCGTGGAGCAGGGCCAACTCGTAGGTGATCTGTTCCGGGTCGGCCCCGAGCGCCCGCGCCTCGTCAAAGGCCGCGAGCGCCCGATCCATGACCCCGCCGCGCCGGTAGTCGCGGCCCAGTTCGAACAGGGCCCGCGCCTTGAACTGCGGGTCCAGCCCGGGCCGCACGATGAGGCTGCTGCGGATCTGCACGGCGCGTTCGATGTCGCCGCGCAGGCGGTACAGGTTGCCGAGGGCGAGGTAGATCTCCACCGCATCCGGGTCGTTGCGCACAACCCGGCTCAGTTCCTGGATGGCCGACAGCGCATCGCGCGCGCCGGGAGATTCGGCATCCGGCCCCATGGGCGACAGGATGTCGGCGCGCCGGTGGCCGAGCAGCGTGCGCGCCCCGGCCTTCAGTCTGTCCAGCAGCGTCACGTGGGCTCCGCCTAGCCGACCTTGGTCGGGGTGGTGTCCGCTGCGGCAACGGGGGCCGGAGCCGGAGCAATCGCCGGTTCCGGGGCCTTGCGCGCGGTTTCCAGCGGCAGGTTGCGCAGCGAGTTCAGTTCCTTTTCCAGCACGCGGATGCGCTTGTTGGCGCGGCGCAGGGCGGCCCCGGCACGCAGGCGGCTGAGCATGAGCATGAGCATGGTGCACAGCGCGCCCAGCAGGAAGGCACACAGGATCATGAAGTAGAAGGGCAGCTCGATGGAACTCCACGCGGTGTCGAAGAACAGGTCCAGCTTCAGGGTGACGGCCTGCGAGAGCACCGCGTTGTTCTGCACGAAGAACATCATGGAGATGAAGAACACCAGCACCAGAACGAGAACCTTGACGAAGCGCATGTCGGCCTCCTTACCGTCCCGCTCGGGGCAGGCGGTCGAACAGGGGTTTCAGGGCATGATACGTGGACTGCAGATGCTCGGGAATGACCCGGGTTTCGTTCATCACCGCCATGAACGACGAATCGCCGTTCCAGCGCGGCACGAGGTGGAAATGCAGATGTTCGCGAATGCCTGCCCCGGCGGCCTCGCCCAGGTTGAGCCCCACGTTGATGCCCTGCGGGTTGAAGCGCTGGCGCAGCATGGTGGTGCAGGTCTGGATGAGGTCCATCATTTCGTGGGCCTCGTCCGGTTCCAGCGCGGCAAGGTCCATGACGTGCCGGAACGGCGTGACCATGAGGTGCCCGTTGTTGTACGGGAACTTGTTCATGATCACGAAATTGTGCCGCCCCCGGTACAGGACCAGGCGCGCCTCGTCCTCGTCGGTGTGTTCGGGCAGGCAGAATACGCAGCTGTCGGGCTTGGGGCCCAGGATGTAGTCGAGGCGCCACGGCGCCCAAAGGGTTTCCATGATCCGTTCCGTCTCCTGGGGCACGCGCGCGCCACTGTTTGTGTGCATGCGCAAGGTGCCGTATTTCCGATTGAAATTCAGCAGGTCAGTTGTGCTTACACCCTCGGGCCTTGCGGGGCAAGGGGGGCGGGGCGCCGGGGCCGATGTTTGTGGCGCTGGCGGGCGCTGCACTGCCGCTCGCAACCTGTTGCGCCGTGCGGACGGTTTGGTGTCAGGCTCCCGGCGTTGCGGTACTGTCCCCGGTTCCGTTGTCGTTTCCGTTCATGACGCCGTCGCCGGAGGCGGTGGCAGCGGGAGTGCCCCCCGTGGCCTGGGTCTCACGGGCTTCGGGTGTGTCTTGTCCGCTTGGCCCATTCTGTCCGTTCTGAAAATCCGGCCAGCCCGGCGGCCTGTTGCGCCGGTTGCCGGACGCCACCACCTGCCCCTGGGCCACGCAGGCGGTTTCCGCGTCCTGGTCTGCCTCTCCGGCTACCCCGGCCTTGCCGCCGGGATCAGCCTCGGCCGCAAGCGCATCACGTGCGGTTTCCTCGCGCAGCATTTCGTGGGCCAGGTCCAGTTGCGCGGCGCGGGTGCGGGCCAAACCGTCCAGCTTGGCCGCCAGCACCCGGCGCAGCACGCGCCCGTAGGCAGGCCCCGCCGGAATGCCCATGGCCAGCAGGTCGTTGCCGGTGATGTCGGGCGTTTCGCCACGCAGGCGGGTGAGATAGTACGAGATGTGTTTGCGCGCGTCCTCTGTCCTGGAGCGGGCCATCAGGTACAGGATGCCTTCCGGCGCGATGGGCGAGAGCAGGTTGTTCAGGCCGCTCATGGAACCGTCGCGCTGCATCCACAGGTTGAGCAGGTTGTGCACCTCGCGCACGTTTTCGCGCAGGGTCAGGAAGTCCTGCCGGACCTTGCGCGAGAAGGCCAGCCTGTCGGTGACGGCGGCCACGTCCAGATACTTGCCGTTGCCGCACAGCCCCAGCAGATAGAGCATCCACGGTTCCGGCGCGGGCGAAAGGTACAGCAGCCGGTACCAGTGCAGCACCCGCTCGAGTTCGGTCAGCACGTCCATCTTGGACGGGTTCAGCTTCAGCAGGGGATGGATGAGACGCAGGATGTCGTAGTCCTCCATGCGCCGGATGCATGGCAGGGGGGACTTTTCGTCGAAGATCAGCTTCAGTTCGTGGAACAGCCGCGCCCCGGACAGGCGGTCCATCATGCCCAGTTGCAGGGCGTTCTTGATGAGCCGCTCGCACTGCGCGCCGATGCGGAAATCGTAGCGCTTTTCGAAGCGGATCGCCCGCAGGATGCGGGTGGGGTCTTCCACGAAGGACAGCGAGTGCAGCACGCGGATGACCTTGTCCTTCATGTCGCGCTGCGCGCCGAAGAAGTCCACCAGCCGCCCGAAGTGCGCGCCGTTCAGCTGCACGGCCTGCGCGTTGATAGTGAAGTCGCGCCGGTACAGGTCCATCTTGATGGATGACAGCTCGACCGTGGGAAGGGCGGCCGGATATTCATAATATTCCAGCCGGGCCGTGGCCACGTCGATGCGCTGTTCCGGTCGTGCGGCGGCGCGGTGGGCCGCTTCCGCCGTGGCTTCGTCGGATGCGTCGCCCGAGGCGGGAGGGGCCGGTGGGGCCGACAGGGCCGTATTGTCGGAAACCTCAGTGTCGGGGATGGCCTCCGGGGCGGCACCTGCACGGACATCCGGGGCTAAGGGACGACCGTTGCCGCCGCGCCGTTGTTCCGATTCCCACGCGGGAAAGATGACCACGGCGGTCTTGAACTTGTGGTGCGCGCGCATGCGCCCGCCCAGTTCATCGGCCAGGGCGCGGGCAAAGGCGATGCCGTCACCTTCAACCACCACATCAAGGTCCAGGTTGGGCCGCCCCAGCAGGATGTCGCGCACGAAGCCGCCCACGGCGTACACCGGCACGTTCAGCCTGTCGCCCAGCCTGCCCGCCAGTTCCAGCAGGCGGAAGTGGGTGTCGGGCAGGCGTTCCTGAAGCAGGGCGCGAATGTTCTTTTCGCGCCGGGATTCGGGCAGCAGCGTTTCCGGAATGCGGGCGGGTTCTTCCACCAGGGTGTTGATGAGGTCGGTGCGGGTGATGACGCCCACCACCTCTCCGGTTTCCTCGTCGCTTTCGGCAGCGGGCGGGGGCGTGCGCTCCACGCCGTAGCTGCCCGCCAGGTGCGGGGCGGGCACCCTGTCCACCACGGGCACCAGGCGCTGGCGCTGGCCCACGATGATTTCCATGACCTTGTACAGGTCCTCGTTGGGGGTCACGGTCTGCACCCGGCGGTGCATGTATTCCGCCACGCCCATGTGCCCCAGCCCGTGCGCAATGGCCCGAGCGGCGGTCTGCTGCTCCAGGTAGCCCACGCACCGCCGGGTGCCTGCGGCGAACACGGGCACGGCCTTCAGGCCGTAGCGGGTCATGGTTTCCTCGGCGTCGGCGATGGATCGATCGTCGTCCACGCCCATCACGGGCGAGGACATCAGGTCGCGCACCCGCATCTGCGGATTGACGGCGGAAAAGAGCAGGGCGAACAACTCGTCGCGCACCTGTTGCAGGGTCTTGTCCTTGACCGAGGCGGACGCCGCGTACGGATGCCCCCCGCCCCCCAGCGACGTGCACACCTGGGCCACGTCCACCTCGGCCAGGCGGCTGCGGGCCACCACCTGCACCCTGTCGCCCATGCGGCACAAGGCGAACAGCACCTTTATGTTCTCCATGTCCATCATCTTGTGCGCCAGCAGCGCGAAGTCGCCCATGTAGGTTTCCATGGACGCCTCGGCGATGGTCACCAGGGAGCCGTTGATGTCGTGGGTGGTGGCCGATTCCAGCAGGGCGTTCAGAATGCCCACCTGTTCGCTGGTCAGGTCGCGGGCGATGAGTTCGGCGATGGCGTTCAGGTCCATGCCCTGGGTCTTCAGCCAGCCTGCGGCGGAAAAGTCGTGCTCGGTTGTCGAGGCAAAGGTGAACGAGCCGGTATCCTCGAAGATGCCGAGGCCGAGCATGGTGGCCTCGTCCCCGGAAAGGGTCAGCCCCCGCTCGCGGATCTCGGCTACGATGATGGCCGTGGTTGACCCCCATGGCAGCACCCGGCTGAACGCTGCGGGGATGTCCTCATCGGTGTCCGGATGGTGGTCCCAGAGGTGCACGGTGACCCCGGGGCGGGCCAGCACGTTGTGCACGTGGGGCACCCGCGAGTGCTGGCGGGTATCCACGATGACCAGGGTTTCCACGCTTTCCGGGTCGATGTCGCGCGCCTGCCGGAAGTTGAACATGTAGGTGGCGCTTTCGATGAAGAAATTGCGCAGGGTGCGTTCCTGGCTGCCGGGAAACACCAGCACCGCGCCGGGGTGCAGCTTGCCCGCCGCCACCATGGCGGCCAGCGCGTCGAAGTCTGCGTTGGCGTGGGCGGTGATCAGCACCGGCGCGGCGATCTTGGGGGGCTGCTGCATGCGTGGGTGTCCGTGTGGTCCGTGGTATCCGTATGATCTGTGGTGTCAGTGAGGACTGTGGAATAGGGCGCGGCGTCGGGTCAGGAGCGCGAGCGGGGGTGGTGGGCGCGGTGCACCTGGCGCAGCCGGTCGGCTTGCACATGGGTGTAGATTTCCGTGGCGGCGATGTCGGCGTGGCCCAGCAGCATCTGCACGGTGCGCAGGTCTGCCCCCCCGTCCAGCAGATGGGTGGCGAAGGAATGGCGAAAGGTGTGCGGCGAAATGTCCTTGCGGATGCCCGCCTCGGCTACGTGGCGCTTGACCACCTTCCACACTGCCTGGCGGGTCAGCCCCTTGCCCGAACGGTTCAGGAACAGGGCATCCTCCACCGGGCGGAAGGCGGGCCGCCAGTCGCGGATATAGGCCGTAAGCAGTTTGGCCGCCGTGTCGTGCACCGGCACGATGCGCTCCTTGGAACCCTTGCCGAATACCCGCACAAGGCCGGTCATGGGATCGAAGTCCAGAGGGCGAAGGCCGCACAGTTCGGAGACGCGCAGGCCGGAGGCGTACAGCAGTTCCAGCATGGTGCGGTCGCGAAAGCCCAGGCGGTCGGAAAGGTCGGGCCGGGCCAGCACGGCGGCCATTTCATCGCGGGTCAGCACGTCGGGCAGGGTGCGCGGCAGCTTGGGGTTTTCCAGGTAGCGCAGGGGGTCTGCCGCAAGCTGGCCTTCGGCCACGCCGTGGGCGAACAGGCCGCGCAGGGCCGAAAGATGGCGCGACAGGGTGCGGCTGGTCAGGCTGCGCCGCCGCAGGTCCACGATGTACAGGAACAGGGTCTGTTCCGTGGCGGCTTCAAGCTCGATGCCGCCCTGCGCGAGAAACCCCGCAAAGTCGGCAAGATCCGCCGCGTAGGCGGCCAGGGTGTTTTCCGCAAGGCCGCGTTCGATGAGCAGGTATTCCAGATATCCGTCGATGAGTGGATGCGTCGCTTTCGGCGCAGCATTCTGCCCGGCGTGCGGGGCTGGAGTGCGCCTGGCGCGCGTGGCGGGTCTGGCGGGCTTCACCGGCCTGGCCGATTTTACCGGCTGGACCGATTGGGGCGGTGTGGCGCCGCGACGGTGTGGCGCCGCCTTGGCGGATTCGCCGGGGGCGGTGGCGTCTGTTGCGCCAGAACCGGCAGGTCCAGCGGAACCGGCTGGTACAACAGGAGCGGAGGTGCGGCGTGGGGGCATGGAACTCGATGCGCGCGGCGCGGTTCGTGCCCGGCCCCGGCAGCCCGGGAGGGCGCACGGACAGGGCGGTATTCACGCTGGCATGGTACACGGGCGCCCAGCATGCGGCAAGAGCGCGGGGCGGTGGGGACGGCAGGGAGGGGCAGGACGCGCGAACGCCCTGGTTCAGCTATGCCGGGCGGGGCGCCTGCGGTTGGCGGGCATTGGCGCCGGACCGCACGGAGCCGGAAATGGCAACGGGGCGCGCCGCGCGGCGCGCCCCGTCCGGGTTGCATCCATTGGTATTGATGACGCGGGCTGCCGCCGGTGGCCGCGCGCCCTCGGCGCATCACCCCAGCTTCACGTCCGCAGCCAGCAGCGCAACGGGGGTGCCCGCCGCGTCCTCCATGGGCAGCGACACGGTGATGCACGGCGCTCCGGAGGCTTGCGAGACGTAGCTTTCCGAGATGTACAGGTCGCCGATGGCCATGGCCTCGGTAAACCACGGGCGCGACGACCAGTCCTTGCCGCAGGCCTGCGCGTCCGCCGGGGTGGCCTGCGCGGCCGGGGCGATGTTGGCGATGATCTGCCGCCCCTTGCCGTCGGTCATGTACAGCAGTTCCAGGTACGGCGCGGCGGCAATGACCCGGCGCAGGTGCGCCTCGATGCGCTCGCGTTGCAGGGAGCGGATGTCCGCCGCCTCGGCCAGCCCGCGCATGAGCGTCTGCACCGTGCCCTGCCCGATGACGTGGAACACCCGGTTCAGCGTGGCCAACCGGGACATCTGGGCGGTAAGCGCGGTGATGTCGTCGTTGGCGCGGTGCATGCCGTCGGCGGTCTGGCGCGAGATGGCGTCCACCTGGGCGGTGATGCGGTTGATTTCCTCGCAGGTGGCGGCCTGCTGCTCCGCCGCCGTGGCGATGTTGCGTACTCCGTCGGACGTTGACTCGACGATGTCCACGATTTCGGCCAGGGCTTCGTCGGAATCCTTGGCCAGACGGGTGGCCTCGTCCACAACCCGGGCGGCTTCATCCATGTCGGACAGGGTCTTGCGGGTGCCGGACTGGATGGCGGTGATGACTTCGCCCACCTCGTGGGTGGCCTGCATGGTCTTTTCGGCCAGCTTGCGCACCTCGTCGGCCACCACGGCAAAGCCGCGCCCGGCATCGCCCGCGCGGGCCGCCTCGATGGCGGCGTTCAGTGCCAGCAGGTTGGTCTGGTCGGCGATGTCGGTGATGACGCCCATGACCTGTCCGATAGATTCGGCGCGGGTGCCCAGATCGCCCATGACCTCGCGCAGGCCGGTGGTGTGCCCGTGCACGGCAGCGATGGACGACACCGCCCGGTTGACCACGTCGCGCCCGGCCACGGCCTTCTGGCGCGCGGTGTCGGCTTGTGTGGCGGCATCGCCCGCGTTGCGGGCCACGGCGTTGACCGTGGACGTCATCTGTTCCATGGCCACGGCGGTGTCGCCCGCCAGCCGCCGCTGGTTGTCGGCCCCGCTGGATGCCCGACCCGCCTCGGCGGCCAGGCTTGTTGCCGCTTCCTGCAACGAACCGACGACGCGGTCCAGGGTTTTTGCGGAATTGTGCATGGCCTGCCGGTTGGAGGCTTCCGCCCGCTCGCGCACAACAACCGCCCGGCGTCCGGCAGCCTCGGCAGTCTGGGTGCTGGCGTCGGCACGGACGGTTTCCGCCGCCATGCGTTGGCGCGCACCCTCCAGCAGGGCCACCACGCGCGGCACGTGGCGCGCCAGCAGCGCCGCCGCGTCTCCTTCGACATCGTTGGCAGCGGATGTTGCGCCGGTCTTGCGGGTGCCAAAGGACAACCCGCTGCCCGCATCCCCCCGTGCCGCCGTGCCGAACGGGGTGTCGTCGGGTACCCCGGTGACCAGCCGGGCTGTCTCCGCCAGTGCCCCGTGCACGCGCCATGCGTCGAGCAGGCCGCCCAGCGCGGCCAGCAGGCCCGCCGTCACCAGTCCGTACACCACCCATTCCGCCGCGCCCAGCGCAACGGCCATGGCCGTGCCGACGAAAAGCATCGCCAGCAGGCAAAATTCCCCCAAAGCCCGTGTCGCCGATGTCATGCGTTCCCCCGCGTTGTCATGAACCTGAAAGTGTCATCCGTTGTGACGTGTCGTCTTTTTTGTCGTTTTCGTTATGCCAGATGACATTTTTGACAAAGAAAAGTCATAAAGTAGGGTAGGGTAGGATGACCCGCCATATTCGTGCCCTGCCCGTGCACCCGCATGGCGAAGCACGCGCCGGAACACGGTTGGCGGGCATTCGCCGGAGCGGGGGACGCTGTCCGTCCCCATGCGGAACCCTTTGCGCCGCATGGGGGCGAGCAGGGCAGCGGGGCGTGCGACACGTTCGCTTGCAGGATGCATACCCCTCGCACCGCGCCAGGCAGAGCATGTGCAGGCAGACGGGGGGAAGATGCCCGGTCGGGCACGCCGCGGCGAGCGCGTTGCACCACGCGCCTTGGGTGGGCGGCAGCACACGTCCGGCAGTAGCCATTATCATTTGACAGGCCGGGCAGGGGGCCTGTAGATTTCGCGCAACCGGACGAAACCGGGTACGCGGTTACCCGAAAGGTATCGCAAGGAACGGGCTTCTGGCAGAGCCCTCTTTTTTTACCGGCGAGAGCGGCGTGCCCCGCCACAGGCGGACGGCGCGTCCAGGGGATCGAAACCCGCAAGGAGAAGACTCTGCATGGCTGATTTCAAACTCGCGGACCGGCTGGCGACCCTGCCCCCGTACCTGTTCGCAGGCATCGACAAGGTCAAGGCCGAAGTGGCCGCCCGTGGCGTGGACATCATCAGCCTCGGCATCGGTGACCCCGACATGCCGACGCCCGATTTCATCATCGAGGCCATGAAGAAGGCCGTGGAGCGCCCCGCCAACCACCAGTACCCCTCGTACGTGGGCATGCTGGAATTCCGGCAGGAAGTGGCCAACTGGTATGGCCGCCGCTTCGGCGTCAGCCTTGACCCCAAGACCGAAGTCATCGGTCTCATCGGCTCCAAGGAAGGCATCGCCCATTTTCCGCTGGCCTTCGTGAACCCCGGCGACCTGGTGCTGGTGTGCACCCCCAACTATCCGGTGTACCACATCGCCACCGGCTTCGTGGGCGGCGAGGTGCAGTTCATCCCGCTGGTGGAGGAAAACGACTACCTGCCCGACCTCGACGCCATTCCCGCCGCCACCTGGGACCGGGCGAAGATGATCTTCGTCAACTATCCCAACAACCCCACGGCGGCCACGGCCCCGCACGCGTTCTACGAAAAGCTCATCGGCATCTGCAAGAAGCACAACGTGATCATCGCGCACGACACGGCCTACACTGAGGTCTACTACGACGAGAATGACAAGCCCATGAGCATTCTTGAAGTGGAAGGCGCCAAAGACGTGACCATAGAGTTCCACTCGTTGTCCAAGACTTACAACATGACCGGCTGGCGCGTGGGCATGGCCGTGGGCAACGCCTCGCTGGTGGCGGGCCTTGGCAAGGTGAAGGAAAACGTGGACTCCGGCATCTTCCAGGCCGTGCAGGAAGCCTCCATCGTGGCCCTGCGCGATGGCGACGACTTCTGCCGCGAACTGCGCGCCATCTACCGCAAGCGCCGTGACGTGGTGGTGGCCGCCCTGAACAAGGTGGGCATTGCCTGCCGCGTGCCCAGCGCCGCGTTCTACATCTGGGCCAAGGTGCCCGCCGGGTACGGCTCGTCCGCCGAATTCGTCACCGCCGTGCTGGAAAAGACCGGCGTGGTGCTGACCCCCGGAAACGGCTTCGGCACGCCGGGCGAAGGCTACTTCCGCATTTCGCTCACCGTGGACACCGACCGCCTCGAGGAGGCCGTGTCACGCATCGCGAACCTGTAATCGCCTACGTCTGCCTGGGGTCCAACCTGCCGCCGCCAAACGTCCAAAAGGGCGTGGGGGCGGACGCGCCGGGGGGCGACCCCGCCGACAATCTCGTCCGGGCCGTGGCGGCACTAGCCGCCCTGCCCGGCGTTGTCGTTGGCGCGGTGTCGCCCGTGTACCGAACGGAACCGCAGGGCTACCGCGACCAGCCGTGGTTTGCCAACCAGGTGATCCGGCTGGAATGCTCGCCGGACATCACGCCGGAAGGGCTGCTGGATCGCCTGCTGGCCGTGGAGCAGGAACTGGGCCGCAGCCGGGCGTATGCACCGGAAGGCGGGGAAGGCGACGGGGCGCAGGCGTCGGAATCGGCATCGACCGCACCGCAGGCGTCGGAGCAGGGTGGCGGGGTGCCTCCGCATGATCCCGCCATCCGGTACGCCCCGCGCACCATCGACATGGATTTGTTGCTGTTCGGCGATGTGGTGCGGAATACGCCGCGTCTGACGCTGCCGCACCCGCGCATGCGCGAACGGGCCTTTGTCCTGGTGCCGCTGCATGATATCGCCCCCGAACTTGCTTTCCCAGACGGGCAAAGTCTGATACACGCCCTGAAATCGCTGACGTTCACCCTGCACGACGGGTGCATCGGCCAGTGAACGGCCAGGCGGTGCGACTGCACTCCCGGCCTTCATCAACGCCTCTAGGACCCAAAGGGAGTCTGGCATGCTCAAGTGGCTTTTGCTGATCGCGGCAGGCTATTTTCTCTACCGTCTCGTGACCAACGAGTCGCGCAAGAAGAGCAAGGATGACAAGAAGCAGAAGGAAGAAATGGTGGCCACCGGCGAAATGGTGCGCGACCCCGTCTGCGGCGCATACATCGACGCCAACGGCGGCGTTACCGTGCGCGATGGCGAGAAGACGTACCGTTTTTGCAGCTACGAATGCCGTGACGCTTTCCTGAAGCAGTTGGAAAGCGGCGGTCGCGAAATTCCCGCGCACGAGGAAAAGGACGCCGAGTAGCCCGGTTGCTGGCGGGCCTTGCCGATTCCGCCGGAGCGTCCCGCTGCCCGCGCACTCCGCTGGCCTTGTACGCCCGGCAACCTGTAGGCCGCCAGGGTGCCCGTTTTCGCAGTTGCGCATTCTTCGTGATGTCGCCGTGCCCCGGAAGCATGTGCTCCGTTGCGGGGGCGGTGACCTGACGCAGGAGGCTCCGGTTTATGCAGTTCTTTCTGGATACGGCCAACCTTGCCGAGATACGCGCCGCCAAGGCCTGGGGCCTGCTGGACGGCGTGACCACCAATCCCACGCTGATGTCCCGCGAAGGCGGTGACTGGCGCGCGGTCATGCAGACCATCTGCCGCGAGGTGGAAGGCCCTGTGAGCCTGGAGGCCGTGGGCGATACCGCCGACGAACTCATCGCCATGGGGCTGGACCTTGTGCGCAACGGCCCCAACGTGGTGGTCAAGATTCCCATGACCCCCGAAGGGCTGAAGGCCGTGCGCGTGCTGAAGTCCAAGGGTGTGGACACCAACGTGACCCTGGTCTTTTCGCCCATGCAGGCCTTGCTGGCCGCCAAGGCCGGGGCCTCGTTCGTCTCGCCCTTCGTGGGCAGGCTGGACGGTCTGTCGCAGGACGGAATGCAGCTTGTGGCCGACATCATGGCCATCCTGCGCAATTATTCCGGCATGGGGATGGATGCCCGGGTCATCGTGGCCAGCGTGCGCCATCCGCGCCACGTGGCCGAGGCGGCCTTGATGGGCGCCCATGTGGCCACCGTGCCGTTTGCCGTGCTGCGCCAGATGTTCGACCACCCGCTGACCACGTCCGGGCTCGATACCTTCAACAAGGACTGGGCGACGCTGAACGGCTAGCGGATTTCCGCCGTCTGGTCCCCGGTGCTGTTTCGTACGACGATTTTTCTCTGACTACCCGAAAAACGGGCATCATCCCCAGTGGATGGTGCCCGTTTTTGCGTCCAGGGCGGAAAAACGCGCGAAATGGCCGTGTGCGCCGCGAATGCACTCCGGACAGGCGAAGGGCCGGATTTTGAAATTTCGAGGCGGAAATCAGGTGGCTGCAGGTGCTCGTTTTGCTGGCGGCGAGGGGGCATCCGCCATGTCCTCTCATGCAAGTGTCCTGCGAACCGGCATGCGAAAGGACGTTGGCCTTGCGAAGGGACCGGGAAGAACACCGGGTGGGCAGCGGTGCCGCATGCGTCGTCGCACAGGATAGCTGGCACGATTTCAGATGCCCGGACAGCATGAGGTGGTCCGAGTGCGTCGCCTCGATCAATCGGTGTTTGCGATAGAATGGCCGTTCGAAGTTCAGCAGGCAAGCCAGCATGCTGTGCGCGTGTGGTCGACGCATATTCCGGAGGGGGGCTGGATTCGAGTTCGCAGGGGGCGTCGGAGCTGGTCGCGAACCCGGGTTGCGTCGCCATCCTCTCTCTTGCGGGTTTTCAAGATGTCCCATAATGCAAATTATGTTAACTTTTCGAGATCGAGAAGTCTTTTATTCCGAACTGATATGATTTCTCGATTTTATGTGAAACAACCGGTGGCTTTCCGATGCTCCCCTGTTGCGAACGGGGTTTTTGCAGCGTCTGTTCTGCGGCCCTTTCGTGCGTGCTGCGAGGCATGGCTCGGTCACGTGGCATTTCGGGCAGCTGGTGCGGGATGTCTGTGTGAGGTATTTCAAGAGATGTTATCGTCATGTGCGATCAAGGCGGGGCGTAAACGTCACCGCCGACCGATGTAGGTGCTGGTTGTGTACTCCGCCCTGTTGTGACTATTGGTGGGGGTACTGAGCAAGGGACTGAACGCGGGATTGTTGCAGGAGCCTTGCGCGAGACATGGTATCGATCTGGCTGGCCTATCCCGTTTGCAATCGCATTTCGCGATATATGGACGAGCCAAAAAAGACCGCCGGAAGCGCGTGTGCGCCACCGGCGGGGTCTGTTCGATCGCTGTGAATGGTCGGTGAATGCGGGAATACGAGGCGGCAGGCGGAATCAGTCGTCGTGCTTGGGGCGGGTCTTCCAGCGTTTGTGCATCCAGAACCACTGCTCCGGATGGGCGCGCACCGCCCTTTCCACGGCCTCCGTGTAGTACCGGGCCACGGCTTCAACCTTTTCGTTCCGGTCCCCGTCCAGAGTGGTGGTGTCCAGCGGTTCGTCGATGTACAGCCGGTAGCGACCGCCCTCGCGGAGAATGAAAGCTGGCCACACCTCTGCCTCGGCCCGCACGGCAAGCAGGGCCGGCCCCATGTTCACGGCGGCGGTTTCACCCAGGAACGGCAGAAAGGTGGCCTCGTCGCGGCGGCAGTTGTGATCCACCAGAAAGCCTACGCAGCCGCTGCGTTTCAATCCCTTGAGCACGGTGAACACGGCGTTGCGGTGGTCCACCACCTGCAACCCGCGTGCACCGCGCATGGCGAAGATGAAGTCGTTGAGGGTGTCATTGCTGTTGCGGCGCACCACCACCATGCGGGGGCGGTCCAGATGCCATTGCCCCATCAGCGAGGACATGAATTCCCAGGCGCCAAGATGTGCCGTGGTTGCCACCACGGGGCGGTCGCCTTCGGCCAGTCTGCGCAGTTGTTCGGGGTTGTCGATGATGAGGCGGTTGCCCGTCTCCTCGAAGCCGAACTGCCCTACCAGAAGCACTTCCAGGAAGGAGCGGGCGTTGTGGGCAAAGCTTTCCCGCGCGATGCGCGTGGCCTCTTGCTGCGGCACGCCGAGATGCTCGGCGATGGCACGGATTGCCAGGCGCCGCCTGCCGGGCAGGCAGTGCCACAGCAGCGCGCCCAGTGCGTTGCCGTACCGGGTTATGCCGTCGAATCCCCGCCTGGCCAGGGAGCGGGCCAGCATGTGCAGCAGGCGCGGCATCAGGCCCTTTGGAGCAGCGGCTGGCTGCGAGCCGGTAGCCGCGCTGGGGGCGGGGGAAATGTCGTCGCGGGGAGCAGGCGTAGTCATCGCAATCCTTCAAGTCTGGCTTCAAGGTCCGCGCAGGCGGCGGCCAAGGCCGCATCCGCGCCCTGCCTGCCCTCGTTCTGCGCCGTGTCGTTCAGGGGCATGGCTTCCGGATCGGGCAGCCGGTATGGCGCGCCGAACACCACGCGCACGCGGGAAAACGGCAGCGGCACCTGAAACCGGTCCCAGGCACGTTCGAATACCTTGGCGCGCTCCAGGAACATGCGCATGGGCACGATGGGTGCCCGTGCCCGCTGCGCCAGAAAGATCGCGCCCGGCTTGACCTTGTGGCGCGGGCCGCGCGGCCCGTCCACGGTCACGCAACCACACAATCCTTCCTTGCGCATCAGCCGCGCCGCGCCGATCAGTGCCTTGACCCCCCCGCGCGAGCTGGACCCCCGCGCCGTGCGCAGGCCCAGCCGTTGCAGCACCTGGGCCAGGTATTCGCCGTCGCGGCTCTGGCTGACCACGGTGACGATCTCCAGGTCGCCCCGCACGTGCATCAGCGGAAAGATTTCGTCGTGCCACAGCGCAAAGACCATGGGGGTACGGGCATGCCACAGTTCGTCCACGGCTTCGCGCCCGGCGATGTCGTAGCGCAGGGTGGCGCACCAGGCCTTGTACAGCCCGTAGAGCGGCGGTGCGATGAGGGCGGGGGGCAGCTTCACGCGGGGGCTCCGGCGGCGGGTATGGCCGCGCCCTGCTCCGCCCCGTCCCTGGCGCCATTGGCGGCATCGGTGGCGAACTGCATGGCATACAGCCGGGCGTACAGGGTGCACCGGCCCAGCAGTTCCTCGTGCCGCCCGGCATCCACGATGCGCCCCTGCTCCATGACCAGGATGCGGTCGGCGGAAAGAATGGTGGAGAGGCGGTGGGCAATGACGATGCTGGTGCGGTTTTCCATCAGGTTGTCCAGGGCCTTCTGGACGATGCGCTCGGCCTCGGAGTCCAGCGCGCTGGTGGCCTCGTCCAGAATGAGCAGCGGCGCATCCTTCATGATGGCCCGGGCGATGGTCAGGCGCTGCTTCTGGCCGCCGGACAGCTTCACCCCACGCTCGCCCAGCAGGGTGTCGTACCCTTCCGGCAGTTCGCTGATGAATTCATCGGCATAGGCGGATGTGGCGGCGGCGCGGACGGCCGCTGCGTCGATGGGGCCGGGAAGGCCGTAGGTGATGTTGTCGCGCACCGGCAGGTTGAACAGGAAGGTATCCTGCGACACCATGGACACGTTGCGGCGCAAGGTTTCCAGGGTGTACTCCGCCACCGGGCGGCCATTGAGGACGATGGCACCCTGCTGCGGCTCATAGAAACGGGGAATGAGATTGACGAAGGTGCTCTTGCCCGCGCCGCTGGGGCCAACGATGGCCACGCGCTCGCCCGCGCGCACGGTAAGGCTGACGTTGTCCAGTGCGGGCGCGGTCTTGCTGCCGTAGGTGAAGGTGACGCCCTCGAAGCGCAGTTCGCGGAAGGGTTCGTCGAAGGGGGTGTCGCCCCCCTGCTCCACCACCAGTTCGGGTGCGTCCAGGATCTCGAACACCCGCTCGGCCCCGGCCAGTGCGCGCTGCACGTCCATGTTGTAGGAATTCAGCGACTTGACAGGGTCGTACATCATGGCCAGCGCGGCCACGAACGAAAAGAACGTGCCCGCCGTGGTTTCCCCGGCAATGACCTCGTGCCCGCCGAACCAGATCACCAGGCCGATGCCCACGGCCCCGATCAGTTCCATGACCGGCGAGGACAACTCGGATACGCTGGCCTGCTTCAGGTACAACCGGGCCAGGCGCTCGTTTTCGTCATCGAAGCGGCGCGCCTCGTGCCGTTCTGTGGCAAAGGCCTTGACCACCCGGATGCCGCTGAACACTTCCTGCAACACCACGGAAATGTCCGCCAGCTTCGACTGGTTGCGGCGGCCATACTTGCGCAGCTTGCGGCCAAACCACACCAGCGGGTACAGCGCCGCAGGCAGCACCAGCACCGCCCACACCGCCAGGCGCGGGTTCTGGTAGAACACAACTCCCACCAATCCCAGCATGGTCAGCAGCTGCCGCACCATCATCACGATGGACGGCAGGCTGTTGCGGATCATGGTCACGTCGTTGATGATGCGCGACATGAGCATGCCCACCTGCGAGTCTTCGTAGAATTGCAGCGGCAGGTAGATGATCTTGTCGTACAGCTCCGATCGCAGTTTTTCCAGCACGCGCAGGCCGCTGTACTGCATGAAGTAGTTCTGCACGTAGCGTCCTGCGCCCTTCACCAGCGTAAGCACGAAGAACAGCAGCGGCACGTACACCAGCGCCTGCTCGTCCTTGTTGATGAAGATTTCGTCCAGGGCGGGCTTGACCAGCCAGGCGGACCCGGCGGTGCTCAGCGACACCACGCCCATGGCCAGCATGGAAATGATGATCTGCACCCTGTAGGGGCGGAAATACCTCAAGCAACGCTTGAGCAAATGGATGCTTTGCCCCTGGGTGGGCTGGTCGGTCTTGGTGACGTTGGCCATAGGGTGCGTGGTCTTCTATTTGTTTTGTGAATGCGTCAGTGAAAAATGCGCGGCTGTTTTCGATTTGACCGGGCCGCTCTGTGTGGTGTTCCCTCGGAAAAGGAGGCTCACCATGCCAGAAATCGAACTGAACTGCCAGAATCTTCCCTGCCCCCAGCCCGTGCTGCGCTGCAAGCGCTGTCTTGACGAGCAATCGCCCGCCTCGCTGGTGGTGGTCGTGGATAATCAGGCCGCGCGTGAAAACGTGACGCGCTTCCTGTCGAGTCAGGGCTATGCCGTGCAGGCCGAAGCCGTATCGCCGGACGCGGGCGACGGCCTGTGGCGGCTGCGCGGCGTGAAGGGAGACGCCCCGGCGTCTGCCTCCCATTCTCCGGACGATTGCGAGATATGCGAAGTGATGACCGAGGACCAGCTGCGCCGCATGGGTGAGAAGGTCGTGGTTTTCCTGACCTCCGACGTCATCGGCGCGGGCGACGATGCCTTGGGCGCCCGGCTGATGCAGAACTTCCTGGCCACCCTGCCCGAACTGGGCGCGGAGCTGTGGCGCGTGGTCATGCTGAACGGCGCGGTGCGCCTTTCCGCCGCCGACAGCCCCGCCCTGCCCCACCTGAAGAGGCTGGAAGCTGCCGGGGCCACCGTGCTGGTCTGCGGCACCTGCCTTGACCATTTCGGGCTTCTGGAGCAAAAGGCCGTGGGCCAGACCACCAACATGCTCGATGTGGTCACCAGCCTGCAACTCGCCACCAAGATCATCCGGCCGTAAGCGGTCGGGTCGTGCGCCCGGCCCGGAGCACGGATGTGCCCGGCGTCGGTTCCGCAGCCGTGCAACGTGTCCGGGATGCCGTCCGGCGCGCCGCCGAAAGGATGCGCCGGGCGGTTTTCTTTGCCGGGCGACCGGGATAGACTGTCCTGGCCTGCTTGCGTACGGTTGCCGCGCGTCTGTCGCATCCGTCGCAATCCGTCGCAATGCAGCCGTCACCCTGTCCGACATTCCTGCGGACGCCCCGTACCGCCCGGCTGCATACGGGTGTGCCCTCTCCTGAAACTCCAGCCCGCCGGACATTGTCCGGCCCGGAACCCCATGACCCAGCGCCGTCCTTCGTCTCCGCCCCGTCCCGCCAAACCTTCGACCGGTCGTCCCAAACGTTCCGGAACCCAGGCTGCCGATCCCGCGCGGCCCGATGCCAGATCGGATGCGCCCAGGGGGACACGTTCCGGTCGCCGGAGCGATGGTCCCGGGCGTCCCGGCCAGCCGTCGTCACGTGGCAGGGATGGCGAGGCATCGCGCAAAGGGGCGAACGCAGGCAAGGATGGCCGCCAGGCAAGGCGCCCTGTTTCCGGTCGCGGACCAGACCGGGACATCCGCGAAGGGGAACCTGTGGTGGAACGCCAGGCCGAGATTCCGGCGATGAACGGCCCCGATGAAGCTGTCATGCGAACAAGCGAACCAGCCATGCAAACAGGCGAAACGGTCATGCAGCCTGGCGAGGTGCGTCTGAACAAGGCCATTGCCGGGGCGGGTGTGTGTTCGCGGCGCCAGGCGGACGACCTCATACAGCAGGGGGTGGTGCGGGTCAACGGCGAGGTGGTGGACACCCCCGGCGCGCGCGTGGTGCCGGGGCGCGACCGCATCGAGGTGCGCGGGCAACTGCTGGAACTGGATGCCGCGCCCGCCTCGTTCACCTATGTGATGCTGCACAAGCCGGTGCAGGTGGTGTCCACCGTGCGCGACCCGCAGGGGCGACCCACGGTGCTGGGCATCCTGCCGCACGACCTGCGCGGCGGGCGGCTGTACCCCGTGGGCAGGCTGGACTACTTTTCCGAGGGACTGTTGATACTGACCGACGACGGTGACCTGACCAATCGGCTTACCCACCCCCGCTACCACCTGCCCAAGGTCTACATGGTCAAGGTGCGTGGCCACGTGACCGAATCCACCCTGGCGCCCATGCGTCAGGGCATGACCCTGGCCGAAGGCGAACAGCTTGCACCAGTGGACGTGCGCCTGCTCCAGTCGGACCGCCAGGCCAGCCTTTTCGAAATGACCCTGCGCCAGGGAGTGAATCGCCAGATTCGCCGGATGTGCCGTGACCTTGGGCTGACGGTGCTGCTGCTGCGGCGCGTCAGGCAGGGGCCGCTGGAACTGGGTGAACTGCCCAAGGGGGCGGCCCGCCGCCTGACCCCGCTTGAGGTGGCGGCCCTGCGCCGCGCCGCAGGTTTGGAATCGTAACCACGCGGTTTGCCAGAAAAACAAACAACGCCTCCTGCATTGTTGCGGGAGGCGTTGTCGCATTCTTGAACTTCAAGTCTAACTTGAAGGGAGAAGCGCTCCCCTCTGTTGGGGACAAGCCGCGTTGGCCGCTGGCCCTGCGTGCTATCGCCGGCAGCCCGGCGCACAACGCCCCCTAATTGAACAGCTGCTTTTCCGGCGAACCCTGCCTGGTCCTGTCCTCCACGTCCACGCCCTTGGCCGGCGTGAAGCGGAAGGCGCTGTCCGGCACCCCGGCGTCGGTGGTCAGGCCGTTCAGGGTGATGTCGTTCTCGTTGCCGTAGAAATCGATGATCTTGGCCCGGCGGATCAGGCTGGTATCCGGGTCAACCCACAGGAAGGCCTCGGTCAGCTGCGGGGTGGGTTCCTTGGGGTACATGTGCAGGCGGGCCATGCCGCTGTCGTCGGCCTCCTCGGCCACGTCGAAATCCTGTTCCAGCCTGGCCTGCCCGGTAATCACCTTGATGATGGACCGCGAGTCCTGCACCAGTTCCACCGGGTACTTGTAGGCCACCTCTTCGTCCGGCAGGTAGTTCCAGATTTCATTGGCCGTCACCACCAGCAGTTCGGCGTGGGGGGCCTTGGTCTCCCAGCGCACCAGCAGCGGCTTGCGGAATTGCAGGGTGCCCTGCCGGGTTTCCTTGGCGCCACTTTCGCGGTGCAGCAGCACCTGGGTGAAGTCCGCCTTGAGGGTGGTGGTGGCGTCGTAGCGTTGTTGCAGGCGGTTGGTCAGCTCACCGGCGGCGCGGGCCGGGGCGGCGGACAGCAGCATGGCAAGGCACAGGGCGGCACACAGGACGCCAAGCCTCGGCAAACGGGAGAAGGCACGAGGGGAAAGGGGACGAATCACGGAATGCTCCTGTGGAGGATTGCTGGCGGGATGGGCACGGCATCTGCCTTGCGGCGTGCCGTGCGGGATGCAGGTGCGGGACATTTGCCCCGGCTGGCGCGGACTTCTACGGACCCGGATGGTTCCGGATCGTTCATGGTGCATGCGGATGGATTCGGGCCGTGCTGGGGCTGCGCTAGCAGGACTGGGCCACTGCGTCAACACGTGCGGCGGCAACGGAGGGGCGGCGGAAAACCGCCCCGCCATATTGTCAGCACCATTGCCAGCGCCATTGCTAGCGCCATTGCTAGCGAATGACCATGCGCGGCTTGCTGCCGTCCGAGGGACCGATGATGCCGTCGTGCTCCATCTGCTCCACGTAGCGCGCCGCCCGGTTGAACCCGATGCGGAAGCGCCGCTGGATCTGCGAGATGGAGGCCTTGCCCTGGCCGATGACGAATTCCACGGCCTCCGCGTACATGGGGTCGTCGGAAAGGTCGCCACCGCCGTTGCCGTTGGCGCCGTCACCCGTGCCATCGTTGCCCCACTCGGCAAAGTCCACCGTGTAGTTGGGGGGCTGCTGGCGTTTCCAGAATTCCACCACGGCGGCCACGTCGTCGTCGCCCACGAAGGCGCCGTGCAGTCGCTGCAACTTGCCGCCGCTGGGCTTGAAGAGCATGTCGCCCTTGCCCAGCAGGTGTTCGGCGCCCACGGTGTCGAGGATGGTGCGCGAATCGTGCTTTGAAGTGACCTGGAACGAGATGCGGCACGGAAAGTTGGCCTTGATGAGCCCGGTGACCACGTCCACGCTGGGCCGCTGGGTAGCCAGGATCATGTGGATGCCCGCCGCGCGCGCCAGCTGGGCCAGGCGCACGATGCTGGTTTCCACTTCCTTGGCCGCGGTCAGCATGAGGTCGGCCAGTTCGTCGATGACGATGACCAGGTACGGCATGCGCTCCAGGTCCGCCAGTTCCGGCGGCAGGTTCGCGCCAAGGTCGGCCAGCTTCTGGTTGTAGCCCGCGATGTTGCGCACGGCCAGACGCGCCATGGCCTGGTAGCGGCGGTCCATCTCCTGCACGGCCCAGTCCAGGGCGTTCTTGGCCAGGGACATTTCCGTCACCACGGGGTGCACCAGATGCGGCAGGTCGGCATACACGGCAAGCTCGATGCGCTTGGGGTCCACCAGCAGCATCTGCACATCTTCGGGACGGGCCTTGTACAGGAAGCTGAGCAAGATGGAGTTCAGGCACACGCTTTTGCCCGCGCCGGTGGCACCGGCCACCAGCAGGTGGGGCATGCGGGCCAGGTCCGCCACGGTGGCGTTGCCCGCGATGTCCTTGCCGATGGCCATGGTGAGCATGGACGGGGCCGAGCGGAAGGTGTCCGAGCCCAGCAGTTCCTTGAAGCACACGTTTTCACGTGCCTCGTTGGGAATCTCGATGCCCACGGTGTCGGTGCCGGGAATGGGTGCCTGGATGCGCACGGCAATGGCCTTCAGCGCCAACGCAAGGTCGTCGCTGAGGTTGGCGATGCGGCTCACCTTCACGCCGGGGGCCGGGCGCACCTCGAACATGGTGACCACCGGGCCGGGGGTGATGCGGGTCAGTTCGCCCTGCACGCCGAAGTCGGCCAGGCAGGTGATGACGCTCTGGCCCTTGGCCTCCAGTATCTGGCGGGCGGGCTTGGTGTCGCCGCCTGCCACGGAATGCAGCAGGTCAAGGCCGGGAAGTTTGCTGCGCGCCTTGCGGGGGCGCGCGGGCTTGGCGGGGGCTGTCCCCTGCCCTTCGCGGGCCGGGTCGTCGCCGAAGGCGCCCTCCAGCCAGGTGGGTCCGGCCTCGCCAGCGGCATAGTCCACGAGGTCGTCGGCAAGGCCATTGGGCAGGTCGCTTGGGACGTCGCCCCCAAGGTCGTCATCCAGCCCCATGGCGCCGGGACCGAATTCGCCCCCGGCAAAGGGATCGCCGACGCTGGCGGGGGCGCCCCTGCCGCCACTGCCAGCGGCCCGGGCATCCGTCTGGGCGGCATCGTGCACGGCGTGCGCGTACGCATCGTCGTCGTCCGGTTCCTGGGGGACGTAAGGCGCGCGCGGAGAGGCGCCCGGCACTTCATCGCCGGGGCGGTACGGGCGGGGGGTGCCCTGTACGCCGCGCCCGGCGGGCAGCGGCGCGGGGGTGACATCGACCACCTGCCCCTGCTTGGCCCCGCGCTTGCGGTTCCACAGGAACTGGAACACGCCCATGCCCGGCAGCTTCAGCCAGCGGGAGGCGCGCGCGGTGGTGGCGGGTCCGGCGGGTACTGCGAGATCGGGCTGGCGTTCGCCGCCCGCCACGATCACCGGGCGGGGCGCGGCGGGGGCCGCTGCACCGCGTTGCGTGGAAATTTCCAGCTTTGCGGCGGGCTTGGCACTGGGCGTCAAACCTTCACGCAATCCTTCAAGAATGCGGCGGCCCACGGCCGACCAGGACAGGGCCAACACCAGTTGCGCCGAGATCAGGAACAGGAACAGCCACACCAGGGCCGAACCACGCGGGCTGAAATAGCGCGCCGCGAAATTGTGCAGGATGAAGCCGAAGAAGCCGCCCCCGCCCACGTCGCCGATGGCCAGGTTCCAGCCGGCACCCATGGTGGCCACGCAGGCGCCCAGCAGGATAAGCCCCAGCCAGCGCCACCACGGCACGTCGAAGGGAATGACCACGTAGCGCGCGCCAAGACCCATGAACCCGAAAGGCCACAGGAAGGCGGAAAAGCCGAAGAGATCAACCAGGATGCCGCCGATGTACGAACCGAACAGACCGGCGCTGTTGCGCACCTGCGTGGCATTGCTGACCACGTGGTTCAGGCTGGGGTCGCGGGCGTCGAAGGTGGCGAGGCTGAGCAAGAGCAGCAGCCCCCAGAAGATGAGGAAGAGCCCGAAAAGTTCGCGGGCCAGTTTGTTGCCGTCCGTGGCGGCACCCTCCTGATTGTCGCGGAGTGCGTATTGGCGCGGGGCGGCCCGCAAGAAAAAGGGATATGACCGTATCGGCCATATCCCTTACCGTACTCAAGGGTTCCCGTCCACACGGCCCCGCTGCTCCGGACTGGCCACAACGGGCAGGCCTGTACCGGAGGGGCGCCGTGCGCGAAACTTGGCTATTCGCGGCCCAGGTAGTCGCGGGTGCGCGTATCGACCTTCACGCGGTCGCCGATGTTCACGAAGATGGGCACGCCGATGACGATGCCGGTTTCCAGCGTGGCGGGCTTGGTCACGTTGCTCACGGTGTCGCCCTTGGCGCCGGGTTCGGTGTCGGTCACTTCCAGCACCAGGGACACGGGCAGGTCGATGTCCAGCGGCTTGCCGTTGTACAGCAGCACGCGCACCTGCTGGGCTTCCTTGAGAAAACCGGCCTTGCCGTCGGTGGTGTCTTCCGCGATGTGCAGCTGTTCGTAGGTGGTCAGGTCCATGAACACGAGGTCGTCGCCTTCACGGTACAGGTACTGCATTTCGCGGGTTTCCATGTCGGGGCGGCTCACCTTTTCGCCGGAGCGGAAGGTGTTGTCCACCACGCGGTCGTTCAGCAGGTTGCGCAGCTTGGTGCGCACCATGGCCCCGCCCTTGCCGGGCTTGAAATGCTGGAACTCGACGATTTCGAAGGGCGTTCCGTCGATTTCGATCTTGAGCCCCTTCCTGAAATCGGTGGTCGAATACATGAAGCCTCCGGAGTGATGTTCGTGGGGATATGCGGCGCTACACCGGTGTCGCGGTGGACTGCCGGGCATCCAGATGCAGCACCAGCGACTGCACGGCGAGCGCGTAGCTGGTGATGCCGAAGCCCGCCACCACGCCGATGACGTGGCGGCCGATGTAGCTTTTCTGGCGCAGCGGTTCCGCGCGCGCCAGCACATTGCTGAGGTGCACCTCGACGCAGGGCAGGCCGATCCAGGCCAGGCAGTCGGCCAGGGCAAGGCTGGTGTGGGTGTACGCGCCCGCGTTCAGCACCACGCCGTCCACGCCGTCTCGCCGGGCCTGTTCCAGCCGGTCGATGAGCGCGCCTTCGCCGTTGGTCTGGAAGAACTCCAGTTCCACGTCGCCGGTTCCCGCGCCCAGCACCCGAGCGACCAGGCCGGGCACGGCGTCCATGCCCGCGCTGCCGTAGATGTCGGGCTGGCGCACGCCCAGCGCGCCCAGATTGGGACCGTTCAGCACCAGTATGCGGTAGCGGGCCATGCGGCGTCCTTTGTGCGGTTGGCGGCGCGGGGGCCGGTTGCTGCGGAACGGGGACGGGGTCGGACTGGACACCATGCGCCCGCATCGGGTAACAGGATATTTTTTCCCAACGGCGGCCTGTTGTCAACAATGAAGCCGACGCCGGACCCCACGTCCCGGCGGCCGCCCCTCGCGACTCCCGTCATGTCGCCCCTCATGCCACTCCATCGGGCCTACCCACAGCCACACGGCGCCCGGCGCCATCGGATACGATCATGCAACCAGTGCTTGAACTAGAAGCCACCGTCTACACCCTGGAACAGATGCGCGCCTTCGACGCGCCGCAGATAGCCTTTGCCGGGCGCTCCAACGTGGGCAAATCGTCGCTCGTCAACGCCCTGGCCCGCCGCAAGGCCCTGGCCAAGATCAGCGCCACCCCCGGCAAGACCCGCTCCATCAACTATTACCGCGTGAAGCCCGACGGTTTCTACGTGGTGGACCTGCCCGGTTACGGCTACGCCAAATGCAGCAAGGAAGAGCGCCAGAAGTGGGCAGAACTCATCGAGCGCTACCTGAGCACCTGCCCCACCCTGAAGGCCCTGACCGTGCTGCTGGACAGCCGTCTGGACCCGCAGCAACTGGACCTGGACCTGACCGCGTTCGCCCGCAAGAGCGGCATCACCCTGCTGCCGGTGCTGACCAAGGCCGACAAATGCTCGCAGCGCGAACGCGCGGAGCGCCAGCGCCAGTGGCGCGACATTCTGGGGGGCATTGCCCCGCTGGTGGTGTCCGCCAAGACCGGGCTTGGCGTGGACAACCTGTGGGCGTCGTTGCGCAAGGTGGTTGCCGTGGGCGAGGTGCAGGGTTCGGCCCTGCTCGACCCCTTCGGCAGCGCCAAGCGCGACGTGCCGCTGGCAGATGCTGCCGGGCATGGTGCCGGGGCGGACGCCACGTCGCACGATGGACCGGAAGCCGGCTCGGACGACGTACCGGGCGCCGCAGCGAGTGGTCCTGCCCTGCGCCGGGGCACCAAATCCGACGCGAACGGGAAATAGGCCGTCACCAGCCCCCTGCCCTGCCAACCACTTTCCATAACATCGCAACGCCCCGCCATGTCATGCATGCCGGGGCGTTGTTTATTGATGCGGGTCAGCGTTTGGTCGGATCAACCGGCCTTGAAGTGGGGCTTCAGCACCCACCCCAGCCGCGCCAGGGCCACGGCCAGAATCAGCGCGTTGGCGCCCCAAGCGGCCAGCGGGGGAGAGACAATGCCCTTCTGCCCCAGCGTGCCGCCCACGGTGAACATGGTGTAGAACAGAAAGGTGATGATCAGGGAAAGGCCGATGCCCAGATAGATGTTGTCGCGCCATGTCACGATGGCCGCAGCCACCGCCGCCATGACCACCAGCGAGGCGGCGTAGGCCAGCTTCATGTGCCAGGCGGTGCGCACTCCCTCGACGTTGGAGCCGGAAGCCGACAACCGGTCGATGGCGTCACCCAGTTGCCACAGGGGCAGCTGCGAAGGGTCGGCATTGCGCGCAGTGATCAGGAAGGCCTGCACATCCTGCCGCAGGGGCAGGGCCAGGGTGTCGTGGCGGGTGCTGAGGTAGCCCGAGGGATCGAATTCGATGACGTCGCACAATTTCCACTGCCCGGCGCCAGCCGTGAAGGTTGCGGCGCGCACCACCCGCAGGATGGACAGCCCGTCGGCGGACAGTTCGTACGCGGCAAGGCCGCGCCCCGTGCCCTGGGCGGGGACCACCTCGGCCAGGCTGACCACGTAGGCCCCGTCGGTGAACCACACGTTGCGCAGGGTGGCCGTGGCCTCGGTCTTGCCGCGTACGTCCTCGCTCCAGATGCGCGCGGCTTCCACCTCTCCGGAAACGCCCAGCACCTGGGAAAAGCCCAGTTGCATCCCACTCCATACCAGGCCGCACAGCACCAGGATGCGGGCAATGCGGCCCATGGATATGCCGCCAGCCTGAAGGGCGATGAGTTCGCGCCCGCGCGACATGAGGCAGAGCTGGGCCAGGGTGGCCAGCAGGAACACGGCGGGCAGTATCTGCGAGACGATCAGGGGCGTCTTGGCGGCGAAGTACCATGCCGCCACGCTGAAACTCACCCCGGCTTCCAGAAAGTCGTCCAGCCGGTCGAACAGGTCGGAAAGGATGTACAGCCCGGTGCCGATGGCCAGGGTGGGCAGGATCAGCATCAGGTTGTTGCGGAACAGGTAGCGGGCCAGCAGGCTCATGCGGCCCCCTTGCGGCGCCGCCGGGTCAGGCGGCCGTACGAGAACAGGTTGGCCAGGGCCGGGGCGCGCTCGCGCGCGGTCAGCCGCAGGCCCCACAGCCCGGCGGCCAGAAACAACACGTTGGGCGTCCACAGCCCGATTTCCGGCGGGATGGCGCCCGTCTCGCCCGTGGTCAGCCCGAACGAGAGCAGGCTGTAATAGGCCAGGAACATCAGCAGGGCCAGCACCACGCCGACCTGGCGGCGCAGCCCCTCGAAGGCGCAGGCCAGGGGCATGGCGAACAGCCCCAACACCAGGCAGGCAGCCGGAAACACCCAGCGCTTGTGCAACTCCACGATCACCTTGCGCAGGTACTTGTTGTCCGTGTCCTGGGCCAGCACGCGCAACTGTTCCCAGGAAAGCTCCTTGGGCTTGACCTTGCCGAGGTCCAGCCCCTTGAACATCAAGCCCAGGTCGATGCGCACCACGTACTCGCCAAAGCCCAGCACGGAAACCTGCTGCCCTTCGGTCTTGTACAGACGGCCATTTTGCAGGCGGAACAGCAGTTCGCCGCGCGCTTCGTCGGTGGCGATGGCCCCGGTGGGCGCCAGGATGGTCAGGGTGGCGTCCTCGCGCGAGCGGTCTTCGACGATGACCTGCGACAGCCTGCTGTCGGCGGGGTCCACCTGGCGGGCAAACAGGGTCAGCCCCGGAATGTCCTTGTTGAACACGCCGGGCTGCACCACCACGCGGGCGCGGCTGTTGGCGATGTCCATGACCGTGGCGCGAAAGTTGGCCATGCCCCAGGCCAGCCCCTGCAACGAAATGCCCAGGGTCAGCAGGGTGCACAGCACGCAGAACAGCACCGGCGCGGCCAGCATCTGGTACAGGCTGACGCCGCCCGCCTTGAGGGCGATGAGTTCGCGGTCGGTGCTCATGCGCAGAAAGGTCAGGAACACGCTGAGCATGCACGCCACCGGCACCACCAGCAGCATGAAGAACGGGGTCAGGTAGACGAACAGCAGCACCGCGTCGGCAAGGCCGAGGTCCAGCCCCAGAAAGAGTTCGCGCAGTTGCAGGCCCCGGCCGATGAGGACCAGGGTGAGCAGCGAACCCAGACAGAGCAGGAACAGGTGCAGCAGTTCGCCGAACAGCTGCCGCTGCAACAGGGTATTGAGACGAAGGGGCAGAGGGCTATTCCTGTGGTTGGTCGGTGTGGCAGTTGCGGAACAGGTCGAGCAGCATCTCGGTTTCCATGGGGCCGAGGTTGAACCGCGCGCCCGCCTCGTCCACGAGGTCGGCCAGCAGTTGGCTGGCCTGTTCGGACCGGATGGCCTTTTCCGATAGTTCGGCCCGGCGCTCCGCCACCCAGGCGGCGGCGCGCTTCACCAGTTCGCTGTGCGGAATAACGGTGGTCATGGTGCCCCCCTGGCGGGTTAGCGAAGCGGCATGTGTGCGGGCGATGACCAAAGGCGGTCAGTCGCTGGCCCGAAGGCTTGCGGCCGTTCACGCGGCGTGGAATCTACATCAACCACGGCGGGGTTGCAACTCGACGGCCCATGCGGTATCCCCGCGCAATCCGGCGTGTCGGCACGCATTCTCTCGCATTCTTCCGTATCTGGCCGCGTCCCCGCGTCCCATCGTATATCCCGCGTCCTTCCGTATCCGGCCCGCACGCGGAGCCCTGCCCGTCCACCCCCAGCCGCGCGGCCCCCAGGCCGAAAATCACCCATGCACGACATCCTCTCCGCCGTCCTGCTCGGCATCGTCGAAGGGCTGACCGAATTTCTGCCGGTGTCCTCCACCGGCCACCTGATCATCGTGGGCGACCTGCTCGGTCTCAACGGACCCAAGGTGGCTACCTTCGAGGTGGCCATCCAGCTCGGGGCCATCCTGGCCGTGGTCGTGCTGTACTGGGACCGTTTCTGGGGCCTGCTGCGCCCCAGGCCGTACGTGCGCTTCGCCGGGTTGCGCGGCATCGTGCTGCTGGGCATCACCTCGCTGCCCGCCAGCCTGCTGGGGCTTGTCACGCACCACTACATCAAGGAACACCTGTTCAGCCCGGCCACCGTGGCCCTGGCCCTGGCCGTGGGTGCCGTGGCCATGCTGCTGGTGGAGCGGCGCAAGCACCGCCCCGCCTACATGGACCTGGACGACATGACTCCGGCGCTGGCGCTGGGCATCGGGCTGTTCCAGTGCCTGGCCCTGTGGCCGGGCTTTTCGCGTTCTGCCGCCACCATCATGGGCGGCATGCTGCTGGGCGCGCGGCGTGGCCTGGCCGCCGAGTATTCGTTTATCGCAGCGGTGCCCATCATGTTCGCCGCCACCGGCTACGATCTGCTGAAAAACCATGCCCTGTTTACCAGCGCCGACCTGCCCTTCTTTGCCACCGGGTTCGTGGTGTCGTTCCTTGCCGCGTGGGTGGCCGTGAAGGTGTTCATCGGCCTCATGGGCCGGGTAACCCTGGTGCCCTTCGCCTGGTACCGGCTGGCCGTGGCCCCGCTGGTGTTCTGGTTCATGGCCAACTGATGCAAGCGAATGCGGGCGCAATGCCGCGTCTGGCGCGGACTGCGGGGCCTTTTTTCGAAAGTGCCCAAAAAACGCTTGCCAAGGCACCCTGTGTCCGGTAGAGAAACCATCCGTCGCAACGGGAACAACCCCTGTGCGGCATTGGACTTGGCAAGGTAGCTCAGTTGGTTAGAGCATGCGGTTCATACCCGCAGTGTCGGGGGTTCAAATCCCTCCCTTGCTACCAAGAACACGAAAGGCCCTGTGAACGCAGGGCCTTTTTCTTTTACAGTTCGTCCAGGCCCATCACCGTGCCCGTTCCGTTTTCGGCGTGCCGCGTGCGGGCCATGATGACGCGCCGCGTGCGCCGTGCTAGTCTGCCCGCATCGGCAACCGCGCATCCTACGCCAAGAGACACCATGCAGCCCGCGCCCTCTCCCGCTTCCCGCAGCAACACGCCCGCCAGACACCGTATGGGGCGCCTGGCGGATCGTCTGAAGGACGTTCTGGCCACGTCGGAATGCCGCTCGTGCGCGTCCGCTCGCGAATTTCTGCGCTACGTGGGGCCGGGGCTGCTGGTTACCGTGGGGTTCATTGATCCAGGCAACTGGGCTTCCAACGTCAGTGCCGGTGCACAGTTCGGCTACTCGCTGTTGTGGATGGTCACGCTGTCCACGGTCATGCTCATCCTGCTCCAGCACAACGCCGCACATCTGGGGATAGCCACCGGGCTGTGCCTGTCGGAAGCGGCAACCACCCACCTGTCGCGTCCCGTTTCCGTCCTCGTGCTGGGTTCTGCCGTGGCGGCATCCGTGGCCACGGCGCTGGCGGAACTGCTGGGGGCGGCCATCGCCCTGCGCATGCTGTTCGGGCTGCCTCTGGGGGTGGGCACTGTGCTGACCATGGGGGTTGTGTGCGTGCTGCTGCTGACCAATTCCTACACACGCATCGAACGCTGGATCGTGGGGTTCGTCTCGCTGATCGGCGTTTCGTTCCTGTACGAGTTGACCCTGGTGCCCGTTGACTGGCGCGCCGCAGCGCACGGCTGGGTTACGCCCGCCATCCCCCCCGGTTCACTGGTGGTGGTCATGAGCGTGTTGGGTGCGGTGGTCATGCCGCACAACCTGTTTCTGCATTCCGAGGTCATTCAGAGCCGCCAGTGGAACCTCGAGGATGCCGTGGTCATAAAGCGGCAACTGCGCTACGAGTATCTGGATACCCTGTTCTCCATGCTGGTGGGCTTTGCCATCAACAGCGGGATGATCCTGCTGGCGGCGGCCGCATTCTTCAGCCGGGGGCTTCAGGTGGACGAACTGGAGCAGGCCTGCGCCCTGCTCTCCCCGCTGCTGGGTGGGGCGGCTTCCACGGTGTTCGCGCTGGCGCTGCTGTTCGCGGGGCTTTCGTCCAGCGTCACGGCGGGCATGGCCGGGGGCAGCATCTATGCTGGCATGTTCGGCGAACCGTACGCCATCAAGGACAAGCACACCCGGTGGGGCGTGGGAATCACCCTGGGGGCGGCAGCCCTGGCCATCACTGCCATCGACGACCCGCTGAAGGGTCTGGTGTACTCGCAGGTGGCCCTTTCCATGCAGCTTCCCTTCACGGTGGGGCTGCAACTTTACCTTACGTCCAGCCGTCGGGTTATGGGCCAGTACGCCAACCCGCCGTCCACGCGGGCCATGCTGGGCTGCATCGCGCTCATTGTCATGGCGCTCAACGCCCTCTTGCTGCGTGAACTGTTTTTCGGTTAGACCTACGCGTCGCCACGGCATGGTTGCCGACGGTCCGTTCCCCCCTTATCCAGCGCAGGCGCGACCTTGTCCCACGAAACATCTCGCACGGGCCGCATGCCCAATGGCCCGGCTGCCTCCACCACCTCCAAGGACCAGCTTCCCGGAAGCCCCATGCACAAGTGGATACGCCTTGCCTTCGAACTGTTGCCGTTGCAGGTCTTTGCCATTGCCTCGCGGCTCGCGGGCGACGATCCCGAGCGGGCGTTGCTGCCCTACGGCCTCGGCGCGCTGTGCGCCGCGCTGTGCATGGCCGTGCTGCTCTGGCGGCGCATCCTGCTTGACCGGCTGCTGCTGGGGGTGAACATTTCCATCATGCTCGGCGGGCTTGGCCTGTATGCCCGCACCCCGGGCCTTGCGCACATGCTGGCCGACCTGCGCGCGGCGGGTGTGTTCGTGATCATCCTGCTCACGGCGGGGGTAACCTATCTGGCCCGCCCCAGCGCACTGCTGGACGTACCGCGCGGCAACGTGGAGCCGTGGGACCGCTACATGCTGTACGCCACTTTTGCCGCCTTCGTGCTGGCCTTCATCACCCGCTCGCAGCCGCTCCTGTCCGGGATGCTGCTGGCGGCGCTGTTCATCGTGCGCGGCAGCCTGCAACAGGCCGCCCACAACGCGCGCCGGTAAACGTCGCCTCCGCGCCGCACGCGCCATGCCGCAACATCACGGCCGTCTCCATCGAGGCGGCCGTTTTTCGTTGGTGGCGGGCGGTTTGACAGATCATGGTCCCCCTCCCCCCCCCACTCCACCCTTCCACGTCCGTGTCAGTCATCGGGGCGTGCAGTACCGCTGTTGCCGGACCACGGCCCCGGTACGCAGCCTGTCTCCTTTTTCGTGCGGGGCGCGGTACGCTTGCGCGAAGCGCGGGCACGCATGCGGGGCGACCGTACGCGCCCGAGTGGCGGCAAGAGGTGCGCGCGGCGATCATGCGCATCTCCCCACTCTGCCAACGAAAAAGGGGGCGCCCGAAGACGCCCCCCTTGCGGAGTCGGCTGAATGCCGCGCCTACAGCAGGTGCAGGTACGGAATGGCCACGTAGACCAGGGTGCCGAGCACCAGCACGTAGCCCACGCACACGGCCAGGGTGCGGTTCATGATGCGCCCTTCGTAGCCGGTAAGGCCGGTGGCGGCAGTGGCCACGGCGATGGACTGGGGCGAGATCATCTTGCCGGCGGTGGCCCCGGCGGCAGAGGCAGAGACGATCCAGGTGCTGTCGATGCTGATGCGGTTGGCCACTTCCATCTGCAACTGCCCGAAAAGCACGTTGGACGAGGTATCGCTGCCGGTGACGAAGGTGCCCAGCGCGCCGAGCAGCGGCGAGATGAACGGAAAGTAGCTGCTGGTGGAATCGGCCACGGCGATGGCGATGGTGTTGATCATGCCGCTGGTGGCCATGACCTTTGCCAGTGCCACGATGGAAACCACGGTAACGCCCGAGTACACCAGCTTTTTGGCGGTGCTGCCGAGCACGCCGGTGATCTCGCGCACCTTCACGCCCTGGATCATGCCGCCGATGTAGGTGGCGATGATGATCAGCGCGCCGGGGGTGGCGATCCACTTGAAGGTGAAGGGAGTGTCGCCGTAGATGTGCACGGTGGTCTTCACGGCGCCCAGGGCGTCGCGAATGGCCGGGAACAGGTTGCTGCACAGGATGATGAAGGCGAATACCAGGATGTACGGCAGCCAGGCCTTCACCTTTTCGGCGGCGGGAATGGGATCGACGGCTGCTGCGGTGTCGCGGTGGAACAGGCGCGCCCAGACGATGGTGGCGATCATGCTGCACACGCTGCCGATAAGGCACGGCAGTTCGGCGCCCATGTACTTGGCGGTGTACAACTGCGGAAAGGCGAAGGCCAGGCCGGAAACCAGGGTGGCCCAGAATACGCCCCTGATGCCCTTGAACCCGGAGGTAAGGATGACCAGCAGGTAGGTAATCAGGACGATGAACACGAACAACTGCAACGCGGTGTAGTAGCTGATGGTTTCCACCGGCAGGCCGGTGACGCCCGCCATGGTCACGATGGGAATGCCGATGGCGCCGAAGGCCGTGGGCACGGTGTTGGCCACCAGGCAGATCACTGCGGCGAACATGGGCTGAAAGCCCATGGCGGCAAGGATGCTGGCGGGAATGGCCACTGCGGTGCCGTACCCGGCCACACCTTCGAGAAAACCGCCGAAGCCCCAGGCCACGATGAGCACCAGCAGGCGCTTGTCGGTGGTGATGGACGAGAGCATGCGGGTGATCACGTCCATGCTGCCGGTGTGGCGGGCAAGGTTGTAGGTGAACACGGCGGCGATGATCACGATCATGATCGGCCACAGGGCCATGGCCGCCCCTTCAAGCGCGGCGGAAAGGGCCATGAACGCGGGCATCTTCCACCAGCCGAACACGGCAAGGGCCAGCGTGCAGACCAGCGTGAGCGCACAGGTGCGGTAGGCGGGCAGCTTGAGCACGACGAGAGAAAAGATCAGCCAGACGATGGGGGCGAGCGCTGCCGCCAGTTGCAGATACTCCATGGACGCCATTGTGGAATGCACCTCCGAAGTGAGCGTTCACGCCATCCGACACGTCCTCACGCCATGCCGGATGTATTGGTTGATTGGGCAATGAGCGTGGTGGTAGCATTTAGCCCCGGCAGCGTCAAGATTCGGAGTGGGCATTTTCGTTTGAGATGCAGCGCGCACGCGGCCTGTAGTGGCACTTTTTTGTGCAGTGCATTTTGGATACAGACAACGAGCCACGCATTTCAAGGCATGTATTGCATTGTATGACGTTCATGAGTGTTGTGTTGCGGAGGCATGCTCAAAAAAAGAAGAACGGCTTCGGATCATGTGTATCCGAAGCCGTTCCATGCAAATTATTGTGTTGGATGTTTGTCGCACAGCTCACGCGTGTTGCGTGAAGGAGTGCGAAAGCATCACGCCATGTCGTCGTCGTCAAAATGGCTGTGCTTGGCGTTGACGCCACGCACGGCAAAAAACACGCTCTCGCCGATGTTGGTGGACAGGTCGCCGATGCGTTCCAGCCTGCGGCAGATGATCAGGAACGACAGCGCCGCCTCGATATTGTCGGGGTGGGACTTCATGTACTGCACGACCTTGAGGGTAAGCTGGCGCAGGCCGCAGTCCACGCCCTCGTCCAGTTCGGCCAGCCTGCGGCCCAGGTCCGCATCCATGTCCACCACGCACTGCACTGCCTGGCGCACCATGTTGCGCACCAGCGGCACGAACGCCTTGAAGTCGTCGTCGAAGGGCAGCGGCGGCAGGGCCACCAGGGGCATGGTGCGTTCGGCGATGTTGGCGGCCTCGTCGGCCATGCGCTCGATGTCGTTGGCAATGCGCATGGTGGCCAGCACGGTGCGCAGGTCCTGCGCCAGCGGCCCTTCGCGGGCCAGAAGGCGCATGCCCATTTCGTCGATGCAGGTTTCCATCTCGTTGATGGCGTGGTCGTGCGAAGCGACGGACCATGCCCTGGCCTCGTCGCGCTGGCAGTAAGCTTCGATGCAGCTGTCGATGGCCTGCTCCACCGTTGCGAGCATGGCCAGCAGCTTGTGGCGCAGGGCATCGAGACGGTCGATGGTCAGGTTCCGGGCGGGGGCCATGGTGCACTCCTTCCGTTGGGGGGCCGCAAATGGGGGCGGCTCCGCATGTGCATTCTTTCACGTGGATCATGCCATCTTTCGCGCCGGTGCGAAACCCCCTGCGGGCCGGGTTTTCCGGACAGTTCGCGGGGCACCGCAAGCATGGCGCCGGAAACCGTGCGTGGCGGTGTGCACCCCGCACGGGTATGTCATGGCAACAAAAGCGCCCCGGCGAAGGGGCCGGGGCGCGCGAAATACGGCGTTGGCAGGCCCGGCGCTAGCGGCGCGCGCCTTCGAAGGCGACGGAAATGATCTCGTAGCTGATGCGGCCACGCGGGGCATCCACCACGATCTCGTCGCCCTGCTCCTTGCCCAGCAGCGCGCGCGCCACCGGCGAAAGGACGGAAATGGAGCCCTGGGCGTAATCGGCCTCGTCCGGGCCGAGCAGCGTGTAGCGCTTGGCTTCGCCGCTATCGAGGTCTTCTATTTCAACGGTGGCGCCAAACATCACCTTGTCACCGGACAGGCTGTCCAGGTTGATGACGTTGAACTGGGCCATGCGCGATTCGATGTACGAGATGCGGGCTTCGAGCATGCCCTGCCGTTCGCGGGCGGCGTCGTACCCGGCGTTTTCTTTCAGGTCGCCTTCTTCGCGGGCTTCCTTGATGGCCTGGATGACCGCCGGGCGTTCCGACTTCAGGCGTTCCAGTTCCTTCATCAGTCGATCGTAGCCTTCGGTGGAGATGGGGATGCTGCTCATGCTCGTTCCTTGAAATGTCTGGGCATGGTCTGTTGCCGGGCAAAAAGAAAGTGTCCCGCTGTAGGGGCAAACCCCGCGCAGCGGCACAGTTCGGCACCGTCATCCGACGGCACATTGGGCAATATAGGGCAGCCGGGCGCGCCGGTCAAGATGCCGAGCGGCTGGAGCCGACGCATGTCCGCACTGTTGCGGCAGTTGCGCCCTGTTGATGCCCGGTTCCCCCCCCCTGTCGCAGCCGATTGCATGGCGCCGAATTGCCCAAAGGGCGCGAAGGGGCGCGGCATGTCAGGCGGATGCACCCGTCGTTCGTGGCCTGGCGCGGCGGTCAGGGTTGACCGTGTGCGCACCCTGCGGCATCGTCAGAATGGACATACCCCAACAAAACGCATCCGGTGCGCGCCTGCCGCGTGTGCCGGTGCCGTATCCCACGGAGGCCGCCATGCCCGAATACACCGCCACCCTGATCATTCGCGGCGAAGGTTGCGACTATGACCCCGAGGAACATGTGGCCCGCATCCCCTGCGAGAACTGCGGGCACATCAATGAAGTGGAGGTCTGGACCGACAGCGCCGGGGCGGCGGACTTTTCCGGCTTTGCCTGCGAGAATTGCGGGCACTGGAATGGACCCGGCTAGGGGATGGAGGCGGCGCTGGCAACCGGTGGCCGGGCCGGGGGGTGTGCTCCGACGTGGGCCACGCCCTGACGCCCGCGCCATCTGGCCCGTCACACATATTTGGCCCGTCCGTGCCCCAGACCCGTCATGCGCATCAGGCTCTCGTCATGCGCATCAGGCCCGTCCTTGCCACCCGGCCCGCCCGCCTCGTTTTTCCCGTCTGGCCCGGCTTTCCCGTCTGCCGCTTCAGGGCATGGTCACCTCGCGGTTGTACTCGCGCACGGCCTTGTCGATCTTGCCCTGAATGTGTTCGATATCCGCCCGGGCACGGCGTACGTAGGCGTCCACGCAGGCCCGGTAGGCGCCCATCTTCTGGCGGTACATGTCCCATTCCCAGGCCTTGTCCCCGGCAAAGGGGCGCATGGGCGAGGTGCATTGCGCGTCGGGGTATTCGCCGCCCGGCAGTTGCGTGGCCTCTGCCCGTGCGGATGCGGGCAGCGCGCCCCAAAGCGCGGCACTCAGGGCCAGACACATCAGGACCAGACACCTTGAGGCCAACCATATCGGGGCCACCGCAAACCGGCGGCGCGTGGCGGGTCGCTTTTCGGGGGCGGTGGCCATGCGTGCGGCGCGTGCCACGCCGCGCGGAACCCCGGCCAGACCGTCCTTCCTGTCGTTTGTCGTCAGATAGTTGCGCAGCATGGCGTTCTCCTGCCGTGCCCCGCATGCGACGGGGCCGGACTTTCCCGCAGATTCCGGCAAAAACCCCGCCCCTGTCAACGCGTCTGTCCACGGAACCTGTCCCCGGCGGCGGCCTGATGGCGCAACCGCCCTGCCCCATTCGCCCCATGGGTGGGGTGCCGCCTGCCTCTTTCGGCTGGCACCGATCTTGCTCATTCCAGCCCCAGACACGGGAAGGGAAATTTCTGCACGACGGAGGCGGGCGTGGCCATAGACGGCATTTTCAACAATCTCGGCAGCATGATGGTCGTCCACCGTACCACGGATCAGGACGCCGATGCAGGACGCACCGCGTCCGGGTCCGAGCAGGCGCAGACGGCGGACGGCAACCTTGCCCGCCTGACCGACAGCGCCAGCCTTTCCGCGCTGCATCCCAAGCTGCGGTCCACACTGGAAGATATTTCCGAGCGCGGCGGAAACGTGTTGGAAACGCTGGAACAGAACGTGTCGAACCTGCAAGAGGGGTTTCTGGATACCCTTTCCGACCGGCTGGACGCCGCCGGGGTGTCGCTGGACGATAAGCTGACCCTGACCATGGATGACGAGGGAGCGCTTTCCGTACTGGGCGACCACCCGGACAAGACGCGCATAGAACAGACCCTGGCCGATGCGCCGGAGCTTTCGTCCGCCTTCGGGGAACTGGCCTCGCAGTCGGAGCTGATCCGCGACATTCGCAGCCTGCGCCGGGTGGTTACCACGCGCGTCGGCGCAGCTGCCTACGACGCGGTGGACGCGGCGACGACCGACACGGCGGAGACGGCATCTTCCGCCTACCGGGTCAGCCTGAAGGGGGCCATGTCGCACTTCTACTTCGGCAGAAACACCTAGCCGCCCTGCCCTGCGGGCTGCCCGGCTGCGTGCCCATGGGGGTGCAGCCGGGGGACAGCGCCGCGTTGCCGCCACGCGCATCAGTAGTGATGGCACCGCAAGAACGCCACGCCGACCGACCGCCCACACACACCAGCCCTACCCCGGCCCTGCCCCCAGACCAACACCCGGACCAACACCCCTACGGCCCAAACCAACCCAGATCGGCCCGCCCGCATTTCATTGCCGCTTCGCCCATCATAGTAATGAACATGTCCGCCCGGCCCGGCGCAATGCCCGGCGCGGGCGTTGTGCATTGTGGCCGGTGCGGCGCGCATCCCTTGCCACCGGGTACAAAAGCCCGTATAGCCCCTGTTCCGGTCGGGCCGGGTGGCAGCGCAACCGCCACAAACGGTTGCCTTGGGCACCTTGCCTTTGCCGGAGACGGCATTATAGTATGTGAAGCGGGATGGTGGCCCGCATTGCATCACGGCAGAACACGCCGTTCGCCGGACACCGCCGTACACACGGGGGCGCCCTGGTTTCGACGGGGATGTAGAAGCCGGAACTGCAGGCCGAGGCGCCGCTGGCCTCGTAAAAAGCGGCACCAAAAGTAATTGCCAACAATTACGAATACGCACTGGCTGCCTAATTAGTGGCCACGCCAAACCGATCGACGCCTGATACGTCGGCGAGGTGTAACTTCATCAGGCTGGCATCCAAGGGCGCTTGCCGCTGCGGGTGTAAGAACTATAGGTGAGCTGGTCTAGGGCCGCCCGGTCGGGGGCCAAGCCCGTGACGACAATTGTTCCCGACATAAGCCTGTAGACGTTTCGCGTGGAATGTTCTCGGACGCGGGTTCGATTCCCGCCGCCTCCACCAAATTGTAAGCCAACATGCTGAGATTACAGATGCTGGCTGGCCTTTGAAGACCCCGGTTGTACCAGCGGATACAAACTGCTGATCCAATCGGGGTCTTCCTTTGCCATCGAAATCCCCCTCCCTGCTTGTCCTGAACAGGACGACCTACCATTTCCGGAAGGTGGTCCCCCGGCGTTACCGCTCGCTGCTGGGGCGATGTGAAATTCGCACCACGCTTCAAACTTCTTACTTGCGCGAGGCCCGCGAGGCAGCTAATGCCTTGTCCTCACGTATTTACGAGATGTTTCTTAGGATCGATGAGGTGTTAGCAATGAAGAAGCTTTCTGAAGAGGATGCCAAGCAGTTGGCCAATCAGTGGTTGGCTCAAGAGTTGGAGCGCACTCGTCGCGAACGGCTGTCACGGAATAAGCCACTGACGGAGTCTCAGCTTCGTGAGCAAAGCCTTGGGCTTGAAGAAGCCGAAGCTGTCGCGCAACAAGCATACATTCGTTGTGACTATGGGGTCATTGCGGAGACAGCTGAAGACGTACTTCGCCAGCGAGGCATCGCATATCAAGCTGGTTCGATTGAGTTTAATACGTTGTGCAGTGAGCTTCTTCGTTGTTCGTACAATTTTTCAAAGATAGAGCGAGGTAGGATTTGGGGAAAAAATCTGGATAGCAGCGACTATTCGATAGATATTTCTTCTCAAGAGAAACAAAGCGATCCAGCAAAAACGATTTCTGAATTAATTCAGGAATACATAGATGATAAGTTAAATTCTAACACATGGGACAAAAGGACTGCATATCAAGAAGGTGCAAAGCTAAGATTATTTATTGAAGTTGTAGGAGATGTAAAGGCGTGCGACCTGCGTAAGGTTCATTTTAAGATGTTACGAGACGCGCTTCTTCGCCTTCCAAAGAATATGACGAAGGGTAAGTATGGAAAGATGAGCGTAGCTGATGTTTTGAAGCTTGAGGTTCCACAATGTGATCGTTTAAGCACGACAACGGTAAGTAACTATTGTGATAAAATTCGATCTTTTGTTCGCTGGATGGCAGAAGATAGGCTTATAGTAGGTGCAGAAATAGCAAACTGCCTGAGAGTAAAGCAAGACAAGCGAGATGGTGATTTTCGAGAGTCATTCTCTGGTGATGACCTTAAGATGTTATTTAATCCTAATCTCTATGTCACGAGAAAGAACCGTAAGCCTTGGAAATTTTGGGTTCCTCTGATCGCTTTGTACACAGGTGCTCGTATAGAGGAGATATGCCAGCTATATGTTGAGGACATTGCCATTGAGGATGGTGTTCTTTGTTTCTGGTTTCACCCTGATGGATACGATCGTCGCATCAAGACGAAAGACTCGACACGATATGTGCCAATATCACAAGTTTTGATTCGTGATTTCGGATTTGATGCATTTGTTGCGATGATGAGGAAGAAGAAAGAGGAACGCCTCTTTCCAGATTTGACAAAGAAAGATGTGACGTCACGTTACGGAACTGCACCATCAAAATGGTTTAGTTTGTATAAGCGGAAAGCAGGGATAGAAGATGGAAGGCACGGGAAAAAGGTTTTCCACAGCTTCAGAAACACCATGGCGACATGGTGTGAGCAGCATAATGTACCTGAAAAGCTTGCAGCTAGGCTGATTGGACACAAGCACGACACCATGACGTATGGCAGATACAGCGATGATGTTAGGCCATCTGTTCTGTTTTTCGAAGTCGTCGATCGTCTTGACTTCGATATTGATGTTCATGGGCTTGCAGAGGCGCGCAAGAGAATCCATTTATGGTAACCCCATCCCCCCCCTGTAAAAAATGTAGGTTGAGTAACATGCGAGATATGGTGGGGCAATTTTTGACCCCCCTATTTTTGGGGAAGCGCGATCCTGATCGTCGAATAATCAGGCGAGCACTGGGTGTTTAGGCCTATGTATTCGCGACGTGCTATGGCTTGTGTGTATGTCATATCAGGGCGATGCGATGCCAATCTCAGATGGTTTGCTTTGTAGCGAATCTGCCCAGCATGCAAGTCTATACCAAAAAAATGGCGGGACTGGGGTTAGGAAATGCCTACAGGCAATAATATCAAGCGCTGCTAAGCCGGTCTGGAGGGCTGGAGACGCCTCATAGATTTTTTCCTGGGGCGATCTTGTGATCGTCTTCATATGTTCAATCCATTCGCCAGGATTGTCAGGGAGAATGATAGGGGCTTCTGATGCTCCGCATTGAAAGTGTGATCGGCAAAAATAAAGATGGCTATATATGTCTTTGTCGGGATGCCAAAGCTGGACGCAAGTGTCAGGATAGTCATTTTTGCACCCTGTTGCCAGCTTGGTGTAATGTTCTTTTTCCTTAAGAATTGCTGCCCAGCCTGCAAGGGTAGCAAGAGTCCACGAGGAATTCATTAATCGAGCCGCAGCTTCATTGCTTCCCCAGCCCCCTTCATCAATTAGGTCGTCAATGGAGTCAGAGCAGACGGGGATATGTCGTTTTGTTTTGTATGAATAGTCGACATTTCTGATCAGCGTCTTAAGCCATGTGACCGCGTCTTTTTTCCGCCCTGCCAGGAGTAAGAGGGTTAATGCGAGCGATATGTCGTTGCTGTGTCTGTCAAGGCAAGGCGATCCACATATTTTGTTGTTGTGTATTAGTCCAATGATTGCGTCTGCAATTATTTCAGCTTGGGCAGCGCGATCTTGCAAAGGCGATGCATCTCCCGGGTTGATCAATATTTGAGAAAGTCCAATTGATGATAAAACTCCAATAACTTCAAAAGACAGCATGGATAGCTCTGCGCTATCATAATATTTTTTGGACAGAGAGTCTTTGGTGTAGCAATAAGGCTGAAGACGTTCAAAGTATTCTTTGCATGCAACACAATATCCAATCCAGAACGATGGAAATACGTCAGTTATAATTGACAAGCGCGTAGCATTTCCGCAGAGTTGTATGCGATGCCATGCCCATAAAAGCGCTCTCTCCATGCACAAGAGGCCTTGTCTGGAGTCGCCTTCTGCGAGCGCCCACGATGCAAAGGCATGCGCAGATAAATTAACAATACGCATCGCCTTGACTAGTGCTTTCCCAGTCTTGGGTGTCTCTGAGAGTCCTCCAGAATTAGTCAGGTCTAGCGATTGCAGAAAAAGTCTATGTAGGTCTCGACGATCGTAATCACTGTCGCCAGAAAGGGCCAAGGATCGTCTGAGCAGCTTTCGCTCGGAATCCCGAAAAACATGTTCATCGAGGAGGTGGCGTTCAATAAGCGCGGCCAGTCGATCAATCCCCCAGAAATCAACTTCCGCTTTAGCCCCTATGCTACTGACAAACCCCGTCCAGCTCGCTTGAACAACCTGTTTTAATTCGCCGTTTGTGACTACTACGATGTGGATATGCTTGCCTTTGTCTTGTGGCTCGACGTGCGATGTTAAATACACGTCTAGTATCTCGTTTATGCTTTGTCTAACAGACTGGTCGCCGCCATCCCACTCCGTGCGACCTATGTCTCCTTTTTTGATTACGGCAAGAAGCAGCTCTTCTGTGTCGCTGTTGGGATTTGTCCCTCGTGCAGCTAGATCTACGCCATACTGCCGATTGCCTGTTTGTGGACGCGCTATTGGTACATACCCCATCTCGATAAGCAGGTCTGGTAAGAGGCGGTCAAGCTCATCCCTTTCCTTTAATGTGCGAAGATATTCCGCAATGACAAGCTTCATTAGTCTCCCCTCTTTGACGATCGAAATAAAATCCCTTCGATTGAATACCCTACTGGGTCAATTATTGAACGTTTTGGTATGGCAATGCTGTGAGAAATGGTTTGAAAGTTGTTCGTCTCGCCTATTCTGTCGTTTTCAACAGAAAACCACCCGACTCCAGCCTTGACTGGTATCCGCTTGATTAGCTTCAGTAGCACGGATTGTTCGCCTGCGGAGTCTTGGATGGCTCGCAGGTTTGCCTCCTTGTTGAGAGCAATTGCCCGCCGTAGCTTTATCGGGCTATTAAGCTCTTGTAGGTCAGGCAGGTCATCAATGTTTTTTTGATATGTCGCTATGACATCGCGGATGGATGTTAGTTCTTTGGTGAGTATGACGTCGTTTGCCTTTGTTAGGTTTTCAATTGCTTGCAGGGTTTCATGCGTGTAGTCAATTCCAATGTAATTGATGAGTAGATCGCGAACCAAAGGGTATGTGCGCTCAGGAGCGTTCTTTGTTTCTAGAAGCGAAAGTGTTAGTGTCAAGAGAGGCTCTTCGTGATAAATGAATCCAAGCATTCTTCTGGCGAGAAGCAGGAGGGTGTGATTGTCCATATCGTCGATTGTATGTGGATCGAATTTGACGCTACGCACCCCATGTAGCCAAAGGTATTTAATTAAAGAGTGGCATGCCTGTGTGAGCTGCGGCACGTCTGAGGTGAGCCATCTTGCGATCAATCGCGAGAGTAGTTTTTTATCTTTTGAAATGCACATTATGGTTTGATTTAGGTTGTCAATGGTGGAGGCGTCGCTTGTTGCTCCACTGCTGTTTCGCACAATAAATGATTCAATTGAATTTATTGATGCGTCAGTTTGATTGTAATTGCATATTATTTTTGAAAATATATGATCTATTTCATGTGCACAATTCGTTTCCAGTGTTGCGTTTGAGAGGGCGTCTAGTATGTCTGTGTAAATATCTAAGATGTCTGTTTCGTCGATGATTGCAGATATGAATACTGACATGACGTGTAGCGCGTGTCTATCGCCAGATTTTGCTATCGAAACCAAATCAGCACGCATTTCTCGGTGTTTTTTTGATGCAATTCCCATAGCGTGTATGGATAGATTCTTTATTTCGGCTATGTGGCTCTTTGATTTTTTGCGCAGAGTTTCATAGCATTTCCGGTGGTACTTGTTGTCTATTTTGTTAGCATCAAGAATGAGGGCGATGCTAAATATCGCTGATTGGACGATCAATGCTTCGCTTGAATGCGCATCTAGCAAGACACGATTAATTGCTGCATGCTCTTGGCCTGAGTTTGCTAAGGCAAGCATTGTTGATGTTACCAATCTTCGTGTCGAATCTGTAATATTTTCTATGGCGTGGTGATAAATATCCCACGCTAATTTTGTTCTGGTTGCTAGCGCGTCCTCTATAGCTCTGAAAATTAGCCCTGCCGCAAGATCGCCTTCTGTTTTTGGATTTTGAGCTTCTATTAAGGTGCAAAGCGATTCCTTTTCTATGTGTTGCAGAAATGGCAGCGCAAGGCCTACGAGGCGCAAAACACTAAAGACCGCCATCTCGTCAGAATTTATGATGTCTGCTGCAAGTCCGAGGATGTTGATATTCTCGTTGGCCAACGCAAGGAATCGCCCAGCTGCTGAGTCTTCATGGCCGATCTCTTGTTGATATAATTGTAGCGCTACTGTAAAAATCTCACGGTCAGAAGCGCAGTCAGAGTTGTCGATTTTATCTGCAAAAACATAAGCTGCGGCGCACTGGTTGCGCGCCTCAAGATTTGCAAATGAAATTTTTTCAGCTTCTATAGTCCACATATCTGTATGTGTATCGCATGCTGACAGTTCATTGGGGGCCAACACGCAGGAAATGCTATTGATGCTCTGGCTATGAAGCCTTTCTGCAATAGCGCCTATCGCAGTAGGAATTTCCGTGCGGGTTGTAGGCTTGTTGTACATGTTCTTCTCCATATAATGCGAAGTTCTCTCTCAATCTGTTGTCAATGAGTTCTTAGTCTCGACGGGGATGTGGCAAGCATACTTTGCATTGACCACCTCGTCCATCGCATAGCGCAGTTTCTCAACCTCGCTCCGCTTCACCAGAAAGGAATCAAACACAGGCAAGCATGTCACCCCCTGAGCAGCCAGCCTGGACATGATCTCGTCCGCTATGTCGGCATCCATCTTCTGCAAGCGCAAGCCCGCCCCTGCTCCAAAGTGCCTGGATATGACTTCGTGCCTCTCCAACAGCCTTGCGATGACTGAATCCATGTCGATGGCTCTCAGGCGCTCATGGAACTCAGGGGCAACCTTGTTGCGAATCTCACGCTTGATGCTCGCCTTCGCTTCTGAGAGCGTCTTGGCGTTGATGAGCACCAGCAAAGCGAACTTGCAGACATCCCGCATGAGCTTGTCACCTTCTGATCCAGGCAACACATAGGGATCACCTGGGCATGGTGCCCCTGTCTCCTTGATGTAGAGCAGGTTGGGATGAATGCTTTTGTAGTCAAGCTCAACGACGCCCTCGCCATCAATCAAAACCTTTGCCCGCAACTGCTTTGGGATGACTTGCCACCAGCCACGGTAATGACGACCACCCCGCGTGAACTTGTCATTGAAAATTCTGACAAGAGTCTTGCTGTGCAAGTCAAACGCCCGTGAGTCTTCGTCGCCCCCTTCCAACTGACGCGCAACCGATTCAGCCTGGAGCGCTTCCAGTTCCTCTCGCGACACATCAAGCTCAATCTTGCTGGCCTTCAGGGTCTTGTTGATAATGCCCAGACGCTCACGCATTTCTCTCGTGGCATCTGTGTCTTTGTAGTCTACCTGCTGGCCACCCTTTTTGAGAATGATGACTTCGGCATCCTCTGGCGGTGAGAGCTCTATCGCTTCAATCCCCTTGAACAGCGGAAGCAAGCTGCTACTGGCACGCATGCGAGAACGCTTTCCAGCGCCAGCCCCCCTGTCATAGAAGCCCGCCACGTGCTCAATGAAGTCGAGTTCTGCGAGCCGATCAACAACACTGACCAGCTTCTCGTACTTTATAAACAGCTTATTGTATCTCTTGCCTTTGCTGTAATGATTCTTGTCGCGTGAGTATGCGACATACATATCAGGAGAACGAAGCCAGCAGGCATACAGGTTCAAGATGACATTCTTGATTGTAGGTCGAAGCTTTTGGTATCGCTTCTCGTCGCCTTCGCAGATGAGCATTCCAACATACTCAACGAGCGGGTTTGATTCTGGATGGTCTGACCACTTGAGAATATCAAACGGAATGCTTGGGTAGGAGGTGGCGTCTGACACAGCTAAACAAGCTCTCTCTTTGCGATGTTTGGATGGTTGGCTATGGGGCACGGAAAGAAGGCTGATTTATCGCGCCGAGTTCTGGACTTCGTCTCTGACTGACCTTTACCAAGTGATTGAAAACAAAGAAATGTATTTTAACTCTTAAATACTCTTATTCTTCTTGAAGCGGGGAGGGGAGGGAATATCATTACTCATACAGACTGAACTTGCCTCAGTGATAATTCGCTACAGCAACCATGAAAATTTCCACCCAACACCACACGAAAACAAGAAACGCTCCAGAATTGAATTTAAGACACGAAACCCCTCAACACACACGCGAAGCTGCCCTCGCACCCGATCGCGCCTCAGAATCGATCCTGGTGCGAAATTTACACATGCGCACCCATCCTCGCGGCGCACTCAACGACGCGCATCCTCTGTAAGCAACCAAACAGCCGCGACAATTTCAAGCCAAATGGCAACTGAGCATACGGCTATATCCCGATTACACGGGCATAGATCGTCTGCCGAGAGACGCCATACTCAGCGGCCAGTGCTGAAACCTTGTCGCCCTGCTCTATCCTGCTCCTGATCACCTGGGCCTGTTCATTGCTCAGGGCTGGCTTTCTGCCCTTGTACTTGCCTTTAGCCTTTGCCAGGGCAATCCCCTCACGCTGGCGCTCACGGATCATGGAGCGCTCAAACTCGCTCACCGCCCCAATGATTTGCAATTGGAGGCGCTGGAACGGCTCATCTTTGCCCGTGAAATGCAAGCCCTCCTTGTGGAACCTCACCGCCACGCCACGTTCAAGAAGCACCGTCAGGATAGAAAGCAAGTCATTCAGGTTGCGCGCGAGCCGGTCAATCGAATGGACATGGAGCGTGTCTCCGGTTCTCAGATGCGCCAAGCATTTCTTCCAGCCCGGCCTGTTTGTGGACCCGCCTGAGGCGTGATCCTCAAACCGTTCATCCAGCTTCACCCCCTCCAACTGTCGCTCAAGATTCTGGTCGACAGAGCTTACACGCAGGTAGCCTACATCTTGTCCCGTGATCGTCATGGCAGCCCCCTCTCAGAAGTGCATTGTCAGAAAAGCCTCTAAGAGATTGCTAGACATTTGTCAAACAAAGCCAAAAAGAGCCCTAAAATGACACAGCTGGAGCGAACTCCAGCTGTCCAATTAGGGTACACCTCATCAACACAATACCCCGTACCACTCGCTCTAGACTGACAGCCCAGTCGTGAGCCTGTCATGGATACAATTGATATCGCCTATACAAAAAAATAATTGCACCGCGCTTATCAATAATACGTATAAAGAAAACCAGTGAGGCAGTGCTTACTCGCAAATAGTAGCAGGAGGTACTGATGGACCCGTATTCAGTTTCCCTAGAGGTGTCAGGAAAAACAGCCATTTTTACCCGCCCGGACACAGGATCATCTCCCATCTCGTATCCTGTGCCCACGTACTCCGCGCTTCGCGGCATTTTCGAGGCAATCCTGCTGCTTGAGCAGGCCTCGGTCGTCCCTGTCAAAGTCGAAATCTGTGCTCCCATCAACTACCACCACTACACAACAAACTACCTTGGTCCTGCCAAAAAGACGGGCCAAGAGGGTGCGTTGCAGGTGCCCGCCACGGTGCTCACGGATGTGTGTTACCGGGTCTACGCCCGTGCGCACCATGACGACAGGCCCATCCCGTACAGCACACGCGCAAAACCTAACGGGTCGCGCTGCACGCATGGCGGTCATGCATACCGGGAGATTTTCAACCGCAGAATCAAACGGGGGCAGTGCTACAGGACACCATTCCTCGGCTGGAAAGAGTTTACGGTAAACTACTTCGGTCCATTCCGCCCCGACACAAAAGTTCAAGAGGACATCAACCTGTTCATCCCCTGCCTGTTCAAGGCATTCTCGATGGATGGGCTGGGAAAATCCACGACGTGGCAGCCAACCTTCATGAACAACGTAGAGGTTCGCGAGGGGGTGCTGCACTATGTATGAGTTTTTCCAGATAGCGGAATCGTTGACCCGTGCCGGGATATCGCCCCCCAGGCGTGCATCGGCGATCAAGCCTTGTCCTCGCAAACCCCGCCTTACGGTTTTCATCGATTCCGATGGTCTGCCGGTAGACTTGTCCATCTGCCCTTTACCCGATGCGGAACACCCTGCCCCTGATCGCTGGGCGCCAGACAACCACATGGCGTTTCCCAGCATCGCCGTTGATCCTCCTTTGCTCTCCACCGACAAATCCACTTTCTCTGCCTTTCGCAAGGCTTGCAAAGACACATCACCGGAAAGGTACGCAGAGCGAGTCGAGTCCGCCGGGGTTCTGATAGCGGGCGCCACCTCCGGCTGGTCTGACAAGCTCAGAAAGAAGCTTGTCCGGCAGATACGCGGGGGCGCTCTGCTCCTTGCTCAAACCGGTTCGTTGCCTCCCCATGCCGGGGCCTTCACGGAACTGGTACGGCGGTGTGAAGCCTTGGATCCGGAGCAACTGGAAGCATTCCTGTGCACTCGCGTCGCGGAAGGGGTGCGTGAATCGCCGCTTGCCTGGGCAGCCCTTCTTGATGGCGTTATCGCTCTCCAGGAAGGTTCCAAACAGCCTCCGTCGAATACCCTGCTTGTCACGCTGGAGTTGGATGACTGGCAGAAATACCCCGCGCTTGCCAACAGCCCGGCTGTCTTCGATGCGATCAACGCCTGCCTGCTCGCGGCGGGAAGTATGGACACCGAAGAAACCGATGCGTTTGGCCTGCCGCTCACCGGGCACAAGGAACCAATGCCCAAGCTGGTGCTTCCGAAGTCGGGAGAAAAGCCCCTTCGGTCCATGTTCGGTGAGGTACCCGCAAACTACCGCTATCGGCGTGCGGATGCGGAGTCGTTCCCGGTGGGCAACGAATCTCGCCTGCGCATGCTGAGCGCCAGCCAATGGATGATGGCTCCAGAGCGCGAAGGAAGCACCTGGGCGTTCCTGAACCAGAAAGGCAAGCTCGGCAGAACCGCAATAGACCCCACCTTCGTGCTTATCGCTCCACAGCAGATGCCCCCGGCCCCACCGGCGCTGGGGCGGCTCTTTGCCCCTCTGTCTGCCAAAGCGGAACAGGCAGCGAGCGCACATGGTTTTGCCGCCATCGCAGAAGATGTCGTCCGCGCGCTACGAGGTGCCTGGAGTGGCGACCTGTCCGTTCCGGTGCAGGTTTCCGTCCTCACGTCCTATGACAAGGGCCGGTACAAGCTGCTGATGAGCGACACCTTCACGGCAGCCCATTTCATCGACGCATCCCGCGAATGGCAAAAAGGCTGCACCAACATTCCCCCCATGCTCTTCAGGATCGTGGAGAGCCGCCAATCGCGACTTCTCGCCCCCGACACACCACTCCCCTCAGAGGTGCCCCCCCTGCTGGCAACAGTGTGGCTCCGCGATGGCGAAGAGTGTCGCACCACGCGGCAAGTCTCCCAAGACTTGCCCGCACGGCTGCTGCTGGCAAAGAAAACAGCCGGGGGCGAACTCTCCATGGGGCTGTTGCGCCAACATATGGATGATCAGGTTCCCATTCTGTTGGCCCTGGGGCTGAGTCGCTTCAGGGGCAAAGAGGTGCATGTTCCACGGGACATCCCCTACCGTATAGAAATACTGCCTTCCGTACTCGGGCTGCTGCTCCTGAAGGCCGGACGGCAAATGGAGGACTACATGCAAGACGCCTACTTTCTTGTCGGGCGCGTTCTCAACCTCGCGGACAAACTGCATGAGCAATACTGCCTCGCCGTGCGGGATGGACATGTGCCCCCTGTGCTGTTGGGCAATTCACTGATGCGTACCGCCCTTGAGAACCCAGTGGAAGCCGTGGAACAACTGGCGGACAGGATGCTGGTCTACCACGCTTGGGCACGATCAAGTCGTGAGGATAACAGCAAAATCGCCAAATGGGCGCTCGGGCAGTTCGCCCCTCTCAGCGAATCGCTGAAAGAAAATGGCATTCCGAGCGTGGTGACCCCCACGGGCAAGGCCGAATTGCTGCTCGGTTACCTTGCGGGTGTACCCGGCAAGAAAACTGCGGAAGAAATCTCCCAGAACGTCGATACTGAAGAAGGAGCATCCGAATGAGCACCACCTCGTTTCAGAACAAGCTGACCGGCCTTCTCATCCTCGAAGCAGTGAACAGCAATCCCAACGGCGACCCCGATCGTGAAAGCGATCCCCGCCATCGGGCCAACGGCATCGGCGAGATCAGCCCCGTGTCGTTCAAGGCCAAGCTGCGGAGTCTCGTGGGGGACAAGGAAGGGCCGGTGTGGAACGAGATGAGTGCCCGTCACGGACTTGATGCCCAGAACTTCGACATCCTGGAGTGCAAGGGGCGCAGCATTGGCGAACTGCGAAAACTGTCCACCAGCGATCTGCTTGCCCGGTTCTGGGATGCCCGCCTGTTCGGCACCTCGCTCCTCGAAAAGGAATCAGGTGGGACTGAAGAAACCTTCCAGCAGCACATTCACACCGGGGCGCTTCAATTCGGAACCGGCCTTTCCCTCGCCCCTGTGAAGATCATCCGCAACACGACCACCATCAAGCGCGGCGTGCAGGAGGGCAAGGACAGGGGCATGGCACCGCTGGCCTACAGGGTGGTTGAATACGGCCTGTATACCATGCCGTTCTTCCTGAACCCCACCGTGGCCAACCGTACCCTGTGCACTCGCAAGGATATCGACCTGATGCTTGATGTCATTCCTTACGCCTACTCGCACACGGCCTCGTACGTGCGCCCGCACGTGAACATCAGACACGCATGGATTGCCGAACACAAAAGCCCCCTTGGCAGTTGTCCGGAATGGCGCATTCTGGAAGCCCTTACCCCCCGGCGCATCCGCAACGCCGAAACCAACCTGCCTGCTGCGTCCATTGACGAGTTCGGCATTCCCAATGGGCTGCCTGACGACATATTGTCAAAACTGGCCGGGGTGCGTGATCTGATAGACGGGTAGGCACGATGACACACCATGCGCATAGTGGCCGGGCGGCACGTGAAGGCCGCCCGGCCATCCCCCCACAGCCCTACGCCGTACATGTTCACGGTGTGGCGACTGCGGCGTTGCAACAGGCGCAGGAGATGGCCCGCTTTCTCACGGAACCGGGCCAACGGAAGCCGTTCATTGCCTGCGTGCATCGCGCGGCAATGGCCCACGACCTGGGAAAGCTGCTACCGGAAAATGCCGAGGTGCTGTCCCGATCCTACGGCATGGACAGGCCGACGCGTCTTCCGGTCAACCATGTGGATGCAGGGGTGGCACACCTTATGGCGAGCGGCGATGCCATGTCCGCCCTGCTGGTCTGGGCACATCACGCCGGGCTTGCCGATGCCAGTACCCTTTGCAAAACCTCTCCACCACTGCGGGACCCCACCATTCACTCTCGCGTGGATGAAGCGCTTGCCGTCTGCATGGCACACCATGCACAGGAAACGGGCGATGGCATTCCCCCGCTACCAGATGCAGGATTCATCCCCTCTTCATCGCTGGACCACAGGCTGGCTCTCTCTTGCCTTGTGGATGCGGATCATGGCGACACGGGCCGCCACTACGGAAGCACATCATTACCGGATGCGTGGCCCACCCTGCGCGCCGCAGATCGTCTTGCCGCCCTTGATGCCTTCGTAGAGAAACTAGGCCGGAAAGGCGGCCCTGGCGACGCACGGAACGCCATCCGGGCGGAACTCTATCGCAGTGCGCGCAAGGCCTCGCCCGATCTCGGCATCCGTTCTTGCGACAGCCCAGTGGGCACCGGCAAGACCACCAGCATCATGGCCCATCTGCTCCACGTGGCGAAAGTCCATGAACTGCGACGCATCTTCGTGGTCTTGCCATTCACGAACATCATCGATCAGGCCGTCTATACCTACCGCAAGGCCTTGGTACTGGACGGGGAAAACCCTGAAGAAGTGGTTGCCGCCCACCATCACAGGGCAGAGTTTGACGCACCGGAATCTCGTGAATTGGCGTTTCAGTGGCGTGCCCCGATCATAGTGGTGACGGCGGTGCAGTTCTTTGAAACGCTGGCAGCAGCCGCACCCGCTTCATTACGCAAGCTGCACAGCCTGCCGGGTTCCGCCGTCTTCATAGACGAGGCCCACGCGGCCATGCCAGCTGACCTTTGGCTGCCTGCGTGGGTATGGCTGCGGTCAGCCTGCCAGCGCTGGGGATGCCATTTCGTTCTGGCCTCCGGCTCTCTTTCGCGGTTCTGGGAATTGGACCAGTTTCGGGATGCGGAAAAAATTCACGGCATGGTACCAATGCCCGTCCGCCCCCTGATAGATGACGCACCCCGTGCGCATGCCATGCAGGCAGAGCAACGCCGGGTGCGATATGTGTCTATCCCCCGCGTTGTTGGCATGGAGGAGTTGGCTGATGCGGTCATGCGTGCCTCAGGCCCCCGCATTGTCGTGATGAACACGGTAAGGGGAGCCGCCATGCTGGCGCACCGCCTTGCTCAGGCACGGGGACGTCGGTTCGTCGAGCACCTGTCCACGGCCCTGTGCCCCCGCGACAGGGCGGCAACCTTGCGCCACGTGAAGCAACGTCTGCTGGCCGACGATTCGGAGTGGGTGCTTGTGGCCACCTCTTGCGTGGAAGCCGGGGTGGATTTTTCGTTTCGCACGGGATTCCGCGAGCGTTTCGGCCTGTGCAACCTGATCCAGTTGGGGGGCCGGGTCTGCCGAGAGGCTGAGGCCGAAGGCGTGGTGTATGACTTCGTGCTGCGCGCGGACGAAGTGCCGCCCCACCCCGGCGCACGGCTTGCTGCACTGGCGCTGTCCAGCCTGTTTGGCGAGGGACTGGTAGGGCAGGAACATTGCCGCGAGGCCCTGCGCCGGGAGCTTGCGCTAGGGGCTTCCGAAGGTAACGGAGGGCGTGGGCTTGCCATTTGCGTGGATGACAGTGCGGGCGAATTTCGCAAGGTGCATGACCGGTTCCGCATCATTGACGCTGATACGGTTACTGTCATCGTCGATCCCCACGCCATCGCCCGGTTGCAGTCTGGCAGTACGCTACCTCGGGCCGTATTGCAGGAGGTATCCGTGCAAATCTGGACCTCGCGCCTTGAACGCGAGCCAATCGCCCCAATACCCGGCTGGCCTCAACTGTACGCATGGCAAGGCGTCTATGACGACTTTTTGGGGTATCTCGCGGACGCATGCGCGAACCCCAGGCATCCGAGTCAAACCTGAGAGGTTCGCGGATTGCCACACAGGCGATAATGCTAGGTTTCCTGTCCAACCTCCGCGGCTACAGACCGGAGATAGCGTAAAAACGATGCTGTTCGCGGAATTGCCTTCGCGCGCCCTTGTCGGCAAAAGGAAATCGGACAGGCAGTCGCACCTTCACGGGTGCGTGGGTTGAAACATGCGCAGGCCGGACTGGTAGGCCAGTTCGGATGTCGCACCTTCACGGGTGCGTGGGTTGAAACTCTGGCGCGCCCGCCTTTACCAGGTGAGCGGAGAAGTCGCACCTTCACGGGTGCGTGGGTTGAAACCTTTTGGGTTGGAAACCCCCGTTTCCAACCCTGCAGTCGCACCTTCACGGGTGCGTGGGTTGAAACGCGACGCAGACCAGCGGCATTGACGCGCGCAGCTGTCGCACCTTCACGGGTGCGTGGGTTGAAACATGCCGGGGGGAAGTGCCTCGATTACGCCGGGGGGTCGCACCTTCACGGGTGCGTGGGTTGAAACCATTTCGTCGTACGCGCGGATGGTGTAGGTCTGGTCGCACCTTCACGGGTGCGTGGGTTGAAACTCCTCCTTTGGAGGGGAGGGGGGAGGAGGTGGTGTCGCACCTTCACGGGTGCGTGGGTTGAAACACGCCCTTGGCAATTTCGTAGGCGTCGCCGCGCTGGTCGCACCTTCACGGGTGCGTGGGTTGAAACTTGACGTAGGAGCGAGCCTCGTCAAGGAACGTCTGTCGCACCTTCACGGGTGCGTGGGTTGAAACCTCGAAATCGGCGTCAACGCCAAGGGCGAGATCGGTCGCACCTTCACGGGTGCGTGGGTTGAAACGTCAGGTACAGGATGTGCTGTTCGTTGTAGTGGTGTCGCACCTTCACGGGTGCGTGGGTTGAAACTGCAACCGGGTGGCCTCGCCACGCTTGACACACGTCGCACCTTCACGGGTGCGTGGGTTGAAACGGCCACTTGCTGCGGTCGGATCCGAACTTGTCGACGTCGCACCTTCACGGGTGCGTGGGTTGAAACCTGCAGCTTTCGCTGGCGCTGGTGGCCACCCCCTTGTCGCACCTTCACGGGTGCGTGGGTTGAAACCTTCTTGGCCATGGTCACATCCTCACATTGCATCCGGTCGCACCTTCACGGGTGCGTGGGTTGAAACTTGTTCCCCTTGTTTTTCGCCTTTGGTTCCCCCCGTCGCACCTTCACGGGTGCGTGGGTTGAAACGGTGACGGCATGCGCCCCCAGGTCGCCAACCCGGTCGCACCTTCACGGGTGCGTGGGTTGAAACATGATGGACGGGACCTATGCCGATGGCATCCCCACGTCGCACCTTCACGGGTGCGTGGGTTGAAACGAGCAATCGCTACGCACCGCCTTGGCTGGCAACGGTCGCACCTTCACGGGTGCGTGGGTTGAAACCCCTTGCAGGACACGCTGGCCAACCTGGACAGCGTCGCACCTTCACGGGTGCGTGGGTTGAAACGCAACCAAGCTGCTGACGAAATAGGAGGTGCCGGGTCGCACCTTCACGGGTGCGTGGGTTGAAACCGCAACTGGCTGCATCGCAGGGCCGGGCGGTTGCGTCGCACCTTCACGGGTGCGTGGGTTGAAACAGGGGCTCAAGGTCGCCCACCTTGCGCGCGGCATGTCGCACCTTCACGGGTGCGTGGGTTGAAACACCGAGTGGATGGCCTTCTACAAGCTGCGGCACGAGTCGCACCTTCACGGGTGCGTGGGTTGAAACGGCGAGAAGGCCGTACGAATCGCCGTCTTCGATAGTCGCACCTTCACGGGTGCGTGGGTTGAAACAAGCAACTAGCAGGGCCTGGCTCGCTGCCCGGATGGTCGCACCTTCACGGGTGCGTGGGTTGAAACATGATCTGCGAGGAGAAGTTGGTAATGGCGCTGCGGTCGCACCTTCACGGGTGCGTGGGTTGAAACGCTTGCCATCTAGCCCCCCAGGCTGCCCAGCACGGTCGCACCTTCACGGGTGCGTGGGTTGAAACTTTATACGTATCATCGTGGCGCAGTTTTTCTTTGTCGCACCTCCACGGGTGCGTGGGTTGAAACGCGTCGCTGCTGTGCCTGATGGCCGGGCGCGAGGCGTCGCACCTTCACGGGTGCGTGGGTTGAAACGACGTATCCTTCTGGTTGTAGAAGGTGTAGCCGTGTCGCACCTTCACGGGTGCGTGGGTTGAAACTTCACTGACCTGACCGGCGCTGATGAAGTCCTGAGTCGCACCGTCACGGGTGCGTGGGTTGAAACGTGGAGTTCGCGCCGAGGGTGGCTAAGGGGGATGAGGTCGAACCTTCACGGATGCGTGGGTTGAAAACTTGTCCAGCAATCGTTTAACGGCGGCGAGGTGGCGTCGTACCTTTGCGGGAGCGTGGGTTGAAACCAGGATTGCGACATTGCCGTGCGGCATGCCGAGTGCCGTGCTTACACGGGTGGGTGGGGTGAAACTCAATGGCGGGGGCATGCTGTCGCCAACCACGTGTCGCATAAACGGGTGACCATCTTATTGTCCAAGGTTCAGAAGTGCCATAGGCTTGCAGCCCGTGACGGCTGCAAGCCTATAGGTTATATTCGCACGGCACCTGGGGTTGATGATTTTGAGCAACAGCGTCAGAACCACACGGAGGGTGCGTACAAGCTCATCGCTTCTCCCCTCCCCTAAAATGTCGGGACGTTCTGCTATCACGAAACCACACAAAATCTCCATCTCCCACCACTCAATCCCTGCCGCCAAGCTATGTTACCCAGGAGGAAGTCATGTCCCAAAACACATACATGACGCTGTTGCTTCTCTTTTTCCTTGGCCTAGCTGTGTATGGATTCTGCATATCAAGGGAAAGCGTTGCCAAAGATACTCCAGCACGCAAAACGCCTCACGCTCCTCCTAACCCACCAGCGAATGAAGTAGCCGTCCTAAAGGGCCTGCTTGCCGAAGCGTACTTGGAGAATGCCCGGCTAAGGATGCAACTTGCCTCGCTCACTGAGCATGCTTGCGACTAACTCATCTTCGTGCCAGCTAATCGCAGTTCAGAAGCTGCTCTAGGCTACTCACTATTTGCACAAACCCAGCAAGCTACCTCAGGAGGAAGTCATGAACCCAAACTCATATCTCGCTTTATGGTTTCTTTTCGTCCTCACGGTTGCTGGCTACGTATATTACTCTAAAAGAAAATGGGGCGTAGACAGAAGTTCTTCGGACCGCATGCCTGCTCACACTGCGAACGAAGCAGCCGTCCTCAAGGTCATGCTTACCGAAGCATACATGGAGAACGCTATGCTAAAAGAAAGACTACGCGCATTCGAAGCGCAACCACACGAGTAAGTTCGCCCCACGAATGCATATTCTCTGAACACGACGACAGTGGATCCGCAAGCGTAACACCCCAGACAGCGTCCCTTCTTTTACTCTCAAGACCTTCTCAATGTGTTGCGCCCCTGGGTGCTCAATGGTACATTTTGCATGTACAAAGTTCGAGGTGCGCGAATAGGCCAACAGCAGAAGTCTCGAAAAATCATAGTGCCGCATGATGAGACTTCTGAGTTTCTCCTTCGGCAGCAGCAAATAAAACGCCCCGTGGCGTGTCACGGGGCGTTTTATTTGCTGCCATGTTCCGCCAGTGCATAGCTTTCAGCAATCCTCCCCTTTTTCGGCGAACCTTGACTCGCCTTGCCCCCCTTGGCGGCATCAACGCCTCGCCACCCCTCTGATAACAGCGAGTGCTCTCCTTAGGGAAAATTCGTCGGAGACGATTCACCAATCAGGCAACGTGAATACTCTTGACCCCAGCCTTAATCAACAGCCTGTAAAGAGTCGCAATCTTTGATCGCGTACCACGCTGCGCACAGTATGTGAAAACGACACGCTGTTTTGCGCGCGTGAACGCGACAAAAAAACCAGCAGTAGCCTCGACCTGATCTCTAGAGAAACTCCACCACGCCCCATCATCCAAACCAACAAATATTACGCTGTGGTATTCGAGTCCCTTGCTTTTATGGATCGTCATCAAAGGGGTCGCGTAAATGCCTTCATAGTTGTCAAGCGCCGTCGGCCAGTCAGTATCGCCTATTGACGAATCCAGTAGGTGCTCTGCTGCTGAGTCCAGCACCTTTTCGAACCAGCTGCCTTGTCCGTAGGCTGGATGAAAAGCAATCACTCGCTCACGACCGATGAACTCCAGAATATCGTTCACAATCGAACGCGACACCCTCTTCGATTTTGGAGGACTCGGATGAGCAGCACGAAGTTTGCGTACGTATGCGTCCAATTCTTGGGCAAGCTTTGCCTGTGCAACCTCATCGTCAGGAACGACTCCCCTTAGGGAGATGAGCGCCTCCTGACATTCTGTCCAATGTCGCCCAGCCCGAGCGGTCATAGCGAGACGTAGAACCTTCATGATTAGTTCGGATGCCGCTTCCACCAGCAAGTCCTGAAGCTCGATGCTCCCAACCTTTCTAGCTTCGTTGCGCAGAGGAATTCCTGCGGCTACAAAAGCCGGTTCGAGAACCTTCGCGTAATCGTTAGCCTTCTGCCGGACCAGCAAAACAAAATCGCGTGGACTGAGCATGTGCGTCTTCATCTCAGTCGCGACAAAAGTGGCCAAGCGCTCCGCTTCGATTTCTGGCGACGAAAAGTCCCAAATGGTGCAGCTGTCGCCAGCAATCTTACCGACGGTCTTCGACACCGGCGCCACGGCTCGGGCGTCCAGAGCCTGCGATAAGACGTGCTGGATACGCACCAACTCTGGAGACGATCTATAGTTGTTGTAGAGTGGCGTTCGCATCGCACCGAACTCTTCATCAAAAACGGCAAAGGGATCATCCATCGCCATTGCCCATCGCATTATCTGCTGCTTATTGTCTCCGACGGCGGTAATCACGGTGTCTGCGCCAAGAAAGATTGTACGGACCAAGTCATATTGGATATGGGTCGTATCCTGGAACTCATCCATAAACAGATGCGAGTACGTCAGCCGAAGGGCATCACGAGCCTTTGGATTAACCCGCAACAGAAGTTCGGCGAGTCGCCCGATCATGGGAAACGACAGGGTGCTTTTTCTGCCTTCATGAAGTGATTTTTGCCAGAATTTATCCGCAGCCCACTGAGCAGGTGTCGGATGAGGCCAGCCTTCCATAGGCAGCGGCGCCCCTACTAGGTAGCGGCGTTCGAAGGTTTCTATCGATACCGCCTGGATGTCCGCGAAGGTGCCGACTGAGGCGGGAGGCGTTCCTACCTCCTGAGACAAAAAGCCTCGGTAATCCCGATCACCGGGGAGCATGATGTCGTAGTCGCTCCGGGGCCGCCAACGCGCGGGCAACGCCTGGCCGAAGCGGTCAACCAGCCCTTTGGCAAAGGCGTCAAAGGTCATGGAATCGAAGCGTCCGGCATGATTGCGATGACAGCGCTGACGAACTCGCGCGGCGAGGTTCTTTGCGGCGTCGCGTTTGAAACAGATGGCGAGAATGCGCCTTGGCGCAGGCGAGATGCCCGTCTGAAGGAGATAGGCGGCGCGTTGCGCAAGCAATTCTGTCTTTCCTGCACCGGGACCAGCGATGACGGCGCGGTTATCGCTCGAGCGGACGACCGTCAGCGCATTCGCTTCAAGCGCGTCCACACCCACGGGCTTCCAATCGTCCGGTCGAACCCGTCGCGAGAGCACCGTCATAGCTAATCCCGCCGTAGCGACTTGGCGATGTGCGTTAGAACCTCGGCCAGAACTGAAGGCATTTCCTTGGCCAAGTCCTCTTTCTTGATGTGAGTTAGGGCCGCGAGGTGAGTTGCCGGTTTGCTGTGGGTGAGAAAATGGTAGCGATAAGCGGGCAGAAGAGCCGGATAGTCTTTGAACGGACCCGTGTAAATCGCAATTCCTGGTCCCGTTGTTCCAAGCACAACTTCTGCCGCCTTATCGGCGGCCATCTTCGGCCCCCCACCTTTGGGAATGATCGCCTTGTATGCATCGGGGAACGATTCGAGCATGGCAAGATCTAGATCGAGCGGTGCCGAGAAATAAACGCCATATTGCTTGAGGAACGTTACCCACCCAGATAGAAACTTGCGATCCTCGGCATCCTGCCAAGTGTGCATCTTTGCTAAGTCGTCATCGGATAATTTGCCTTCGGTGGTCAGTAGGAGCTTGGCTTTTGATTCGCCAAATTTAAGAAGTTCTTCAATCACCGATTTCACCCGGCCAAAGCCACCGCCGTCGCGGCCCAAGTCGAGATCAAGGAGCGTCGCGTGCGGGATATCCAGGTGTCTCAGCAACCGCCAGAAGTGCTGTACATGCCGCCCACCCAAGGGAACGATTGCGACAAAGGAAGGATCAATCAGGAGATCAAGCGCTTCGGCCAGACGAGGCAAGACAATCCGCTCCGAATCGCCTTCGACAAGCAGAACGAACCGAGCGAAGTAGAGTTCAGGGTAGGCCAGCATGGCACCGCGCACGAACTTGGCGGCCTCCTCCTCATCAGTCGGCATCTTAATTTCCTTGACCTTCGAAACGCGGGTCTTCGGATCGCAGCGGCAGTAGCGGACCTCATGCGGATTAACGCGGCTCAGCACCGACGGCGAATGACTGGTGATTATGGCCTGGGCGCCTCCGGCATCGGTCAGCGATCTAACCTGACGGACAATGCGGGCGAGAAAGTAAGGCGAGAGATGGTTCTCCGGCTCTTCTAGAGCGAACAGCGTGAGCGCGGGGATACGCAGGGTGTCGTTACGGAAGCCTTCCACCGTACCAGCCACCACCTCGCGCTCCAGATCGAAAACGGCCGCAGCCAGAGCGAAATAGAAAAGTGATTGCTGTCCGTCGCTCAAAGCGTCAAGTCCGCGTTCATGCCCGTCCGGCCCCTGCTCGAAGATAACGGCAATTTTGTTGACGACCTCCTCGAACCGACGACTGACCAGACTGAGCTTGGGTTTAGTATCGACTACGTCGTCATGAAGACCTGACCAGCGCGCCTGCAAAGCTTTACCGATCGCGGCAATCGCCGATTCGTTCCCGAACGCGCTAGCGAGATTTTCAGCGGTTTCCTGGACGGTTTTCTCGGTTTCGGATGACCATTCAATCGCGCGGAGCAGGCGAGCGGCGAGTGCGCCAGCCGTTGCCCGAACCTGAGTTGCCGCATCGCGACTGGCGGGTGTGTAGTAGAGCTGGATTAACCCTCGATCCGATGCCGAGACTGGATGGCGCTGGCGCTCAGCCGAATCATCGTTGAGTGTGTCCACCCAGAAAAGGTCCTGCGTAACCTCGCCTTCCGCTGTCCCGTCGTCTTCCCATCGCGCTTCGAGACGCAGGCGACAGGCCGGTGATTCGCCCTCCCGTTCGATCTGCATGTGTCGGAACGAGGGGGCGATTGTCTCAGGCGTTGCGCTGCCGTCGGCCAATTCGGGAAATCCGATCAACACGTCAACGAACAGAGCCTTGGCCTCTCGGTCGCTGGAGTCGTCCCCCGCCCCCAAGTGGAAATCCGAGCACTGCACGGTGCGCTGCGCACGCGACACGCCAAACATTTTCGACAGTGCGTGCAAAAGAGCTGTCTTGCCTGCCGCATTCGGACCGATGACAGCCGTGATCTCCGATGAAATCTGCACCGTTACGGGGTCAGGGCCAAAACAACGGAAGCCAGCCAAAGTTATAGATTCGATACGCACTAGTCCCCCTCCACGTGCGGCAACGTGCTTATTCTCAGTGCAAACAATTGAATTATCGCATAACAGTTACGTCAAAGTTTTGTCGAGAGGGCTATAGGTGATGACCACTCCAACACGCAAAACGCCTCACGCTCCAACTAGCCTGTCAGGGAATGAAGTAGCCGTCCTTAAGGGCATGCACGCCGAAGCGTACATGGAAACGCTCCGCTAAAAAAACTTCGCGCATTCGAAGCGCGATCACATGGGTAAGCTCACAACCATCAGCCTCACCCTTGCGAACCGCTTGGCGTGCGACACTGTCGCCCCCCCACACACTCTTTCTGCACTATTCACCGTGTTGCGCCCCTGGGTGCTCGATGGTACATTTTGTACGTACAAAGTTCGAGGAAAGCGAACAGGCAGCGAACAAAAGCCTTGAAAAATCAAAGCTTTGCATGGATAGGCTTCCGAGTCTCGCTCCCGGCAACAAGCTAAAGACCCGTGATACACCACGGGTCTTTTTTGGGCCATGCCCGGCTTAGGATAGCTCTTCCTCTTGTCTTCACCCTCCCCCCCTTCTTGCATTTCGGGGACGAACCGGCTACCCAAATGGGTACAAAACACGGATACAAACCGGGGATACAACCTCCTTGGCATCTCTTTAGCATTCAAGGTGTTACAGTAGGTGTGGACGGGTACATAGACTCCCGCCGCCTCCACCAATTTCTGGGCCGACCTGCCGCAAGGCAGGTCGGCCCGATTTTATATTAACGTGCGGTATCTCACCAGCTATGTGCTGCGACGATAAATGTTGTGAGGAAGGGAATCACTTTGCATCATGTCCACTGAGTCTATAAAGTCGAGTATGTCGGTGACTCGGTAGTCAACTGCAAGCTCTACGATGACGTCGTCTGCTTTTCTGCCCCTGTTTCTCCAGTAGTCGTAATCAAAATCATCAATTTTTGAAAATGTGCTGTTCCCACGTCTTGGAGCATTGAAAAGCGTGCATCCAGAGTTATACGGCGAAAGTGTTATTGCGTCGTAATGCCTCTCGATAAGCTTTTTTGCGTCTAGTGTGAGTACGCAGTGCCGGTAGTTTCTGTATGCCTTTGCGGCTAAGAGCCCGCACAGGCGAGAGTGGGTCGTCCAGAAAAAAGTTTTCCTGTTAAGTATTTGATACCATTCGCTTGGGCTCAGCCCGTCATCTAGAACTCTCTTGAGGGTGGTCTCTCTTAGCGGCTTTTGGTCACGCACAATAGCAGTGCCATATTCTGGGTGCTTGATAGTCACACATTCCGGCCTGTGCTGTGTGAGTAATTGTTTCCGTAGTGGATCTTTTATTTCAAAGATATTCAGTAGGGCCTCAGTGCTGCAGAGTCCATGCTTAGAAATGTTTTCCCAAGCGTTCTCGTTTGCCATATGATATAATTTTTTGTGAATATTTAGTATGTGTTTATATTTCATACTACCAAGACCTCCTGTCGATTATGCTGCGCAAATGAAATCTTGTTGAAAGCAAGGATACCTGAGCTTTGGCAAAACGCTCAACCTCCTCAATAAACTGTATTGTCTCAAGCGTTAGTTGATCAAACCTTCGAGCATCTCTGTTCTTGACGTTTAAATAATCTACGAAAGTCAACGCAATGTCGGTTGGTGAATTGAGTGTTGTTGACTTTCGTAAGAGGTGCCAGTCAAACTCCCCAATTCTTCGCTTCCCCTTGGTGATTGATGTTAATTCCTTTAGGTCTTCCAAGGGTACTCCGGAGCGATTTGCAATTTCTTCACGTGTAACATTTGGAGACATTGGTCCAGATGTCATGCCTTCTGCGCTGTTTGGAACTCTTATAGGATATGTTCTGCACACCATAACTACCCTTCTTACGCGGGCTGATGATATTCCAGATTCTGATAAGCACCCTGATACGGTTGTGTCTCTAGATGTCACATATGGATAATATCCATGGTAAAGGCTTAATCCTGTGCCCTGTGTTCCCTCAAGCAAGACTTTTAAGCGGTTTCTAAAGGCGTCTTCAAAGACTTCTAAGGCCGTTTTTTTGGTGTACTTGCGTAAATCAACATGGTCCTTGGCAAGTTGTACAGGACGAACTCGACTGCCTCTGTCCGCTATTCTACGCGAGGCAGCAATCCCTGTTCCTGACCCAGTTGAGGAAATATCTTTTGTGAGTTGAATTTCTCTTTTGATGTCATCATTCGAGACGATCATAGCTTGAGGATCAATGCACAATCTGCTTTCATCAATTCCGTGATCTCCAATTTCTTTCAAAATTACCTTTGGATTAATCACTGCACCAGCGCCAATAACTATTTTTGCGTCACTTGATCCGCTTCCTGATGGCAACTGGCTAAATATGTACTCTCCCCCTCTTGGAAGCTTTACCTTGTGACCTGCGTTAGATCCACCGACACGCACAAGTAATTGATATTCAGGTGAAAGATATGATGCGACGTTTCCTTTTCCCTCGCTTCCGTATTGTCCACCAATAATAACATCAACTAGCTTTTCATGATACATTCCATAAAGACCTAGCAAGCATGCCGTTCTCTCAAAGACATCTTCATGCAAGCATCGTATTGTATCGATGGCAATGTCGGAGTGCTTTGAGAGATGTTCAACCTCGCGCTCAGACTCGTTACATATAGCATCGTCGTAACTGCAATCATTTGTGTTGCCAGCGATTTTTGCTGCATAGCGCTCACGCAAAATTTTATCTGGAGCGGTAAGGTGTACATGTATAACTTTCCTGCCGAATTTGTTTCTGAAATTGTTTACTTGTAGTTCGGTTCTGATAGAGTCAATTACTATATATTCCGAATTTTTTTGCTCGTAAAATGAACAAAAATCATCTAATATCCAACGCCCGCCATCTATCGCATCGAGATATTTACCATATTCTTGAAGCTCTCTCCGGGAAGTGCCTCCTTCTTTTTTCCTCAGTCGCACATATTCTGTCGTTTTCATAAGTGAAAATCCGAAGCGATCTATCAACCTCTTTGACAGGCTGGACTTTCCCGAGCAAATAGGGCCAGACAGAAGAACGATTTTTGTTATATTCATCTCGCAATTCCTCCAGAATAAAACATGGCATAACTGCCTGACACACAAACACCTTTCGCCCTGCCATATTGCGTTTATTATATTTTATAAATTATAAATATATCCACCGCGCGGCGCACAGTTTTGCTCGTGTCTATCCTTGCGCGAAAGTGCACACCCTACCCGCTCTGGCCTGTTGACGAAAATTCAGGATAGAATAGACACTGACAAAACGACTCCGGATTTCCGTATCCGCCATGGGGGCATGCCCCATGGGTGTACAGGTGCGGGCCTTGGGCGGTGCTACGCCATGTCGCGTCCCGCCCCGTCCGCCCCTATCTGCCACGTCCCGGAAGTCATACGCCCGACTGCAAAGGCCACAGCTCCACGAGCGCGCGCTGACGATCAGGTCGAGGATTCAGGGTTCACAGAGGCGCCGAATGGCTTTTGCACCAATGAAGATGCTGCGAACACTGTCGCGGGTATTGTCGCGGATGATGTCGCGGGCGTTGCCGTGCGCGCTATTGCTGTGCGTGGCCGCATCCGGCGCAGCTGCCGGGCAGTCCGCGCCCTCTGGTGTCACCCCGCCCGGTTCCGGCCCGTCCGGCGCTGCACAATCCGCTTCCGCGCCGCCCTCCCCCGCTCCGTCCGCGCCCGCCCTTACCCTTGCCACCACCATATCCCCGCCGCTCAGCGAGCCGGGTCAGAACGGCATGCTGGACCTGATCATCAGGGGGGCCTTTGCGCGCATCGGGGCGGATGTATCCTTGCTGCAACTGCCCAGCGAACGCGGGCTGGTCATGGCCGACAGCGGGCAGGTGGACGGCGACGGCAACCGCATCAGCGGGTTGCAGGCCGCCTACCCCAACCTGCTTCAGGTGCCGGAAAGCAACATGACCTACGAATTCACGGCCTTCGCCCTGCGGCCGGACGTGTACGTGCGCAATTGGGACGACCTGCGCCACTACACCGTCGCCTACATCATCGGCTGGAAGATCTACGACGAGAACGTGCACGCCAGCAGCACGGTAAAGGTTGCCACGCCGGAAAACCTGTTCGCGCTGCTGCGGGCCGGGCGCGTGGACGTGGTGCTCTACTACCGCCTGGGCGGCCTGCATTACGCCCGCAAGCTGGGCCTGACCAACCTGCGCGTGCTGGACCCGCCGCTGGCCACGCGTGAAATGTACATGTACCTCAACAGCCGCCATGCCGACCTGGTGCCCCGCCTGGCCGATGCCCTGCGCGGCATGAAGAAGGACGGCAGCTACGAGCGCATCGTGGCCCCGTTTTTGGGGCGATAGCGCGCGGGCTGCACCGCCCGCGTGCCGTTCCGGCGGTATCCTTTCCGCCGCTTTCCGCTTCTTTCTTCTTCTTCTTCTGCTGCTGCTGCTTTGCCGCCCCCGCCCTGCCCGCTTCAGCACGGCCTGCCCCGCCCCCGTGCAGCCCACGGACATCGCACCCCATTGAAACCATGACGCATCCGGCGTAACGCAGGGCTGAACGAAAGGTCGCCGACGCCGGAATCGTTCCGCCGCCGTGCCTTTCCATGGACATGCCAAAGGTGACGCATGCTGATGCATCGTGTTTTCCCCCTGGCGGCACTGGCGCTGCTGTTTGCACTGTGCGCGGCCCTGCCCGCACCGGCCAGCGCCGCCAACAGCTTTCTTGCGCGCGAAGGCGACGAGGTGCTGGCGGCAGAAGGCGACCTGGCCACCCGCCGCGCGCCCTGCTCCACCTTCAAGATCGCCATCAGCCTCATGGGCTACGACGCGGGCATCCTGATAGACGAAACGCACCCCGTGCGCCCCTACGACGAAAGCCTGAACGTGGCCTACGACATGTGGAAGCAGCCGCACGACCCGGTCATGTGGATGCGCAACAGCTGCGTGTGGTATTCACAGGCCACCACGCGCGAGCTGGGCATGGAGCGCTTCAAGGCCTACGTGGACCGCTTCGGCTACGGTAACCGCGACGTTTCGGGGCGGCGCGGTACAGCAGGCACGGACGACGGCCTGACCCGCTCGTGGCTGTCCAGCAGCCTTGCCATCTCGCCGCAGGAAGAAGTGGACTTCATCGGCAGGCTGGTGCGCTCCGAGTTGCCGGTGTCGGCGCACGCGCAGGAAATGACCCGGCGCATCCTGTTCGTGCAGGATTTGCAGGGCGGCTGGAAGCTGTACGGCAAGACCGGCAGCGGGGTGCGCCTGCTGCCCGACGGCAGCCGCGACGAAGACCGGCAGATTGGCTGGTTCGTGGGCTGGGCCCGGCATGCGGATGGCCGTACCGTGCTGTTCGCCCACCTGCTGGAGGACGAGGACGACAACCCCGCCCCGGCGGGCCGCAGGTCGCGCGATGCGGCCATCGTCAAGGTGCAGCGGCTGCTGGGGCTTGCCCCCGGTGAGTGGTAGCGGCTGGTGAAGCACTGACCGAAACCGCACCCGCAGAAATCAGCAAGCCGGGTGGCGTTACGCAACGCCACCCGGCTTTCGGTTGTTTTGGGGACATGAGCGGGATACGGGGCGCGGGGGGATGGTCCCCAGCGCGGAGCGTGCCGCCCTTTCGCTTTCGGGCCGCCCGGCTACTCCGAAGGCTTCTTGCGCGCGCGGGGCTTTTTGGGCGCGGGGGCGCTTTCATCCGGCAGGGGCTGGGAGAGCGGCAGGGGAATGGGCTGCGGCGTAGCCTTGCGGGGGGACGGTTCGTGCAACCCCGGTTCGATGGCTTCGCCTTCAGGTTCGCTGGCGGGGGCGCTGACAGGTGCGCTGGCTGGTGCGGCAGGTGGGGGAATGGGGGCATCGTGCGGCGTTGCCACACGGGGCGCGTCGGCTGCGTACGGCGTATCCGTCGCATGCGTCGCGTTTGTGGCGTCTGGCATATCTGCCTCATCCACCGTATCCGGCCCGCTCGGCACATCAGGCACGTCCGTCACATCAGGCTCGCCCGCCACGTCCGTCACGTCAGGCCCGCTCGGCACATCAGGCGATGCATCCTCAACCACGTAATCGGCGGGGGCAACCGGCGCCGCGGGCGGTACCGGCTGCACGTCCTGCATCACGGTGGCCTGTGCCGGAGGCGCGGGCGGCAGCACCCTGGCGGCCTGCCCACCGCCGGATGGCGATACGTCGATGGTGCCCGGCAGGGCACGCGGCATCATGGCCTCGTTCTGTCCGGGCAATTGGGCCAGCATGGTCCGCCGGTCCACGATGATCATACCGGTACGTTCCAGCACCTCGCGCCGGTAGGCGTATTCCTCCTGCATGCGGCGCACCTTGTAGGCGAACAGCATCCGCCCCAGATAGCCCACGCACCACGCGGCCAGCACGCCGCCGCCCACCCACAGCACCAGATGCTCGGTGGATTCGCCCAGGCGGATGATGAAGCCCAGCACCTTGTCGAAATAGTAGATCACCGTGGCCAGCAGGGTTACGCCCAGCAGCAACAGAATGGTGGGCACGCCGTTCACGGCGGCCAGCATCTTTTGCAGCCACGGCGGCAACTGGCGCAACTGCGCTTCGGTCAGCACCGGGTCGCCCTTGATCAGGCGCGAATACCCCAGCGCAATGACCTGCAACACCAGCAGCACCACCACCGGCGCGGCTGCCACCGAAACAAGGTACCCGCCCCACGGAAAGCGGAAGCGCACCGTGCCGTCGGGCATGCTCTGCACGTTGGCCACACCCTGCCAGATGGCCACGATGGCCACCAGAAACTCCACCAGCACGATGCCGATGACGATGTAGGCCAGAACGTACTTGCGCTCCTGGTCGCCCAGCAGGTCGCCCAGCCCGCCGAACCGGCCACCGTCGTGGGCCTTTTCCGGTGATTCCGGCACACTGCCGCCCCTGGTGGCATCATTGGCACCATTGGCGCCATTGGTGGCGTTGTCAGTGCTGTCGGCGGTCTGGCCGGAACCGGTATCGGAAGCGGCGCTGCCCGATGGCGCGCCTGCGGAAGGCGTGTCGCCGGACGCGCTGGCACCTCGGGGGGCGTCATCGGGTTCGTTGCGCGATCCGGAGAAGAATTTGGAGAAGAACATGCGGGAATATCCGTACGACGGCCAGGCCGTGTTGTCCGTGCGTGGGTGCCCCGGAGACGGGAAAAACGCCCCCGGCCTGCGCATGGCGCGTGCTGGGGGCGCCTTCCGCCGGTCGCGGTGCCGACTGGCGGGCGCGGGGCGGCAGGAGCGCCTTTGCTCCGTTTGCCACCTTACGATGCACGGCGGCTTTTCTCAAGGTGTTCGAAGGAAGGAATACGCCGCGTGGCACACGGCGAGATGGCCGGGCATGCGCGATGCCGCCCGGCGTGGCGGACCGTTACGCCGCAAACGCGGTCAGACGCATTCGCGCACCATGGGCTGGAAGGTGTTGGTGGCCGCGTCCCAGCCCAGCAGCTCGCCCTTCTCCAGGTCGAAGAACCAGCCGTGCAGCGAAAGTTCGCCCTGCTCCACCCGTTCGCGCAGCCAGGGGAAGGTCATCAGGTTTTCCAGCGAGACAAGGATGGATTCCTGCTCGCAGGCGCGGTGCAGTTCCTGATCGGAACAGTGCGGGCAGCTCTGCTGCACCCTTTCTTGCGCGGGCGCGGCAATGCTGACCCAGCGCGACAGGAATTCCGTGTCGTCCCGGCCACCCGCCGCGCCGGAGAGCAATACCTTGATGCCGCCGCAGCGGGCGTGGCCCAGAATGATGATGTCTTCAACCTTCAGGCTGCGTACGGCGAATTCCAGTGCGGCGCTGACCCCGTGCTGGGTGGTGGTGTGCGCCTCGTACGGGGGGACAAGGTTGGCCACGTTGCGTACCACGAACAGGTCGCCGGGGTTGCAGTCCAGCAGCAGGGCCGGATCCACGCGCGAATCGCTGCACGCGATGACCAGCGCCTTGGGGGCCTGCTCTTCCACCAGGTTTTCGAACAGGTTGTGGTCGCGGCAGAACCAGCTTTTCTGAAAACGCCGAAAACCGGCGATGAAGCGGCCAAGATCGGGTGCGGGCATACAAAGGCTCCGGAGCTGCCGTACGGGACGGGATGCGGTACAAGGAAGGTACGGCATGCGGCATGCGCAAACGTACAAACCCGGCGCGCGGCCAGGGCCAAAGCCGTCGGGTAACTGGGGATTGTACGTTTTTTTGCCCGCCGCGCAACCCCGATGCGAGTAACCGCTTGCGTTTTCACGCGCCGCGCTGCCCTTTCCGGGCATGGTACGTGCGCACGGCGCGGGTCATGCAGCCTTGCGCCGGGCCACGGCACTGTCGATGGCGGCGGCAAGTTCGGCAGCCATGACCGGCTTGGACACGTAGCCGTCCATGCCCTCGGCCAGGAATTTCTCCCTGTCGCCGGTCATGGCATAGGCGGTCATGGCTATGACGGGAATCCGCGCATCCAGCACGCCGGAATCGCCGCCACGGATGTGCCGCGTGGCCTCCACTCCGTCCATCACATCCATCTGAACATCCATGAGCACGCAGTCGAAGCGCTTGGCGCGCAAGGCATCCAGCGCCTGGGCGCCGTTGGCTGTGGTGGTCACCTCGTGGCCCAGCTGTTCCAGCAGCCGCCGGGCGCACAGTCGGCTTACTTCGTCGTCCTCGGCCAGCAGGATGCGCAGCCCGCCTTGCCCGGTGCTGGCGGGGGCTTCTTCCGGCGGGGCGATGTGCGTTGTCCGGTTGGGAATGGTGAAGGGCAGGGTCAGGCAGACGTGGGTGCCCTGCCCCATCAGGCTGTCGAATTGCAGGGTTCCGCCCATGGCGACAACGAGGTTGCGCACGATGGACAGGCCAAGGCCGGCCCCCTGATGGGATCGGGTGTAGCTTTCCTCCACCTGGGCAAAGGGCCGGACGATGTGGTCCAGCTTGTCGTCCGGAATGCCGATGCCGGTATCGCTGACGATGAACAGCACTCGTATTTCGCCGGAAGGCATGGGCAGCAACGGAAAGACCTCCAGGCGGACCTCGCCCCTTTCGGTGAACTTCATGGCGTTGCCCACGAGGTTGAACAGGATTTGCCGGAGGTGAATCTCGTCCCCCACGAGTACCGGCGGAATCTCCGGTGCGCACGCGATAACGAGGGGAACCCGCTTGCTCTGGTGCATGGGCGAGAATGTTTCCGCCAGCGCCGCAAAGGTGCTGGCCAGGGCAAAGGGCCTGCTTTCGATGCGCATGCCCCCGGCCTCTATGCGCGACAGGTCCAGCAGGTCGCCCAGCAGGTCTGTCAGGCGGCGTCCGGAACGCTGGGCAAGATCCAGAAACGCGTCCCGTTCATTGGCATTCTCGTTGCCCTTGATGAGTTGCAGCATGCCGAGCAGGCCATTGAGCGGGGTGCGCAGTTCATGGCTCATGTTGGCCAGGAACAGGCTTTTGGCCCGGTTGGCGACTTCGGCCTGGCTTCTTGCCTCGCGCAGTTCGGCCTCGGTGCGGGCGCGTTCTGCCCTGTCGCGCTCCAGCGCGCTGGCCATGTCGTTGAAGGATCGAGCCAGGATGTCGATTTCGGTAACCCCCGGCTCCGGCCCGACGCGCGTATTCAGATCGCCTTCGCCAATGCGCTGCGCCGCCGCAGCAAGCTCTTCCAGTCTGCGGCCCATGTTGCGTCCGCCGAAAAACCAGCCGCTGAACAACGTGAGGCCCACCATCAGCAGCAGGATGCTCAGGTCTCGCCACAGGATTTCCAACGCCTGGGCATGAATCCTTGTCTTGGGAGTGCCCGCGAACATGTACATGTAGGGCGGGGCTTCCGGACTGGTGCGAATCTTCCGGAAGGCCACGAGGCGCAGCACTCCGTCCGACCCCAGGTCTTCCACAAGGCCTTCCTCGCCATCAGCCGAGGCGGTGGCGAACATGGGGGCGTGGATGGGGCGACCGATGAGGATGTCATCGGTTTCGGGAAAGCGGAACAGGCGGATTCCCTGGTGATCGCAAACGCCGAAGAAGGAGTCGGGTGGAAAACGCATTTCGGCGAACTGGTCGCCATAACTGCTCAGCAGGATGCTGGCCAGCAATACCGCGCGGACAGTGCCGTCGGGGCCGATGACAGGACAGCCGAAGGGCAGTACGGGTACGCCCAGGCTTACCCCGAGCTGATACTCGCCCACGACGAAGCCCCTGGTCTTCAGCACATCCTGGAAATGCTTCACGCCGGCAAAGTTGACTCCGGTCGATGCACCGCCGGTGGCCATGATGTTGCCTTCCAGGTCAACCAGATGCAGGGCGGAATAGCGTTGTTGGTTGATACGGAGCACATTGACGAAGATGCGGGTGCAGGACGCAATGTCGGCACGCTGCACGTCCGGCACGCGAGACAGGTTTTCCAGGAGCAGGCGGGTTGCCGTGGTGGCCCGCACCTGGGTTTCGGCCGCAGTGCGGACAAAGCCTTGCAGTCCATGCGTGGCGTCATCGATGGCCTTGTTTCTGGCCTGCAACCCCAGGACGACGATAAGGGCCAGCGTGGGCAACGCGGACACGAGGATCAGCAGCGCAAGCTTCTTGCGAATGGACCCTTTGAACGGATGGAACGGCATGGGCGCCTCGTGCGTACTGTCTCGCGGGGGCAGGGAATACCGCGAAGCTAGCTTGGGCTGCCTGTTTGCTGTAGTATAACTTGGGGGTTCTTAAACCGGAGAAAAGGCCGGGGGCGCGGAGGCATGACATCCGCACGGATGCTTGCCGCCACCGTCATGGAAGCCGACGCGACGGCGTGTCGCGGGGTGTCGATGCGCGTCGGGCGGGTACGGCAGGGCCGCTTGGGAGTGCCCCGCGCGGATGGCCCGCAGGCAGCGTGGGGCCTGGCCTGGCAAGCAACCGTGAGGCCGAGGCAGTGACGCAGCCGGTCCTACTCCCCCACCGGCTCCATGTGCACGACCACCCGCCCCAGTTCGGGCAGGCTGGCGCGCAGGCGTGCCTCCAGCGCGGCGGACACGCGGTGCGCCTCGGTGACAGGGGTTTCCGGGGCCATGCGACAGTGGAAGCTCAAGGAGATGTCCTCGCCCTGTCTGCGCACGTGCATGTGGTGGCAGTCGTGCACGCCAGGTTCGGCATCGGTGGCGGCCTGCACGGCGGCCAGGATGCGCGGCGATTCCATCAGGCGCGACGGCGTGGGGGGCGTCGTACCCGCCGCATCCGGTGCGGGTTCGATGTGCGTGGCCACGTGCAGCGGACCGAGTTCGGCGCGCAGGGCCTCTTCGAAGGCGGTCACGCGGGCGTGGGCATCGGCCAGGGGCATCCGCCCTTCAAGCTCCACATGAAGTTCCACCATCAGGTCGTGCGGGGCCGCGACGTCGGGCTGCGTCTCTATGACCTCCACGGCGTGCACGGGCAGCGCGTGGGCGGCGGCCACGCAGCGAATGCGGTCCACCACGCCGCGCTCCCCGGCCTGCTGGGGTTCGAAATGGATGGTCACGTCCGCGCCGGGGGCCACCTGACGCACGGCGGCTTCCGCCTGGCGGGTGATTTCGTGGGCCGCGTCCAGCGACAGCCCTGCCGCCACGATGATGGTCATGTCCACGAAGGCGTGCGGCCCACTTTCGCGCACCCGGGTGCGTTCCACCCGCACCACGCCGGGCTGGGCGACCACGGCGGCCTCGATGCGCCCGGCAAGCCCTGCGTCGCCGCCGTCCAGCAGCGCATCCACGGCGCGTCGGCCAAGGCTGAGGCTGACGTGCACCACGATGCCGCACACCGCAAGGGCGGCCACGGCGTCGGCGCGTTCCAGCACGGGGCGCAGGGCCGAGCCCTGCGGCAGCAGGTCCGCCGCCAGCAAGGCCAGCAGACCCACGATGACCACGGCAGACGACCAGATGTCGGTGGAAAAGTGCAGCGCGTCGGCCTCCAGGGCCTGGCTGTTGTACTTCTTGGCCACGCGGCGCAGCATGCGCGAGCGCGAGATATCCACCACGATGGACACGCCCATCACCCCAAGTCCCCACGCCGACGGCACCACCGTTTCCGGCTCCACGAACAGCCGGTGCATGGCTTCCCACACGATCCATCCGCAGGTCGCCAGCAGCAGCAGCGTTTCCACCAGGGCGGAGAGGTTTTCGATCTTGCCGTGGCCGTAAGGGTGGCGTGCGTCGGGCGGGCGGGATGAAATGTGCACCGCGAACCACGTGACGGCGGCGGCCACCAGGTCCAGCCCGCTGTGCGCCGCCTCCGACAGGATGCCCAGGCTGTTGGTGGATACGCCCACCCCCAGCTTGAGCGTGGTCAGCAGCACGGCGGCCAGCACGGAAGACAGCGCGGCGGCGTTCTTTTCGCGCAGGGCGGTTTCGTAATCGTGGGGTTGCATGACGCCTCCGGGCTGGCCTGTCCTGTGAGGTCTTGTGGGGTGCGGCGCGGATGTGCGTTGCCGTGACAGGCTGCGGTATGCGCGCCTTCGCAAACGTTGCCGCCGCAGCGGAACGCGGCCCGCCATGGCCATGGCCAGGGTGCAGGCGCACGGCATCCTAGCACGGCCTGTTCAGCGTGACCAGCAAGGAGCGCATCACGCCGTCATTGATGATGAACATCGACTTCAGACGGTAGGTTGCGAGGGGGCAGATAGTGACGGCTGGTTCTGTCCGATAAGAAGCGTGACGGCACGAAAATCGAATTGGAACCTCAGTATACTGTTTTTATGCAGCATGTTTTATAGATAGTTTTGAGTTATCCGTGTATTATCCGCCTTAACCAGTTTTTGGGTACGCTAAGAGGTGATTCTCATGGAAGACGCTGCAACCGGATGATGAACAGGCCTTTTTTGTCTTTGGAATTCGACTCCAAAGCAGCGGGCAAACTCCATTTTAATCGATGAAGGAGCAATAAGAATGCTGCTAATTACTGGCGCAGGCGTTGACCGTACCGCAGGCATCGATTTCCCGCTGGCCAGCACATTGTTGGCTGACGTTACGCGTTACCTGGATGGACCGGGCAAGCCGGTGGACGAAGCACTACGTGCCATGCTTCCTGGGCTGCGTTTCAGCTTCAACAACATGATAGCTCGGGCAGTAGACAAAATTGCAACGCGCGAGCCGCACGAACAAAGGGCTATGGTGCAGCGGGTGCAGGCAGCCATTGCTGACTTGCCAGCAGGGCGGGAAGCCATAACGAAGCATGGCGAGTTGATCATCCGCCTTTTTAATAAGCTGGCGAGTATTGCCGAGCAAAGCCAGCTTGATGAAGAAACCGAAAATTTGATCCGTGATGTCTTTCCAGCAGATGCCGAAGATTTAATCGACAGTGATTCGATACTTGATATTCACAAGCTGTCTTTGTCCGATACATTCAAAACCGTTCTCAAGCGCACTCTAAAGATGGGCCTGTCCGGTGAACACCATGAAGTTGCGGCTGCACTTGGTGCGGACATGCTGAACATCGAAACGTTGCTTATTGAAAAGTTTCTCGGATTCTACAATGACAAGCCATCCGATATCAAAAACTATCTGTATATCGCATGGTCGCTTTGGGCTTACCTAGTTGCCAAGCAGAACGAAGTTCTGGCGGTTCATAATGCTGATCCCTTGCCATTTTATAGCAATATTCCTGAAGGCGTTCGCGCTATCACTCTCAACTACACAGCGTTCCTGCAACAACGGTTGGGTTTGGAACGGACATTGTATTTTCATGGTGGCTTGGCAGAATACGTCCGTATGGACACGAGGAATTTGTTGCCGATAGACAGCATCCATACCTGCGATCCGGTGCGATTTATTCGTGAGTTAGTCATGCCCAATGTGGATGTGACGCAGGATGATCTGCGGCAGCAGAGGCACGTCATCCCGGCTTTGGTACCTCCGTTGAGGCTTAAACCGATTCTCTCCCATCGTTATATCGAATTATGGGGTCAGGCATCCAGATGGGTGAGGGAGGCAACGCATATTGTTGTAGTTGGTTATTCTTTCAATAACGCGGATGAGCATTTTAACGACATCCTTCGCAGTCATCCGAACCCCGTGATTGATATTGTTGCTCCAGAGGCGACCACCCCAGAATTTATTGCACGTATGGAAAAGGTATTTTGCATCGCTGCGTCACAATATTCTAGAGTCGAAGTTAACGGGCATAGCGCCATGCAGGCAAGAAGAGTGCGTTTGATCAACGCGACAGCTGCCGATGTCGATCTAGCTGCTCTATTTGGAGTATAAGTAGATTGTGTATAACAGCTTGGGGGAACTTTGCCGGACTACCTTGGAAGCCATCTTGGTGGCGGCGGAAATCGAACCCTTGTTCGGGAAAGGGGGAACGCGGTGGTGGTACGAATGCACAACGGCCCTCCCCTCGGCTCACCAAACGCCGCTAAGCGCCAAGCTGGCTTGGGCCGTCCTGCCCGGTCAGCAGCTCCAGCACCCCAACGACATGGGCGCGTGCGTCGTCGGGCAGGTCTGCATACGCAACCGGGGTGAACCAGCGCACGCGCTGGCCATCGGCATTATCCTTCCAGCCGTGGAATTCGTCGTACGGGCGGGTGAACAGCGCATGGCCGGACGGGTACAGGGTGCGGTACACCACCACCCTGCCCTCGGTGGCCGTGTCCAGCGCCTCGCCCACCACCTGATAGTAGCGCCCCTTGAAGTGGCGGTAGAAGGCCTGGCCGGGCGTGGCGCGGTCTTGCGGCGTGACGCCTGCGTGCATGTCGTCCCCTGACATCTTCTTCCCCTTGGGTGCAGTTTGGCCGCACCATGCGCGACGCGCCGGAAAAAGGGAATCCCCCTTTCCGGCGCGCGGTTGTCAGGCATTGTGAGGCGAGTCACCTCGCCAATGCGGATTTTCGTCGGGCGTCGCGACGCCTATTCCAACACGAGAACGATCAACTCCTTGGGCCCGTGCACCCCGAAGGCCAGTGTCATTTCGATGTCCGCCGTCTTGGACGGGCCGGAGATGAGCAGCGCGTTGGTGGGCATGTTTTCTGCCCAGCGCATTTCGCGCATGGCCTCGGCAAGGGTGCTGTGGATGGTGTCGGCCTTCAGCAATGCCACGTGCACCGTGGGCACCAGCGAGAGCAGGCGCGGTTCCTGCGGGGTGGGCCAGACGATGAGCGTGCCGTTTTCGGCAATGCCGCCCAGGGTAGAGGTAATGCCCACGTCGATGCCGAACAGTTCGTCGCGGAAGGCTTCCACGTTTTCGCCGTAGGGCACCAGCTTGGGCAGTCCCTTGCCCTTGATCTTGGACCGCAGGGTGCCGCCAAACCACGCATCGTGGCCGTAGGTCAGGGTCTTGGCCTCGCGTGCCTTCAACAGTTCCGCAAGCTTGGCGGGCCATTCCGCCTCTGGCAGCACGTGCACTTCCGAGCGCACGGTTTCCATGCGCTTTTTCAGCAGTTCGATGCGCTGGGCCTTGTCCAGCATGGGGGCCTGCCAACTGCCGCCCTGGGGCACGTAGGGCGATACGGTGGTGCGCGCCGCGTGCAGGCGCGCGAAGATGCGGTCGCGGGCGGTGCTACTCATGGCGGATCCCCTCTTCCTTGGCGAGTTGGTGCAGGCTCTTGGGCGCAAAGCGTGGCGCGGTGCGCACGCTGGTCCACGCCTTCAGCGGACCGACGTTGGGCAGCCTTTCGCCGAACTTGCCCAGCATGGACACCACGAACCTGTTCAACGCCGGAATGCGGTAGGTCAGTTCCCAGCCCTTCCAGACCAGTGTTTCCAGCAGGTTCTTCTTGGCGCCGTGGCCCTTGACCACGCCGTCGCCCTTCTCGTCGTACGCTTCCGTGCGCATGCGCCGGATGATGCCCGGAATGGGAATGCGCACCGGGCACACCTCTTCGCAGGCGTTGCACAGGCTGGATGCAGTGGCCAGCACCCCCTTGTCGGCCAGCCCGTCGATCTGCGGGGTGAGGATCTTGCCGATGGGGCCGGGATACACAGAGCCGTAGGCGTGCCCGCCGATGCGGATGTACACCGGGCAGTGGTTAAGGCAGGTGCCGCAGCGGATGCATTGCAGGGTACGGCGCAACTGCGCGTCGGCCAGCATCCGGGAGCGGCCATTGTCCAGGATGACCAGATGGATTTCCTTGGGGCCGTCGCGCTCGCCATCCTTGCGGGGGCTGGTGATGCAGTTGACGTAGGTGGTGACCAACTGGCCCGTGGCGGATGCCGTCAGCAAACGCAGCAGCGGCGGCAGGTCGGTCAGCGATTCCACCACCTTTTCCAGCCCCATGACGGCCACGTGCACCGGGGGCACCGTGGTGCACATCCGGCCATTGCCCTCGTTTTCCACCAGCACCAGGGTGCCCGTTTCGGCCACGGCAAAGTTCACGCCCGAAAGGCCCACGTGCCCGGTGCGGAACTTTTCACGCAGGGTGCGCCGGGCAATGGCGTTCAGTTCTTCCACCACGTCGGTGTAGGGAATGCCTTCCAGGTTGTCGGTGAAGATGCGTCCCACCTGCTGGCGGTTCTTGTGGATGGCGGGCACGATGATGTGCGAGGGCGGCTCGTGGTTCAGCTGGATGATGAACTCGCCAAGGTCCGTTTCCAGCGCCTCGATGCCGTGGGTTTCCAGAAAGTGGTTCAGGTGCATTTCTTCCGAGACCATGGACTTGCCCTTCACCAGCTTGGTGGCGTCGTGGCTGCGCATGATGCCCAGAATGATCTCGTTGGCCTCTGCCGTGGTTTCGGCCCAATGCACGATGATGCCGTTTTCGGTACACTTGCGCTCCAGCCGCTCCAGCAGTTCCGGCAGCTTGGCCAGGGCCTTGCGCTTGGCGGCCTCTGCGTCGTCGCGCATGCGTTCGCGCTCTTCGGCGTCGGGCAGCACGGCCACGCGTTTTTTCATCAGACCGGTAAGGGCCGACTTGAAGTTGGCGCGCAACTGGCGGTCGGCAAGGGCCTCGGTGACGTTGGCCGTAAAATCGAGGTGCTGGCTACCCATTGATGCGCTCCCATATGAATTCGGCAAGGTGACGGGGCGCCACGGGCACGCCCTTGTGCTCCATGGCCCCGCCGATGTTCATCAGACAGCCGCAGTCGCCGGAAAGGATGGCCGAGGCGCCGGTTGCCCGGATGTCCTCGATCTTGTCCGCCACCATGGCGGCGGAGATTTCCGGCTGCTTGATGGAGAAGGTGCCGCCGAAGCCGCAGCATTCGTACTCGCGCTCTATCTCCACCAGTTCCACGTTGGACAGCTGGCCGATGAGGGCCTTGGCCGCGGCGGTCGCCCCCATCTCGCGCATGGCGTGGCACGAGGAATGCCACGTGACCTTCACCGGCTTGCCCTTGTCCTCGTAGCGCACATGCAGGGCGTTGTGCAGAAAGTCGCCCAGTTCGAAAACCCGTTCGGAGAACTTGCGCACATCAAAGTATTCCGAATCGTTGGCGAACATTTCCGGGTAGTGGTGGCGCATCATGCCCGCGCACGATCCGGAAGGCACCACGATGGGCCAGTCGGCGTTGGAGAACGCCTTGATCTGCGCCCTGGCCACGGCCCTGGCCTCTTCAAGGAAGCCGGAATTGTACGCGGGCTGGCCGCAGCACGACTGTTCCTGCGGAAAGACCACCTCCACCCCGGCGCGGCGCAGCAGGTGCATGCCCGCCATGCCCGCCTGCGGGAACGACATGTCCACGAGGCAGGTGCCGAAGTAGTAGACGGTTTTCACGTCGCGAGGATAGGTGAACGTATGGGCCATGTGTGCCTTCCTGTGTTGCGGTTGGACGTGCGCCACGCGCGGCGCGGGGTGGTCCGGGGCGGCAAGGGAATGGTGTGACTGCTGCCGCTGCGGGGGCGAATCCGGCAGCATGTCGGCACCGGGACGTCGCACCGGAATGCGACGATGTTTGTGACAAGCCTAGCACGGGGGCGCATTCCATGTCGATACGCTGGTGCGGCAGATGTGCCGTGCGCATCGCGGCTGCCCCCTGAGCGTCCACCACCGTTTGTGCAGGCGAACGGCTTGCCTGCCGGACGCGCCGGGGCTAGTATGCGCCTCCGTGCCGCCGCCCGCCCCCGCATGCGTGCAGGCATGGGCCGTCCCACCCCGCAATCGCCCGGCGCTACGGCCTTCACAGGAACTTTCAGCTCACAGGACGCCACCATGACCGCCACTGCCGTCACCACCCGCACTGCTTCCGCCCATTCCGCTTCCGGCGGGGGCATCGTCTGCATCACCGGGGCCACCGCCGGGTTCGGCGCTGCCACAGCCCGCCGCTTTGCCGCCGACGGCTGGCGCATCATCGCCACCGGACGCCGCCAGGACAGGCTGGACGCGCTGGTGGCGGAACTGGGGGCCGACACGTGCCTGCCGCTGTGCTTCGACGTGCGCGACGGCGACGCGGTGCAGGCCGCGCTTCAGAACCTGCCCGAGGCGTGGCGCGCCGTGGATGTGCTGGTGAACAATGCCGGTCTTGCCCTGGGCCTGGAACCCGCCCACCGATGCAACATGGACGACTGGACGACCATGGTGGACACCAACATCAAGGGGCTGCTGCACGTTACCCGTGCCCTGCTGCCCGGCATGGTGGAGCGCGGGCGCGGCCACGTGGTCAACCTGGGATCCATCACCGGCACCTATGCCTACCCCGGGGCCAACGTGTATGGTGGCACCAAGGCGTTCGTCATGCAGTTTTCGCGGGGCCTGCGGGCCGATCTGCACGGCACTGGCGTGCGCGTGACCAACATCGAACCGGGACTTGCGGAAAGCGAGTTTTCCGTGGTGCGCTTTGGTGGTGATGCCGACCGCGCTGCAAAGCTGTACCAGGGCACCGACCCGCTTCGTCCGGAAGATATCGCGGACACCATTGCGTGGGCCGTGTCCTGCCCGGCGCACGTCAACGTGAACCGCATCGAGGTCATGCCCACCTGCCAGTCGTTCGGCGCGCTTCCCGTTCACCGCGCCTAGCATCGTCCGCAACTCCGGGCGGTCGCCCGGAGATTCCCCATTCCCGGCAACCACCCGGCGCTGTACAATCCGCCTGCACTGCCCCGCCATACGCGATATGGCGGGGCAACCGGGCATGCACACCCTGCCACCCCACCGGAGCGGCATCCATGAGCGCCATCGCCAACCTGTTCGTGACCACCTTCGTCAAGATGTTCTTTCTGCTGACCCCGTTCTTCGTGCTGACCATGTTCCTGACCATGACCAGGGACATGACGCCCCAGGTGCAGCGCAGGCTTGCCGTGCGGGTGGGCGTGGCCGTGTACATCGTGTGCATGTGCCTGTATTTTTTCGGCGAATACATCTTCGACCTGTTCGGCATCACCCTTGATGCCTTTCGCATCGGCTCCGGTTCGTTGCTGTTCCTTTCCGCCGTGGCCCTGGTGCGCGACCCCTCGCCCTCGCGCGTGCAGGAAGTGAACGGCGACATCAGCGTGGTGCCGCTGGCCATTCCCATTACCGTGGGGCCTGCCACCATCGGTGCGCTGATGGTCATGGGCGCCACGGTGCGTGCCCCGCTGGAGCGGGTCATGGCCAGTCTGGGCCTGCTGGCCGCGGTGGTGTGCGTGGGGGTGATCCTGTACATCGGCCCGGCCATCGAAAAGCTGCTGGGGCGTACCGGTATTTCCATTCTCAGCAAGATCACCGGGCTGATCCTGGCGGCGTTGTCCGCGCAGATCGTGTTCACCGGGGTGCGCGGGTTCCTGAACTGATCCCCGCCCGGACTTTGCCAGATTGCAGGGGGCCGTCCGTTCCACTGAACGGGCGGCCCCCTGTGCGTTTCCGGCAGATATGTCAGGCATGGCTGGTGGCGGCTGCCGGCTGTCGTTGTCTTGTTCGCCGCTGCAAGCCAGTCCCCCGGCCCTCTGCACTTTTCGCAGGAATGTTGTCGCGCACGGCTGCCGCTGCCATGGCATGGCCGAGACCGGGCATGGTTCCACCTGGTCACGCCCGGACTGATCGCACCACGAACACGACGGGGCACTGCACGCCACGATGGGGCATGGCGGGGGCAGGACACCGAACAGCCAGGTCACGCTACGGGTAAAAGAAAGGGCGGCCTCCCTCGGGGGGGCCGCCCTGTGCTGCATGTGCTGCCGGAAATCCTACAGCCAGTTGAACCAGCGCTTCCACGAGCCTTCGCGCTGATCCTGCACCTGCTGCGACTGCTGCTGGCGGTACTTGAGGTAGGCAACCTTGCTCTTTGCTTCGGCGTGGTCGCGCAGATCCTCGATTTCCGGGAAGTTCTCCACCACGTACACGTAGCGGCGCCAGGCGGCACCATAGCGTTCTGCACGCCAGAAGAAGTCGCCGATGTACAGTTCGCGCTCGGCGAGCAGGCGGCGGCATTCGGCAATGTGCTGCTTGGACTTCTCGGCGTATTCGGTGCCGGGGTAGCTTTCGCGCAGGCGCTGGTAGTACTGGATGGCTTCCGTCAGGCCCGTGGTGGGCCTGTCGATGGACAGAAAGGCTTTCTGGCGCGACTGCCCCACCTGGTACAGCACGTAGGGAATGGCCTCGTGCCGGGGGTGCAGGGTTTCGAATTCCTTGTAGGCTTCGCCCGCCAGCAGGTAGTCCTCATCCAGGAAGTGGGCGTCGGCAAGCGAAAGTTCGGCCTCGATGGTGTACGGGCTGAACGGGAACTGTTCCTTCAGCTTGCTGAAGGATTCCGCAGCTTCGCCGTAGCGCTTCTCGCGCATGGAGTCGTTGCCGGCCTCGAAGAGTTCCTGCGCGGTTTCTTCCGGCGGGGGCAGGTAGAAGTAGTCAATGATGCCGCAACCCGAAAGCAGCAGCAACAACAGCATGGGGGGCACGGCGGACAGGATACGGGAAAGGGCGTTACGCATCGAGCTGTTCCATGTAGGTGAAGGCTGCGGTTGCGGCAGTGGCTCCGTCGCCGACGGCGGTGGTCACCTGACGGCAGGCCTTCGACCGGATATCCCCGGCGGCGAAGACACCCGGCAGGCTGGTGCGCATTTCGGTATCGGTAATGATGAAGCCCTGCGGGTCCTTGTCGATGCCGTCGGGCAGAAAGTCGCCCACGGGTTCGAAACCGATGAAAATGAACAGCCCGTCCAGCGGCAGGAAGCGTTCTTCGCCCGTCTTCACGTCGGCCAGGGTGACGCCGGTCAGGCCGTTGTCGCCATGCAGCTTTCGAACAACTGAGGAAAACTCGATGTCGATGTTGGGCGCGGACTGCACCTTTTCCTGGTAGCACTTGCAGCCGCGGAACTCGTCGCGGCGGTGGATCAGGCGCAGGTTGGCCACCAGCTTGGCAAGGTACAGCGATTCCTCGAGGGCGGAGTTGCCACCGCCCACCACGCCGACCTTCTGGCCACGAAAGAAGTTGCCGTCGCACAGGGCACAATACGAGATGCCCTTGCCGATCAGGCGGTCTTCGTCCGGCAGCCCCAGCTTCTTGTAACGGGCACCGGAGCAGACCACAACGGTCTTGCCGGTGATCCACTCGTCTCCCACGCGCACGCGGTTGGCGCCGGGCGCGGGTTCGAACGCGGTTACCGCGTCGTTGTACTTGTCGTGGGGGTAGCGTTCAAGGTGGGCGGCGAACAGGTCCGCCAGCTCCCAGCCCTGGATGCCCTTTGGAAAGCCGGGGTAGTTCTCTATTTCGGCGGTCATGAGTACCTGGCCGCCGGGAGACAGCTTTTCGACGAAGGCGACGCTCACGCCGGAACGCAAAAGATAGAGGGCGGCCGTCATCCCGGCCGGCCCTCCTCCAATGACGATGGCGTCGTATGTCTTCATGTTAGCCGAGGGCCTTCTGCGCGATCATGTCCTTGATGCTGCTCTTGGACACGGCGCCGGTGATCTGCTCGACCACTTCGCCGCCCTTGAACAGGATCAGGGTGGGAATGGCGCGGATGCCGTACTTGGAGGGGGTGGCGGGGTTCTCGTCCACGTTCATCTTGGCGATGAGCACCTTGCCGTCGTATTCGGCGGCCAGTTCGTCGATGACGGGGCCCATCGCGCGACACGGACCGCACCAGGGAGCCCAGAAGTCGATCAGCACGGGAAGGGAGGATTTGAGGACGTTGGCTTCGAAGTTGGCGTCGGTGATCTGAACGGCCATGGTGCACTCCTTTTGGTCGTATATGCGATGCGGCGACCGCACCCGAGACGGTCAATGCCCGGTCTCGATACGGACAGGACCTGGAACAGCAAGGGCAGGAGCGGCGTGCGAGGGCTGCGCGGCGGACCGCGCATGGCGATGCCCCGGCAGGTGCCCCGCCTCCTGCCAACCTATGAAGAAATAGTAGGGCGTTGCTGGCGTGTCAAGCACGACGGCGTGGGCAGCCCGCTTCTACACATTGCGGAACATGGTGAAATCATCGGGAATCGAGCGCCCGCGCGGGATGGCCTCCAGCGCAAGGTCGTGCCCCAGCCCAAGGGACGCCAGCAGCCAGCCCGCGTGGGCCACCATGATGCCGTTGTCGGTGCACAGGGTGGGCGACGGCAAAAGCAGCGGCAGGCCCGCGCGCCGGGCAAGATCGGTCAGGGCCTCGCGCACGTACGAGTTGGCGGCCACGCCACCTGCGGCTACCAGTGCCCTTACGGGGGCGCGGGGAACGTCGGGTTCCGCCCTGCCCTGCCCCGTGCCCGTCACAAGGGTTGCCCCCCCGTGCGTGGCGGCGGGGCTGGCATCTCGCGCTGCCGTCCCGTTTTTTTTGCGCTTCTTTTTGGCCGGGGTGGCGGGCGTACCGGGCAGCGGTCCGTTTTCGCGCACCAGCGCCCGTTCGAGCTTGATGCGCAGGGTGTCGGCCACGGCGTGGTTGAACGAGGCGCAGAAGTCGCACAGGGCCTCGTCCGGTGCCTCAGCGGGCGCATCAGCCGCCGCATCGGTCAAACCGGCCGCCACGGCACGCGCGGCGGCGATCAGAACGGGGTTGGCCTGCACCACCAGCCCGGCGGCGGTCTTCAGGCCGCTGAAGCTGAAATCGAGGTTGTCGTTATCGACATAGGGCCGGGGAAACATGGCCGGAGTCACCCTGCCCTTGCGCCCCAGTTCGTCGATGGTGCGCCCGCCGGGATAGGCAAGGCCGAGCTGCTTGGCCACCTTGTCGAAGGCCTCGCCCGCCGCATCGTCCAGGGTGCGCCCCAGCAGTGGCATGTGGCGCGGCGATTCCATGCGGTAGATGTGGGTATGCCCGCCGGACACCAGCAGGCCCAGCGCAGGGTACGCCATCTCTGCGGCAATGCCCGCCGCCAGCAGGTGGGCGTGCAGATGGTTGACTCCCACCAGTCGGGCGCCGGTGGCCAGGGCCAACCCCTTGGCAAAGCCCATGCCCACCAGCAGGCTGCCCAGCAGGCCCGGCCCGCGTGCCACGGCCACCACGTCGATGTCGGCGGCGGTCACGTCCGCGCGGCGCAGCACCTCGTCGCACAAGGCACCGATGAGCCGGTAATGCTCGCGCGAGGCCAGTTCCGGCACCACCCCGCCGAACAGGGCGTGCACGTCGGCCTGCGAGGACATGACGTCGGCAATGACCACGCCGTCGCGCACAAGCGCCAGCGCGGTTTCATCGCACGAGGTTTCTATGCCGAGACAGAGCATGGAATTGTCCGCCTGATAGTTGCGGAGGGCATTGTTCCGCACAACCCTATGAAAACGTTTGGGGAGGTGGGAGGGGGAGGGAGGAACCCCTTTTGGCGCTCTGCGGTCGCCATCCGTAAGGATCACGCCGCGCGTTCGCCCAACGGCTGCCGCAAAAGGGGTTCCTCCCTCCCATAATATTTGCGCCGTTGCCCCACCCTACTTCGCGTGGCGGGTGTAGATGTCGGTCACGGCCTGCACGTCGCGGCGCGAGCCGATGAACAGGGGCACGCGCTCGTGAAGCGCCTGGGGCTTGATGTCCAGGATGCGCCCGGTACCGTCGGTGGCAAGGCCACCAGCCTGTTCGGCCAGAAAGGCCAGGGGCGAGGCTTCGCACTGCAGGCGCAGCTTGCCCTGGGGCTTTTGCGGGTCGCGCTGGTCCATGGGGTACATGAAGATGCCGCCGTACAGCAGGGTGCGGTGGAAGTCGGCAACCAGGGAACCCACGTAGCGCAGGGAATAGGGTTTGCCGCGCTCGTTGCCGGTGCCCTTGAAGTAGCCGACGGCCTCGCGGGTGGCTTCGTCCCAGTAGTGCCAGTAGGATTCGTTGACGGAGTATATCTTGCCCCGCTCGGGAATGCGGATGTCGGGGTGCGAGAGCAGGAATTCGCCCACGGTGGGGTCCAGGGTGAAGCCGTGCACGCCCTGGCCGGTGGAATACACCAGCATGGTGGAGGGGCCGTACAGGATGTAGCCTGCGGCCACCTGCTCGGCGCCCGACTGGAGCACGTCTTCCATGGTGGCGTCGTCGCCCGAGGGCGACTTGCGCCGCAGGATGGAGAAAATGGTGCCGACGTTGATGTTCACGTCGATGTTGGACGAACCATCCAGCGGATCGAAGATGAGGATGTAGTCGCCCCGGGTGAGCTTTTCGGAAACGCGGATGATGTCGGCGTTTTCTTCAGAGCCCATGGCGCACAGCGCGCCGGAGCGCTCCATGCGGTAGATGAGCACGCGGTTGGCGAATTCGTCCAGCTTCTGCACGTTCTCACCCTGCACGTTGACCTCGCCGGTGCCGCCCAGAACATCCAGCAGGCCCGCCTTGTTCACGCTGCGGGCGATGATCTTGGCGGACAGGATGAGGTCGTTCAGCAGGGTGGTGAACTGGCCGGTGGCCGCAGGCGAACGCTTCTGGTGTTGCAGCAGGTGCTCGGTGACGGTGACCTCTGGCATGGAGTGCTCCTGGCGGAACCGCGCCAGTGCGGCGCGGTGTGGAAGTACCGGGCGCGGCCCGGCGGATGAGGGAAAGGCCAGAAACGGCGCGCGCCGGGGCGCACCGCCCGTCAGATGACGGAAACGGATACGCCCCGGCGCAACGCGAACCTTATCGGATGGCTTCTTCCTTGACCTTCTGATCGTCCGACGCCTGCGGCGCGGGCTTGGTCAGGATGCTGCCCTCGGATTCGTCAAGTTCGGGGTAGGCGGGCTGGATTTCGGTCACCGGCTCGTTGGGGGTGTTGGCAGAACCCAGGGCGGCGGCCTGCTTGAGGATGGCAAGCTGTTCAGGCTTTTCGGGAAAGCTGCCAGCCTCGGGCACGGCGAAGACCAGCGGCAGGTTGCCGAGGTAGCGCGACACCCAGTAGAACTCGCCATTGGCGTTGGCGACGGACCCGTAGACGTTCTTGTCGACCACGCTGCCCCAATCGGTGGAAGCGATGGGGGTGGCCTGCGCGTCGAAGCGACCGGGCCACATGACCTGGCCGGGTGCGGCGATCATCAGGTCCGCCGGGCGCGACGAATACGGCAGCAGTGCGCGGATGTCGAAATGGGCGATGACGAGGCCCCGGAAATCGGTCCCGGAGTACACAGGCACGCCCACGTACACCTCGGGGCCCATGGGGGTTTCCTGCACGTAGCTGCGCAGGGCGCGCATGTTCTGCTTGGCGTCTTCCTTCAGCAGCGGGGCGAAATCCAGCGGCTTCATGGACGCCTCGGGCTGCTGGGCCATGACGTTGCCTTCGCTGTCCACGGCGGCCAAGCCGCTGATCCACGGAAAACGCTGGAACATCTGCTTGGCCCAGGCGGTGTCGGGCCTGCGGTCGCTGTTTTCCAGCGCCCGCTCAAGGGCGCGCAACTGGATGTCGATCCCGGCGAACCCTTCGGCCAGGCGGGCTTCCGCGGGTGCCACCTCGCCCTTGTCCTCAAGGTCGAGCTTGGCGGGCGTATTCAGATATTCCCGGTAGTACCGGCGGGTGTCCTTCCAGTACCCCTTGGCCTCGTGCTTGCACCCCGTCGCCAGCAGCACGCCCAGCGCGAGCAGCAGACAGGCGGCCTTGTTGACTCGCTGCACTCTCTTTCTCCTGAATGGATCGTTGCGATCTGCGGCAGTCCGACTGGCGCGGGGCTTTCCCCGTCCCCCTCCGTCACGAAGGACGCGCACGGCTGCCGCGCGGTATCCCCGCGCGTGGGTTCGATACGAATGTCGTGCCCGCTATCCCTGGGCCCGCGCCTCCAGGCGCTCTGCCAGCGATTCGAGCATATGGATGAGCTTGTGCTTGCCCTGAAGGGGCTGCCCCTCGTCGGCCGTCTGCTGCCGCTGGCTTCCCTCCCCCGCGGACTTGAGGCGGTTGGTGAGTTCCTGGATCACGTCGGCGATGTCGGCGCGTTCTTCGTCGCTGCCCGATGCGGCCATCAGTTCCTCGTAGATGTCGAGGGCGCCGCGCAGGTCGCCCTGCTCGGCAAGCACCTGCGCCATGGAGCGGGTGCGCAGCGAAAAATGTTCCTCTTCCTCGTCCTGGCCATCGATGGCCTCGGGCGCGTCAGCCACATCCGCCGCGTCACCCGTACCGGTCGCCGCAGGTGCGATCCGCGCATCGGGCTTGTCGGCGGCGTATCCAACTGCGTGATCGGGCTCGTCCTGCATTTCGGGCATGGCCGAGATGGACGGCGCGGCCACATGCAGTGGCGCGGCGGCAGGGGCCGCAGGCATGGCAGCGGGTTCCGTGCCGTTGCCGCCCAGCATGGCCCGCAACCCGTGCTCGATGACGGAAGTCCACGACAGCGCACCCTGGGTGCCGGAACGGAACGAGGCCGCCAGAAAGGCCAGGGCCAGCGCGGTATCGCGGCCCTTGTCCCCTGCGGCCAGGCAGGCGCTCCAGGCATCCCAGAAGCCGGGATAGGCACCCAGCAGGCGGGCCAGCTTGCCCACTTCGCCGTCGCGCAGGTCGTCCCTGTGGCTTGAGTGCAGAAGTTCGATGAGGAAAAGGCGTGCTTCGATGAATTCGGGATGGCGGTCAAGCCCCTGGCGCAGGGTGGCTATGGCGTCATTGGGTTGGCCGTTTTCGGCCAGCAGGCGGGCGAGCGGAAAAAAGACCTTAGAACTCGGTTCGAGTTCAAGTACCTCTTGATACCACTCAATTTTTGCCTTCATCAGATCCGGCTCCCGGTGTGGCCGCTTCCGCCTGCGTCTCGGGGAAGATGTAGAGGATTTCGTTGTCCTTCACGAAGTTCAGCCGCTTGCGGATCATCTTTTCGACATATTTCCCGTCCGACTGCAAGAGCCGTATTTCGCGGCTCAGGGTCAGGTTGCGGGTGTCGAGGTCCTTCAGGCGGGCCTCCATGGCGGTGCACTGCTGCTTCAGCGTCTTGTACGCCACCATGCCCTGGTCGCTCCAGACAAGGCGATACAGCAGGACAACGTTAAGGGCCAGGGAAAGGCCGATGAGCAGGCGCCGCCAGAACATCTCGATCACTGCAACAGCCGGCGTAGCTCGCCGCGGCGTCGCATGGCGGAAACCGGCCCTTTCAGTTCTTCCAGAAAATTCGCGGTGGCGCGCTCTATCCGGCGCACATCGTCCTCGTCCAGCAGCACGGCGTCAAGCCGCTCCATGAACGACTTGAGCACGGTGAACTCCTGCATCAGTTCCCCCCCAAGCTCCAGCCGCTCCAGATCGGGCTCAAGCTCAAGGATGGTCTGCAGGCAGTTCTTCAACCTGCTGTGCAGTCCCTCGTGATCCTGCATGAATGCGTCTCCGGCCATGCGCCCCGCCTGTGCGGGCTAGGCCCGTCCGGCGCCTTCCTTGAGCCAGTTTCCGTAAAATGTATACAGGTAGTTGAAGCCTGAAAATACCGTGAGAAACAACGCGATGTAAAGCATAAACTGCCCTGCCGGGTTGGGGTCCAGCCCGAACCACGGGTAGTGCAGCATCAGCGGCACCAGCGCGAACATCTGCATGACGGTCTTCATCTTGCCGAACTTGTCGGCGGCGATGACCAGCCCTTCGTCGGCGGCCACGGCACGCAGGCCGGTGACCATCAGTTCCCGCGCAATGATCACGATGGCGATCCACCCGGCAATCCAGCCCAGTTCCACCAGCATGATCATCACCGAGCCGATGAGAATCTTGTCGGCCAGCGGATCAAGAAACTTGCCGAAGCTGGTCACCATGTTCGACCGCCGCGCGATGTGCCCGTCGATGATGTCGGTGACCGAGGCCAGCGCAAACAGCACCACGGCCGCCAGGCAGGTGATGCGGCCGGGGAACATCAGCAGCCCGACGATGGCGGGCACGATGAAGATGCGCGCCAGCGTGATGCGGTTGGCAAGGTTGAACATCCGCTGGAAAGGGCTTGGTTGCTGCGTCATGAGGGAGTTCCTAGCACACTTCGCCGCGCTGGCAAAGGGCGGATGGCTGTCGTGCCGTGCCTGGAATGTCGTGGCCCTGCGGGCGCGATGGCTGGCGCGGCAACTGGCGTGACAACTGGCGTGACAAGGGGTGCATTGGGGCCGGGGCGCGCGACTTCGCACGCACCGGCCCGGTCGCAATCATCAGGCGTGGGTGCTGGCCACGGCCTCCAGGCTGTTTTCGGAAGCGGCCGCGATGTTGTCGGCCAGTTCAAGAAAGCCCTGCTTGGCGCGCGAATCCTCTTCCAGCATCACCACGGGCACGCCCCGGTCGGCGGCCACCACGGTGGCCGGGTCCAGCGGCACGGCGCCAAGGAAGGTCAGCCCGTACTTTTCGGCCAGTTCGCGACCCCCGCCCTTCTTGAACAGCGAAATTTCGCCGCCGCAATGCGGACAGTACAGGCCGCTCATGTTCTCTACCACGCCGAGCACGTTGGCCTGGGCATACTGCAGGAAGTTGATGGCCTTGCGCACGTCGGCCAGCGAGATTTCCTGCGGGGTGGTCACCACCACGCACAGGGCGTCGGGGATGGTCTTGAGCACGGTCATGTGCTCATCGCCGGTGCCGGGCGGGGAATCGATGAGCAGAAAGTCCAGGTCGCCCCAGTTCACGTCGGAAACGAACTGGCGAATGGCCGCCGTTTTCTTGGGGCCGCGCCACAACACCGCCGTGTCGCGGTCCTTGAGCAGCGAATCCATGGAGATGACGAACAGGTTGTCGTTGTACTTCGCGGGATTCAGCAGGCCGCCGCGCTCGTCTGCCTCTATGCCTGCGCGCAGGCCCAGCAGGTTGGGCACGCTGGGACCGTGGATGTCCACGTCCAGGATGCCCACCTTGTAGCCGCGTGCGGCCAGGGCCGCCGCCGTGTTCACGGTGACGGAGCTTTTGCCCACCCCGCCCTTGCCGCTCATGATGAAGAGCTTGTATCTGATCCGCCCCAGCGTGGAGGAGATGATCTCGTCCTGAATGGCCATGCCGGCGCTGGGCTTGCCCGTTTCGGCCTTGTTCTTGGCCGAGGGGCAGGTGCTGCACGAGGACATATGATGCTCCTTGTCTGTGGCCGCCTGGCCGGTGGCGCGGCGGGCCATGGAATTGCGATGCGGCGGGGCTTGCCCGCCCCGGTAAGGTAATGAATCGCGCCGCCCCGTCAAGTAAAAGCGCTGGGGCAACAGGCCAAGACCACAGGCGGCGAGAGCAAAAGCACGCGGGCAGAACGCGCCGGGGCAGGACGCAATGCGCACGGGGCATTGATCCTGGGCCATCGCGGGGCTGTCAGTTCAGGAATTTGAGCGCCAAGAAGCCCAGCACGCCAAGTACCAGCGTGACAAGCAGCACGAGGTCGAACCGGCGTTCCAGAAAGTAGCGCACCCGTTCGCCGAACAGGTAGATGAGCCCGGCGATGACGAAAAAGCGTAGTCCCCTGCTGGCCACGGACGCCAGCAGGAAGGTGACGAAATCGACGCGGAAGGCCCCGGCGGTGAGCGTGCACAGCTTGTATGGCACGGGTGTAAGCCCGGCCACGGCCACCGCCCAGGCGCTGTAGGTGTCGTACCATTCCTTCACCGCGTGGTACTGCTCCTGCAACCCGTAAAAGCGCACGATGGGCATGCCCGCCACGTCCATGAAGAACATGCCCACGAAATACCCCGCAACACCGCCCGCCACGGATGCGGCAAGGCAGATGGCTGCCAGGCGCAAGGCTCGTTCGCGCGCGGCCAGGGCCATGGGAATCAGCAGCAGGTCCGGCGGCAGCGGAAAGAAGACCGATTCGGTGAACGAGACCAGCACCAGCATGCGCACGGCACCGCGCGATGCAGCAGCGGCCCACAGCCGGTCGAGAAGGCGGGAAAAAAGGCGCATGGCGGCGGGTGTTCCTTGCGGCGTCCGGACGGCACCGGGCAGGCGGTGTTCGGGCTATTTCGAACGGTACAGGGAGAGATTCATGTGCCTTTCGGGCGGTATCAGATCGTGCCAGAACTGCACGGGCGTGTGGCAGTGAGACCGCAGGCAGGGGTTGCCGCAGACGCGGCGTTTCCGGGCCTGTCCCCTGCCCTGCCCGGCTTGCAGTGTCCCCTCAGCCGCGCCAGCCGTGGGTGCCCACCAGGTCCACGAAGGCCACGCCGCCCTTGCTTTCGCGCACCACGCGCCCGCCCTGCTTGCGCACCACCACCAGTTCCTGCATGCGCTTGCTGGTCCCCACGGGGATGACCAGTATGCCGGGGTCGGCCAGTTGCTCGATGAGCGGCAGCGGCACTTCCGGCCCGCCCGCCGTGACCAGGATGCGGTCGTAGGGGGCGGCCTCGGGCCAGCCCAGGGTGCCGTCGTCCAGCTTCAGCCGTACCTTGCGGTACTTCAGCGTGCGCAACAGGTCGCGCGCGGCGGCGTGCAGTTCGCGGATGCGTTCCACCGTATACACGTCCAGCCCCATCTCTGCCAGCACCGCAGCCTGGTAGCCGGACCCCGTGCCTATTTCCAGCACCCGCAGGCCCGGTTGCGGCTCGATGATCTGCGACATGAGCGCCACGATGAACGGCTGCGAAATGGTCTGGCCGTGCCCGATGGGCAGGGGGTGGTCCTCATAGGCCTGGGCGCGCAGGGCTTCCTGCACGAACAGGTGGCGCGGCACGGAACGCATGGCCACGAGTACGGCAGGATCGGTGATGCCGCGCGTCTCGAGTTGCTGTTTCACCATGCGCTCACGGTTGCGCTTCATGTCGAGCATGCGCGGTCCTCTCTGGAGATGGGTGCCCTGCCGGGGCGTTGTCCCTGCGCGGTCGTGGCGGGCCATGCGCGACCGTGCCTCTTGGGCACATGGGGCACATCGGGCGCGCCGCTCCGGGCACCGGCCCCGACCGGCCTTTCGGCGGGGGGCGCCGAGGCAGGGGCCACGGCTGGCAAGTGCGTGTGCGGGCGAACGGCGAAGGGTGTACGAACGGACGGGACGGGCGTTGCGAGTCGCCTCGTCCATACGGTCCCGGCATGGTTTGGAAAACAGATTTTGCCCCCGGCGTCAATCATGGCGCGCGCGCCGCCCTTCCCGGTTACGGGCATTCGCCACTGCGCACGGCCTGCGGGGTGTCGCCTGCGCCGCCCAGGCTTGCTTGACTTATGCGCCGAGTGTGCGACACTTGGCGAAACACGCTTGCGGGGGAACCCATGCTCTACGTCGGCGACCTTATGTCCACCGGGCTCTTCACCCTGAAGAAAACCGATTCGCTCCGGGCGGCCCGCTCGCTGATGCAGCTGGCCCGCATCCGGCACATTCCCATCGTGGACGCCAAGGGCGACTTCCAGGGCCTGTTGACCCACCGCGATATCCTGTCCGCCACCATCTCGCGCTTCGCCGATGTGGACGAGGCGGTGCAGAACGAGATCGACTCTGGCATTCCGGTGGGAGAAATCATGCGCACCGACGTGGTACGCGTGCACCCCGACACCCTGCTGCGCGACGCCGCCGAACTGCTGCTGCACCACAAGTACGGGTGCCTGCCGGTAACCGAGGGCGACAGGCTGGTGGGCATCGTGACCGAGGCGGACTTCCTGAAGCTGACCATCAGCCTGCTGGACGCCGTGGAACACCCCTAGCAACAGGCCGCGCAACTGTTTGGACACGAGCCGCCCGGCTTTCAGGGCGGCTTTTCACTTGAAAGGATCAGGAGACATGACAGCAGCTAAGAATCTTTCCATCGTGATCGTCTTCGCGGCCCTGCTGGGGCTGCTCGGCATCGGCGGCTTCATGCTTTTCCAGGACATGGAAGGGCCGGAAGTCATCCTTACCCCGGACACGGGGCGCGCCTCGCCGCATCAGGACCTGACCCTGACCCTGCGCGACAAGAAGTCGGGCATCCGGTCCGTCACCGTCACGGTGAAAAAGAATTCGCATTCGCTGGTCGTGCTCGACAGCGCCTTCACCGATGGCCGCCGCGAACAGCGCGTGACCTTCAACCTGAAGGATGCGGGCCTGAAGGACGGCGCCTTCGACCTTGAAGTACGCTCGGCAGACACCTCGCTGGCCGGGTTCGGCAAGGGCAACACCACCACCAGGGTCTACCCCATGCGCCTGGACACCCAACCCCCGCGCGTTTCGGTGAAGAGCATGCCCCCTTACGTGCGACGTGGCGGCACCGGCTCCATCCTCTATTCGGTCAACGAAGACGTGGAACGCACCGGCGTGAAGGTGGGCGATCTGTACTTTCCGGGGTTCAAGCAGCCCAGCGGCGACTACCTGTGCTTCTTCGCCTTTCCGCACTTTCTCACCGTTGGCCAGTACGCCCCGGAAATCACCGCCGTGGACCTTTCCAGCAACGCCATGGCCAGCCGACTGGTCATTCGCCCGCTGGACAGAGTGTTCCGGCATGACAACATCAACATTTCCGAAAGCTTCCTGGCCAGCAAGATGCCAGAATTCGAACAGGACGTGCCCGGCGAGCTGAGCCCGCTTGAGCGCTTCCTGAAGGTGAACAACGAATTGCGCGCCTCCAACGAACAGAAACTGCTTGAAATCGGCAAGGACACCGCGCCTGCCATGCTCTGGCACGGGGCCTTCCTGCAACTGCCCAACTCGGCCACCCGTGCCGGATTTGCCGACAACCGCAGCTACCTGCACAACGGACAGAAGGTGGACAACCAGACCCACCTCGGCCTTGACTTCGCCTCGCTGGCCATGGCCGAAGTACCCGCTTCCAACAGCGGGCGCGTGGTCTTTGCCGGGCACCTTGGCATCTACGGCAACCTTGTGGTCATCGACCATGGCCTTGGCCTGCAAACCCTGTATTCGCACCTCAGCGAGATTTCGGCCAACGTGGGCCAGCAGGTGAAGAAGGGTGACATCATCGGCAAGACCGGCACCACCGGCATGGCGGGCGGCGACCACCTGCACTTCGGGGTGACCATCGGCGGGGTGCAGGTGCAACCGCTGGAATGGCTGGACCCGCACTGGATCGAGGACAACGTGACGGCACGCCTGAAATAGCGTCCGCCCTGCCCGGCCACGCAGCCTGGCGGATGGATGTACATTGCATGAAGGACGGGGAGCCCCATGGGCTCCCCGTTTTTCTTTGTGTTCCAGGCTGTTGGAATGGGTTCCCAGCCGAGCATGCTCTCTGGGGCGCGGCGAGAGAGGGCAAGCTTCATCCGTTACTTTAAGGCGGTGCTTCACCGTGCCCCCTTTTCCAGATGCTCCGGTCCCCCACCCTGCCCCCGTCCCGAGACTCGCCGCGACGTGATACACGGCAGCCCCAGCGTCGAGCCCCTGTCAGCCATACTGGCCACAACGTGGCAGGATGTTGGTCGAAGGCGCGCCCATCTCCGCCGCGTCGACCCCGTCACCCCTGTCGCGCTTGCTCACCAGCCGCGCCGTCTCTACCCGCCACGCAATGAAAAACGGGCGGCCCGAAGACCGCCCGTCTGTACATGCTTCAGCATACGTCCGGCATGCGTGCCGCATATGCTTCCATCAAAGGCATTCCGGCGTTGCCGCCCCCTCCATCATCCGGCGGCAGGGGCCGCAGGACACGCGGAGTTGGGCGCCGCATCGCATCGCCTTGCGTCTACCACTTCTTGGAGCGCTGTACCTCAAGGGCCTTGGCCTGTTCCTCGAAGCTGGCGAAACCGGCCTGGTGCAGCGCGTCGGAGACGGTGCTGGCCCAGTCCCAGGTGGCATAGATGACCGGCTTGTGGAAGGTGGCCCGGAACTGTTCCAACTCGGAGCGGTAGAACTTTTCCTTGGGGGTTTCCAGGCTTTCGCGCAGCAGTTCGTGCAGGCGGCGCAGTTCACCTTCGTACCAGTCCATCAGGTCTTCGGCCTGGGTGTACTTCTTGAGGATGTGGCCGTAGCCCTTTTCCTCCAGCAGTGCGCGCAGGTTGGCCAGGTGCTGGTTGCGCAGCCAGATGCCCAGTTCCGAGGTGGGGATGTTTTCGGCCTCCACCTCGGCCATGTCCAGCTTGGTCTGATAGTAGGTGTCGGGCACCACCGAGGCGGACACGATGCCCGCGATGGTCACCAGACCGCGCAGTATCTTGCTGTTGGACACGCCCTGACCGCAGAAGCCCACCTTGCGGGCGCACTTCTGGCCGGTGAAGATGGTGACCAGGATGGCCCAGACCACGGCGGGGTCTTCCTCGTCATAGATGTGGCCGAGGCGCGCGTTGTCGCGGTCGGTGGCCAGCACCATCTGGGTCATGTCGTTGGAGCCGATGGAGAAACCGTCGAACTCCTCAATGAACTGCTTGGCCAGCACGGCGTTGGACGGAATTTCCGACATCTGGATCATCTTCAGCCCGTCAACGCCGCTCTTAACCTTGTGTACCTGTTCGAGGTAACGGCGCATGGAGCGCGCTTCTTCCAGGGTGCGCACGAAGGGCAGCATGAGTTGCAGGTTGCACCCGCCGTACACGCCGCGCGCCAGCTTGAAGGCCTCTATTTCCCAGTCGTGCAGGTTGCGCGACACCCCGCGGAAGCCCAGCATGGGGTTGTCTTCGATCTGCTCGAACAGGTTGCCGCCCAGCAGGTTGCGGTACTCGTTCGACTTGAAGTCGGTGGTGCGGTAGACGATGTCCTTGCCGTAGAAGGCCATGGCGAACAGGGCCAGGCCCTGCGACAGGGTCTGGACGTAGTGCTCCTTGCCGGTGCGGAACCCGCGCGAACGGATCAGGGCGCGGATCTTGTCCGGCACGGCGCGGATGTCGTCCATTTCCTTTTGCAGGCCGCTGCGCAGCCCCACCTCGTGGCGCAGGCGGGCAATCTTGGCCAGCGCGTCCTGCACGGCGGGAATGTCTTCCACGCGTTCAACCTGGGCGCGGATGTTGGCTTCGATTTCGGCGCGGCGCTTCACCGTGTCGGGGTCGATGCCGTTCAGCATGGCCAACTGGTCGTCGTAGCCCATGACCACGCGCACGTGGTCCTCGAGGTCGATGGACGTCTTCAGGATGTCGATGCGGCGGGTGGCCAGCTCCACATGCTCGTCCAGCTTGTGGTCAAGCTCGCGCATCTTGCGGTGCATCACCAGCACCTGCTCGGTGCCGCGCAGGTTCTCGCGCGAGGCCAGGGCCTCGATTTCCGCCGACAGGCCGGTGATGTGGCCCACGTACTCGCGCAGCTTCATGTCGATGGCGATGAGCCCGGCGGCCAGCTGCTCGCGCAGGATCTTGGACAGGCGGGAATCCAGTTCACGCAGCTTGGCGTGCACCGCGTGGTCCAGTTCGCCGCTGTCGAAGGCTTCCAGCGCCTGCGGATGCACGCCGATGTTGCCCAGCATGAATTCCGCGCGCAGCAGGCCCACCTCGAAGTCTTCCACCTCGCGCAGGCGCGAGAGGAACATGGCCTGGCCCACGTCGGCCAGGATCAGGCCGACCTTGGTCTTGGTGGGGGGCAGCTTGGACAGGTCCATCTCGCCGCCCACTTCGCGCAGGGGCAGCATGCCCCGGTACACCCGGCCCCGGGTGCCGTCCACGGTCACTTCCTGGCCGTCCAGGGCGCGCAGGATTTCCAGGCGCTGGATGCCGATGACGGCGGGGATGCCGAGTTCGCGCGAGGTGATGGCGGCGTGGCTGGTGTCGCCGCCCACGTCGGCAAGGATGGCGGCGGCCACGCGCATGCCGGGCACCATGTCGGGGTCGGTGCGGTCGGCGGCGAGAATGTCGCCCTTGTTGATCTTGTTCAGTTCCAGCGCCGAACGCAGGAACTTCACCCTGCCCTGCCCGGCCCCGCGCGACGCGCCGTTGCCTTCCAGCAGCACCTCGGCCTGGGTGGCCGCCTTCGGGTCCACCTCGCGGCGGCGCATGAAGATGGTGTGCGGGTGCTTTTCCAGCTCTTCGTTCCAGCGGGTTTCGGGGCGGGCCTGCACGAACCACAGCCGGTCGGCCGAGTCGATGCAGAATTCGGTGTCCATGATCATGTCGCCATAGGCGCGGCTGATGGCGCGCACGCCCTTGGCCACCTGTTCGGCCTGGGCCAGCGAAAGCGACCAGCGATACGCCTCGATCTCGGGCACGGAAACCTTCTTGGTGCCGCCCTTCTCGTCGTAGACGATCTTCTTGTCCTTGCAGCCCATCTGGCGGATGACCACCTCGGGCCCGTCGTCACGCTGGAAGACGTAGAACTTGTCGGGGGTGACCATGCCGCCCACCACGGCCTCGCCAAGGCCGTAGCTGGCGTCCATGCCCACCAAGTCCTTGCGCACGGTGCCCCGGCAGCCGGTGGCGGTGTCCGCGCTGAAGGCGGTGCCCGAAATGACCGGGTTGATCATGCGCATGATGCACACCGAGAGCGAGGTGTTCTCGATGGCCCATTCCTGCTTGGCCTTGATGGCGATGGATTCGTCGCCGGTGGCCTCGGCGCGGGCCTGGGCGTCCAGGATCGCCTCGCGGCGGTAGGTCATGGAGCGCAGGTTGTAGGCCGACGCGCAGTCCCAGTGATAGGCGGCGGACACGCGGCTTTCGCCCACGATGTTCAGGTAGGTGTCCTGCAACCCGGCAAAGGCCTTCTTGCGCGAGTCTTCACCGGCGGCGGAGGATCGCACGGCCACGGGCACGTCTTCGGCGCCCGCTTCCTTGCAGATGGAGCGGTAGGCGTCGCGAACGCATTCGTCAACGGTCTTGGGCAGTTCCACGCACAAAATGCCCGCCTGCACCAGCACCGAGCGCTTGCGCAACTGGTCGATGCCTTCCGGCGAAGTGGCAAAGCCTTCCACCACGTTGTTGACGAAGGTGCGCAGCTTGATCTGGGTTTCATCCGGCTTGGCGGAAGCCTGGGCACGGATTTCCTTGGCCAGGTTGCGAACGAACTTCTGCAGGAACTCCGAGTCCTTGTTGATCTCGGGGTCGTTCCAGTCGATGCGGTTGTATTCCTTGTCCACGGTGGCGCGGACGAGCGATGCGTTGACCCTGGTTTCGTCGAGCAGCATGTGGAATGCCTGCGACGAGATGGCGCGGAACTCGGGTGCGCGGATTCCTTCCACCTGGCTGATGATGGCGGTGTTGTAGTTCTTGCCGCCTACCAGCAGTTCGGCATCGTCGCCGATGCGCACGATGTCGGCGCCGGTCAGCACCAGCTTCTTGGTGAGTTCGGAAATATCGGCGCCAGCCTTGGCGGCCTTGGCCGCAGGCTTTTCAACCGGAGTTTTGCCCATTCGTGAATCCTCCTGTGGGGGATAGAAACGCTTGCCTGAAGGTCCGATACCCGAAAACGACGGTCTTGTCCCACGCGCGCGGGGCGTGGCGTGGTCAACCGGTGGGTATCATGCAGGGGGCTGGCATGGGGTGCCGGTCTCCTTATGGGGGGTTCTCGCATCGTCGCCCGCAGCCCGTGCAAGCCGGGCCGGGCGGTGCCTGGTACAGCCGAAAGATGTTTCCGCGCGCGGCCCGCAGGGGTGCCGGGGCCGCGCGCGGAGTGTCTGATTACGGATTGAGCGGTTCGCCGCAGTACGGGCAGAAGTCGATGCCTTCCATGGTGATGGGCCGCGAGCACCCCGCGTTGGGGCAGGTGCGCGGGATGGGCCCAAGCTCCACGATCAGCTCGCCCTCGCGGACGGGCATCATCTGCTTGCTTTCGCGGTAGTCGGCGGTCTTCAGCACGCGCTTGACCATGCCGGCAACCGGGGCCAGCACAGCCTTTTCCTGCTTCATGATGGAGATGTTGAACAGCTCCTCGCCCTGCTTCACCACGTCGCCGGGGTGCACGTACATCACCCACAGGTCGCCGTTGCTGGGCGCGGCCACGTGCATGGGGTTGGACGGATCGGCCTTTTCCGAGCCCTTGCCGTCGGCAATGGCAGCCTTGGCCACCTGCACCTCGCAGCTCATGAACTCGGAATCGAGCACGTAGCGCACCACGCTCATGCCCGCCTCGTTGGGGCGAGAGATGCTGAGCAGCGAGAGATGGTGCGGCTTGCCGTTGGAATCGACGAAGTTCAGGTCCTCGCCGGGGGCCACGCCCTCGAACCACACATCCAGCGGCAGGTTGTTGGGGTTGCCGAAGCGGGCCCGCAACTGGATGGTCTTGATGGCATCGCCGGGGTGGTTCAGGTACAGGACGAACTCTTCTTCCGTGGGCTTGCGGCGCATGATGTCGACGTAGCCGCGCTCTTCCGCCGCCATGTCCACGTCGGTCAGCGAATCAAGGGGCGATGCCTCGGTGCGCGAGGCGATGGCCTTCTTCCATTCGTTGCCGAAGGCGCTTTCGTACACCCAGTCCGCCGGAAAGCCGAGGGGCAGCTTGCCGAAGCGGCCCAGCAGCAGGTTGCGGAAGGCGTCGTTGCAATCCTGGTAGATGGACAGGCGGGCCTTGCGCATTTCTGCGGTCAGGTCGGCCTCGTTGTGCCGGGCCACGTGGTCCAGCACTTCCAGCAGGTAGCGCACTTCTTCTTCGCCACCGCGCTTGTAGGCGTTGGTCACGGCCAGGAAGGCGGTGTTCCAGGTCACCTGCGAGCCGGGCGTCACGTCGTGGTAGCGCACGATCTTGCGGGTACCCGCCAGGAACTTGAGCATGTACGGCAGAAGGTGGATGTACCCCTGCTTCATGGCCCCTTCCTGCGACGACGAGGTGGCCCCGCCGGGCATGGCGTGCTCGACCACGTCGTGGTCGATGCCCTGGAAGTACGGCGCGCAGTAACGGTCGTAGTACGGCATGATCTGCTTGAGCACGAAGTTGCAGTCGCGGATCATGTTCTTGTTCAGATTGGTCGCGAGGCCAAGCTCGTCCTCGATGTAGGCGGCCGTGGCCAGCACGTCGCCCTGCCCGTACGAGCGCACGGAGGCGCCAAGGGCCACGTCCACGATATGCGCGCCCGCCTTGGCGGCGGCACCCACCGAAGGCACGAACAGGCCGTCGGTGTAATGGCGGTGGTAGTGCAGCACCAGCGAGGGCCAGCGCTTGCGCAGGGCAGAGACCAGGGCGGTCATGAACCGGGGCGGGCACATGCCCGCCATGTCCTTGAGGCCGAGGATGATCATCTTCGCGGCCTGGTCGGGACCGACCCCGGCCACGCTGCCCACCATGCGCATCACTTCCTCGGTGACGCCAAGGTAGTGGTCCACGTCGAAGCCCTTGGCCCACGAAAGCGACAGTGCCGGTTCGAAGACCACGTCGGTGCGGTTCAGCGCAACTTCGGCGAAGGGCCGCATGTTCTCGATGTGGTTCAGGAAGTCGAAGCAGCGGATGATGTGGTGGGTATCGCACACCATCTCGCCGGTCATGCGCATGAGGTTCTTCGGCTGCGGCTTGTACCCCAGCACGTTGGTGGAGCGGATCAGGATCTGCTTCAGCGTCTTGGGCGCGAAGCGGTTCCATTCCTTCGCTTCCGAGAAGGGGTAGGTCATGTTGGCCATGAGCGCCACGTGGAAGTGGGCGCCGCCGCCGTTCTCGATGGAGAAGAACCCGCAGTTGTCGAGGTACGGTCCGATCAGCGCGTCTTCCGCCAGGCGGAAGCGGTTGCCGCTGTTCGACTGGGTCATGTCGCGGGGGGTGGTGTCGGTGAAGTGCACGTGGCCCGCATCGCGCAGGTAGTCGAGCAGCGCGGTGCGGTCGCCGGTGGGATACGGCGAGGGCGCGCGGCGCACGGCACCGGGGATGGGCGGCAGCACCGGCTCGAAGCGGGGCATGCGCGGGGTTTCGCGGGTGCGGTATTCACCCAGCTGCACGTAGGGGTTGTAGCCCTTGGCCGAAACCTCGGCCACCAGCCGGGCCAGGCGTTCCGCCTCGGGGGCGAGGTCGGAGTAGCACATCAGTTCCGGCGTGTTGGCGATGAAGTTGGTGTCCAGGTCGCCCGCGCGGAACTTGGGGTGCTTCAGCACCTGCTTGTAGAACGGGATGGTGGTCTTGATGCCGCCGATGACGTACTCGCCAAGGCAGCGCTCCATGATCCCGAGCACCTTTTCCCAGCCCTGCCCGTAGGCGATGAGCAGGGAACCCGCCGAGTCGTAGTTGGACGGAAACTCGTAGCCCGCGCACATGTTCGAGTCCAGGCGCACGCCGGGGCCGCCGGGCGACACGTAGCGGCTGACCAGGCCCGAGTTGGGGGCGAAATGGTTCTGCGGGTCTTCGCAGTTGATGCGCACCTGCATGGCCACGTGCTGCGGCGTGGTGTTTTCCTGGGTGAAACGCAGCTTGGCGCCGAAGGCCACGGCGATCTGCTCTTCCACCAGGTCGATGCCGTACCGGCATTCGGTGATGCCGTGCTCCACCTGGAGGCGGGTGTTCACCTCGATCAGGTACGGCGTGCCGTCGGCGGTGACCAGGAATTCCACGGTGCACAGCGAATGGTAGCCCACCTCGCGCACCAGCATGCGCGAGTATTCCTTCAGCCGTTCGCGCAGTTCCGGGGTGATGCCCGACCACGGCGACGGCGTGATCTCGATGAGCTTCTGGTGGTTGCGCTGCACGGTACAGTCGCGTTCGTCAAAGGCGAACACGTTGCCGTACATGTCGGCGATGACCTGTATTTCGATGTGGCGCACCGAGGGCAGGTACTTTTCCACGTACAGGCGCGGGTTGCCGAACGAGGCCTGGGCCATGGTGGACGCCTTCATGAAGGCGTCGGAAAGTTCTTCCGCGCGGTGGATGGCGAAGATGCCCCGGCCCCCGCCCCCGCCTTCAGCCTTCAGCATGACCGGCAGGCCGATCTCGTCGATGATGGTGCGCGCGGTGGGAATGTCCACGGCTCCTTCGGAACCGGGAACAACGGGGATGTCGAGCTTCTTCGCCAGCTTGCGGACCTGCACCTTGTTGCCCAGCAGGTTCATGGCCTCTGCGGTGGACCCGATGAAGGTCAGCCCGGCGGCCTTGCATTTGGCGGGGAAGCGTTCGTCTTCGGAAGCGAAGCCCCATCCGGGATGGATGGCGACCATGTCGCGCTGTTTGGCCAGCGCGATGATGTGGTCGATGTCCAGATACGCTCTGGGGTCGGAACCCAGCAGCAGGAGCTCCTGCGCTGCGGAGGCGGCCGGAGAGGTCTTGTCGATGTCGGTGGCGGTCATCACGGCCACGGCATCGAAGCGTTCACGGATGGAACGGCAGATACGGCGGGCCGGGATGCCCCGGTTGGCCACCAGAATCGCCTTGCCCCTCACCTCTTCCAACACCTGCTCGAAGGTCTTGATGCCCATCTAATCCTCGGTATCCTGGCTGTCCGGCCCGCAACGGGCGACCGGAATTGACGTGCGCGCATGCGCGGGGCGCATGGAATACGGATCACGAAGGTATGGGCGTGATGCTGCCGGAGCGGAGTATGTGTTCCCTGCCCGAAATGACAATCCGCAGGCCCCCCTGCGGTTCGAGTCCAAGAATCCTGCCCGGACAGTCACCCACTTCGCCACCGTGAACCACAACCCCACGGCCTACCCAGGCAAGATGCTTTTCCGCGCACGATACGAAATCGGCCCCACCGGCGCGTAGAACTTGCGCTTCATAGCAGAAACGTGAATCTTCCACAAGATGGCGCCACAGCGTCAGCGGCGTGGCGGAAATGTCGCAACCGGCAAGACTGGCGGCAGGCACCGCCCAGCCCTGGCGCAGGGCCTGGGGCGGCGGCGCCGACACCACGTTGATGCCGATGCCCGCCAGCACCACCCCGCGTTTTTCCTCCAGCAGCATGCCGCCCACCTTGGCATCGCCCAGCAACAGGTCGTTGGGCCACTTGAGCCGTACGGGCACGCCCAGTGCGTTGAAGGCTTCCGCGAACAGGCAGCCCAGGGCGATGGACGCCGTCTCGGTTGCGAACACCCCGGCGGCGGGCAGGCGCAGGGCCGCGTAGATGTTGCCGGGCGGCGATTCCCACGGGCGGCGCAACTGGCCACGCCCGGCCCGTTGCGATACGGCCAGCACGGTCCCCCATTCCGGCAGGGCCCCGGCGGCGGCCAGGGCATGGGCCACGTCCAGACTGGAGGTGCACGGCCCGCACACTATGACCGGCGGGGAGACGGCCCCGGCGGGAGAAGGCACTGGTGCGGCACCGGGCTGCCGGGGGGCGTCGTGGTCCGCGACAGCGCGGGGTTCCGGCGATGCGGAGGATTCGGTTGCTGCCAGTGCGCCGGGCCGCGCCGCCAGCATGGACACGCCGCCCATGGTCACCGGGTCAAAATGGTTGCAGGCGGCCAGGTCTTCGCCCCAGCCGGGCAGGCCAGGCAGGGTTTCGGGCGGCAACGGGTCGGCCATCCATTGCGGCTCGGCATCCGATGTGTTGGCCGATGCCCAGCCGGACGACGGCACGGCCAGTCCCTCGTGCAACAAATGCGCAACGGGCGCGCCCTCCCCCATCGTGCAGGCGGAAATTTCGCAAACGTTGCTGCCGTTGCAGGGAACCATGGCGCCTCCTGGGCACATCAGGCGAAGGGTGGAGTGCGGGTCCGGGGGTGTCGCGGGCTTGCCATTTGCAGCCCTGGACGCATTTTCGCCGGAAAGGAAATGGGGTAGGCTGCCCCCATGAAGACGTATCTCGTGGGCGGAGCCGTGCGCGACCTGCTGCTGGGCAGAACGATACACGACCACGACGTGGCCTTCGAAGGCGACGCGGTGTGTTTTGTACGGCAGAACCCCGGTGCCCGCAAGGTTGGCCGCGACGTGGACGTGTACCTTCTGGACGGCGTGGAACACATGCCCCTGCGCGGCACGCTGGACGAAGACCTGGCCGCCCGCGATTTCACCTTCAATGCCCTGGCGCTGACCGAATCAGGCATGGTGCACGCCCACCCCCAGGCGCTGGGCGACCTTGCGGACCGCGTGCTGCGCCCGGCATCGCCCACGTCGCTGGCCGACAGCCCGGTGCGGGCCTTTCGCGCCGCGCGTTTCGCCGCGCAATTTCCAGACTTTACGGTGCATGCGGACACACTGGCCCAGATGCGCGCCGTGGCCGCCAGCGGCATGCTGGCCGCCCTGCCCGCCGAGCAGGTATGCCGCGAAACCCTGAAGGCGCTGGCCGCGCCCTGCCCCGGTCGCTACCTGAAGGTGCTGCACGCGGGCGGCTGCCTGTCGCCGTGGTTCGCCGAACTGGCCGGGGCCAATGCGGTTCCGGCCGGGCCCCCGCGCTACCACGCCGGATCGGTGCTGGACCACGTGGCGCGGGTCATGGACATGGCCGCCGTGCTGACCGGGCATGCATCCCGGACCGGGAATGACGCGCCATTGCCATCCCCGGCGGATTCCTCCACGGGGAACGGCACGGGCACGCATTCCCGCCCCACGGTGCCGCAACCGGAACTGGTGACATGGATGGCCCTGTGCCATGACCTCGGCAAGGCGACAACGGCGGCGGACGTGTTGCCGCACCATTACGGCCACGAGGATCGCGGCGCGCCACTGGCGCGGGCGCTGGGCACCCGCCTGGCCATGCCCACCCGGTACATCGAGGCGGGCGACGCGGCTGCCCGGCTGCACATGCGCCTGGCCCGGCATGCGGAACTGCGCCCCGGCACGCGCGTGGATCTGCTGCTGGAGTTGCACACGCGCGCATTGCTGCCCGCCATGCGGCTGCTGGTGCTGGCCGACGGCACCGGCAAGGGCATGGGCACCGGCCCCGACTGCGCGCTGCGGCAGCCGGAGAATGCATCCCCGGCTGCACGCGGGCGCGCGGCTGCCGTTTCCGCGTCGGAATCACCGTCCGCCCCGGGCGCTGATGATCCCCTCGCCCCGTACGAGCCGCCCCGCATTCCGGAGGTCTGCCTGAACCGACTGGAGATGCTGCGCCAGCGCACCGAGGCCGAACTTGCCGTGCTGCTGGCCGTGAAGCTGCCGCCGGAACTGCGCAACAAGGGTGCCGCCTCTGGCGCGCGCCTGCGTGAACTGCGCAGCATGGCCCTTGCCCGGTTTGATGAGCGAACCGGCAGCGTGGCCGACGAACCGGCGCCTTGACCAGCGAACAAGACTGATTGCCTGCCCCGGCGGCGGGTGCCCTTCCCTGTCGCACAGGACGCTGCCGCATCCGCCCGCAATGGCCCGGAAGCACCCCGCCTGCCCGTCATTCCTGTATGTGGCCTGCATGTCGGGCCTGCATGGCAGGCAAGGATCGGGACTATCGCCCCTCTCCCACCCCGCAAACGCAAAAGGCCCGGCGACATATGCCGCCGGGCCCCAATATGCGTCGGTTGGACGAGCGCTTCGATTAGCCCTTGAAGGCCTTTTCGAAGTTGGGCACGACCTGCTTCTTGCGGCTCATCACGCCGTCAAGCCACACCGACTTGCCTTCGGGCTTCACGCCGAAGGCCTTTTCGACCATGGAGGCGTCGTCCGAAACGATCAGCATTTCGGAACCTTCCTTCATGATGTCGGTCAGCAGCAGGAACACCGAGTGACGGCCTTCGCCCTTCACCTTGGTGATTTCTTCGTACAGACCGGCCTTCACGGGCTCGAGGATGGACAGGTCCACCACTTCCAGCTGGCCGATGCCGACCTTCTTGCCGCCCATGTCGAAGTCCTTGTAGTCGCGGAAGACCAGGTCCTTCATGGACGCGCCTTCAACGGCAGACTTCACCTTGAACATTTCCATGCCCAGGGCCATCACGTCGGCCACGCCCGCGATCTTGGCAAGGGCTTCGACGGCCTTCTTGTCTTCGGGGGTGCAGGTGACGGACTTGAACATGACGGTGTCGGACAGGATGGCGCACAGCAGGCCGCCGGCGATGGCCTTGGGCACCTCGATGCCGTAGTAGTCGTACATCGCCTTGATGACGGTACAGGAACAGCCCACCGGCCACACCCACATTTCCAGCGGGTTGGAGGTGGTCACGTCGCCCAGCTTGTGGTGGTCGACCACGCCGAGCAGTTCGGCGTCGGACAGGTCGGCGGGCAGCTGCGCACGCTCGGTGGTGTCGACCAGGATGACCTTCTGGCCAGCCACGGAGGTCACCACTTCGGGGGCCTTCAGGCCGAACTTGCCGAGGACGAAGTCGGTTTCAGGGGTGCAGGCGCCCTGCGCGACGGGCTTGGCTTCGATGCCGCGCTTGGTCATCAGGTCGGCAACGCCGATGGCGGCGATGATGGAGTCGGTATCGGGGTTCATGTGACCAAGGACAAGAGCTGCCATGTCGGTTTTCCTCCGTTGCATGTGGCATTGGGGTTTGGTGCTGCGAGTAGCTCGCATGCTGCTGCGAAATTGTTTGTGCCAAATAGCACAAACATTCCCGGCTGCCAAGTACCCCCGGCACCCGCACGGTCAATTTCCGGTGACGAATGCGAATCAGATGAACGAAGCTGCCGACGCGGCCAGCAAGGCCAGCGCGAAGGCCACATAGGCCCGGCGCAGGCGCAGCGCCAGCATGCCGCCCATGGCGCCCACGAACCACACATGGCCCCAGGCTATGCCGGGAACAGCCGGAAGGTGCCCGATATAGTTGGACATGAGTTCGATAGTTCCCACAAGCACAAGCAGGCACACGCAAAACAGGCCAAGGTTCAGCGCGAACAGCTCGCCCAGCGAACGCACCATGATGCGCCACAGGGGCGAATCGCCCTTGCCGGGGTGCTCGGCCACCCTGCCCCAGTGCAGAAGGTCGGTGTACTGCTGGTTGCGCCAGCGGCGGTGCAGGTATTCCACGTGCGCACCGGCAAGGGCGGCGGGCAGCGCGAGCAGCATGGGAATGGCAAGCTGACCGGCGGATTCAAGGCCGAAGTGCCCGGCCACGCTCAGGGCCAGCAGCAGCGAAATGATGGAGTTGGGGGGGATGTAGGTACCGGCGGGAAACAGGTCGAGCCAGAACAGCTCGAGAAAGATGGCGATGTGCATGGAAAGCCCCCACTCGCCGGTCATGACGGCCCACAAGAAGCCGATGGCGAGCGGGCGTTCCAGAAAGCCCAGATTCAGCGCGAAACGCAGCAGCGAAAAAACGGCAAAAAAAAAGCGATGGGCAGCGCCAGGGTGAGCACGGGCAGGAATTCCGTCATGACCACCCCTTTATCTGCACCGGGTCGTTGGGTACGCAGCGAAAATCCAGGGACACGGAGTGGCGGCTGAAGAAACGCAGGCAGGCCTCGTCGTCGTCGGAAACGGAAACATGGGCGCACAGCTGCTTTTTGCCGGGGGTGTAGTGCAGGTTGCCGACGTTCAGGGTGCCCATGCCCACTCCGGTATCGAAGGCGCGGCGGGCGTCTGCGCACGTGGCGAAGAGCACGAGCGTGTCGTGCCCGTCGTCGGTGCGCCCGGTACAGTACTGGGCCAGGGCGTCCACCCGGACGAAGTGCACCTCTACCCGACCGGGGATGGCCAGTGAAACGATCTGCTGTTGCAGGTCGTCGGCGGCCAGCGCGTCGTTGGCCACCAGAAGGCGTCGTGCCCCGGTGTAGGGCAGCCACGCCTCGATGATCTGGCCGTGCACCAGGCGGTTGTCGATGCGGAACCAGAGCATGGCCCTACCCGTTCTTGACCCGGCTGCGCAGCAGTTCGCCTGCCGCCACGATACCCTTGGTGCCGGCGTCACGCGCATCGCGCGAGAGAGCGGCCAGGTCGCCATCCCGCCCGGCGAACACCTTGAGCAGCATGGGCAGGTTGACGCCGGTCAGCACTTCCACGTTGCCCTTGCCCAGCAGGGCCAGGCTGAGGTTGGTGGGGGTGCCGCCGAACATGTCGGTAAGGATCATCACCCCGCGCCCGGTATCCAGACGCTTCACCGCCTCGTTCAGGCGTTTCACCGTCTCATCCACTTCCAGCGAGACGTCCACGCTGATGGAGGCGCAATCCTGCACCGGGCCAAGGATGAATTCGGCGGCGCGCAGCAGCGCCGCGCCGTAGTCGGCGTGGGTCACCAGAATCACGCCGATGCGCGGTTCTGCGGCGGCCTGCCCGTCTCCGGGTTGGCCGACCTTGCTCGGGCCGCCCTGGCCTTGGCCCTTGCGGGGCTGCCCTGCTTGATGCTGTTCGGTGGTGGACATGCTGTTGCGTTCAGGCCGTGCCTGATGTGGTTGGGGCAAGGTGAGGACGGCATGCCGTCCGGCGAAGCCCGTGGCAGCGCCCTGTCAACATGACGCGGGCCGGATACGGGCGGATATGGCTCCCACGGGCGACCATAGGCCATCACGGGCAGCCACGGCAGAACCGTCAGAATCGTCAGAATCGGGCGAACCCGCCACGAAAAACCGGTGGCGGTGCCACTTCGATGACCACACCGGCACCGGATACCAGGCAGACTGACCTTATGCGAACCGATGCGACCCTACTCGACCCGATGAGCCCCGCTGAGCCTGAACGCGGCTGATGCCCTCCGGTCCGGTCGGTCAGCCCAGTTCCATGTGGCGGTGCTCCATGGATACGGCATAATCAGATTTTTTCAAGGCACGAAGCAGGGCCTCTGCCACCGAGACAGAGCGGTGCCGCCCCCCGGTGCACCCGATGGCGATGGTCAGGCGGTATCGCCCTTCCGCCTCGTACTGGGGCAGCAGAAAGTGCAAAAAGTCCAGAAGTTTCGCCAGAAAGACATCGCCGTGGCCCGCTTCCAGCACGTATTTGGCCACCGGCTCGTCCAGGCCGGACAAGGGGCGCAAATCGGGCACGAAATAGGGGTTGGGCAGAAAGCGCAGGTCGAACACCAGGTCCGCGTCGGCGGGCACGCCGTACTTGAACCCGAAGGTGACGACGTTGATGCGCAGCGAGCGGATGCGTCCCTGGATGGAACTCCACTTCTTCTGGATGACCCGGCGCAGGTCGTGGATGGAATAGCTGGAGGTGTCCACCACGAAGTCGGCGGTTTCGCGCACCGGGGCAAGGCGCAGCCGCTCCTGATCAAGGGCCTGTTCCAGCCCCATGCCTTCGCTTTCCAGCGGGTGCGGGCGGCGGGTGGTGGCATAGCGCCGGTTTAGTACTGCGGGGTTGGCCTCTATGAACACCACGGCCGGGCGCACGCCCATGCCCTGCAAGCGTTCCAGGGTTTTTTCCAGATTGCGGACGAAGTTGCTTTCGCGCAGGTCCATGCCCAGCACCAACCCCTGATAGTGGGCCAGCGCCTCCCGGTTCAGGATGGTGACCATCTGCGGGGCAAGGGATGCGGGCAGGCCGTCCACCGTGAAGTAGCGCAGGTCTTCCAGCACGTTGAGTACCGTGCTCTTGCCCGCGCCGGACAACCCGGTGACGATGATGACGGGAAAGTTGGCGGTGACCACGGGGCTTCCCGCATCCGCAGCCTTGACGGGGGTGCCGGACGCGGCGCCGGAGGCTGTACCAGGTACGGCGACAGACGCCGCCGGAGCGGGGGGCGTATCGGACGGCGTGGCCTTTGTGGGCATGGCGGACTCCTCGGACGGCCCGTGCCGGGTGCCGTTTCAGGGGCGCGATGGGTGCGCGACAACTGCGAGTGGGAGGTGCGCGGTACGGTCAGGCAGTGGGGCGGTGGCCCCGCCCTGCTCCGTCGCTCCGGACCTGCCGCGCGTCAGGTGGTGCGCGTCACGTCGTACGCATGAGGGCCGTGAAGGCCTCGCCGTCCTGCGCGTCGATCATGGCGCGGCGGAACTGCGGATCCTTCAGCAGGCGGGAGATGTGGGCCAGGATGCGCAAATGCATGCCCGCCACCTGTTCCGGTGCCAGTACCAGGAAAAAGAGGTGACAGGGTTTCATGTCCAGCGCGTCGAAGTCGATGCCCGGCACGCTGCGCCCCACGGCCACCACGATGTCGTTGATGTTCACCAGCTTGCCGTGGGGTATGGCCACCCCGTCGCCGATGCCGGTGGTGCCCAGCGACTCGCGGTCCTGCAACACGCCCAGCGCAACGGCGGCATCCACTTCGGGATGCCGCCGCACCACGGCCTGCACGAGTTCCGCCAGCACCTCTTTCTTGGTGCTGGCGGAGAGCTCGGACAGGATCAGATCATCTTGAAGATACTCCGAAAGCCTCATGTATGGTGCCTAGACGACCGGATCGATAAGGCCGAAATCGCCGTTGCGACGCCGGTAGATGATGTTGACGCGTTCCACTTCGGCGTTCAGGAACACCAGGAACTCGTTGTCGCCCTGGTCAAGCTGCATGGCTGCCTCGTCCACGTGCATGGGCTTGGGGGCGAAGTGGTCGGTACCGGTGATGGTTCGCTCCTCGCCTTCGCCCACGGTGCCGAAGGTGAACACGTCAATGCCCTTGCCCAGCTTGCCCAACTTGTCGGACTGGACGGAACGGCGGCGGTCCTTCAGCTTTTCCATCTGCTTGCGCAGCTGGGATTCCAGCTTTTCCAGCACCAGGTCGATGGTGGCGTACATGTCTTCGGACTGTTCGACGGCGGAGAAGGTAAAGCCGTCGCCAGCCATCTGCACTTCCGCCTTGTGACGGAACTTGTCGACGGAAAGGTTCACCTGCATTTCCAGGGCGGATTTGCCGACGAACCGGCCAAGCTTTTCAAGACGACGGCGGGCGTACTTCTTCAGGTGGTCGGAGGGTTCGAAATTCTTGAAGGTGAAGGCGATGTTCATACGCTCCTCCTGTGGTGAGAGGGGGAAAGCGGCGCGCGGCACGCACGCTGGGTGCGGTTGCCGGGTGCGCCGCAGAAGACGGATGCCGCCACGCGCATGGTCTGGCGCGGGCCTCGGACCGTCAGAACAGCTCCTTCCGCTTGGAAGAGGAGGGAATGTCCATGGCAGTACGATACTTCGCAACGGTCCGGCGGGCAATATTGACTTTGAGCTGTTCCTTCAAAATTTCGCCGATGCGCTCGTCGCTCAGGGGGTCGTGCGGGTCTTCGCCGCTGATCAGCTTCTTGATCAGGGCCTTGACGCTTTCGGAACCCACCTGGCTGCCGTCGTCCAGATCCAGCGCGCTGTTGAAGAAAAACTTCAACTCCATGATGCCGTGCGGTGTGGCCACGTACTTGCTGGTGGTGATGCGGCTGACGGTGGATTCGTGCATGCCGATGTCGTCGGCGATATCCTTGAGGATGAGCGGTTTCAGGCGCGAAACCCCGTCCTCGAAAAAGCCGCGCTGATACTTCACGATGGATTCCACAACCTTGTACAGCGTGCGTTGGCGCTGGTACAGGCTCTTGATGAGCCACGAGGCAGAGCGCATCTTTTCCTGGAAATATTCGCGTTCGCCCGCGGATGCGGCCGCTGCGGCGGACCGCTCGTACATGGTGCTCAGTTGCAGGTGCGGCAGGCCGTCCTCGTTGAGCATGATGATGAAATCGTCGTCGTACTTGTAGACGTACACGTCGGGGCTGACGAACTGGGGGTCGCCGCCGCCGTAGCTGGCGCCGGGCATGGGGTCCAGGGTCTGGATGAGGTCCAGGTACTCCTTCAGGTCCTCCATGGTCAGGCGGAACTTGCGCAAGAGCGGCTTGTAGCGGCGCTTTTCCAGATCTTCCAGGTGGTCGCGCACCAGTTCCACAAGCACCCTGTCGCGCGTGTAGCCCAGCATCTCGATCTGCACCAGCAGGCATTCCTGCGCCGTGCGCGCGGACACTCCCACGGGGTCGAAGCGCTGCACGGCATGCAGCACGGGCTCCACCTCGGCTGGGGCCACGCCCGCCATTTCGGCGATGTCGTCCACCGTGGCATGCAGGTAGCCCGAGGAAGCGATGTTGCCGATGATCACCTCGCCGATGTCCTTCTGGCGCTCGGTAAGCGAGGACAGGCGCAACTGCCACATCAGGTGCCCTTCAAGCGAGGGCTTGGCGGCGTAGCGGGCCTCGAACGAGGTCATCTCCTCGGGCATTTCCGATTCGCGCACCGTGGACTGGCGGCTGGTGCTGGCAAAGTCGCCCAGGTAATCTTCCCAGTCGGCATCGCGTGCGATTTCGCGGTCGTAGGCAACGTCGGCAGCTGCGGTGGCGGCTTCGCGCGGGTCGGGCACCTCGACCTGGGGCGCCTCGTCCTGGGCTTCCTCCAGAAACGGGTTTTCCAGCATCTCCTGCTGCACCGTCTCGACAAGCTCCAGTCGCGAAAGCTGCAACAGCCGGATGGCCTGTTGCAGTTGCGGCGTCATCACCAGCTGCTGGGTGAGCTTGAGCTGTTGCCTGAGTTCCAATGCCATGCGTGGGCAACCCCTATGACCCTGCGTCGAGACCGTATGGCCCTGCGCCGGGATCCTGTAACCTTGCGTTGAGGCCGAACGAGATGACGACGCGACGAGGTGCGCGACGGCAAGCAAGAAACGGCCCACTGTGGAAATGTGTTCCCTTCCCCAAGAGGTTAGGGAAACCATGCCATAGAAGCAAGAAGTATGCAACCGCTGTCGCCAACACGTCGCAAACCATCGGCGGCCCCTTGCGCCCCCTGTCCGCAATCGCCTGTCGAAGGCGCTGCCTCCAACGGACACGGCGCCCCCGCAAATGCGGAAGGCGCCGTGAACATGGAAGGGGTGGCCCCTTGCGCATTTGCCTGGCAGGACGTGAAACCGGCAGTCGTTACAGCGAAAAGCCTTCGCCCAGATACACATCCCGCGCGCGCGGATTGTCCACGATATGAGCTGGGGTGCCTTCCAGTATCACCTCGCCCTGGTGCACCAGATAGGCCCTGTCGCAAATGTGCAGGGTTTCCCGCACGTTGTGGTCGGAAATGAGCACCCCGATGCCCCGGTTGCGCAGGCCGGTGATGAGCTGCTGGATGTCGTCCACGGCCAGCGGGTCGATGCCCGCGAACGGTTCGTCCAGCAGGATGAACTTGGGCTCGCGGATCATGGACCGGGCGATCTCCAGCCGTCGTCGTTCGCCGCCGGAAAGATGCAGGGCCACGGAATCGGCCAGGTGGGTGATGCCGAAGTCCTCCAGCAGCATGTCGCTGCGTTCCTTCTGCTGCGCCCTGGAAAGCCCGGTGTGTTCGAGAATCATCTGAAGGTTCTGGCGCACGGTGAGCCGACGGAAGATGGAGCTTTCCTGCGGCAGGTAGCTCAGTCCCACCCGTGCCCGTTCGTGCAGGGGCCAGTCGGCGATGTCGCGGCCATCAAGCTCGACCCGTCCCGATGTCGGCTTGATGATGCCGATGAGCATGTAGAACGTGGTGGTCTTGCCCGCGCCGTTGGGGCCAAGCAGCCCCACGGTCTCGCCCTGGGTCACCGTCAGCGATACGCCGCGCACCACCTCGCGCTGGCCGAACTGTTTGTGCAGGTCCTCGCCGCGCAGCATCGAGCTCACTGGGCAGCCCCCTTGGAGGTGGCATCGCCCGTGGAGGCGTCCCTGGTGTCGTTGACGTCCTTGGGGTCCTTGGAAGCGGGCTTGGCGTCCTTGCCGTTATCCCTGGATTCGCCAAGGGGGTTCACGTCGCCGGACGAGGTGAACACCGCCTGCACCCGCTTGGTGGAGGTGCCGCGCACTTCGCTGCGGTTCTCGCGGGTGTAGAAGGTGATGATGTCGCCCTTGATGCTGTTCTCGCCCTCGTGCAGCACGGGGTTGCCTTCCATGACCAGCACGGCGTTGTCCACGGTGTAGGTGGCCTTCTCGCATTCGCCGGTACGGGTATCGCGCTTCATGCGCACGTTGCGCTCGGCCACCATGCGGTCGATCTCGCCCGCGTCCATCCCACCTGGGCCACCCGCCCCCGTCCCGCCAGAAGCGCCCGAAGTGCCCGAAGTGCCAGACGCTTCCGCACCCTGCCCTGCCCCTGCCTTGCCGGACTTGGCCGCCTTCTTGCGAAGGTGCAGGGTAATCTTTTCGGCCCACATCTCGAAGTCGGGCCGCTGGACGTACACATCACCCTCGAAGACCACTACCTGGCCCTTGGCGTCGTACTGCATGCGGTCGGACTTGACGGCGGTGGGCACGTCACGACGCACCTCGGTGGCCGATTTGGCGTCAGCCGCCACGGCGGGGGCCGAAAAGGTCAACAGCAGCGCCACGCACAGCGCGGAGCGGATGCCGGTATGTCTCATTGCCTGTTCTCCTGCTTGGTTGGCTTGGATGCGCCCGCGTCCCGCCGCGCGGCCTTGGGGGCCGCTGACTTCTTGTCCGGTGACGTTTGGTCGGATGACTTCTTGTCCGGCGACTTCTTGCCCGACGACTTCTTGTCCGGCACCTTCTGCGCGGTCTTCTTTTGCGCGGCGGCCTTTTTCTGCGGGGGAGTGGGGGCGGCTGCCTTGCGGGCGTCCTGCGCCTGTCCGGTCCTGACCGAAGTCGCCCTGGTGGTCGCGGCCTTGTCCGTAGCGGGCTCGCCGTTCACGCCGCCCGAACGAGGAACAAGCAGCATGGACACGCCGTCGCTGCCGCGCAGCACGTCGCTGGCCATGTCCCATTCCAGCCTAGTGGCGTTGCCCGAAAGGCTCTGCCCCTCTATGCGGGCGCCTTCGGGAAAATACATGGTCCGGCTGGTGCCGTTGTACACCATAAGCCTGGCAAACAGTTCATGGCGGTCGTGGGTGGCATGCACATCGTCCCACATGCGCATCATCTGTATCTGCTGCTGCACTTCGCCCTTCCTGGCCACGATGCGCAGCTGCCTGCCGCCGTCCATCTGGTAGACAAGGTCGGGCCTGTCCACGTCGATGGCGTTGTTGCTCTGGCGCAACTGGGCCCAAGTGGCCTTCAGCCGCCACAGTTCAATGCCCTTTTCGCCCTGCACCAGCTCGATACCCTTCATGGCCACACCCACCGCCTCTTCCAGCGTGGTGGCATCGGTAACGCCGCCGGAAATGGCCGATTCCAGCGCCTGGCGCATTCCGCCCTGCCAGCGCCACGCGGCGGCCCCGCCGACAAGCAGTGCCACCAGCAGCAGGATCAACAGCGTACGGCGTCTCATGCCTGCTCCGGCCAGCTTTCCAGCATGCGGTCCAGCACCCCCTGCTCCACCAGCAGAAAGCGGATGGCTTCGCGCACGGCACCGTGACCGCCGTTGGTGGTGGTCACGTAGCGGGCCAGGGCCTTGACCTCTGGCTGGGCGTTGGCCACGGCCATGGGCAGGCCCACCAGCTTCAGCGGACCGAAGTCCACCCAGTCGTCGCCAAGGTAGGCCACCTGCGACCATTCAAGGTCATACTTGCGGCGAATGGAGTCGATGCATTCCGACTTGTGCAGGAAGCCCGCGTGGTAGTCCTCTATGCCAAGGCTGCGGATGCGCGCCTCGACCGCGCCGGAGGCAAGCCCGGTAATCACCGCAACGGTGATGCCAGCGGCCTGCGCCAGCTTGATGCCCAGCCCGTCCTGCACGTTGAAGCGCTTGGTCACCCGGCCTTCGTCGTCATAGTACAGGCCGCCGTCGGTCATCACGCCGTCCACGTCCAGCACCAGCAGCGAGATGGACCGGGCCAGGTCTTCAGCTCGCATGGGGCAGACTCCAGAGGGCGGCAAAATCGCGCAGCAGCGGGGCCAACCTGTCCAGCGGCCAGCTATTGGGGCCGTCGCACAGGGCGTGGTCGGGGTCGGGGTGGGTTTCCAGGAACACCCCGTCGACCCCGGCGGCCACGGCTGCCCGGGACAGCATGGGCACGAAGCGGCGGTCGCCGTCGGACGAGGTGCCCTTGCCGCCGGGCAACTGCACCGAGTGGGTGGCGTCGAACACCACCGGCACGCCGAAGCCCTGCATGATGGGCAACGAACGGAAGTCAACCACCAGATTGTTGTACCCGAAGCTGGCCCCGCGTTCCGTCAGAAGGATGCGGTTGTTGCCGGTGGAGCGCAGCTTGTCGAGCGCCGGGGCCATGTCCCACGGGGCCACGAACTGCCCCTTCTTGACGTTGACCACCCGGCCCGTCTGGGCGGCGGCCAGCAACAGGGTGGTCTGGCGGCACAGGAAGGCGGGAATCTGGAGCACGTCGGCCACTTCGGCCACGGGCCGGGCCTGTTCCGGCTCGTGGATGTCGGTGACCACGGGCAGGCCGGTTTCCTGCTTGATGCGGGCCAGCCATTCCATGCCGCGCGCAAGTCCGGGGCCGCGAAAGCCGTCCAGCGACGTGCGGTTGGCCTTGTCCCACGAGCTTTTGAACACGACGAACAGCCCGGCGGCCTCGGCCGCCTCGCGCACGGCATGGGCGGTGTCCAGGGCCAGTTCCAGGCTTTCCAGGGCGCATGGCCCGGCGAAAATGAACCGGCGCGCCTTCAGGCGCTCGTACAGGGCGTCCGGCGTCATGCCGCCGGATGTGGCCGGGGCGACCGGTGATTCGGGGGCCGGGGTGGTGCTGGGTGATTCGGGATGCATGGTTCTCCGTGGCGGATGAGGGCGCGGTGCCCCGGCCGCATGCGGCACGTGTGGTCGCATATGGCGCGCGCGGGCGGTGCGCTTCGAAAATATGCAGTGTGGCTGCGGGCGGTGCGGGACGAAAAGGGCGCGTCCCCCCCCCTGCCCCGCCGGACGCTTTTACCATCAGTCGGCGGCTTTCGCCACATCGGTTTGCCGATGGTCCGGCGAAAGGCGGACGCTTTCAGGGAAAGACCGGCGATGACCACGCAAGAGGCAAACGCTTGCCACGCAGACACGTAACATTGCGACGCAATGCCGCCTCGTCAAGGGATACCGGAAAAAAGGGATACGGAAAAAACAGGCGCACGGGGCACGACACCGCGTGCGTCCCGCCCTATCCACGCCGTCCCCCGCCGACGCCCCACGGACGGCAACGCGCCTTCCGCGGGGAAGGCGCGTTGCGTCATATCCGTGATGTGCGTGCCAGCGGCGGGCTACTTGCCCTTCTTGCCGCCCTGGGCTTCCTTCTTGGCCGCCTTGATGAACTCGCGGAACAAGGGGTGCGGGCGCATGGGGTTGGACTTGAACTCGGGGTGGAACTGGCAGCCCAGGAACCACGGATGGTCGGGCAGTTCCACGATTTCCACCAGTTCGCCGTCGGGCGAAAGGCCGCTGAACACCAGGCCCTTTTCGGCCATGGCCTCGAAGTAGGCCTTGTTGAATTCGAAGCGGTGACGGTGGCGTTCGTCCACGCGTTCGGCGCCGTAGGCGTCCCACGCCTTGGTGCCGGGCACCACCACGCAGGGGTACGCGCCAAGGCGCAGGGTGCCGCCCTTGTCGCTGGAGGCGTCGCGGCGCTCCACCGCGCCCTTGCGGAAGTCGTACCACTCGGTCATCAGGTAGATGACCTTATTGTCGGTAAGCTCGTTGAATTCTTCGGAGTTGGCGTCAGCCAGCCCCAGCACGTTGCGGGCGTATTCGATGACCGCGCACTGCATGCCAAGGCAGATGCCGAAGAAGGGAATCTTGTGCTCGCGCGCGTGGCGGATGGAGCGGATCTTGCCTTCCACGCCACGATGCCCGAAGCCGCCCGGCACCAGAATGCCGTCGCACCCGGCCAGCTTTTCGGCCACGTTGGCCTCGGTGATCTCTTCCGAGTTCACGTAGCGCAGGTTCACCTTTACCTTGTTGGCCACGCCGCCGTGGATCAGCGCCTCGTGCAGGCTCTTGTACGCTTCCTTGAGGTCCACGTACTTGCCCACGATGCCGATGGTCACCTGCCCTTCCGGGTGCGAGCAGGTGTGGATCAGCGTCTCCCACGACTCGAGGTTGGCGTTCTTGGCGGGCAGGCGCAGCATGATGGCGATCTTCTGGTCGAAGCCTTCTTCGTAGAAGCGCAGCGGCACCTCGTAAATGTTGTCCACGTCCACCGACGAGAACACGGCGTCCTGGTCCACGTCGCAGAACAGGGCGATCTTGCGCTTGAGGTCGACGCTGATGGCCTTTTCGCAACGGCACAGGATGATGTCCGGCTGGATGCCGATGGAGCGCAGTTCCTTGACGCTGTGCTGGGTGGGCTTGGTCTTGTGCTCGCCCGCGGCCTTCAGGTAGGGCACCAGCGTCAGGTGGACGTACAGGCAGTGGTCCTTGCCGAGGTCGCCGCGCAACTGGCGGATGGCTTCGAGGAAGGGCAGTCCCTCGATGTCGCCCACGGTGCCGCCGATTTCGATCAGCGCCACGTCGGGTTCGTCCTCGGCCAGGCCGAGGATGGCGTTCTTGATCTCGTCGGTCACGTGCGGGATGACCTGCACGGTGCCGCCCAGGTAGTCGCCCCGGCGTTCCTTGGTGATGACGCGGTTGTAGATGGACCCCGAGGTGTAGTTGTTCTTCTGCGTCAGTGACTCGCCAAGGTAGCGCTCGTAGTGTCCGAGGTCGAGGTCGGTTTCCGCGCCGTCATCGGTGACGTACACTTCGCCGTGCTGGAACGGGTTCATCGTGCCGGGGTCGACGTTGATGTAGGGGTCGAGCTTCTGGATGGTTACCTTGAGCCCACGGGCCTTCAACAGCGCTCCGATGGACGCGGCGGCCAGCCCCTTGCCGAGCGAGGACAGCACGCCCCCGGTGATGAATATGAACTTGGTCTTCATGAAACTCCTGCCTGAGTGACTGGTTGCTCTCGCTCGCGGCGCGCGGATCGTGCCGCACGCGCGTTACAGCGCTCGCCCTTCGGTTGACGCGATACGCAAAAAAACGCCATCAGGACCTTATGCCACATTTTCGGCATGAAGGTCAGCCGTTGACGTGATGTACCACTGGAACGTAATATCGACGGTCCCGGCTATCCCCAGCGTACGGCAGCATTGCCATGGCGTCTGAAACAGCGGGCGCAGGACAGCGGAAACGGTTCGGGCACGGCCCCCGTTTCCGCCGCGTCGTTCAGGCCCCCGAAAACTTTTCCGGAAACTTTCGCGGAAACGTCCTTGACGGGCAGGCCCCATCCGGGCATGCGTCCCCACAGGCCTGCGGACATGCCTGGGGGCATGTCCGGGTACAGCCGAACGGCGCAGCGCTGACGAGTAGCTAGTCGAGGCACATCCCCCTGTCAAGACAGTCAGGACAGACAAGAAACCCATCGAGGAGCAGCGCATGGCGCAGGTGAACACGCTGGTCATCACCGGCTACGGCACGAACTCGCACGAGGAATCGGCCCACGCGGCCCGCCTTGCCGGCGCCGACCGGGCGGATGTGGCGCATTTCGCCGACATCGTGGCCCGCAGGATCAGGATCGAGGACTACAACTTCATTGTCTTTCCCGGCGGCTTCCTGGACGGGGACGACCTTGGCGCGGCCCATGCCGCAGCCCAGCGCTGGCTGCACCTTTCCGATGCCGACGGGCAGGCCCTGCTGGACCGCCTGAAGGAATTCGTGGCCCGGGGCGGCTTGGCCATCGGCATCTGCAACGGCTTTCAGCTGCTGGTGAAGCTGGGTCTTTTGCCCGCGCTGGACGGCAAGTACTTCGAGCGGCAGGTGTCGCTGGGCCACAACGATTCGGCCCGCTACGAAGACCGCTGGGTGACCCTGAAGGTGAACCCCCAGAGCCCCTGCGTGTTCACCAAGGGCATCGAAACCCTGTACGTGCCCGTGCGCCACGGCGAGGGCAAATTGGTGCCGCTGGACGACGAGGTGATGCGCCGCCTGGTGGCCGAAAACCTGGTCACCCTGCAATACGCCCACCCGGAAACCGGCGCGGTGACCATGGAATACCCGTGGAACCCCAACGGCTCTCCGCTTGGCATCGCCGGGCTGACCGACCCGTCCGGGCGCATCCTGGGCCTGATGCCCCACCCCGAAGCCTTCAACCACCCCACCAACCATCCGGGCTGGACGCGCGGGGAACCTGCGACGTTGGGCACCGTGCTGTTCGAAAACGCGGTACGCCACCTGCGCGGCCAATAGTCCGAAGCAGTCGCGCGGGGAACCTGCAACGTTGGGCACCGTGCTGTTCGAAAACGCGGTACGCCACCTGCGCGGCCAGTAGTCCGAAGCCGTCGCGCGGGGAACCTGCGACCCTCGGTACGGTGCTGTTCGAGAACGCGGTACGCCATCTGCGCGGCCAGTAGGCCGCAGCTGCCCGGCCCCCGCACCGGTACCGTCACATATCCGCACGCAACGCGGGAAGGGAATGCACGCATCCCCTTCCCGCGCTTCGTTGTGCGGTGCCAGCACCTTTTCAAGCCGGGGCCGGGGCGGTATAGGCGGGTGAAGCGGGGCAAGGGTGTCCCCGGTGCAATCCGGCCCGGCGCGTACCGAACTGGCCCGGCATTTCCCCCATCCCATTCAGGAGGACGCACGCCATGATTCGCTGCCATGCCTGCGGCGCGGATGCCTCCACCGGCTGGGTGCTCGGCTTCGTGCCCTCGCCCGACAACCTGAAGATGGGCCTGTGCCGCGCGCACGACACCCCGGACAACCGCAAGCTGGTCAAGACGGCATGGCGCGCCCTGATGGAACGCGAAATCCGCGCCATGAACGAGCTTTCCGGCCACAAGGCAGGCGCGGTGCAGCGCTGGCGGCTGGATATCGCGTTCATCGACGGGGGCACGGTGACCCAGGACTGCCTGGAATGCACCACCACTCCGCAGGGTACCCTGCAAGTGCTGCTGCCAGACGGCACCCTGCGCTTCTACCCCCTGCCCCAGATTCGCCGCTACGACCTGCGCCCCGTGCCCGCCCCGACGGTGGACAAGGCGTAGACGCCGGGCGCGGGCATCCGGTCCATCCTCGCCTTCCGTATCGATTCACCCCTCCGGGCCGCTTCCCCCGCCCATACCGCCCTTTCCACGGTAGTTCCGGTGGCTCTTTCCTGCCCCCCCTGCCAGTCCCCTGCCCGAGTTGACAGCCATGGCCGGTGGATGCATATGCAAGCGCTTGCAAACGCCTGGCCCGCGCGGCCACCGCAACCGACAACCACGGAGACGCCCATGTACGCCGACGCCGCCACCGAAGCCGCCGTGAATGCCTTCATTGCCCAATGGACCGCCGGGGAAGACGGCGCGGGCGTGCTGCCCGTATTCACTGCCCTGTGCGACCACCTGCACACCCACGATGGCGCGGTGGCGGAATTCGTCAGCCGCCCCGGCGTCAGCCATTCGCTGCGCGGCACCTTTCCCGGTTGGGCCGCGCGCCCGCTGGCCGTGCTGGTGGACGTGATTGACGACGACCCTGCCGCGCGCTGGCTGTCGGTGTGCTTTCACGACGATTCCCTGACCGACCCGGAAGAGCGCGGCGACTGGATTCCCACCGGCCTCAACGGCAACGACGCCCGCTGCTTCAATCTGGAAGACGGCGACGAAGAGTTCATGCTCTACGTGAAGGATCGCATTTCCGAAGCCTTCGCCCACTGCCGCGCCAACGCGTAACCATCAATTATCCCAAATTCTCCTGTGGATCCATCGCACAGGAAACATTTCCGGGGCATGTTCGCCAGAACATGCCCCGGTCCCGTACGTACCCCGCACGCTGTAACGATCCGTCGGCGCAGCCGGTTCCTCCCCCACCCATGTCCTGCATCCGCGTTCATGCCCCGCGACGGATGCAACATGCCTGTCGACCAGCCCCACCATATACGGTACATGACGGACAGTCCGTACAGTCCTGCAACTCCCTCCCGGAGTGTACATGCGAAGGGGCCATGCTTCCGTCATCCCGCGTGACATGGCGCGTCTGCGCACCTCTGCCACGGGCATTCAGGTGCCGTCGGAACTGGTTGCCGCCTCCGGTTCCGAAATCCCCGCGCTTCTGGCCCGGCTGAAGACGACTCCGCATGGCCTTGCGCAGGGGCAGGCCGAACGTCGCCTGCGCCTGCACGGCGCCAACGCCGTCGTCACCGAGCGGAGTCACCCCCGCCTGCGCATGCTGGGCAAGGCACTACTCAATCCGCTCGTTATCCTGCTGCTGGTGCTGGCGGCGTTGTCGGCGCTCACGGGTGACATGCGGGCCTCCACCGTCATGGGCCTCATGGTCGTGCTGGGCGTGGGCCTTCGCTTCGTGCAGGAGGCAAGGGCCGATACCGCCGCAGCCCGGTTGCGCACCATGATTTCGGTAACGGCGACCGTGGAGCGCGAAGGCACCCCCCGCGAAATCCCCCTTTCGCACGTGGTGCCCGGTGACATCGTGCACCTGGCCGCAGGCGACATGATTCCTGCCGACGTGCGCCTGATATCGTGCAAGGACCTCTACGTCATCCAGGCGAGCCTGACCGGTGAATCGCTGCCCGCCGAAAAATCTGATCACGTGGAGGACGGCGCTGGCCGCAGCCCGCTTGAACTGCGCAACATCTGCTTTCTGGGAACCAGCGTCGGCAGCGGCACGGCCACGGCGGTGGTGGTGTCCACCGGGGGCGCCACATATCTCGGCAACATGGCCAGCGCCATCACGGACGCCCCACCGCCCACCAGCTTCGACAAGGGCGTGACCCGATTCACTTGGTTGATGATCCGCTTCATCGCGATCATGGTGCCCTTGGTGTTCGTCATCAACGGGCTGACCAAGCACGACTGGCATCAGGCCTTCTTTTTCGCCATGGCCGTGGCCGTGGGGCTTACCCCGGAAATGCTGCCCATGATCGCGACGGTGTGTCTTTCAAAGGGCGCGCTGGCCATGTCGCGCAAGCGCGTCATCGTCAAACGTCTCAACGCCATCCAGAACCTTGGCGCCATGGACATCCTGTGCACCGACAAGACGGGCACCCTGACCATGGACCAGGTGGTGCTGAAGCTGCACCTTGATGTGCGCCTGGACGAAGACGAAGCGGTGCTGGCACTGGCCTACACCAACAGCCACTTCCAGACCGGCCTGAAGAACGGCCTTGACCGGGCCGTGCTGTCGCATCATGAGCTGCATCAGGAACAGGGCATTCCGAAGTTTCGCAAGCTCGATGAGATTCCGTTCGATTTCCAGCGCAAGATCATGTCCGTGGTGGTGGAAACGCCCGACCACGTGGTGCGCCTGATCGCCAAGGGCGCATGCGAGGAAATCTTCCAGCGCTGCACCCTCTGTGAATTCGGGGGAACCACGGTGCAGTTGGACCAGGCGCTGCGGGCAACCGTGCACGCTGCTTACGAAAAATTGAGCGCCGACGGCTTTCGGGTGCTGGCGCTGGCCTATCGCGATATCACCGTTGAGGCCCCTGGGTCGGGGCCCGCGTTTTCGAAAAAGGACGAGGCGGACCTGACACTGCGCGGGTTCATCGCCTTTCTGGACCCACCCAAGGAAACCACGGCGCCAGCCATCCGGGCCATCGAAGCGTTGGGGGTATCCCTCAAGGTGCTCACCGGCGACAACGACATGGTCAGCCGCAAGATATGCCGTGACGTGGGCGTGCCCACGGAACACGTGCTGACGGGGGCGGAGATCGAGGCCATGGACGATGCCGCGCTGGCGTCCCAGGTGGAGCAGGTGACGCTGTTCGCCCGCCTTTCGCCTGCGCACAAGCAGCGCATCATCAGCGCGTTGCGGGGGCGCGGCCACGTGGTGGGCTTCATGGGGGACGGCATCAACGATGCCCCGGCGCTGCGCGCGGCGGACGTGGGCGTTTCCGTGGACACCGCCGTGGACATCGCCAAAGAGGCCGCCGACGTCGTGCTGCTGGAAAAGAGCCTGATGGTGCTGGAGCAGGGCATCATCGAGGGGCGCAAGGTTTTCGCCAATATCCTCAAATACGTGCGCATGAGCGCCAGTTCCAATTTCGGCAACATGTTCAGCGTGCTCGGGGCCAGCGCCTTCCTGCCCTACGTGCCCATGCTACCCATTCAGGTGCTGCTGAACAACCTGCTCTACGACGTTTCGCAGGTGCCCATTCCCACGGACGAGGTGGATGCGGAACAACTGGCTGCCCCGCGTCCGTGGGCGCTGGACCGCATCACCCGGTTCATCCTGTTCTTCGGGCCGTGCAGTTCCCTGTTCGACTACGCGACCTTCGGCGTCATGCTGCATGTCTTCGACTGTTGGGCACCGGACAAGGCCGCGCTGTTCCAGACGGGCTGGTTCGTCGAATCCATCCTCACGCAGGCGCTGATCATCCATGTCATCCGTACCAGCCGTATCCCCTTCGTGCAGAGCCGGGCCAGTTGGCCGCTGATCCTGACCACAACGGGCATCATGGCCTTCGGCATGTGGCTGCCCTATTCGCCCATGGCCGACGCATTGGGCATGGTGGCGCTGCCGCCGCTCTACTGGCCTCTTCTGGCGGGCATGTCGCTGGGCTACGTGCTGCTTACGCAGGGCGTGAAAATGCTGCTCCAGCGCAAACGCTGGATTTGACGCGGTCATGCTGTCGCATTGCCGGGCATGCGGTCATATTCCGACGAAAGTCCTTCGGTCATGACAACGCCCGGCATGGGCATGGCGTCTTGAGCGCCATGCCCATGCCGGGCGATTGCAAACGGGAGGGGCGGAAGGACGTGCAGGTCCACCCGCGGTACGTGCTAGGCGAAGTCGGGGTCGATGGCGGCGCGGCCGTTGTCCAGCATCACCTTCAGGAAGCGCACGGTGCGCTCGTCCACCGGCACGATGGGAAAGTGCTGCATGCACGAATCGCACTGGGCCATGGAGGGCTGGGTGGGGCTGATCAGCGGCACCTGGCGGCGGCAGTGCGGGCAGGGGTAGAAGAAGATCACTTCCAGCCCGTCGGGGCGTACGGGGTTCAGGGGCTTGCGGCTCTTGCCGTCCTGCCCGTTGTTCCCGTTTCTGTTGTCACCGGCCATCTATGCCGCCTCCGTGTCGCCGTCTTCACGCATTTCAGGGTCAGGCACAATCAGGGATGTGCCGGTCATCAGGTCCGGCTTGTCCACGCCCCACAGTTCGAGAATGGTGGGGGCGATGTCCCCCAGCCTGCCGTCGCCGCGCAGGCGCAGCATGCGCATGCCGTCGGGGTTCGCTGCCTC